>Ga0335074_10016217_pt1 | contig 10488 bp, 10 predicted proteins | sample Lox_Sample_23_FD_206715 | JGI IMG/M metagenome (GOLD analysis project Ga0335074, IMG submission 206715) | Soil microbial communities from Loxahatchee National Wildlife Refuge, Florida, United States - Lox_Sample_2.3 | ecosystem: Environmental > Terrestrial > Soil > Wetlands | place: USA...
CGGCGATGCCGCGCACTTCAGCGGCTTTCCTCCAGCTGCCGTTAACCTCGCTGGCCACGAACGCCTGGAAGATCTCTGTCCCGTTCGCGTGCTGCCCGCTCGAGTAGGACCCGCCCGCGCTGCAGTTGCCCGCCGAGGCACACGACACCGAGGTGATCCCGACACCGCCGCTGCCGCTGAGGGCCGCAGTGACGGGCAGTTCCCTGGCCTTGCGCCAGGTGCCGTCGACCTCGCTGACCACGCCGGAACCACCCGCGCTGCAATTGCCCGCCGAGGCACACGACATCGAGGCAATCTCAGCTCCGCCAGCCTCGTTGAGCACAGCGGTACCATGCACTTCCTTGGCTTTCCGCCACGTGCCCCTGACCTCGCTGACCACGAATGCGTGCGTGACGTATCCGGCCGTGTAGTACCCGCCCGCGCCGCAGTTGCCCGCCGAGCCGCACGACACCGATCTGATCCCAGCTCTGCCATCTTTGTTGAGGGCGGCGGTGCCGGGCACCGTCTCGGCTCTCCGCCAGGTGCCGTGGACCTCGCTGACCACGAACGCCTGGAAGGCTTCGGTCCCGTTTGCGGCGTATCCGGAGAGGTAGTAGCCGCCCGCGCCGCAGTTGCCCGCCGAAGCACACGACAGGGAGGTGATCCCGGCTTCGCCCTTGCTAAGGCCGGCTATGCCGGGCACCACCCTGGCTCGCTGCCAGGTGCCGTGGACCTCACTGACCGCGAACTGGCCGCCGACGGCCGCGCTGCAGTTCCCAGCCGACGCACACGACACCGAGGTAACCTCTCCGGCCCAGTCGTTCTTGCTGACGCCGGCCGGGCTGGCCACTTCCTCGGCCTTACGCCAGGTGCCGTCGACCTCGCTGACAACCAGCGGCTGGGTGATGGGAGTTCCGTACTCGCCGTACGCAGCGGCGTAATAACCGCCCGCGCTGCAGTTCCCAGCCGAGGCGCACGACACCGACGTGATCTCAGCATCGTGAGCCTTGTTGAGGGCGGCGGTGCCGGGCACTTCCTGCGCCCTTCCCCAGGGATTACTCGTGGCCAGGCGCTGGGCAGGGCCGGCCGGCCGGGCTGGCGCCGCACTGGCATCTGGAACAACTGCCACGCAGGCGGCCGCTGCGGCCGCGACCGCGAGAATGAAGGTGGCACGACGTCGCATGGCATACATGGACGGACTCCCATCCGCTCGGCGGACCGCCACACCGGCCGCCACCGTGACAAACGACGGTGCCAGCCAGGCCGGGCCGGGGCAAGGGGAGGCATCCCCACCGCAACAGGCCTAATGGCACTGGTGCGACACGGCAGTGATCGCGGGTCAGCCTCGAGAGATAGCGGCCACGGCCTCGACCTCGACCAGTTGACCGCTGTAGCCCAGGGTGGCAACCCCGAGGAGGGTGCCTGGCGCATCGTGCTCGCCGAACGCCGCATGCACGACGTTCCAGACTGCGACCAGGTCGCTCTGCTCCGCCGACGCCACGTACACGGTCGTCTTGACCACGTCGCCGAAGTGCGCCCCGGCTGCGAGCAGAGCGGTTCTCAGGTTGACCACCGCGAGTTCGGCCTGCTTCACGTAATCACCCGGTGCGGTTACCCGGCCTTGCTCGTCGATCGGGCAGGCGCCGGCGGTGAAGACGAGGCCGCCGGGCGGCGCAACCGCGGCGTAGGCGTACGGCGCGTCCGGGTACAGCGAGTCGCTGCGGATCAGCTCAGCGGGCATGCGCCGGATCATTCCAGCGCCGTCGCGGACCGGCAACCGGGTTTCGGCTCAGGTCCAGACCGCGCACTCGATGCCGTCGCTGAAGCGGTCCGGCGGATCGGGCAGGCACCGCGCGTCCCCGCGAGCCACCCGCAGCGCGGTCCAGGCCACCGCGGCCGCGTCGAGAACGTCATCGGGACCTGCGGTCCGGCCCGGCTCGCCGAGGTCGTCGGGCAGCACGATGCCGTGGTCGGCGAGCAGCTGCCGGCGCCTGACCACGCCGGCCCAGGTGGACTTGCGTTCCGGCAGCGGCGCGCCGGCCATCGCGCCGAAGCTCAGCTCAGGATGCACCTCGACCACCCGGAGGTCCGCTGGCAGGGTACGCAGCCACCGGTCGACCTGGCCGATCTTTGCACTTAGCCCGAACGCCTGCCGGGAGACGCCGCCGCCGCCGCACCGCCGGTTCTCGGCCACCGCCAGCGCGTAGTCGCCGGTCTCGAGTGCGCTGCGGACTGGCGTCAGGAAGACAGACTGCCAGCGCGGCCCCGCGGCCGCGCGTGCCAGCACATCGGCCTGGCGCAGGCCCGAGTCGGCGAGGCCGATAGGCATGTCGATGCCGACAACGGATAGCGGACCGTCTGCAGCGGCCTGACGGACGAGTGACTCGATCTCGGGATCGAGATAAGCACGGACATTCGAGCCGCGGACAGCGACGCCGATCCAGGCGCCAGGACAGGCGTCAGCGCCAAGCACGCGGACGTCACTCACCCGGCCATGCTGTCAGACGGGCAGCCGGCCGCGGACCGGAGTGATGATCTCGTCGGCGAGCCAGCGCGCGATGTTGTCCGGCGCCGGCTGCCTCACGGCCAGCACGATGTGGCTGAAGCCGGACTCGATCAGCCTGCTGACGACGTCTCGTCCGGCGGCAGCGTCATCGGCCCCGAGGATGACCTGCACCGACCTGATCAGCGTCGCGGGATCGCGGCCGATCGCCGCGCAGTGCTGATCGAGCAGAGCGCTCCGCTGCGCCGCGAACTCGACGCTGCTATGCGGCGGACCGGGCATATTCCAGATGTCGGCGTGCTCAGCGGCGAGCCGGAGCATCTTCGGGCCAGTGCAGCCGACCAGCACCGGCGGCCCGCCCGGCTGTGCTGGCTTCGGCTCGTTCCGGGTGCCGGTCAGCGTGTGATAGCGGCCCGCGAAGTCAAACACGTCCTCGGTGAACATGCGGCGCACGATCGTGATGGTCTCGGCCAGCCGGGCGATGCCCTCCGCTGGCGTCGCGACCGGCAGCCCGTACCCGAGGTACTCCGCCATGCCGGGGTGCTCCGCTGGCGTGCGGAGCTGGCCGGCTGGCAGCATCCCGCCGGCCCCCAGGCCGAGGATCAGCCGCCCGCCCGAGATGACGTCGACCGTGGTCGCCATCTTCCCGAGGACAGCGGGCTGGCGGATCTGGTTGTTGGTGACCAGAAGTCCGAGCCGTAGCCGTCGCGTCTGGCCGGCCAGCGCGGACAGGAGCGTCCAGCCTTCGAAGACCGGGCCGTCCCTCGGACCGCTGAGCGGGAGCATGTGGTCCCACAGCCAGGCATGCTCGATCTCCGGCACCTCGTCAGCCTGCTGCCACGACCGCAAGATCGCCTGATAGCTCGTATGCATGGGCGTGGTCTTGAGCCCGAAGCTCACGCGGTGCGTCATCGGATAGCCTCCCGGCCGGCGCATAATGTCAGCATCACTGATCGTCAGTATAGCTGAGTATCAGTCTGACTGTACAGTAACGCCATGAGCGAGCAGCTTCCGGAGGAGCTGGCAGCACGTCTGGGCTATCTGCTGAAGCATGCGCAGCAGCGGCTGGTACAGGCGGCCGGTCCCGCGATGGCGCCGTTCGGGATCGACGGCCGCGAGCTAGCGATCCTGACCGTGCTGGCCGCTGACGTTCCCCTCTCCCAGCAGGAGGCAGCGGAGCGGCTCGGCGTGGACCGGACCACGATGGTGGCGCTCACTGACGCGCTTGAGGCGAAGGGGCTGGTCGAGCGCCAGCGCAGCGCGGAGGACCGGCGCAAGAACATCGTCCGGCTGACTCCGGCCGGCGAGGACAGCCTGCAGCGGGCCGGAAAGGCGCGCGACGAGCTCGAGCGCGCGTTCCTCGCACCGCTCGGCGAGCGGCTTTCAGCCGAGTTCATTCGCGCTCTGCAGATCCTGGCCAGCCCGTCGTAGCGTGCTCAGATCGCGACGCCAGTCCATCCGGCGCGGTTGCACAGTAGCGTTGCGCACATGACCCAGCCGACCGCGTCCTACTTCGACACCGACACCTGGCCTGCGCGCGACGTGCTCTCCGGCGGGTCACGGATGGTCCCCGTCAGCACGCCCGCGGGCGAGTTCCGGGTCTGGACCAAACGGGTCGGCACGAACCCGGCGCTGAAAGTGCTGCTGCTGCACGGCGGTCCGGGCGCCAGCGACGAGGCGTATGAGTGCTTCGACACCCGGTTCCCGCGGGCAGGGATCGAGTACTACTACTACGACCAGCTCGGCTCCTTCCGCAGCGATCAGCCCGCCGACCCGTCGCTCTGGCAGCTTGACCGGTTCGTGGACGAAGTCGAGCAGGTCCGGCAGGCCCTCGGCCTCGGCCGGGACAACTTCGTGCTCCTCGGCCAGTCATGGGGCGGCCTGCTCGCGATGGAGTACGCGCTCCGCTACCAGCAGCACCTCAAAGGGCTCGTGATCTCGAACATGATGTCCAGCGCGCCGCTCTACAACGCCTACGCACGCGACGTCCTGATGCCTGCCATGGATCAGGACGTGCTCGCGGAGATCCAGCGACTCGAGGCGGACGGTAAGACCGACGACCCGCGCTACGAGCAGCTGCTCATGGAGCACCACTACGTCCTGCACGTCTGCCGGATGCCGCTCGCCGACTGGCCCGAGCCGGTCACCCGGTGCTTCAGTCACATCAACCCGGCGATCTACGTGCCGATGCAGGGGCCCAGCGAGCTCGGCCTGAGCGGTTCCCTGGAGAACTGGGACCGGTCCGGCGACTTGCCGGCCATCGACGTGCCGACCCTGGTCATCGGCGCGGCCCACGACACCATGGACCCGGCTCACCTGCGCTGGATGGCGGAGCAACTGCCGCAGGGCCAGTACCTGCACTGCCCGGACGGCAGCCACCTCGCCCAGTTCGACGACCCCGAGCACTACTTCCCCGGCCTGATCGAGTTCCTGACAGGTCTCTGATGGAGTAATCAGTCAGCCGAGCAGCAGCCTGGTCTCCTCGCCGTACAGCAGGCGCTTGTGCTCGGCGAGCGTCACCCGGTCCTTCCCGGCCAGCCCGGCAGCCAGCTTCACCGCCTCCGCCAGCACCTGATCGTCGGCGGCCGTCCGGTGCGCGATCCCGGCGCCCCGTCAGCACGGCCTCCTGCACCGTGCGACGGGGCAGCTTCGCGGTCAGCACTGAGATCAGCTGCGGCGACAGCGGCAGCCCGAGATCGGCCTCCGGCATGCACCAGTACCCGCGGTCCGCTCGCATGACAGCGAAATCGTGCGCCGTCGCGAGCAGCGCGCCCGCGCCGAAAGCGTGGCCGTTGACCGCCGCGACCGTGATCGCCGGGAAGCTCATCACCCGCCCGATCAGCCGGTACACGGCGGGCATGTACCCGGCCCCCTGTTCTCCGGCGGTGAGCAGCCAGTCCAGGTCGAGGCCGTTGCTGTAGAACTTGCCGTCGCCCGTTGTAACCAGTGCACACGGCCCGTCGCTTCCGGCCACCTCGTCAAGGGCATCCTCGATCGCGGCCAGCAGATCGAGGCTGAACCGGTTCTCGCCTGTGGTCAGCCGTAGCACCCAGACGCTGCCGTCCCGGCTCAGGTCAATCACAGTGTCCTCCTGGCGACTAAGGGTGCCGCCGCTAGCCGCGCGCGTCGTCGAGGGTGCCGAGATAGGACAGCACGCGGTCGGCCGCCAGCCGCGCGGTGGCAATGCAGGCGGGGATCCCGACGCCGTCGTAGGCCGCACCGCAGACCGCGAGACCGGGCTGCGCGGCGATCCCGGCCCTGATTCTGGCGACCCGGTCCAGATGGCCCACACTGTACTGGGGCAGTCCGCCACCCCACCGGGTGACCCGGACGTCGACGGGCTTGCCGGTCACGCCAGTCGCAGCTGCCAGGTCAGCGGCCGCGAGCGCTGCTAGCCCCGCATCGTCCCGCTGGAGCACCGCGTCCTCGCCGAGCCTTCCGACCGAGCACCTGACGACCTGCACGCCGGACTCGCGACGGCGCAGGTGCGGCCACTTGACGGTGCTGAAAGTGACGGCCTTGACGGCCCTCCCGTCCACCGCCGGAACCAGGAGCCCGCTGCCAGCCGGCACCTCCGGGAACGCGGTATCCGGATACGCCAGCGTGACGATCGCCATGCTCGCGTATTTGATCTCGCCGAGCGCAACTGCGGCCGCCGGTGCCACGCCGGCCAGCAGCCGGCTCGCCGGGATCGCCGGGATCGCGACGATCAACGCGTCCGCCTCGAGTTGCTCGGGCGCGTGCGCCGACCCGACCGTGAGCCGCCAGCCCGTCGGCGTCCGGTCCACTTCGCGCACCATCGCGCTGGTACGCACCACCGCAGCCGAGGCGGCCGCGAGCGCGGGCGGCAGCGAGCCGAGCCCGTCCGCGAGCGTGGTGAAGACCGGCAGCGGTTTCGGCTGATCTCCCTGCGCGGCGTCCGGCCCGGCGGCGGCCGACGGCGCGGGCGGCAGCATCGACGCCACCGCCTCGGTCAGCGACGCTCGTCCCCGGGCCGCCTGCGCCAGCGGCACCAGCGTCGCGTCGAACGACAGGTCCTCGCACCGGCCCGCGTAGACGCCGCCGAGCAACGGCTCGACCAGCCGGTCCACGACCTCCGCGCCGAACCGGCCGCCGACCCTCGCGGTCACTGATTCGTCCGCCCCTGATTCCCCGCCTGGCAGCCGCGGCTCCTCCCGCGCCCTGGCGAGCCCCTCGGGCGACAAAATCCCGGTAGCGGCCAGGTCGTCGAGGTCGCCCGGCACACCCATGAACTGCCGCCTCGGCAGCGGCCTGATGCTGCCGCGGGTCCATATCCCGGCTGAGATCGTCCCCGGTACCTCGAGCTGACCGGACAGACCGAGGTCAGCGATCAGCCCGGTTCCCTCCGGCCGCCTGGCCAGCAGCGCCTCTGCGCCCGCGTCGACGGCGATGCCGCCGACCTCTGAGACGGCGAGCTTCCCGCCAAGCCGGGGTGATCCCTCCAGTACGGTGACCGCCAGGCCGGCGTCTTTGAGCAGGAACGCTGCCGTCAGACCCGACACTCCCCCGCCGATCACGGCGACATGGCGCTGGCCGGGACGCACGGTCACGCTCACCGGCGCTCGAGGCCGGCGGCGGATGAGCGTCCGGCCGGCTCTGGGTGAGCAGGCCATGAAACCAGGTCAGCGTTCTGAAGACTCACGGCACCGATTATGACCAATCGCCGGAACCGCCGGGCCGGCCGGCACGTCCGAGGGGCATGACACCTGCAGTACTCGCCTGGCGAGGGGCGCTCACCGGCGCCGTTCTACTCTCAGGCTGCTTCCTGCTGTCCGCCTGCGGCAGCAACGCAAGCAGCAGCGATGGAAGCAGCGGGGGTTCCCACCGCCTCGCCAATGCTCCCGCCGCCACGGAAGGCCGGCCAGCCACCGCTGGCGGCGAATCGGCCGGAAGCGGCGCAGCCGCATCACCCGCAGGCCGCGAGGCCGGAGGCAGATCGGCGACCGTCACCGCCAAGCTGGAGCCGACGGCCGAGGACATCATCTACACCGCCAGCCTGACCGTGCGCGCCAGCGACGTCGCGGCAGCAGCGCAGCGGGCCATCGGCATCGTGGTCGCGGCCGGCGGCTACACGGCCGACGAGTACTCGGCGTCTCGCGTCCAAGGCGTCAGCGGCCGGACAGAGAACCTCACGCTGAAGGTACCCGTTCCCGCCTTTCAGACCGTGCTGGCCCAGCTTTCCTCGCCAGCCGAGGGCAAGCAGCTCGCCATGCAGCAGAAGGCAACCGACGTGACCCAGGAAGTTGCGAACGTGAACAGCCTGGTCACATCGGAGGAGGCTGCGATAGCCGCGCTGCAGAAGCTGCTCGGCCGGGCGGCATCGGTGTCCGGACTGCTCACCGTGCAGCAGCAGATCAGCGCGGATGAGTCGACGCTCAACTCGCTCCAGGCGCAGCAGCGGGCGCTGGATCACGAGACGACGTACGCGACCGTGACCCTGACGCTGCTGGGCCCCCACCACAAGACCGTGGTGCACAAGAAGGCGTCGCGGCGCGGGTTCGTCTCCGGGCTGACAGCTGGCTGGCGAGCGTTCCGGCACGCGGTGACCTGGGTTCTGACCGCGATCGGTGCTCTGCTGCCGTTCCTAGCGCTGGTTGCGGCACTCGGTGCCGCCGGCCTCTGGGCCTGGCGACGCACCGCCAGGCGGCGCGCACGTCCGACCGCCGCTGGCTGAGCGCCCGCGGACTGGCAGCGCTACGGACTGGCAGTGCCGGCGGACTCGCAGTGCCGGCGGACTCGCAGTGCCGGCGGACTCGCGGTGCCGGCGGACTGGCAGCGCCGGGCGGCTGCCGGATTGGGTGAAGACTTCGGTGCCGTATCCGGCCCGAAGTCTTCATCGTGAGCTAGCCCGCTCCGTAGCTACGGTTACCGGGCTGACGCGGTATGCACGAGGTCGGTCAGCTTCGCGAGCACGTCCGGGTCAGTCTCCGGCAGTACGCCATGCCCGAGGTTGAAGACGTGGCCCTCCGCGACCCGGCCACGATCCAGCACCTGGCGGGCCCGTTCCTCGATGACCTCCCATGGCGCCAGCAGGATCGCGGGGTCGAGGTTGCCCTGCAGGGCCTTGCCGGACTCGACGCGGCGGGCAGCCTCGTCCAGCGGCACCCGCCAGTCGACCCCGACGACGTCGGCCCCCGCCTCGCCCATCGCGCCGAGCAGCTCACCGGTGTTGACGCCAAAGTGGATCCGCGGGACGCCGCTGTCCGCCAGGGCGTCGAAGATCCGCTTGCTGTACGGCAGCACGCGGCTGCGGTAGTCGTCCTGGCTGAGCGCTCCGGCCCAGGAATCGAACAGCTGGACCGCGCCTGCGCCAGCGTCGACCTGCACTCGCAGGAAGGCGATCGTAATATCGGCCAGCCTGGTCATCAGGTCCGCCCACAGCTCCGGCTGTCCGTACATGAGCGACTTGGTGACCTCGAAATTCTTCGAGGGCCCGCCGTCCACCAGGTAACTGGCCAGCGTGAACGGAGCGCCCGCGAAGCCGATCAGCGGCTTCGGGCCCAGCTCCCTGACGAGGTTGCCGACCGCCTCGGCGATGTACGGCACGTCCTGCGGCGTCAGCGGCCGCAGCACCCCGAGGTCGGCGGCGGTCCGGATCGGCTGGTCGACCACCGGGCCGACGCCCGGCTTGATGTCGATGCCGACGCCGATAGCGCGCAGCGGGACCACGATGTCACTGAAGAAGACGGCCGCGTCGATGTCATACCGGCGTACCGGCTGGAGAGTGATCTCGGTGACCAGGTCCGGCGTCGCGCACGCGGCCAGCATGCTCATGCCGGTTCGCAGCGCACGGTACTCGGGGAGCGAACGGCCCGCCTGACGCATGTACCAGACCGGCGTATACGGGACTTTCTGCCTGCGGCACGCGAGCAGGAACGGGGATGTCTCAGCTGGCAGTGTCATCTCGCGATGATCCCACAGGCGGAATGACGGCCGCGGTTGCACCGGTCTCCGCACCAGGTGCCGGCCGCCTCTGCAGGCAGCCGGTAGCGGCGGCCGGAACGACCGGCGCCTCGGAAGGTCGGGACACGCCGTCGCGGGTCCGGGCCAACAGGCCGCGGTCGTGTCAGCATCGTTAGGGAGCCGGAGGGGAAGGAGGTCCAGATGAACGACATCATCCGGTCCTGTCCTGACTGTGGTCAGGACCGTTCCCTGACCCAGCTGCACGCCATCGCGGGGCGCTGCCCAGACACGGCCGACGTGTACTGCCCTGAGTGGTACTGCCAGCTGTGCGGAGCGGCACTGGTGATCGGCGCGGCGCCGGCCGCCTGGCTGTCTGGCACCAGCAGCCTCCGCGCGCGCGTGGCGTGACGGTCCCTGCTCCGTGCCAGACGCACAGACACTGAGGCCCGCGGGACGGCTGGTGGCCGGCAAAGCCGGGGATGACGAGTTCCGCCAGGCGGTGGCGGAGCTCGAAGCCGGAATGACCGTCGAGCGGCAGTCGCGGCCTGAGCTGAGCTTCGAGGAGGAGCCGGCCCCGCGGCGGCTCGCGCCGTTCGCCTACGCGGTGGCGGTGACTGTGGTCGGTCACGCCGGTGCCGGCGGCGTCGTTGCCACCGTTGCGCCATCGGACGAGGGCATCGCCCCGGAGGCAGAGATTGGCTGGGGCCGGTTTGTGCTGCTGTTCGACGCGGCTGGCCAGGAGGGCTGGGATGGGAAGTACCGGATTATCAGCTACGTCCGCGCCGAGCTCGAGCCGGAGATGGCCGCCGATCCGCTCATCAACGCGGTCGGCTGGAGCTGGCTGACTGAGGCGCTGGAGCTGCGCACCACCGGATACCGGAAGATCAGCGGTACGGTGACGACCGTCATGACACAGGGCTTCGGCGGGAAGCAGGACGAGCCTAACTCGACCGGGTTCGAGTTGCGCGCCTCGTGGTCGCCTATGCTCGCCGGCAGCGGCTCGCCCGACCTCGACGGGCACCTCGCGGCCTGGTCCGACGCCGTTTGCACAGCGGCTGGCCTGCCACCACTGGCGCCGGGCG
>Ga0335074_10016218_pt1 | contig 10487 bp, 8 predicted proteins | sample Lox_Sample_23_FD_206715 | JGI IMG/M metagenome (GOLD analysis project Ga0335074, IMG submission 206715) | Soil microbial communities from Loxahatchee National Wildlife Refuge, Florida, United States - Lox_Sample_2.3 | ecosystem: Environmental > Terrestrial > Soil > Wetlands | place: USA: Florida...
GCGGCGCAACGGCGGATTCCGATTCTGCTCGATGGCTACATCGTCGGAGCCGCGGCGTTGCTCGCGCACGCAATCGCGCCGCAAGCGCTCGGCTATTGCATCGCCGCGCATCGGTCGCGCGAGTTGGGGCACGCCGTTGCGCTACGCTATCTTGGATTGGTTCCGCTGCTCGATCTCGACATGCGTTTGGGCGAGGGTAGCGGTGCCGCACTCGCGATGCCGCTGTGCGAGGCCGCGGCGCGGATGGTGAGCGAGATGAAGACGTTCGCCGAAGCCGGCGTCTCGACCGCGAGCGAACCGGTCGAAGTTTGAGAGTCCTGCGCGCACTAGGCGACGCGTTCTCATATTTTTCGATCCTACCGCTGCGCTCGTCGGAGAGCGCGCCCGATGACGCTGCAATTGCGTTCTTGCCGCTGGTCGGGCTCGTCATCGGCGCGCTTGCCGGGTATGCTGCATACGGCATTGGGTTGCTCACACATTCGCAGCTCGCGGCAGCGATCGCGGCGTGGGTGCTCTCGATTGCGCTGAGCGGCGCGATTCACGTTGACGGCTTCCTCGATTGCTGCGATGGACTGTTCGCAATGGCGCCGCCGGAAAAACGGCTCGAGATCATGCGCGATCCGCATCACGGGAGCTACGCAATCGTCGGCATGGCGATCCTGAGCGTCCTCTGGCTTTATGCGCTGGCACAAGTCCCCGCGACGATCATGCCGGCTTTCTTGCCGATCGTTGGCTTCCTCGGACGTTTGGCTGTTGCGGTTGTTCGGACGCGTGCCGCTATTGCGGTCGGTGTCGTACCGTTAGCCGTCGTGTTCTTTTGGCCGCCACGATTCGCGGCGATCGTACTCGTCGGTATTGGCATCCTGACCACGGGAATTGTTACGATATTTGCGAGGCACCGTCTCGGCGGCGTTCTTTCGGGCGATTGTTACGGCGCGGCCATCGTCGTTACGGAAGTTGGGTTACTGCTGACCTATCCTGCGCTAGCGCTGCTGCGATGATTTCGGCTGTGTCGACGAGACGCGGACCGGGTCGATTCAAGTACGCACTGCCGTCGATTGGATAAACGCGGCCGTCGCGCACAGCGCGCAAATCATTCCAAACTGCGTTGTGGCGCAGATCCGCGATCGCGGAGCGCGTGCGTTCCAAATCGAAGCCGCACGGACCGACCACGATCGCATCGGGGTCCGCTTCTGCGATCTGCTCCCAGGTGAGCACGCGTGAGTTTGCGCCGCGGTTGCCGAGGAGCGGCGTTGCTCCGGCGAGTTCGACTAGGCCAGGCGTCCAATGCCCGCCGCTCATCGGCGGATCCGTCCACTCGAGTACCAGGACGCGCGGGCTCGGGCGACCCGCGGTGATCCGGCGCAGATTGTAGACGCGGGCGTGCAAATCAGTGAGCAGCTTGTTCGCCCCCATCGCGTGATCGGTCAATTCGCCGAGATAGGCGATCGTGGCAAAGACGTCATCGAGCGAGGACGGTTCGAGCGAGATCAAGCGCGGGTCACCGCGCATTCGCCGTACCGCGGATTGCACGATTTCGTACGACACGGCGCACACCGCGCACAGTTCCTGCGTGACGATCAGATCGGGCGCAAGCTCGTCCAGCAAATCGGCGTTGAGGTGATAGAGGCTCGATCCCTCGTGCAGACTGCGGCGCACGTGGCGATCGATCTCGGCCGACGAACCTGTGGTGGGTAACGCCGACGAGGTCACGTGCGGCCGGGTCACCGCCTCAGCGGGGAAATCACATTCGTGCGTAACGCCGACAACATCGTCGCCGGCGCCGATGCCGAAGAGGATCTCGGTTGCGCTCGGCAGCAGGCTGACGATACGCATGGCGAGCTAGCGCGCGCCGAAGAACGCCAGTTGGTCGTCTTTCGAGAGAAAGTCGATCAGCGGGGTCTCGGGCGGCATGTCCACGCCGTGCGGATATTTCTTGCGCCACGCTTCGTCTTCAAGCCGATCCCTGACGCATCGCTGGACGATTGCGGTGTTGAATTCGGCAATCTTCTGCGCTGTCGTGCGCGCTTGAATCCAAGCGGCGATCTCCGCGTCAGTCGACGCACGCGCGACTTCAGCGCGCAACTCCTCTTCGCTAATCCCGATGGTCTCGAGCAAGCGCGCGCTAAAACCCGGAATTTGATATGCTCCAAGGTTCCCGCCGGGGAGCGATGCGCGGATTTTGTCGACGGTGCGCGCGGCCATGATGAGGTCGAGGCCGGCCAGCGGCGTGCGTGGTGCACGCGGCGGCGCCTTAGTAAGATCGAGAGCGTCCATGGGGCGGCCTTTTCGCCTTAGAGACCGGCCAACCTCGCGATGCGTCCCGCCCGGGCGCAACGCGCCGCGCGTGCATCGTGGGCGCGCGCATAGACGCGCGTAAGCCGCTTGGCAAAACCGGGAATCCACGGATCATGTGGATATTTACGGTACCAATCCTCGATCGTGACTTCGAGATTGTCGATCCCGCGAATCTCGCGGCGTAAATGCCAATCCGCATCGCGCTCAAACGTCATGAGACGATTGCGTATCTCGAGCACGCTCTCTTTGAACGGCCCGAAGTATTCGTCAGCGGGCGCTGGGCCGCTTGCAAGCGCCGGGAGCGCAGCGCTCGAACATGCGAACGCTAGCGACAACGCCAAGGCGCGAAGCAGCACACTTTGTACTTAGCTGTGTGCAGGCAAACGCCTCGCGCCTGAGCGCATCCTCATCCAATTTACACGTTGGGCTCGTTTGCTTAACGCCGGCATCGGTCCGTGTGCCAGCGCATACGTTGCCAGGGTGAACGCCGCCGCGGCTTCGCGCCGGCGCGCGCTTGTCGCCATCAGCGAAGTCGCAGTGACGTACGACCACGTCGTACCCGCAAACGTATCGATAGTCGTGTCATAATCGGGATTACCCGGGACGTTCAGGTAATAATTCGTAAAGTCGTAGTTGTCGTAGCTGGCACCGACGAGTACGTTTTCGTTGCAAACCTCGCCGACGCCGTCGAGATAGTAATGGTTGATCGTTTGCGTCGCGTAATAGAATTGATTCCAATCTTCTCCGGGGTCGGCGAGTATCACCGTTTCGTCGGCTTCGGTCAGCGTTGGATTCGTTCCAAGCAGCCCTTTTGGAATCGCGCACTCGCTCGGCAGCGATGCAATCGTGCCGACGACGCTAAATGTGTCGCTTTCGAGCGGACTCGGGATCTCACCGGCGGGAATGCCGTAGGCGGGCATCCAGGGGTTGGGAACGCTGGTCGGCTCGGGCGACGGCGTAGTCGTCGATCCAGGCGAGGGGATCGCGGCCGGAAACGTCTGCAATGCGACCGGCACCAGCGACGCCCCCGGGCTCGGGACGCTTACGGCGATGATCGACGACGGGCCGCAGCCGCAGACTTCATTCATGGCCTGTACCGTGCTGCCGTTGCTATTGACCGCCAGATCGAGGGTGTATCCGCAGCACGCGACGACGTTTCCCGTGTCGGTATATGAGCCGTCGGCGTAGAGCACCGTCGTGTCGGTATCGCCGCTGAAATCGTTGTAGGACGAGGTACACGGCGCGCTGCCGCTGCGTACGTCCCAGTTCGCGGTCACTGGTATCACGATTTGCTTGCTGTACGGCGCGACGCAGGTGAGCGTGAAGTAGCTGCTACTGTTCATTCCGACGAGGCCGAGTGACGAGCCGGTGCTCTGTGGCGTCCATGCGTAGTATGCAACGAGGTTCGAATAGTTGCAGCAGCTCATGAACGTGCTCGGAAGCCCCGCGCTTGCCGCTGGCAGGCCGTTCATCTGTACGAGGTTGGTCGCGCCGCTAAAGGATTGACCCGTCGTAACCGTGACGGTGTACGAACCCGTCGAAGTCACCGGCGCGCTGTTCGGTGGTCCGTTCGTTCCGGTCATGCCGGTTTGCGTATATGCAAACGTCGTCACCGCGTTGTTGACGGTGGGGTACGTTTGGTTCGGCGAGAACGTTGCCGGCGTTACGTTCGATGGGCTGACGTTCGCTGCCGTCGCACCGATCGTTGCGGGCGCATTCATGGCTCCGCCCGCGTAGGTCAGCGTAACCGCAACGTCGGAACTGGTAACGTTGCCGGCCGACGACGAGAGCGACGTCTGCGCCGAAGGATCGGTGTCGGTAACAACGATCGGGTTCGTGTACGTTCCTAAGATCGTGTAACCGTTTGCGTCTTCGCCCTGTACCGTCACCGGCAGCGTCGCGCTTGCGCCGAGTGCCGCGGTGCTCACCGACAAAACAATCTTCGCGACGGTCCCGCTCAGCGTCGCGGGGGCGGTCACGATCGCGCCCGCCGTTGTCGTCACGGCGAGACTCCCCCTACCGAGCGCAGACCCGGTCCCGCCGGCGGCGCTATAGACGGTGAGCGTGTAGACGAGCGTGCCGACCGGGGCGCTAACGTTGACGACGCAGCTCAATTGCGTCGCGGTTTGTTCGCATCCGGTCGTCCCCGCACTGAGATTCGCGATCGTCGGCGCGGCGTTCGATGCGTTACCGTTTACCGAATCCAATAGGATCGAGACCGATTGTGAGCTCGACGGGACGACCGCGTGCGGACGTTGCCGGGCATCGCCGCTGACGTTTGGAACCAGAATATTGAACAGCACCGTGCTGCTCGCCGTACCGGTCGGCTGCATCGTGGGGCTGGACTGCGGCGACTGGTAGACGTAGGTTGTTCCGCCGCATGCGGCAAGCGCGACCGTCGCAAAGGCGACGAGCGCGAATGCGCTACTGGCCCTGTGCCAGCGAATAGCCGCGCTCACCATTGAAGGTAAAGAGTCCCTCAGTCTTTATCACGTCGAAGCCGGCGCTTTCGCACGCTTCGATCAGATCTGCCATCTGCGCGGCGCTGAAGTCGCCGCCGGTTTTCTCGAATCGGCACGACCAGTGGTCACTCCAGAACGTATCGGGATTGCCGTTGGGCCAAACTTTCGTGCCGCGATTGCTGATCACGGTGAGCGTTACGCCGTTTCCGCCAAGCGCGACGAGCTTACTTGCGATCTCATCGGGGTTACCGTCGCGTTTATCGATGAAGATGTCGACGCCAACGCGATCTTTGATCGGCGGCGTTCCAGCCGAGCGAATCGAGAGATTCATTTGCGACTCCGCCCGATACTCGATAGGTTTGAGCACCTTGGGCTTCTTGCCGACGCGGTCGATCACGGCATCGGCGAATTCTTTCGTGCCAACCTTTTGTTTCGAGATGCCCTCTTTGAAGACGTCGTAGGTGTGAATGCCTTCCTCGATCGTTGTCAGCCAGGCATTGTGCACGAGTTCGGCAACCTTGCCCTGTCCGATGTGCACGAGCATCATGATCGCGCCCTGCAGCAAGCCCGACGGGTTCGCGAGGTTCTGGCCGGCGCGCCGCGGTGCTGAGCCGTGAATCGCTTCGAACATCGAGCAATTGTCGCCGATGTTCGCCGAACCCGCGAGACCGACCGAGCCGGTGATCTGCGCCGCGACGTCGGAGAGCACGTCGCCGTAGAGATTCGGCATCACGATCACGTCAAACGCTTCCGGCGTATCAGCCAGCTTTGCCGCGCCGATGTCGACGATCCAGTGCTCGTTTTCGAGGGCGGGGTACTCTTTGGCGATCTCATCGAAGATGCGGTGGAAGAGCCCATCGGTGATCTTCATGATGTTGTCTTTGGTGAAGCACGTGACTTTCTTGCGCTTGTTGACACGCGCGTACTCAAACGCGTAGCGAATGATGCGCTCGGAGCCCGGTCGCGAGATCAGCTTAAGACATTGCGTCACCTGAGCCGTCTGCCGGTGCTCGATACCACCGTAGACGTCTTCCTCGTTCTCGCGCACGATGACCAGATCCATCTTCGGGTGCTTCGTCGCGACGAATGGCTCGAGCGACGCGCAGGGCCGTACGTTGGCGTACATGCCGAGCGTTTTGCGTACCGTGACGTTGAGACTCTTGAAGCCGCCGCCTTGCGGCGTCGTAATCGGCGCTTTCAGAAACACCTTCGTACGGCGCAGCGATTCCCACGACTGCGGCTCGATGCCGGAATCAAGGCCCTTTGCATAGATCGATTCACCGATCTCTATACGCTCGATGGCGAGCTGCGCGCCCGCTGCGTCCATGATGCGCAAGGTCGCGTCCATGATCTCGGGACCGATGCCGTCGCCGTAGGCGACCGTAATGGGAACCTTCTTCGCGCTCGCGACGAACGCGGGCTCTTGCGCGGCAATTGCGTGTTCGGTGCTAGGCGATTTTTGCGTGCTGGTCACGGAAGGAGGCTCCTTACCTCGTTATTCTGAGAACGTCCAGTCATAGGCGTTCCATGCTTCACCGACACCGTTCGGGCTATAGTTGTGCAATTCCGGCACGAACGCGTAGCGCTGCGGCGGATAGAAGAGGAAGATAGCCGGCACGTCGTTGACGAGCAACTTTTGAATCGTAGCGTAGGCGCGCTTGCGCTCGGCGATATTAAAGGTTGAAAGCGCGAGATGTTGCGCTGCGTCCATTTGCGGCGATACATAGCGATCGATGTTGTTGCCGTTCGGCGGAAGCGCGGTGCTTAGCCATTGCGATGAATCGTCCGGATCGCCACCGGAGATCCAGGCATAAAATCCGACGTCGAACTTCCCGCCAAGAAAGATGCCGCCGTCCTGCGCCACGGCGTAGAGTTGCGTATAGGAAAAGGTCTTCGGTTGCACCTCGACCCCGACGGCGTGCCACATCTGTTGTACCTCCACGACGACGTTGCGCGCGATGTCGCTGCCCTGCGCGTACACGAAGAGGAGCGAGAGCCGCTGCCCGTTTTTGACGCGCACGGCGCCGGGCCCGAGCTTCCATCCGTCGGCATCGAGCATTGCGCGCGCACGCGCCGGATCGTAGGGCTGTGCCTTGACCGCCGGGTCGTATGCCCAATAGAACGGCGAGAGGTCGCCGCTGCCGACCGTCGCCTCGCCGTACTGATTGTCGCGATCGAGCGATGCGCGATCGGTAGCGTAGGCAAGCGCAACCCGCACGGTCCGGTCATTTAGCGGTGTATGCGCGAGGTTGAACATCAGCCCATCGTAGAACGGCGCGACGACGGGCAAGCGCGTGATGCGCGAATCGTTCGCGAGTTCGTGGTACGAGGGTCCGGTGAGGTTGTTGGCGACTTCCGACTCGCCGGTACGCAGTTGTGCGACCGTGGTGTTCGTGTCGGTGATGATCTTGATCTGGAGTTCCTTGATTTTCGGAGCGCCGCGGAAGTAGCTGTCGTTCGCGGTGAGGATGATGCGGTCGCCACGGATCCAACGCGCAAAGCGATACGGCCCATCGGTCACGGTCGGCTCCGCATTAAACGGCATCGTGTTGAAGTTCGTTACGTGCGCGAGCGCGTGCTCGGGTAGGATACCATATGGCTCGTCGCTCTCGCCAAAGAACGCGTCGATGATCGGCGGAAAAACCTGCTTCATGTGGAGGACGACCGTCGAGGCGTCCGGCGTATCGATCGAGCGAATCATGTCGTAGCCGTGACGCGAAACGACGTTGTTGGCGGAGTTCATGATTTGCTGCCAGGTGTACTTCACGTCGGCGCTCGTTACGGGCCGGCCGTCCGACCACACGGCATTCTTACGCAAATGGTAGGTGATGGTCAGACCGTCGGCGCTGATGCCGCCGTTCGAGGTTGTCGGAACCTCCTGCGCGAGATCGGGAACATGCTGGTGACGGTCGTCGAGCGTGACGAGCTTGGCGAAGAGCAGGTCGGCGATGAACGTCTCCGCGTTGCTCGTCGATAGGATTGGGTTGAGCGTATTCGGCGCGATCTGTTCGATTATCGTGAGCGACGCATTCGAAACGTTGGTGACGCCCGCTTTCGTGCAGGCGGCGAGAAGCAGGACGGCTACGAAGCTACGCAGCGGAACTTTGCGTACATATACGGGTAATCGCCGTAGAACCAGTTGCGAAATGACGGACGGATCAATTCGCGTGCGGTCACCGGCGACGCGCCCTTCATGACGTAGTGCTTGCCGTCGAAGAAATCGGCGGAATATTGCGGGTACGAAGCCATCGGCTCGAAACCCGGAAACGGCGCAAAAACGCTCGAAGTCCATTCCCACCCATTTCCAACCAGGTCCTCGATTTCCCATGCGCTCGCACCGGCTGGATGCGCGTTCACCGGCTCCGGATCAAAGCGTTCGAAGTCAAAGTTCCCGTGCATCGCGTCGGGCGGTGCATCGCCCCACGGATAGAGGCGATCCCGGCTGTCGGGTGCGCCGTATGCCGCGCGGTGGAACTGCGCCTCGCTCGGGAGTTGCATGCCGCTCCACGCGGCGTAGGCCTGCGCGTGATCGTGCGACACGTAGACCGGCCATGAGCGCGGAAGCGGAAGCTCCTCAAAGACGCCGCGCAGTACGAACTCGCCGTCGCGTTCAACCCAGAATATCGGAACCGGGCCACCCGCCGCGACAAAGCGCAGCCAGTCGCCGTTAGTGACGGGATAGCGCTGCATGGCAAAGCGCGGCACGTCGACGTCCAGTGGACCGAACTCGTTATCCCATCCGAAGGTGAGCGATTCCGGATCGGCGCCAAGATGCGCGGCGCCGGCCCCAACCTCTTGCATCGGGTTGGGCGCCACCGCGTGATCGTGATGTTGCTGCGCGATCCGACCCTTTTGTGCATAATCGAGCTGATGGATGATGTACGTGAGGGTTTCATGGTGCATCGGCTCGTGTTCCAATACCGTATACACCGACTGGGCGCGGCGTAGCCGGGGATTCTGCGGGTCGATCAGCGTTGCGTGCGCGAAGGCGTCGATAACGCGCTCGTCACACATGCGCGCGAAGGCTTCAACCTGCGCGCGCGACGGCCAATCGGCGCGCTGATGCGCTCGAGCGGCATCCGGCGAGCCCGGATCGATACCACGCTCGAAAAGCTTTTCATAGGCGGGATCGATGGGTGCTTCACCGAGCGCGCGCTCGTTGAGCGTCAAAAAGCTGAACGCCGGCAAGTGTCCTTCGTAAAAAAGGAATGGATGGCGCAACGGGATCGGGCGCGAGAAGAACGCGTCGTCGTCGATCAGCGCGAAGAGCTGGGCCGAGCGTTCGCGATTGCGCCGGTACCAATCGATGAGCGCGCTGCGATCTAAGCCTGGCGTCGTTGAAATCATGGTCGTCACCCTTTACCCCGATGCGGCGGATGCTTCGCGCCTGCGCCGCAAAAAGTCCTCGAACTCCGCGGCGGGTAATGGCGGTGCAACCGCATAGCCCTGGACGATGTCGCAGCTGTGCTCGGTGAGGAACGCAAGCTGCGACAGCGTCTCGACGCCCTCGGCGACGACTTCAAGGCCAAGACTATGCGCCATCCCGATCACCGTCTTGACGATCGTCTCGTCAAATACTTCGTGCCCCACGCCGATGACGAACGAGCCGTCGATCTTGAGCACGTCGAGCGCAAAGCGGCGCAGGTACGCGAGCGAGGAATACCCCGTGCCGAAGTCGTCGACGGCAATACGAATACCGGCAGCCTTGAGATCGCGAACGATCCCGACGGTCTGCGCAGCATCCGACATTGCAACGCTCTCGGTGATCTCGACCTCGAGGAAACTCGGATCGAAGTGCGCGTTTTCGATTGCTTGCAATACCCGCTTACGCAGGTCGCGCTGGTGAAATTGTCTGGCCGAGAGGTTGACGGCCAAGCGCACCGGCGCAAGTTCGCGATGCCAGCGTTCTACCTGTTTAGCTGCAGTTTCCAGGACCCAATCGCCGAGCGGCACGATCAAACCCGACATCTCGGCGCTTGGAATGAAATGCGAGGGCTCGATCAGCCCGCTCTTGGGATGGTTCCAACGCAGCAGCGCCTCGACGCTGATGATGTCACCGGTGCGGACGTCAAGCTGGGGCTGGTAGTAGACGACGAATTGATCGTACTCGAGCGCGCGACGAAGAAGCTTCTCTTGTGAGAGGCGCATGTGAATCGGCGCTTCGAGCGTGGGATTGTAGAAGTAGTAGCCATTGCGCCCGCGATCTTTGGCGCGGTACATCGCGATGTCGGCGTTCTTGATCAACGTCTGATCGTCACGGCCGTCCTCGGGATAGACGGCGATCCCGATGCTGGTTGAGATGTACTGCTCGTATTCATCGAGGAGAAACGGCTCGCTGATGATCCCCAAGATGCGCTCGCCGACATCGCGCACGTGATCGGCATCGCGGCAATCGGTGAGTAGCACGACGAATTCGTCGCCGCCCATCCGGGCGATCGTCGCATCGTCACCGAGCTCTTTGACGAGCCGCTGCGCAACCATCTGCAGGAGTCGGTCGCCTCGCGCATGGCCGAGTGTGTCGTTGACATCCTTGAAGCGATCGAGATCGAGAAAGAGTACGGCAACGCGGCCGAGGCGCGACTGCGCGACTTCGATCGCGTCGCGCAACTTTTCGGCGAGAAAGACGCGATTGGGAAGTCCGCTCAACGCATCGAAGTAGGCCATCGCGCGCAAGCGCGCCCGCTGGCGGCTGCGATCGATTGTTCCGGCGATGAGCGTAGCGATCAA
>Ga0335074_10016219_pt1 | contig 10487 bp, 12 predicted proteins | sample Lox_Sample_23_FD_206715 | JGI IMG/M metagenome (GOLD analysis project Ga0335074, IMG submission 206715) | Soil microbial communities from Loxahatchee National Wildlife Refuge, Florida, United States - Lox_Sample_2.3 | ecosystem: Environmental > Terrestrial > Soil > Wetlands | place: USA...
TTTTGAGATGTGGCGAAGCGCCGGGGAGCCTGGTTCTGCGGCCCGACCGCTACCCCTGCTCCCCCGTGTTAAGCCCTGCGACTTAGTTCGTATAACCCCGGCCCGTGCCCACGGCCTCCTTGCCTCCGAGCGTTCCGAGGAATTCGTCGTGCTTCATCGGCCGCGAAAACATCGGGTAGTTCTTCTCGGTGGCAAGACGCTGTTCGTCTTCACTAAGCGTCGCGGTGCAGTCGGTCAGCGTTACGACGTTATAGCCCTTCTCGTACGCGCTGCGCATTGTCGACTCGACACAACAGTTGGTGAGAAATCCGCCAAGCACGATATTCGTGATCCCGCGGCTGCGCAAGATAAAATCGAGATTGGTGCTCGCAAACGCATCGAGACCACGCTTGCCTTCGACGACGATGTCGGCTTCGGCGGGCTTCAACGTTTCGACGATCTCTGCGCCCCACGTTCCCTTACGGAACGACCCGCTATCGACGACGCCCTTCAAGATGCCGTAGGGTTCGCTCGTAAGCTCGTGGTAATCCGGCGTGAACGTAATCGGCGCGTGCACGATCGTTGCCCCGAGTTCGCGCGCGCGTTCCACCGTTTCGCGGGTATTGTCGAGCATGTTCGTGCTCTGCATGATCGGTTTCACCGCTTCGTGCAGCGTGCCGCCCGGCGACGTAAAATCATTCTGGTATTCGATCAGGACGACTGCCGTTGTTTTAGGGTCCATCGTACCCCCGCTCTCCCCCGACGCATCGGGGCGGGAGACTTGCACGCGCGCAGAATCGACGCCTGCATGGAGTACGACGTCGTGGTCCTGGGTCTGGGCGGCATGGGCAGCGCAGTCGCCGCGCACGCGGCACGGCGCGGCCTGCGCGTCGCAGGCTTCGAGCAATTTCCGTTGGTTCACGAACGCGGCTCGTCGACCGGTCGCACGCGCATCATTCGCAAGGCCTACTTTGAGGATGCGGCTTACGTTCCGCTGCTCGAGCGTGCATATACGCTCTGGCGCGAACTCGAAGAGCGCTCCCAAACCGCGCTGCTTGATCTCTTCGGGGTGTTGATGCTCGGCCAACCCGACTCCGTGACCGTAGCCGGTGTGACCAAGGCGGCTGCTGCCTACGATATTGCGATCGAGCATCTCGACGCGGCGCAGCTGCGCGTGCGCTACCCGCGTATCGACGCTGAAGCGAACGAGGTCGGCGTCTTCGAGCCGGACGCCGGCGTAGTATTTCCCGAGCGCGCGATCGCGACGCATCTCAACGACGCGCGCGACGCGGGGGCAGCGCTCTATGATGAGGTCCGCATCCGCGGCTACGAACGCACCGGCGATCGCATCCGCATACATTTCGACGGCGACGAGCCGGTCAGTGCGGCACGCGTTGCGGTATGCGGCGGTGCGTGGACGAACGACCTCCTACCGCATTTGCAGCTTCCCTTACGCGTACAGCGCAACGTACAGTACTGGTTTGCGCCTTCGCTGCCGTGTGGGCCGCAGGAGCTGCCCGCATTCTTTCTCGAACGCGCGTCGCTTCGTGCGCCGCTCTACGCAATTCCCGATCTCGGCGACGGGTTCAAGGTCGCGTTTCACGGCTACGGCGAAACAACACGCGCTGACGACCTCGATCGCGAGGTACGCACCGGTGAAATCGAAGCAATGCGCGAGACGCTCGCGAAGCTGATGCCGGATACCACGATGACGTTGCGCGATGCGGCGGCGTGTATGTACACGCTGACGCCCGACGGGAACTTCGCGATCGGGCGCGATCCCCAAAATCCTAACGTCGTGATCGCGTGCGGCTTCTCGGGTCATGGATTCAAGTTCGTGCCGGCGATCGGCGAGATCGTCACGCAGCTGCTGCTCGGCGAGGCGCCGCGGCTCGATATCGGCTTCTTAGGCCTCGAGCGCCTTATTGCCGGTACGTGAAGCCCTGCACGTAGGCGCTGCCGCTATCGCCCCAAACGACCCAAATCGTGCCGCTGCGCGGATCGATCGCGGTCGTGTGTACGCCCGGCGCGATCTTCGAATCGTCGAGCAACTTCGGATCGCTGATCCCGTCGTACGAAAAGAGCGTGATGCCCCCGCCCGCGCAGGCGATCCACTGATGCGTCGGCTCCCAACTGCACTGGTCGACGTGCTCGGGCAAATTGACCTGATGCACGAGATTGCCCGAACGATCGTAGATCGCGAGCACGTTGTTCTCGCCGCCGTCGATCAATTGGTGCGTATCAGCGTCATACTGCAACGGATGATCGTTCTTGAGCTGTGGTGTCCGTAACACGCGCGAGACTTTGAGCGTCTTGGGATCGATCACGGCAATCTCGTTGTCGCTGGCGATGTTCTGATAAACGTCGTGCGTCTGCGGATCGACTTGAATGTACTCGGGCTTGTGTCCCGGCACGGTAATCGTCGCAATCATTTTGAAGCTCTTCGTATCGATCACAAAGACACGCGTCCCGTCATCTTCATCGGCGTAGATCCGCCCGAGGTCGGGATCGTAGGCGATGGCATCGACGGGTCCGTCGACGATCGCCGTGCGCAGAATCTGCTGCGAATCCGGGTCGACCTCGCTGACGCTGCGTGAGTCACCGTTTCCGGTAAACACATGTCCGGTTGCCTCATCGATCGCAAGCCCGTGCATCGGGCCGACTGGAATAACGGCAATCACATTGCCGGTATCGGCATCGGCAACGAGTAGGCCACCGCCGCCAGGATGCGCCGCGTAGACACGATCGCGCTGCGAATCGATCGCAACGTAATCGAATCCGCCGGCTGGAGAAACGGGTACCGGTTGGGTAACAGCAACGATCGGCACGCTCTTATCCTTTGTTTTCAGCGTCGTGGAACGTTCCCCGCTTCGCGGTGCGGTCCAACTCCAAATCTTCCAGATAATAGTAAACGATCTTGCGGTCGGCGAAGCCGACCTTTGCAAGCTCGCGTCCGTTGATCTCGACAACTTCGTGGATGTGTCCTTCGCGCCCGGCGTAGGCGTAGTTGACCTCGGAATATCCAGGGTCGCCGGCCTTGGGGTGGGGAATGGCCTTGACGCCGCGTAACGGGGTGTTGTGACGATGCATAGCGTAGACTTCGCTACATGATAATCACCTACCGCGGCAAGACCCCAAAAATTCATCCGAGCGCGTTCGTAGCCCCCACGGCCGTCCTGATCGGCGACGTCGAGGTTGGCGAGGAGTCGAGCATCTGGTTCGGCGCCGTCTTACGTGGCGATAACGGGCCGATTCGCGTCGGAGCGCGTACCTCCGTGCAAGACAACGCCGTGCTGCACGTGATGACGTTGACGCAGATCGACGACGATGTCACGATCGGGCACGCTGCGGTCATGGAGGATTGTCACGTCAAGTGTCACGCCCTGATCGGCAGTAACGCCGTACTCCTCAATGGCTGCGTGATCGGCGAGGGTGCGCTCGTTGCAGCCGGCAGCGTGGTCGGCGAGCGAGTCGAGATTCCCGATCGGGTCCTGGCGGCCGGCGCGCCGGCCAAGGTAAAGAAAGTGATCGAAGGCGAGGCTGCGCACTGGATCGAGATCGCCGCGGAAGAATACGTGCACCTCTCGCGTTCCTATATCAGCGAAGGAATTAATGGCCAACGTCCGTGAGCGCATGGTGCGCTTCATCGAAGGGGAAGGACACCGTGTCGACGCGTCGCCGGTCGATCCGGGTTTAGGCGTAAGCGAGCTGCTCTTTCGGACGCGGGGTCAGGTCTTTTCCGTTACGACGAACGAAAACGACGCGGGCTTATTGAGCATCTCAACAGCCTACGAAATTCCAGAGTGGGCGCGCGAACGCGCTCAAAACACCGAGGCGCTCGAGCGCGTGCGCGCCCAGCATGACGGGATCGCGTTCACCCTCGCTCACGACGGAGGCCTTTTCGTGGCAACACTCGACGAAAAGGCCGACTCGATGCAAGACATCATGCACGTGTTTTGGTCGCACGTCGCGCGCCTACGCGATGCCGGACAACATGCGATTGAGGAAATCGTCGATCGCACCGAGAGCAAAGTCGCAGCCGAGAAGTTCATCAACTCGTTCATGATGAGGGATCGGTGAACGATCCGCTCAAGCCGATTGAGGTGGCGCTTGAAGAAGAGGGCCTCTTCTTCACACGCGACGATGACGACGATGCGTTTCGCGTTGCCTTTAAAAGCGAGGGCGATCGCTACTTTGTCGTATCCTATCGGGACGACCAAACTTTCGTGATGCTCGGTTCGGGTTGGGCGTTGCCGGCGGGCGCCGATGCAGCCGAGGCGCTCGAAATTGCCAACCGGCTCAACGTTCGCAAAAAGTTCGTGAAGACCGCGCTTTGGCAGGAAGAGAGCGACGTGCTCTTCACCGTCGAGCTTTGCGTCGGTTCTTCCGAGGAGATTCGGCCACACTTCGGCCGCCTGCTCAACGTCCTGCGTGACTCCGCCGTGGAGTTCTTCGAAGCGTTACGGGATGGTAGCGAACCTTAGGGCGGTGGGAAATGGCTTTCGTCCGCGTAAGGGACGAATAGCGTGTACTCTTTCTGGAAGCGCAAGTTCACCGTGCCGGTCGGGCCGTTACGGTGCTTCGCGATGATGAACTCGGTCTTATCCGGTTCTGGTCCTTCGGGATTGTAGTAACCGTCACGGAAGAGAAACGCCACCATGTCCGCTTCTTGTTCAAGCGAACCCGAGTCTCGCAGATCGGCAAGCATGGGGCGCTTATCGTTGCGCGTCTCGACGCCGCGATTGAGCTGCGCTAGCGCAACGATCGGGACCCCGAGATCCTTCGCAGTCACCTTCACAGTGCGGCAGATCTCCGAAAGCTCTTCGTTGCGATTCGCGTTCTTCTGCAATGCGCCCGGACGCAGCAACTGTAAGTAATCGATAAAGACCGCACTGAGGCCGTGCGTCGACTTCAAACGCCGGCAGCGGCTGCGCACCTCGGTCACCGTCAGTGCGCCGGTATCGTCGAGAAAGATCGGCAACTCGTTGAGGCTGCCCATTGCACGGGAGATGTCTTCCCACTGATGCGACTTGATGTTGCCGCGCCGCAAATCGTGCATGGACAGCTGCGCTTCGGCACAAATCAGGCGCTGGATCAACTCGTTGTTCGACATTTCGAGCGAAAAGAACGCGACCGGCTCTTTCGATTCGCGGGCTGCGGCGACAGCGGCATTGAGCGCAAACGAGGTTTTTCCCATGCCGGGGCGCGCCGCGACGATCACGAAATTGCCCGGCTGAAAGCCGGTCGTCATGTTGTCGATGTCGCGGTAGCCCGAGGTTACGCCGGTGCGATCGCCGCGTGCGTGAAAGAGCCGGTCGATGTGCTCGAAGGCATCTTTCATCAGGCTGTTGACCGCGGTGAAGGCGCCGTTCATTGTGCGCTCGCCGATCGAGTAGACCATCTGCTCGGAACGATCGAGCGCGGCGTCGACGTCTTCTTCAGCCTCGTAGCCGAGCTGCGTGATCTGCGTGCCGGCATGAATCAACGAGCGCAGCGTCGCTTTCTCGCGCACGATCGTCGCATAGTATTTCGCCGACGCCGCCGTTTGCACGGTATCCATCAACGAGCTCAAATAGGAGAGGCCGCCGACCTTTTCAAGCTGGTCCCGCGTACGCAGCGCCTCGGCGACCGAAATCTTATCCAGCGGCTCGCCGCGATAGAACAGATCGTAGAGCACCGCGAAGATCGTCTCGTGCACGTGCGCGTAGAAATCTTCGGGACGGACGATCTCGCCGACCGTCGACATGATCTCGCGATCGACCAGCACCGAACCGATCAACGCCATCTCGGCTTCGAGGTTGTGTGGCGGGATGCGGTCGATCGAACCGCTGTGCAGATGCGAGACGCTCACGCTCGGCTCTTCCGACGCCCGTTCTGTGGGCGACCTTGCGAATGATTCAAACGTTTAGTGGATAACTTGTGGACCCGCAGTGCACGAAGCGCCTGCTCGACGGTTGCCACCGGAACCAGCTGCACCCCGGAGAGCGCGGCGTTCACTTCGCGCGCATTCTCTTTCGGCAACAGCATCGCGCGCATGCCGGCTTGACGCGCGGCGTACAGCTTTTCGATAACGCCGCCCACACCCCGAACCTTGCCTTGAATCGAGAGCTCACCGGTAATTGCAACGTCTTGCGGCAACGGCGTTTTGGTCGTCGCCGAATAGAGCGCGAGGAGGATCGCCAAACCCGCCGAGGGCCCGTCGATGTTGCCGCCACCGACAATGTTGATGTGGAGATCGAAATCCGAGACGTCAATGCCGGCAAGTGTTCGCAAAACGCTTGTCGCGTTGAAGACCGAATCCTTGGCCATCGACCCGGCGGTGTCGTTGAAGCGGATCGTGCCTTTGCCGGCTTGCGACGCCGCAAAGGCGACCGCCTCGATCTCGATGATGCTGCCCAAATAATTGTGCACGCCCAGACCAAAGGTCTTGCCGATCTCGCGCGCCGAGCGCGCGCGCACGAGCGTATGCGGCACGAGCCGGCTGGTTTGAATGACGACGTTGACGTCGTCTTCGGTGATCGTCACGGGTGCGTTGCTGCGCTTGGGATCGACGCGATAGAGCGCCTGACTGTACGCGTCGGCTACAATCTGCACCGCTTTGCGCCCTTCGATCGTGTATGATGCGATCAACTGCGGCACGCCGCGCGCCGCTTTCGCGCCTAACCGTTTGATCGCGCCTTGCACGATCGAGACGACCTGGTGCTGCGTGAGCGGCGAGAAAAAAATCTCGGTCGCGCGCGAGCGAATCGCGGGGTCGATCTCGTCGGGGTCGCGCGTGGTCGCGCCGATCAAGACGAAGTCCGCGGGCGCACCCTCTTTGAAGAGGCGTTTGACATAAGCCGGCACATTGGGCGCGCTCTCGTCGTAGTAGGAAGACTCGAAGGTCACGCGCTTGTCTTCGAGCACTTTGAGCAGGCGCGTCTGCAGCAGCGGGTCGAGCTCGCCGATCTCGTCGATGAAAAGCACGCCGCCGTGGGCGCGCGTGACCAGACCGAGCTTCGGCTCGGGAATGCCGGCCTCGGCGAATTCGCGACGGCTGCCCTGATAGATCGGGTCGTGGACGCTGCCGAGTAGCGGATTGGTCGTCTCGCGCGGATCCCAACGCAGCGTCGTGCCGCTCGTTTCGACGAATGGCGCATCCTTCGCAAACGGCGTGTAGGGGCGCGATTTTGCGTGCTCCAACACCAAGCGCGCCGCGGTCGTCTTGCCGACGCCGGGCGGCCCATAGAGGATCACGTGCTGGGGATAGGGTGAACTGATCTTGGCCAGCAGTGCTTTGATCGCGCCTTCTTGTCCGATAATTTCCGAAAGACGCTGTGGGCGCAGCTGCTGCAACGCCGACGCCGCGAGCGTGCGCTGCTCGAGCGCTTCGAGTTCTTCGAGTTTGGCTTGCGTCGAAGGCGTTTCCGGCCCAGCATCCTCGCGCAACGCCTCGAGTTTGAGGTCGTGCAGGTACTCCTGATGCCGCGCGTTCATCTTCTCGGAGACCTTCTTTTCGATCGCGTCGCCCACGCTCTTCTGCGCGAGTAGATCGGCCATCGCTTCTTCGACTTCGGCAATCGCTCTGCGCTGCTGCGCGCGCGTGGTCGTGCGCTCGATCGTGGGATCTTCAAAGACCAAGCGCGCAAGCGCAGCGAGACGATCCGAGAGATTTTGCGAGCGCATCATCTTCAACGCGCCGACCTTACCCGCGCGCAGCACGAGCTTGTCCTGCCCGATCGCTGCGGCCAGCATGGTGTAGAGCGCTGTGACGACGCGGTTTAGCTCGTCCTCAACGCCATACTTGCGCCGCAGGCGCGACGCGTAGGTGCCGTCCGTTGCGGCAGCCACGTTAGCGGCCTATCCTACGACGAGACGACATTGATCGTCGCTTTCGCGACGACGTTGCGATGCAGTTTGATCTCCACGGGGTAGGTTCCGAGCGCCTTGATTTGGCTTTTGATTTCGATCTTGTGCTTGTCGACGTCGACCGCGAGTTTGCTCGAGATGGCGTGGGCAACATCGGCGTTCGTTACGGCGCCGAAGAGCTTACCGTTCCCGCCGGCCTTCGCCTTGACGTCGAGTGGCGTGCTCTCGATCTTGGTCGCGAGTTCTTTGGCGTCGGCGAGCGTTTGCGCCTCGCGCTTTGCGACCGCGCGCTTCTGATCGGCGTGCGCCGCCAGCGCACCTTTGTTGGCCTCGGACGCAAGGCTGCGCGGCAGCAAGAAGTTGCGCGCATACCCCTCGGCGACGTCGACAACGTCGCCCTTCTTCCCGAGCGCTTTGACATCGCTCAGAAGAATGACCTTCATGTGCTAGACCCCGTGGTTATTCGGAAACGTAAGGAAGGAATGCGATCACGCGCGCGCGCTTCACGGCAGTCGTGAGCAAACGCTGATGCTTCGCGCAATTACCCGAGATGCGTCGTGGAACGATCTTCCCGCGCTCGGACACGTACTTCTTGAGACGATTGACATCGCGATAGCTGATGTCCAGCGCCTTGTCGGCGCAGAAATTACACGATTTGCGCTTCGGGCGGCGATCTTTCACCGCGCGCTTCATCTTCGGCTTGGGAGCCACTGCAGTTGTCCTTTCGACTAGGTGGTTGAAAACGCAGCGTCAAGCGCCGCGTTCTAGCCAAGTGATCCGGCTGATCCGGGCCACTACCGGTCACCGCGAGGGGGACCGGACGGCACATAATACCATGCCGGCCCTCCTCGTCCAAGTGCCTATTTATGCGAACGTGTGTTCGCCGCAACGGCGCTCGATCCTTTTAGCGCGTGGCCCCGAACTCGATGCCGAACCGGTCTTGCTGTGTCGCGGTACCCGTGGGGCCGAAGAGCGCCCCGGCGACCCCACCACGCACCGTCGTGTGGCCCCACTCTAGCCGCAGGACCCCATAACCTGCAAATTTGTACGTGGGCGTGAGCGTGTACGTCGTGGCACCGCTTCCAGGTCCATACAGGAGGAAGGCATTTGGACTTACCGTCGTCGCGGCGGCGCCGTTGGAGGCGTCCTCGATCCGAACGCCGAGCGAGAAAAGGCTCGAGAACGTGTACGAACCCAGCAGCGAGACGGCAAAGTCGGATGCGGTCTGTGTGTACCCGAGCGGCACCGATGCCGGCGACGACACGTAGAGCAGGTACGGTGAGAACTGCCACTTGCCGGCAGTGTGCGTGTAATACAGGTTGTACTCCGACTGATTTGCCACAAACGACGTGACGTTGCCCTTCGTGTTCGCACCCGGGTTCATGCCGACGAACGTGAGCGAGGTCGTGCTCGAGGGCGCCCACGCAAGCGAATATTCGACCGTGTTCAGCGATCCGCTAAAGAAGCCGTCGTTGTACTCGGCGGCTACGCTCCACGGGCCATTACTGTAGCCGGCGTGAAAGCCACGACTAAAGACGGGCTCGAGCGCCCAGCCCAGACCGCGCTCGATGTTCACGTTTTGATACGTGAACGCGCTTTCAGTTCCGAGCAGCGTGCCGAGTTGCCCCGCATAGATCGTCAGATGCGAATCGGGCGAATTGTATGCCAGCTGCCACAACGGCAAGAGCGTGAAGCAGCTGATGTTGGCGCACGCCAGGCCGCCGTTCTGACCCGAATAGTTGTTAAACGTCTGGTTGAGCGACGCGCCAAGGGTTGGAAAGTTGTAGCCCCCGACGGTTGCCGAGCCTTTCCAATAGCCCGACGTGTAGCTTGCGTTGACAAGCAGATTGCTCATGTCCACGCGCGAGAAATGATCGGCACCGGTAGGCGTGTCGAGCGCGCCGGTTGCATTCACGTTATTGGTTTGGAAGCCCATTACGGTAACCGCTCCGCCGACCGTGCCCGAAGCAAACGGTGTCGCCGTCGGCGTGGGTGTTGGTGCAGGTGCCGAGGTAGCAGGCGGCGTCTGCTGTGCAGACGCCGCCGTGGCTCCTCCGATTACGATCGCTGCGGCTGCGGCCGCAGCGATCGTTACGTTGCGCACCCTCATGCGTGCGAACCCACGGGGGGCGGAATCGTTCCGTTGGTCACGGGAATGCCCGGAATCGGATCGATGCCGTGGATCGCGAGGTCGCCCGCGACCATGTGATCCTCGGTGACACGCAGCGGCACGATGAAGCTAATGAGCTTGAGTATAACGAACGTGCCGACGATGTTGACCGCGATGATGAAACCTGCAGCTTCGGCTTGGTGGATGAATTGCGCCGGGCCGCCGCCGTAGAACCAGCCGGAGACGGTAACGGTCGCGGCATTCTTGCCCGCCGCCGGATTGGCGACGTATTCGATCATCTTGGGATCGGCCATGAGTCCGGCCATGAGCCCGCCGACTAAGCCGGCGACGCCATGCGTGTGCAATACCGAGAACGTGTCATCGACTTTCTTCATAAACGACAGCTTGCCGAGATAGTTCAAAGTGAGCCACGGAAGAATCGTCACCGCGCCGACGACGATCGCCCCGAAGCCGTTGACGTAACCGGCGCACGGCGTGATCGCGACGAGGCCGGCGATCATGCCGTTGATCATCGAGACTGCATTCGGTT
>Ga0335074_10016222_pt1 | contig 10486 bp, 9 predicted proteins | sample Lox_Sample_23_FD_206715 | JGI IMG/M metagenome (GOLD analysis project Ga0335074, IMG submission 206715) | Soil microbial communities from Loxahatchee National Wildlife Refuge, Florida, United States - Lox_Sample_2.3 | ecosystem: Environmental > Terrestrial > Soil > Wetlands | place: USA: Florida...
GCACCGTGCGCACCAGCAGCGTGTCGAGCAGCACGCCGACGGCGACCGCGATCCCCACCTCGGCCACCGGGGCGTTCGGCAGCCGGGCCAGGTCCGCGAACGTGGCACCGAGGATGATGCCGGCCGCCGTGATCACGCCCCCGGTGACCGCAAGCCCGCGCAGGGTGCCCTGCCGCAGGCCAAGCTGACGCGATTCCTCCCGTATCCGGGCAGACAGGAAGATGTTGTAGTCGACCCCGAGCGCCACCAGGAAGATGAAGATGTACAGCGGGATCTGTGCCTCGATTCCCGGATAGCCGAGGGCGCGGAACAGCAGGATGGCCAGCCCGAACGACGCGCCAAAGCTCAGCGCGGTGGTGGCCACCAGGACCAGCGGCGCGACCAGCGCCCGCAGCAGCAGCGCCACGATGACCAGGATGACGACCAGCACCAGCGGAATGATCACCAGAGCGTCCCGCTGCGCGGCGTGCGTGATGTCAGTCTGGACGGCCGGGTCGCCGCCGACGAGCGAGCCCGGCGCCTGGCTGGCGAGCCGGTCCCGCAGGTTGCCGACCGCCGCGTAGCCGCTGCCGCTGTATGGCGGGACGGACAGCGTGACCGAGTAGCCGGCGTAGCCGCCCAGCGGTGCCGCGGGCGCCACCGCGGCGACGCCCGGCGTGGCCCGCGCCGTCGCGGCCGCCGCGGCCGCCTCGCGCGGCGGGGTGAGCAGCACCAGCGGGTCGAACGCACCGGCCGGGTAGTGCTCGGCGAGCAGTTGCTGGCCGACCACGCTGCCCGGGTGCCCCTCGACGGTGGCCTCCGGGCTGTTGTTGCTGTGCAGGGCGGCCAGGCCCGCGCACGCCGCGCCGAACAGCAGCACGGCGGCGACGGCGACCCGCGCCGGATGCCGGGCGACCCGGCCGCCGACGGCGGACCAGAACCGGGACTCCTCGGCCGCGGGCTGGCCCGCGCGGGGCGGCCGTGGCCAGAACGCCGCCCGGCCGAGCACCAGCAGCAACGCGGGCAGGAACGTGGTCTGGGCCAGCAGCGCCGCGGCTATGGACACCGCGCCGACCGGGCCGAGGCCGTGCAGCGAGGCCGACTCCGCCGCCAGCAGGCACAGCATCGCGCAGATCACGGTCGAGGCCGAGGCGACCAGCGTCGGCACGGTGCGGCGCAGCGCGGCCGCCATCGCGTCCTGCGTGGCGGCGTGATGCCGCAGTTCCTCCCGGTACCGGTGGATGAGCAGCAGCGCGTAGTCGCTGGCCGCGCCGAGCACCAGCACGATCAGGATGGCCGCGGACAGCGAGCTCACGGTCAGCCCGGCGCCGGCCAGCCCGCGCGCGCCCGCCTCGGCGACCACGATCGCTCCGATCGCGCCGAACAGCGGGAGCAGCCAGAGCAGCGGGCGGCGGTAGACCAGCAGCAGGATCACCACGATGATCGCCACTGCGGTGAGCCGCAGCGTGGTCAGCGTGTTGCTGGCGACGCCGCTGTCGGCGCTGGTCGCGGCCGATCCGGTCACCGCGGCCTGCAGGCCGTCCCCGGCCCGGCTGGCCGGCCCCGCGACCACACGGCGGATGGCCTGTACGGCGGCGGTGTCGTTGCTGGTCTCGTTGTTCGCCGACGAGGTTACATTGGCCACGAACAGTACGGCCTGCCGGTCCGCCGAGCGCCGCAGCGGGCCGGGGGCACCGAACCCGGCGGAGCGCAGTCGCGCCACGGCGCGGCGCGCGTCGGCGGCCGCGGCCAGGTCCGCGCTGGTGAGGCCGCCGTCGCGGGCGAACACGACCACCGCCTGGTCGACGTCGGGATGCCCGCTCTGCGCGGCCTGCTGCAGCTCGACGACCCGCGTCGACTGGGCCGAGGACTGCAGGTTGGCCGCGGCGGTGTTGTTGGTCACATTGGACAGGCTGTTGGCGATGGGGTTCAGCGCCACGATCGCGATCAGCCAGGCGATCACCACCGGCCAGCGCAGCCTTCTCAGCCACACCGCGAGCCGGTCGCCGGGGTCGGGCCGGCTCCGCCGGTGGGCCGCCGGGGCCTGGGGCATCTGAGAACTTTGGATCGGTTCCATGCCCAAGCAGCCTGGCCGTGATCGGCGCCGGAAGCGTCGGCCCGCCGGGCTGATTTCTGTGGTCTGAGGTATGAGCCCGGGTCCAGGCGCGAGTGGCACCTCATACCGGAAACCAACCCGCCTGGCCGGCCCAGCACGGCGGGCAACACCCCACAATGGGAGCATGCTGCGGGTCGCGAACGTCAAGGCGCGGGCTAACCGGCCGTGGGTCGCGAACGTCACGGCGCCGGCTGACCTGCCGCGGGTCGCGAAGGTCATGGCCCGGACCGACTTGCTGCGGGTCGCGAACATCACGGCGCGGACGGTCATTCTGGCCTTCGTCGGCCTGATCACCTTCACGTCCCGCTGGCCGGCCCATACCCCGCACCTGCGTGCGCAGGTCGCCGTGCAGATCACGGCGTTCGCCGTCTCGGCCGTGGGCATGGCCGCGTGGGCCGCGGTAGACTTCCGGCCGAAGTTGCGGGCCCGGTACGTGCCCTGGATGCTCGGGACCATCGCGCTGGTCAGCGGGGCGGCGGCGGCCACCAAGACCGGCGGCAACTTCCTCGACCTGGACCTGATCGCCACGATATCGGCGGGCAATGCCGACAGCCTCGCCCTCGGCTGGATCGTGGCCGGGCTGGGCACGCTCGGATTTGAAGTGCTGGCCCTGTCCGGCGGCACGGGCATCTGGGCCGTCGTCGGGTACCCCGGTACCCTGCTCGCCGGGCTGTTGCTCGGCCGGAACCGGCGCGACCACCGGGTCAAGGCCGAGCAGTCGGCGGTGCTGCTGGCCAAGGCGGAACAGCTCCGGGAGGAGCAGGCGACGGTGGCGACGCTGGACGAGAGGGCCAGGATCGCCCGGGAGATTCACGACGTGCTCGCGCACTCGCTTGGCGCCCTGGCGCTGCACATCCAGGCCGCCCGGGCCGTGCTGACCGACCGGCACGACGAGGCACGCGCCATCGAACTTCTGGACCAGGCGCAGCGGATGGCCAGCGACGGGCTCAGCGAGACTCGCCGGGCCGTGCACGCGCTGCGCGGCGATACCCTGCCGCTGCCAGAAGGGCTGGCCAAGCTTGGCGCCGACCACCAGCGGCGGCACGGCGCCCGGGTGACCTTCGAGGTCAGCGGCGTCCCCCGGCCGCTGGCCCCCGACGCCGGGCTGGCCATCACCAGGACCGCCCAGGAGGCGCTGGTGAATACGGCCAAGCACGCCCCGCACCAGCCGGTCGGGATCCGCCTCGACTACGCGGAGACCGGAACCAGCATCGAGGTGGTCAACCCGCTCGCCGAGGACGGCGCGGGCCGCCAGGAAGCCGGGCTGGCCACGGTGAACGGCCGGTACGGCCTGGCCGGGATGCGGGAACGTCTCCTGCTCCTCGACGGGACGCTGAGCGCGGGCCGCAGCGGCGGCGACTGGGTCGTCGTGGCCAGGGTCCCGCAGTGAACACGGTGACCGGACCGCCGGGCCCTCCCACGCCGCTGCGGATTGTCGTCGCCGACGACCAGGCCAGCGTGCGTGAAGGACTCGTCGTGCTGCTCGGCCTGCTCCCCGATATCGAGGTGGTCGCCTCGGCGGCCAACGGCGAGGAGGCGCTTGAGATCGTCGCCAGCCAGCGGCCGGATGCGATCCTGCTCGACCTGCACATGCCGGTGCTGGACGGCATCGAGACCACCCGCCGGCTCAGCGAACGGCACCCCGAGGTCGCCGTGGTCGTGCTGACCACCTACGCCGACGACTCCTCGATCCTGGCTGCCCTGCAGGCCGGAGCGCGCAGCTACCTCACCAAGGACGCCGACCGGGCCGAAATCGCCCAGGCGCTTCGCGGCGCCGCGGCCGGCCTTTCCGTCCTCGACCCCGCCGTCCACGCCACGCTGCTGGCCGCGGCGTGCCGGCCGGAGAAACCAGCCGGCGACAGGCTGCCGGAGAAGCTGCCGGACGGGCTGACCCAGCGCGAGGCCGAGATTCTCTCCATGATCGCCCGGGGCATGACCAACCCCGACATCGCGGCCGAGCTCTTTGTCAGCACCCACACCGTCAAGAGCCACATCAACCGGATCTTCGCCAAGACCGGATCGGCCGACCGCCCGGCGGCGATCCGCTACGCCCGCGATCACGATCTCGGCTAGCCGGTGCCGCTACCCGGCCACGGCTACCTGGGACGTGTCGCTGTGCTCGGTGTCCCACAAGGCCGTCAGGCTGCCCTCCTTGGCCAGGACGTCGGAGGAATAGGTTTGGATCCCGATCAGCGGGCCAAGGATGGGGTCGCTGGCCACGGCTGCCTGAAACACCTCGTCGTGCTCGGTGTCCCACAAGGCGGTCAGGCTGCCCTCCTTGACCAGGAGGTCACCCAGGCTCTCGTCGGGCGAGAAAAGCAGCGCGGCGATCAGCGGGCCGTGCACGGGGTCGCTGGCCACGGCGATGTCGGACACCCCGCTGTGCTCGCTGTCCCACCCGGCGGTCAGGCTGCCCTCCTTGACCAGCAGCTCGCCCTGGGTGGTCAGCGTCGCGATCAGCGGGCCGTACGTCGGGTCGCTGGCCACGGCCACCTGGTCCACGCCGCTGCGCTCGTGGTTCCAGGCGGCGGACAGGCTGCCCTCCTTGACCAGCAGCTCGCCGCTCCCGGTCACCACCCCGATCAGCGGGCCGTTCGTCGGGTCGCTGGCCACGGCAATCTGGGATCCGACCTGAAGCACGCCGCTGTACTCGTCAACCCAGGGGGCGGTCAGGCTGCCCTCCTTGACCAGCAGCTCGCCGCTGGTGGTCACCGCCGCGATCAGCGGGCCGTTGGCCGGGTCGCTGGCCACGGCCACTTCGGCCACGCCGCTGTGCTCGTGGTTCCAGGCGGCGGACAGGCTGCCCTGCTTGACCAGCAGCTCGCCGCTGGTGGTCACCGCCGCGATCAGCGGGCCGTTCACCTCGTCGCTGGCCACGGCCGTCTCGGCCACGCCGCTGTATTCGTGGTTCCACCCGGCGCTCAGGCTGCCCTGCTTGACCAGCAGCTCGCCGTCAGCGGAGGTCGACGTCTGGGTCACGACCGCTATCAGCGGGGGCGTGCCGGTGTCGCGGGGAAGCCCGGTGCCGGCGGCCAGCGCCCCCGGGGCGGACCCGATGCCCACGGCGACGGCGGCGGCCAAGGCGGCCGCCATCGCCACGACGCGTCTGGTGTTCGTTCTCATGACGACCCCTGTTCAAGACCGATTGCCAGCGGATGACCCGGCGCGGCCAGCGTGCGCCGCCTGCGTTGCAATCGCGTTACATCCGGGCCGAGCGGACCGAGCCGTGGCCGGCCCGCACCGCCGCCAGCACGCCGAAGGCCACGGCGAACCCGGCCAGCACCGCGGACGCCCGGATCGTGCCCGCGCCGTCCCCGCGCAGGGCCGCCTGCAGCGCGGACACCGCCCAGTAGCCGGGCGAGCCGGGCGCGACGTGCCGCACCCAGCCCGGCATCGCGGACAGCGGCACCAGCGCCCCGCCCAGGCTGCTGAGGATCATGCCGCCGACGTCGCAGATGACCGACAGCTCGCTGAGGCTGCGGGCCAGCACGCCGATCACGGCGCCCATGCCGAGCAGCGCCAGGGTCCAGGCCCCCACCGCCATGGCCAGCAGCAGCGGGCCGGTGGCTTTCAGCCCGAGCACCGCCACACCGAAGCCAATGATCAGCGCCTGCTGGGCGAGCAGCGCGGCCATCGCCGGAATGGCCTTGCCCGCGAGCAGCTCGGCCGGGCGCACGGCGGTCGCGCGGATCCGCTCCCAGGTGTGCCAGACCCGCTCGGTGAGGATCGAGCCGCCCACGATGCTGAGCGCCAGCAGCGAGAACGTGACCAGGGTGGCGATGACCGCCTGGCCGATTCCGGCGCCTGGGCCCTGGGCCGCCTGGTACAGCGGGTGCAGCAGAGCCAGGAACACCACCGGCATGATCAGGCGGCTGGCCAGCGGGCCCGGCTCGCGCAGCAGCAGGATCGTGTTGTGCCTGATGGTGGCGCCCGTGCGGGCCAGGGCGGCGGGCCAGGTATCGGGGCCGCGTACGGCCACTCGGGGGATGGCGTCGCGGCGGATTGCGGTCTCATGCGGCATGGGGAGCCTCCGGGGCCAGGGCGAGGTAGAGATCGTCAAGGTCGGGACGGCGCACGTCGACGGACACCGGCGAATATCCGGCGGACAGCAGCGCGGCCAGGTCGGCGGGCGGGTCGGTGCTGGCGATCCGCAGCTCGCCGTCGACGGTGCGGGCGCGGCGGGTCAGGGAGCCGGGCAGGCGCCACCGGCCGGCCGCAGCTACCCCGCCGTCCAGACGCAGCCGCAGCTCGCCGGGCAGCCCCTTCATCAGCGCCTCCTGGCCGCCGCGGGCGATGATCCGGCCAGACCGGGCGACGGCCAGCGTGGCGCGCAGGTCGGTCAGCTCGGGCAGGTAGTGGGTGGTGTAGAGAACGGCCGCGCCGCCGGCTGCCCGGGCCCGGACCGCCTCGAGCAGGGCGGCGCGGGTCTGCGGGTCGGCCCCGGCGGTCGGCTCGTCGAGCAGCAGCAGCGGCGCGCCGCCGATCAGCGCGGTGGCGGCCTGGGTGCGCCGCCGCTGGCCGCCGGACAGCACGCCGGCCCGCTGGCCCAGCACGCCGGTCAGCTGGAGCTCCCCGGCGACCTGGTCGATGGCCCGGTCCAGCGCCCGGCGGCGCAGCCCGGCCAGCGCGCCGAACAGCCGCAGGTTGTCCCGGACGGTGGCGCTGACATACAGGGCCAGCTCCTGCGGCGCGACCCCGATCAGCCGGCGGGCCTGGCGCGGGTCACGCAGGACGTCCACCCCGCCGACGCTGACCCGCCCGGCGTCCGGGCGGGTCAGGCCGGTGACCACCTCGACGAACGTGGTCTTGCCCGCGCCATTGTGGCCAATCAGGCCGGTGATCTCGCCGGGCTCGACGGTGAGGTCGAAGCCATCCAGCGCCCGGCAGGTGCCGTATTGCTTCACGAGTTCCTGGGCCTCCAGCATCTGGCACCTCTCCAACTTGTGATCTACAGTGTAGAGATCTACAGTGTAGAGCTATGGCCGACCGGAGACAAGAGATTTTGGATGCGGCACTGGCCCTCGCCGATGAGCGGGGCCTGGCCGCGGTGTCCATGCGGGCGGTCGCCGAGCGGACCGGGGTCACGCCGATGGCGCTCTATCCCCAGGTGGGAAGCAAGGCGGAGCTGCTCGACGGCATGCTGGAGCGGCTGCTTACCGAGCTGGTACCGGCCGATGCCGCCCTAGCCACGGGCGCCGGCGGGCAGGACTGGCGGGTGCGGCTCCGGGCGCTGGCGCACGCGTTCCGGGAGCTGGCCCATGGCCATCCGTGGGCGGCGACGCTGCTGTTCAGCCGGCCGTCGGTCACCCCCGACGCCGCCCGCGTGGTCGACCTTGTCTACACGAACCTGCTCGCCGCCGGGGTTCCGCCCTCCGAGGTGCCGCGCTTGGAGCGGCTGGTCAGCACGTACATGATCGGCTACGTCGCCTCCGAGGTAGGCGGCCGGTTCGGGTCGGGGGAACTGAACCCCCGGGCCCGCCGCGGGCTGGTGGCGGCCGGCCGCGAGGGAGCTCTGCCCGGCCATGCTGCGCTGGCTCGCTGGCTGGAGCCCCGGGTGGACTGGGACGCCGAGTTCGAGGCCGACCTCGATGACCTGATGCGGCTCATCGAGGCGGCGGCCGCGAAGGGGTCACAGACGTGAACGAGCCGGACGGCCCGGCCTGGGTTACCCGACTGGCTCAGCGGCCGGCCGCAGCGGGCGCAGCGCCGCCTCGGTGCGCACCAGCTCGTCGAGCATGGTGCCGGCCGCCTTCTCCATGACCTCGTTCGGCCGGAGCACTCCGTCGGAGTCGAGGAACTGGGTGTGGAACGGGATGTTGACGCTGTCGAACACCGGCAGCATCCGCAGCGTCGTCACCACCTGCTTGAGCTGCTGCACCGCGCGGGTGCCCGCCGCGACACCGCCGTAGGAGACGAACCCGGCCGGCTTGTGCTGCCATTCGTGGTGCAGGTAGTCGATCGCGTTCTTCAGCGCCGCCGGGTAGCCGTAGTTGTACTCGGGCGTGACGAAGACGAATGCCTCGGCCGCGTCGATGATCGCGCTCCAGTCCTTGGTGTGCTGGCGCGTGTACTGCCGCAGGCGCGGGTGATTCGGCTCGTCGAGCAGAGGCAGGTCGACCTCCGCGAGGTCGACGACGGTGACGTCAAACCCCCCATGGTCCTTCGCGCGGGCAGCGAACCACTGCGCGATCGCGGCACCGGCGCGGCCGGGCCGGGTGGAGCCGATGATGATGGCGAGGTTCGGCATCAGTTACCTCTCCCTGCTCAGGGCGCGGCATACCGGTCATGCCGCAGCCAGACATTAGTTGAACACTCAAATACAGCTAACGCTGCGGCGCGCAGATTCCTTCCGCCGGCGAGCGGCCCCTCAGCGGATCCGGGTTCCGACCACGGTGGAAAGCGTCGGTGACAGGCGCAGTTCGGTGGCCCGGAGGGCGGGATGCTCCAGCCAGTAGCGCCGAGCAGGGTCATGAGCGGGCGCGCCAGGCTGGCCGGCCGGGGTGAAGTCGTCGAGCACGACCGTGCCGCCCACCGCCAGCCAGCCTGCGGCCGGGTCGAGCGGCGGATCGTCAGCCGGTTCCTTGCCCTTGCCCCCGCCATCGAGCACCAGCAGGTCAAAGGGTCCGTATTCGCGCAGGTCCGTCCAGTTGCCACGGATTACACGGACATTGGGCTGCCCAACGAACAACGCGGCCGATGCCGCCGCCCGGCTGGAGTCGCGCTCAACGCTGACGAACGACGTGGACTCGTCCGTCGCGTCGATCATCCAGGCCAGCCCGACCCCGCATCCGGTACCGGTCTCCCCGATCCGCTGGCCGGTGCGGCCCCTGGCCAGCACCGACAGCAGCCGGCCCTGCTCCGGAGCACAGGAATGGTCGAAACCCTGGCCGGACGCGACCTCGATCGCCGCCCGCACCAGCGATGGAAGATCAGCTATGCCCGCATATGCAGTGTTTCCGCCGACCGTCATTGCCCCAGTATGGCCGAGACTGGCACGCCGCGCTCAGCGCAGCGGGCCGTCAGGGTGGTCGACCTGCTCCAGTATCTGGACCGGGTCACCGACCGTGATGGCGCCAACTGGCCCGGTGGCGCTGGCCGCCCCACCGTGCTGCGGCAAGTCAGGGATCAGGTTGACGCCGAACCAGACCTTGCCGTCCCAGCGCCGGCACCTGGCCAGCGTGGCGATCGGCTCCTTCCCCTTGACCGCGGTATCGGGGTCGATGGTGGTCAGCACGCACCGGCCGCAGCCCTTGACGCTACGGAACACCACATCGCCGATCCGCAGCCGCCGCCAGCCGTCCTCGGCCCACGGGCTGGCCCCGGCGACCACGACGTTCGGCCGGAACCGCCGCATCGGCAGCGGGCCCTCGGACGCGAGCGGGCCCGCGGCGATCAGCTCGTTCAGCGCGCCCAGCGAGCTCTCCACGGTGAGCAGCAGCGGGTAGCCGTCGGCGAACGAGACCCGGTCAGTGTCTCGGCTGTAGGCCGGATCTGGCCGCCGCCGCAGCGGGTCATCGAGGTAGACCAGCCGCACCGGCTCACCGGCGACCTCGCTCAGCCATGCGTCCGCCGCCTCGCTGGCCAGCGTGGCCAGCAGCTTGCTTTCCCACACCGCGACCGGGATCAGCTCACCGTCGAGCGGGACGCGCACGGTCAGATCCGGCCTGGCCGGCCCGGTCAGCCGGATGCTCCCGTCGGCGGCCAGAACGGGCGTGACCAGCACCAGGCGCGGGTGTTCGCGCGCGGTCACCACCTCGCCGCCCCGGTCCACGATCATCCACCGGCGATCCCCGGCCAGGCCCCACGGCTCGACCGAGGCAACGGACAGCGGTTGGCCGCGGCACGACTTGACCGGGTAGCGGTACAGATCGGTCACCACGAGCGACATGCCACGAGCGTAACCGAGCCCGCACCCAGGCACCTTTCATGACCGTCACGGAGAACTTTGGAGTGCCGGAGCTAGCTGGCTGGTGCGGTGGCGGATGTTAAGTCCCGCGAAGTGGCCGGGGCGGATCCACCAGAGGCACAGTCCGGCCAGGGCCAGGGCGAGGGCGAGGTAGATCCCGGTCTCGTACCACTGCAGCGGCCAGTAGCGGCTGGCAGGCTGGTAGGTCACGGTCTGCCGCAGGTGCAGGCTCTCGACGTACGCGGGGCACGTCTGGCCTGACGACGTGGACGTGCAGGCCTGGGTGGCCGGAATGGTGGAGACGGGGTGGCCGGCTGGGGTGGTGAGCTGAGTGGAGAGGACCCAGGCGCCGGGCAGATGCGGCGGTGCCGTCTGCACGAGCAGGCCGCCGTCGCCGACGTCTATGAACCCGTTGATCGATGCGGCACTGAGCGGCACGGTGGTCTGGGCGGGCGGGAGGAGGTGGGGCCGCACCCAGATGGGGA
>Ga0335074_10016223_pt1 | contig 10485 bp, 7 predicted proteins | sample Lox_Sample_23_FD_206715 | JGI IMG/M metagenome (GOLD analysis project Ga0335074, IMG submission 206715) | Soil microbial communities from Loxahatchee National Wildlife Refuge, Florida, United States - Lox_Sample_2.3 | ecosystem: Environmental > Terrestrial > Soil > Wetlands | place: USA: Florida...
CCGGTTCCGGTTGCTTCGGTGTCTTCCTGGAGGCCGCGTTTGAGGCCGCGCAGGGCTACGAGGGCGGCGATGGCCATGATCACGCACATGCCGTAGAGGACGTCCCGGGTAGCCCCGGCGAAGTCAGCCCGGATGAACGCCGGGATGGCACCGGGGTTGCCGGTGCCGCCTTGCAGCTGGGCGATCTTGGCCGCCTGGGCGGATGCGGCCGGGCCGGGCAGGCCGCGGGCGGTCAGGGAGGCGGTGATGGCGGACCGGAACCGGGTGATCAGCAGGGTGCCCAAGATGGCGAAGCCGAGGCTGGCGCCGTAGTTGCGGACGGTCTGGGTGATCCCGGTGGCCTCCCCGTAGGAGTAGCGGGAGGCCCGGTTGATCGCGTCGGTGTTGGCCTGCCCCAGCATCAGCCCCATCCCGGCCCCGGCCATCACGATGTAGATCACCTGAGCCCCGGTGTGCAGGTCGCTCACCCGCCCGGCCCACAGCCCGAACCCCGCCGCGGCCAGGGCGCAGCCGAGCACGACCGGCCGCTTGGCCCCGATCCGGTCCAGCATCCGCCCGCCGATCTGCGCGCACACCACGAAGCCCACGAAGAAGTACAAGATCAGCAGGCTGGATGTGGTCGCCTTCTCCGCCAGCGCGACCTGCCCGTACAGGGCGGCGAAGAAGAACACCGGGATGAACGCCATCATGGCGATGAACAAGATGATGTTCTCCACCAGGAACGCCCGGTTGTCGAAGATCCGCACGTTGATCAGCGGCGATCCGGTGCGCCGCTCGACGGCGTAGAACACCACCAGCAGCGCGACCCCCGCCACGATGCTCGCCTCGATGGCCGGGTCGCCCCAGCCCCACAGCGCGGACTGCTGGAACCCGAACACCGACAAGCCCACCCCGCCGATGATCAGCGCCAGGCCGCGGTAGTCCATCGGCGCCGGGCGGGCCTCGTTGGCCGGCTTGGAGATGGCGATCAGGGCCAGCGCGATCAGCGCGACCGGGATGTTGATCCAGAAGATGGCCCGCCAGGTCCACTCGATCAGGTAGCCGCCCGCGATCGGCCCGATCGCGGTCAGGGCCCCGGCGACACCGAAGAACAGCGCCAGCGCCCGGCCCCGGGACCGCAGGTCAAAGGTGACCACCACGATCGCGATCGCGGCCGGGAACATGATCGCCCCGCCTGCCCCCTGCACCGCGCGGAACGCCACCAGCCACGCCTCGGCGGCACTGCCCCTGGGGGTGGCCCCGCACAGCGCCGACGCGCCCGCGAAGATGATCACCCCGAGCACCACCATCCGGCGGTGCCCGGCGATGTCGGCCAGCCGGCCGCCGAACGCGAACAGCGCCGCCAGCGTCAGCAGGTACGCGTTGATCGCCCACTGCATCCCGCTGGAGGACAGGCCCAGGTCATGCTGGATCGTCGGCGCGGCGATCGACACGATCGTCTGATCGATGAACGTCATCGCCACCGCGAAGATCATCGCGGCCAAGACCAGGCTCCGCGACCGGCCGCCGGCTCTGGCGGTACTGCTGTGGCTCATCGTGTTCCTCCTTGTACCAGGACGAGGCCGCCTGCGCTCAGGCCCGGGCCTTCACGGCGCCGGGATCCGGGCGCTCGGAAGCCACCAGCGCGTCCGTGAGGGGTTGATGCCGGCCAGGCCGGCGGCCAGGCGCGCGGTGAGGTGGTGGCTGGCAGCCAGCGCGGCCGGCGCGTAGTAGGAGACTTTGGTCTGGCCCTCGTCGGCCCAGATCAGCACCTTGAGCGGCAGCTCGAGCCCGGCCTGGCGGGCCTCGGCCGCCTGATCGATCACGGCGAACAGCCTCATCCCTTTCGCGGTGATCATGCCGGCGAGCTCGGCCACGGTGGCGGCCACCGATTCGCGGCTGAGCTTGGTCACGACATCGGTCTCGGCGCGGCCCGATCCGTCGATCTTCATGGCTCTCCTTGTGATTGGGACCTGCCGCCACCGGCTGCGTCCGGTACGTGGCCGGTCCGTCAGGGCGCGGCGGCGGCGGAATCAATCGGATCTACGGGTCGGCGATCCAGCTGCCGTGGAAGCCGAGCGGGATCCTGGCGGGCAGGTGGACGCGGGCGATGGGCTCGGCGGTGAAGTCCTGGGCGGCGAGGATCACCAGGTCGGCGGCGCTGCGGTCGGGGTTGTGCACGTAGGCCATTACGTAGCCGTCGTCCTCGGCGGCGCCGGGTGCGGTGGGAACGAAGACCGCTTCGCCGGCGGTGGCGTCCTGGCCGAATTCGTGGGCCTGCATGGTGCCCGCGGTCAGGTCATGCTTGAGCAGGGCGTTGCTGAACGCCTCGTCGGCGAAGTCGCCGTCCGGTGAGACGGTGGCGTGGCCGACCGCGGCGATGACGGCGCTGTAGCCGTAGCGGTGCGGCTGGCCGGTCACCCGCTCGTCGGTGCGAGGGAATTCCTGGGGGCGGTCGTCCAGGCGCTGCTGGGTGACTTTCCCGGCAGCCGGGTCGATGATCCACCGGTCCAGGCTCAGCGGCCCGTGCCCGGTCAGTTTGGACACGTCGTAGGCGCCCGCATACCGGACCAGGTCGACCACCACCCGGCCGCCGTCGTCGTAGGCGTTGAGGGTATGGAAGACCCAGCACGGGTCCACCTCGAACCAGCGGACGCCGGCTGCGGTGCCGCCACGGGGCAGCAGGCCGACCCGGGCCTGGTGGGCGGGGTTCCAGGTGTAGGGCAGCTTCAGCCCGGCCGATACCGCGTCCAGGCTGAAGGTGACCGGCAGGTCGAACAGGACCACGTAGCCGGGGGTGAGCGCGAAGTCGTGCATCATCGGGCCTCCGGCGACCGGGATGTCGGTGGTGCGGCTCACTGTGCCGCCGACGCCGATGACCACGTGCTGGACGTGGTCCCAGGCCCAGAAGTAGGCGATCGCGTGCAGCTCGCCCGTTGCGTGGTCGAGCTTGGTGTGGGCGGCGAATCCGCCGGGCAGCGTGCCGGCAAAGTCGCACGGACCGAGGATGTCCAGCTCACCGGACAGCTCATAGGGCAGCGGGCCGGCCTCCACGGTGGCCAGGTAGCGCCCGGCGTGGGCGATGATGTGGGTGTTGGCGGCAAAATCCATGTCGGCGTGGACCGGACCGCCAGGCCATTTCTCGTCCATCGCCTCGGCCAGCGCTTGGGAGCGAACCCACCGGTTGCGGTACCACTCGGCGTTGCCGTCGCGCAGCCGCACCCCGTGCACCATGCCCGGGCCCAGGAACCAATGGCCTTCCCGGAACCGGTAATCAGGGTCGTCCAAGCCCAGCGGGTTGGGCCCGTTGCGCAGGTAGCGGCCGTTCAGCCCGACAGGCAGGCTGCCGGTGACCGGCAGGTCGAACGCAGTGATCTCCTCCTCAACCGGGGCGAACGGGCCGCGGAGAAAGCGATTCGGGTCAGGCATCGCGGGTCCCTTCCATGCGGGACAGCTCGCCGGTCACCAGTTGGGCCGATCCAGCTGCGATCATGACCCACGGGCCGTCCGGGGGGATCTGTCAAATGACTCAGCTTCAGCCCCGGCCCGTCGGCCGCCAGCAGTCACATGACCGGCGTCCGGAACGCGGCAGGCGGACGGCAGGACCCAGACGTGGGCGCACGCTGCCGCCCCAGCCCGCTATTCCCCTGCTTGGGGCGGTCGGCTATCGTGCCATCAGGATCGGGGTCAATGCTCTGGATGGCCTCGCTGGAAGGCTTGGACAATCGGCGGTAAGGCGTGGCGGGGGTTCTAGTCGGGCGCAGCGATGAACTCGCGCTGGTCAGCGCGTTTGTGGAGCGGGCCAGGACCGGCGGAGAAGCGCTGCTACTGTTCGGCGAGCCAGGCGCAGGCAAGACGGTCCTGCTGGACTCGGCGGCCGAAGCGGCCGCCGAGGCGGACACCTGGGTGCTGCGCGCCGCCGGGGTGGAGTTCGAGGCGGATCTGACCTATTCCGGGCTGCACCAGGTGCTGCTCCCGCTGCTCGGCGAGTTCGCACTGCTTAGCGCGGCGCACCGGGACGCGCTGAACGTCGCCCTCGGTTACGGGGAGGGGCCGCCGCCGCATCGGCTGCTGGTGTCCACCGCGACCCTCACGGTGCTGCGCCAGGCGGCCGCCGCCCGCCCGGTGCTGATGATCGTCGATGACCTGCCGTGGCTGGACCGGGCCAGCGCTGGGGTGCTCGCGTTCGTGGCACGCCGCCTGGCCGGCAGCCGCGCCGGCTTCCTGGCTGCGTCACGGCCGGGACAGGAGAGCTTCTTCGAGCGTGCCGGGCTGGCGCAGCATGAGCTGGGGCCACTGGATGAGGAGGCGGCGAGCAGCCTGGTGAGTTCGCGTTTCCCGGAGCTGGCGCCGCGGGTTCGCCAGCGGGTTGTGGCCGAGGCCCAGGGGAACCCACTGGCCCTGCTGGAGCTCCCGGCGGCGCTCAGCGGCGCGCAGCGCGCCGCGGCCGAGGCGCTGCCCATGGTCCTGCCGCTCAGCCGGCGCCTGCAGGGGCTGTTCGCCTCCAGGGCCTCAGCTCTGCCCGCACCGGCCCGCTGGCTGCTCCTGCTCGCAGTGCTGGACGGCAGCGGAGACCTCCGCGTCCTGCAGGCCGCCGCCGGGCCGCAGCAGATCGAAGACCTCGCTCCCGCCGAGCAGGCAGGGCTGGTGCACGTCGACGATCGCACCGGCCGGCTGGTCTTCCGCCACCCGCTGACCCGGTCCGCGATCGTTGAGCTGTCCACCAGCGGCGACCGCCGCCGGGCCCACCGGGCGCTGGCCGCCCAGCTGGCGGATCAGCCCGAACGCCGCGCCTGGCATCTCGGTGAAGCGGCCGTCGAGCCTGACGAGCAGATCGCGGGCCTGCTCGAAGAGACGGCGCAACGGATCCTGCGGCGCGCCGATGCGGTCGGTGCCGTGTCCGCGCTGCTGCGCGCGGCCGAGCTGAGCCCGGCGCGCGCTGACCGGAGCCGCCGCCTGGCCCAGGCCGCCGCCGTAGGCGCGGTCTTCAGCTTGGAGACCGACACGGTCTCCCAACTGCTCAGTAACGTGAGCGAAGCCAGCCCGGAGTCCGCCACGTACCTGCTCACCGCGGTCGCGGCCGCCTTCATGCTCCTCAACGGGGACGGCGACGTCATCACCGCCCACCGCCTGCTAGCCCAGGCCATCGAGGATCAGGCCAGGCCCGACCGGACCAGCGACACCGGGGTTTTCGAGGCGGTTTCTGGCCTGTTCCTCATGTGCCGCCTTGGCGGACGGCCGGAATTGTGGAGGTCTTTTCACGCCGCTATCAGCGGGTTCGCGCCGGATGTGCCCAACGACCTGCATCTGCTCGGTCAGACCTGCGCCGACCCGGTCCGTACCGCGGCCGGCGTTCTCCCCCTGGTAGACGCCGCCATCGCCGGCCTGCGCAGCGAGACAGACCATCTGCGCATCTTGATGATCAGCTCAACCGCCCACTTCACCGACCGGCAGCCAGGTTGCCGGGAAGCGCTGTGGCGAGTGGTCCGCGAAGGCCGGCGGGGCAGCGGTGTCGCTCCGCTGATTACTGCCCTGGATCATCTCGGTCTCGACGCCTGGTTGGCGGGCCAGTGGGACCAGGCGCGCGAGCTGGCGGACGAAGGCCTCGAGCTAAGCCTGGCCCACGGCTATCCGCTGCTGACCTGGGCCTTCCGCTACCGCCGGGCGCTGATCGCCGCGGCATGCGGCGCTTATGACGAGGCGCATACGCTGACGGACCAGATGCTGCGCTGGGCGGCGCCGAGACGAATCGGTCAGGCCGGCCTGGCGGCTCACCATGTGGAGTCGGTAGCGGCGCTGGGGCGGGGTGATTTCGAGGACGCCTACCAGCACGCCACGGCGATCAGCCCAGCGGGCATCCTCGCCTCCCACGTCCCGCTTGCCCTGTGGGTGCTCATGGACCTGGTCGAGGCCGCCGTCCGCACTGGCCGCCACACCGAGGCCGCCGCCCATGTCACCGCCATGCGCGACGCCGGCATCGCCCGGATCTCGCCCCGGCTGGCCCTGCTGGCCGCAGGGTCAGAGGCGATCGCCACGCCCGACGGCAATGGCCTTGGGCTGTTCGAGGAAGCCCTCGCGATCCCCGGCGTTGACCGCTTTCCGTTCGACCTGGCCCGGGTGCAGTTCCTCTACGGCGAACGGCTGCGACGCGCCCGTTCCACGAGAGAATCACGGCCGCATCTAGCTGCCGCCCTGGAGATCTTCGAACGCCTCGGCGCCATGCCATGGGCCAGCCGAACCGCCGGCGAGCTCCAGACAACCGGCCAAACCAACGCCTGCGCCGATCAGCCAGCACGCGATTCGCTCACGCCGCAGGAACGCCAGATCGCGATGCTGGCCGCGGCTGGCCTGACCAACAAAGAGATCGGCCAGCAGCTTTTCCTGTCGCATCGCACCATCGGAGCCCACCTGTACCAGATCTTCCCCAAACTCGGCATAACCACCCGGGCAGCGCTGCGCGACGCGCTCGCATCCCAGCCCCCCGAGCGCCACGGCGAGAATCGTAGCTGACCGTTATCGCGAAGAACCGCCCGGCAGGTCCGGGGGACTCCGAGGGGCGATGCGACAGGGGTTGCTGACGGCACTTCGCGGGCAGGGTCCGGATTAACTCTTCGGATTCATGACGCACCCCCGTTTCAGCCCGAAAGGCCAAAGACCGAACGAATCTGCTGAGCCTCTCGGTACTAGGGGATAAACAGCTTCCAGTGCCCCTCGGAGACGACTTCGACGTTGCCGTCGGTCACCTTGATGGCAGTCTGGTCGTCGATCGCGTACGTCGGTGCCGGTATCCTCGCGGCCCATTGTTCTGCGATGGCCACGTCTTGATGATCCGCGTTATCCACGTGCGGAATAATCGCAAAATCAACCAGTCCGACTCCCTGAGCCTTGACCAGGATCATGCGGAGTTCGCCATTGGGTGTGTCGAATACGATGTCTTCCGTCGAGAGCGCTTCACCGCTGCCGCGACGCGGATCTCGGTAAGTCTCGGCAAAGGTGGAGGTTGCTGCGATGCTCCCGGCGCTCACCCCCAGGTAGACCGTCTCGCTAGGCAGCGATGGCAAGACGTCGGCAAGCCCGGACCGTCGCATCCAGTACGACAAGAACACTGGATCGCCGCCCCAGACCAGCAGGGTGTCCGTCTCCTTGACCGCCGGGACCCAGCATTCTTCGTCGATGCTTGGCAGCACGGAGAGCTCCAGCACGCCCAAAGACTTCCAGCCCAATCCGGCGAAGGGACTCTTGCTCCTTCCGCAGATCGCCTCCCATGCGTGGCCAGCACCGCCGGGGAAGGGGTATATCGCGGTCGGAATGACGAGGGCGCTGGACTCCTCAATCGGCTTGCCCAGCAGGCCGAGAAGCGCGTCGTGGATGCTCGTGTTCGCGATGCCAGAAGACGTCAGCAGAAGTCTCATGGCGTTTCCTCTTTACCGAGCAGTGACATCAGGTAATCCTCCAGCTTGTCGAAGCTGGACTCCTGGCCGTCGTGCTTGGTCATGTGGTCACGGCCGACCTTGTCGCGGAACGCCATCGTCACCGTCAGCCTGGTCACTCCGTCAGTCTCTTTCAGCGTGTCCGTCTCGACGGCCTCCGCGTCCGGCCAGCCTTCGAACAGCCACGTCTGGACGATCCGGGTCGGCGGCTCGACCTCCAGGTAGGTCCCGCGGAACGAGCACTCTTTCCCGTCCGGCGTCACGAAGACCATGTGATAGTCCCCTCCGGCGCGCAGGTCGATCGAGCAGACCGTCATCTTGTCCTCGAAAGGGGCGAACCAGTGGCGCACGTGCTCTGGCTTCGTCAGCACGTCGAAGACGAGCTCGATCGGTGCGTCGAACTCTCGAGTGGTGACGATCTCGAGCTCGCTCGGGTATTCGATGACTGCGGACCCGTGGCGGTTAGGTGTCACTGAAGGTCTCCTTGCCGTTGAAGCTCTTTGAGGTAGGCATCCATCCGATCCAGCCGCTCGTTCACCGCCCGCTCGTACTTGGCAAGCCAATCGCGAAACGGCTGCAAGTGCGCCGGTTCCAGCCGGTACAGCCGACGACGTCCCTCCGCCCGGCACCTGACGAGTCCCACCTCACTCAGCACGCGGAGGTGCTTTGACACCTGAGGCTGCGACATCGAGAGATCGCTCGCGATCGCCCCGACTGCCTTCTCGCCTTCGATGAGCGCGTCCAGGACTTCGCGCCGGTGCATATCGGCAATGGCGTTGAAGACATCCGAGGTCGTGGAAGCCCGGGCCACTGGCCGATCATATTCCTATCTCGGCATATGTCAAGTCTCGAGATGGCCGGAACCGCTGGTTGCCCGTGTGCCGGCGTCAACACGAGCGCTGCCGGCGCGCCCAGGAGCTAGCCGCCAGCCTTGTCCCGTAGTCAGTCTGAAAGTGCCCCAGAACGACGTGGGCTTTCGCTGGTCCTGAGGGACCCCGATCACGGGCCAGGTGCCCGTTTTCAGCCCAGCCAGGCAGCCAACCTGCCGCTACAGTTCGTGCCTGCGTCATGGGAAGCGGTGGCGGGGCGTAGCGGGCTGGGCTATCTCGCAGCCTGGTGGCAGGATCGGGAGTCATGCAGAGGCCGGATGGGAAACCGGAACCTCGCCGCGCTGGCCGTGGCCGGCTCGGTCGGGGCGGGCATCGCGGACCGGTTCTCGGACTTGGAGCTGGACTGCTACTGGGTCCGCCCGCCGACCGACACGGACCGGCTCACCCCCGTCCGCGCGCTGGGCGGCCAGCTGACAGCCCTGTGGGACTACGACCAAGACGACGAGGAATGGAGCGAGGACTACCTCGTCGGTGAACTCGGCATCACCGTAAGCAACTTCCTCGTCAGCTCCGTCGAGCGGTTCCTCGACGACGTGGTCATCCGGGCGAGTACCGACCCGGTCCGGCACATGCGCCTGGCCGCGCTGCAGCGCTGCCGGGTGGGGGAGCTGCCGGCGGGTACTGTCACGATGCTGTTCAGTGATATCGAGGGTTCGACCGTGCTGCTGAGCCGCCTCGGTGACCGGTACGGCGAGGCGCTGTCCGCGCACCGGGTGATGGTGCGCGCGGCCATCGCGGCCTGGGGCGGCCGGGAAATCTCCACCGAGGGGGACAGCTTCTTCGTGGTGTTCGGCTCCGCGGCCGACGCGGTGGCCGCGCAGCGGGCGCTGGCCGGGCACGACTGGCCGGGCGGGGATGCGGTGCGGGTCCGGATGGGCCTGCACTCGGGGGAGCCGACCCCGCACGAGGACAACTACATCGGCATGGACGTGCATCGGGCGGCGCGGATCGCCGCGACCGCGCACGGCGGCCAGGTGGTCCTGTCGGAGGCGACAGCCGCCCTGGCCGCCCCGCTGCCGGATGGGGTGTCGGTCCGGGATCTGGGATTTCACCGGCTGAAGGACATCGCCGTGCCGGAGCGGATCTACCAGCTGGCCGGGCCGGGCCTGCGCGAAGACTTCCCGCGGCTGAAGAGCCTGGGCACCCAGACCAGCCTGCCGGTGCCGGCCACCCCGCTGATCGGGCGGGACGAGGACCTGGAACGCCTGCGTGCGGTCCTGTCCCGGCCCGGCGTGCGGCTGATCACGCTGACCGGCACCGGGGGGGTGGGCAAGACCCGCCTGTCGCTGGCCGCGGCTGCGGCGCTGGAGACCGCGTTCCCGCACGGCGTGTTCTTCGTCGCGCTGGCCGCGGTCCGTGACGCCGACGTGATGTGGAAGACGCTGGCCGACAGTCTGGACGTGGAAGGGGAAGGGCAGGCCGCGGTGACCGAGCACGTGCGGGACCGCCGGGCGCTGCTGGTGCTGGACAACCTGGAGCAGCTGCACGGCGCCGCCGGGGTGGTGGCCGGGCTACTGGCGGCCGCTCCCGCCCTGGTGGTGCTGGCCACGTCCCGGCGCCCGCTGCACCTACCCGGGGAGCAGGAGCTGCCGGTGCCGCCGCTGCAGGTGCCCCGCGAGGCGTCCATCGAGCAGGTGGCGGCGTGCGGCGCGGCGCGGCTGTTCGTCCAGCAGGCGAGCATGTCCCGGCCGGGCTTTACCCTCACCGCCGCCAACGCCGCCGACATCGCGGCCATCTGCCAGCGACTGGACGGGCTGCCGCTGGCCATCGAGCTGGCCGCAGCCCGGATCCGGCTGCTGGCCCCCGGGCGCTGCTGGCCCGCCTGAGCCGCAGCCTGGACCTGGCCGCCGCCGACATCGGGCAGCCCTCCCGGCAGCAGACCCTGCGCAATGCCATTTCCTGGAGCTATGACCTGCTGACCGAGGACCTCGCCGAGGCGTTCCGCTGTGCCGAGGTGTTCGCCGGGGGGTGCGACCTGGGCGCGCTGGCTGCGGTCACGGCGGCCGGGCCCGGGGCCGATCCCCTGGATCTGGCCGCCGGGCTGCACGAGGTCAGCCTGGTCACGGTCACCGACGGCGCCGACGGCGAGCCGCGCGTCGGCATGCTGGAAACGATCCGTCACTACGCACTCGAGCGGCTGGAGCAGGCCGGGGACCTGGAGGAGGCCCAGCGCCGCCACGCCCAGT
>Ga0335074_10016224_pt1 | contig 10485 bp, 10 predicted proteins | sample Lox_Sample_23_FD_206715 | JGI IMG/M metagenome (GOLD analysis project Ga0335074, IMG submission 206715) | Soil microbial communities from Loxahatchee National Wildlife Refuge, Florida, United States - Lox_Sample_2.3 | ecosystem: Environmental > Terrestrial > Soil > Wetlands | place: USA...
ACGCGGCTTCTGTCGGGGGTGGGAGCCGGTGCAGTACGTCGATCGGATCCAGAGCTACCTCAAGCTGCTCGAGTGGCAATCCCCCACCACGGTCGCCGGAGCGGCGACACGGGTTTTGCCCCGCGCGTGAGTGCTCGCGGCCGCAGACCGGAGAGTCCCGGCGTTGGCCGCTCAGCGCCGCTTCGCGAAGAACCGCTGCAGCACCGCGCCGCACTCCTCGGCGAGGACCCCGCCGAAGACATCGACGCGGTGGTTGAGTCCGGGGAGAGAGAACACATCGAGCAGACTTCCCGCGCCTCCTGCCCGCGGATCCCAGGCGCCGAAGACGAGGCGACGCACGCGGGCATGCACGATTGCAGAGGCGCACATCACGCAGGGCTCGAGCGTGACGTACAGCGTGGTGTCGGGGAGCCTGTAGCTGCGCAGGCTCGTCGCTGCAACGCGTAGCACCTCGATCTCGGCGTGCGCCGTTGGATCGCAGGCGGCAATCGGACGATTGAAGCCTTCGGCCACGACTGCCCCCTGACGCACCAGCACGGCGCCGATCGGGACCTCGCCGCGCGCCTCCGTCTGCCGGGCGAGCTCGAGGGCGCGGCGCATGAAGTCGAGATCGGCTGCCACCCACGCAGGATGTCCGAAGTCCGGGCGCTGCGCACCTCCCTGCGATAGCGGATGACCCCGAACGCCCGATTGCTTAAAGTAGCGGGCACAGGAGCCGCCGAACCCACAGCCCGGCGCCCATGCGGGCGCTGCGGGCCACTCTCGCACGATGAGCACCGAAGTCGAGCTGAAACTGGGAATTCCAACCGCCGAGGTCGACAAAGTCCGGCGGCTCGACTGGCTGCGCGAGCTGAGCGGTCCCGCAAAGTCTCAGCAGCTCGTCACGGTCTATTTCGATACCCCGAAATTCAAGCTGCGCGAGCGTGGCCTCGCCATCCGCGTCCGCCACACGGGCCGACGCCGCGTGCAAGGCATCAAGTCGCTCGCCAGGGGCGACCGCGGCGCTTTCAGCCGCGAGGAGTGGGAACAGGAGATTCGCAGCGACACCCCCGACCTCGATCTCGCAGCGGGCACCGCGCTCGAGCCGCTCGCCACGAAGAAGCTGCGACGCAAGCTCAAACCCATCTTCGAGACCGTGATCGAGCGCACCACCTTTCCGATCCACTCGGAGAAGGCCGATCTCGAGCTTGCGCTCGACCGCGGACACATTCGCGTCCACGGCACGCGCGGGCGCGAGCCGATCAGCGAGATCGAGATCGAGATGAAGCGGGGCGATCCGCTCGAGCTCACCAAGCTCGCGCGGCGGCTGGCCCGCTCGCTGTCGGTTGTCTACGGGCCGCGCTCGAAGGCCGAGCGCGGCTACGCGCTGAGCGCCGATGAGGCATCAAAGGCAGTGTACGGCACGGAGATCGTTCTCGATGCGAACGTCGCGACCGGCGTCGCGTTTCGCATCATCGGCCTCGCCTGTCTCGACCACGCCGTCGCAAACGAGAGATCCACGCGCGCGGGCGATGCCGAGGGGATTCATCAGATGCGGGTGGGCCTGCGTCGGCTGCGCACGGCGATATCGATCTTCAGCGAGCTCGTGCAGGGGCCTGAGACCGAGGCGATCAAGGCCGAGCTCAAATGGGTCAGCGAGCAGCTCGCCGGGGCCCGTGACCTCGACGTGCTGATCGAGAAGCAGGTGCGGCCGCTGCTCGCGGCGGCACCGATCGGCTCGGCGGCGGCCGTGCTCAAGGAGGATCTCGATGGCCGCCGTGGAGCGGAGCTCGCCAAAGCCAAGGCTGCGGTGGAGAGCGACCGCTATCGCAGCATCGGCCTGCGCGCCGCGCTGTGGCTGGCGGAGGGCAGCTGGGTGCACAGCGACGATGCGCTCGTTGCGGCGCGCCGGGAGCGGCCCGCGGCGCAGGTCGCCGCGGAGGTGCTTGCCAAGCGCACGAAGAGGATCCTCAAGAAGGCGCGCAGGATCGGCAAGCTCGACGCTCGCAGGCGTCACAAGCTGCGCATCGCGGTGAAGAAGCTACGTTACGCGTGCGAGTTCTTCGCGCAGCTGTATCCCGGAGCGAAACGGCAGGCACGCCAGGCGCGCTTCTACAAGACGTTGAAGCGCTTGCAGGGATTGCTCGGCACCCTCAACGACTTCGAGGTGCACAGAGGGATGGCGGCGAGGATTGCGCGGCTTCGCAAGCAAACGCCCACCCAGGTGCGCAAGGCGCTTGCCATGGGCTTCATCACCGGGCAGGAGCAGAAGCAGCTCGCCTCCTGCCTCGCATCGATCGACAAGGCGGCAGCGCGCCTCGGCAAGCTCCCGCAATTCTGGCAGTAGCGCTGCACCGCGCAGGGGAGCCCGCATGAGCTCCCCCGGCGCGATGCGCCCGGTCAGCCCGGTGCCCAGTGCCCCGGCACGAAGCGGTAATGCCGGTGATGCTCGACCCAGTGCTCGGCCACCCAGTGATAGCCCGGGCGGGCGCGCATCCAGTGACCCTCCATCCACACGTGATGGTAACCGTCCCAGCGCCAGTACCCGGGCGCCCAGACCCAACCCATGCGCGGCGGGGGCACGACCATGACGCGCGGTGCGGGCGGAGCGACCTCGATATCGATTGCAACGCCCGAGAAAGCGGGCGACATCGCACCGAAAAGCACTGCCGTTGCAAGGGCAGACAGAATCGCGGATTTCAAAGCAAACCTCCATTCGAAGCTGCGGATTCCGACCGAATGGATCCGCCGCGCAATTATCGCGAGGGCTCAGCTTCAGCGCCGCTCAGCCTTCTTCAAATGCGATATGAAGCACACGGCGCGGCCATCCGTGCAGCACGCCTGTCTGCAAATGGCGACTGCCTTTCTCGAGGGATCACGGATCCACGGTGACGCCGAAGGAGAAGAGCACGGTCTCATCGCCCGCAGGCGTCAGGGTATAGACGGTTCCGTGGTTGTAGATGCCTCCCAACGCCGTCGTGCCGTAGAAGCTGCCGTCCGCGGCGAGAGCCAACGCGCTCGAGGGATCGACACCATCCGCCGAGCTCGTCCCGAAGAAGTGAAGCACCGCCTCGCTACCCGCGGAGGTGATGCTGAACGCGGTGCCGCACCCGCCCTTGCAGCCTGGATTGCCGCCGGATGATGTGGTGCCGTAGAAATTGCCGTCGCTCGCCTCGATGAGCCCCGTGTAGGGATTGGCCCCATCGGAGCTTCCTCCAGCGAAGGCATAAAGGACGGTCTCGACCCCCGCCGGTGTGATCTGGAACACCGTGCCACATCCCTGCTCGCATTGCGACGCGGCGTTCGCGCTCGCGCCGCCGAGGGGCGTCGTGCCGTAGAGGTTCCCATCGGTGCCCTCCACGAGGGGCACGGACGGATTCTCGCCATCGCTGCCTCCGGCGAAGGAGTGGAGCAGCGTTTCCACGCCGGCGAGCGTCAGATTGAACACCGTGCCATCGTTTGAAGTACCGCCGAGGATCGTCACCCCGTAGAGGCTCCCATCGGTGCCGAGAATCAAACTCGCCGGGAACGCGCCATCGCTCGCGCCCCCTGCGAATGAGTGCAGGACGGTCTCCACTCCGGTGAGCGTGAGTTGAAATGCCACCCCGTTCCCGCTCGCACCGCCCACCGATGCCGTGCCGTAGAGATCGCCGTCGCTCGCCTGAGCGAGACCGAGATTCGGCGCTCCGCCATCGGCTCCCCCGCTGAAGAAGTAGACGATGGACTCGGCGCCGGCCGGTGTGATCTCAAACACCGTGCCGCAGCCCATCTGGGGCTGGCCGTTCCCCCCGGCCAGACGCGGAACCGTGCACGTGCCCTTGCCACCCGCGAGCGTCGTGCCGTAGAAGTTGCCGTCGCTGCCCTCGATGAGGCCCTGAGGCTGGGCGCCATCGCTTGCTCCGCCGACAAAGGCGTAGAGCACGGCCTGCTCGCCGGTCGAGGTGAGACGGAACACGACACCCTGCCCATACTGCCCGCCCGCCTGCGTCGTGCCATAGAAGTTGCCGTCGCTCCCCAGGATGAGGTCATCGGGAGTCGCGCCATCCGTTTGAACCGGCGGAGGGGGCGGCGGCGGCATGATTCCGCTTGCGAATCGCCCCCCGTTGCAGCCCGCGAGTGCCGCGACCGCTGCACAGAGGCTGGTCGGGATGCCGGTACGCTTGCACTTCATGGTGATAACTCCCTGTGAACCGCAAACCGCCCACGCAACAGCAGGGCGCCCGCTTTGCAACGCGCCATGGCGGTTGTGAGTTGACGCTGCCCGAGCGTTAGGAGGCGCGCCCGCTCACATCGGCGGGGCCGGAGCCTGAGGATCCTCAGGCAGGGGGATCCATTCCTGGTCATCGAGTTGCGGAAGTCTCATCCGGCCCTGGCGCCAATCGGCCTTGGCCTGCGCGATACGCTCCCGGGACGAGGAGACGAAATTCCATTCGATGAAGCGCTCGCCGACGGGCTCCCCACCCAGGAGCATGATGATCGAGGGCTCGACGGCCTTGAAAAGGATCGGCCTGCCGGGCGCGAACACGAGCATCTGCCCCGGACCGAACCGTTGCTGGCTCACCTCGACCGAGCCTGCCGCCACGTACGCTGCACGTTCGGGGTACTCCGTCCCGAGCTGCGCCTGCACGCGGGCGTCGAGTCGCCAATGCACATAGAACATCGGCGAGAACGTCTTGACGTTCGCCTTCGCGCCGAAAGCCGCACCCGCAATCAGCCTCGCCCAGAGTCCCTCGGCCTCGTAGGTTGGCAGATCCGCGGTGCCATGATGGGAGAAGGCAGGCTCCGTCTCCTCGGCCTCTCGGGGCAGCGCCACCCAGGCCTGCACGCCGTGCACCGTCCCTCCCTCGGCGCGGGCGCGTTCGAACCGTTCCGAATGGGTAATGCCCTTGCCGGCCGTCATCCAGTTGACCTCACCCGGACGGATCGGTTGCTCCGAGCCCACGCTGTCGCGGTGCATGATCTCGCCATCGAACAGATAGGTGAGCGTCGAGAGTCCGATGTGCGGGTGCGGCCGGACATCGACCGAGCGCGGAACACCGGCGGCAAAAGCCTTCGGCCCCATGTGGTCGAAGAAGATGAAGGGGCCGATCATGCGCCGCTTCGCAAACGGCAGCACCCGTCCGACCTCGAATCCGCCGAGATCGCGCCGCCGTTGTTCAATGACGAGATCGATCACGCCCGGCCTCCGGTGTCCCAATCTACCACCTGCATCGGATCTGCGCGGCGTTCGCCTCGTGCCGCTCCGTTTGGAACTGCACCATCGCTCGGAGGCTCTGCATGTCGCAAAGCAGCATGATTCACGAGCCAGCACTTCGTCGGCTTTGACGCTCCGCATCATGAAGCCGCACGCGACGCAATCGCCCGGCCGCGCGATGTTCAGCCCGCGCGCCAGGGTGTACAGTTCGCGCGGCGAATTCGCCACTCCATCCCAGGGTTTTCGGGGAGAAGAACAATGCAAACGATCCGCACCTCCACTCGGTGCCGGGCGGCGCTCACGGTCATCGCGTTTTCGGCGGTCCTCGCAACCGGCACTGCACGGGCGGACTCCGATCAACCGCCGCAGATCCCGACGTGCGCCAAGCGGATCGGCACGCTCGCCGTGCACGAGCCGCAGGACCAGTGGTGGGTCGGCATGAATCTCGATTCCCCGGCAGCGCTCATCAAGGTCTACGTCGCGCAGTCGAAATGCTTCACGCTGGTCGATCGCGGACAGGGGTTGCAGGCGGCGCAGCAGGAGCGCGCGCTCGCGGCGAGCGGTGAGGAGCGGGTCGGCTCGAATGTCGGCAAGGGCCAGATGAAAGCTGCGGACTACGTCCTCGTTCCCGATATCGCCAATCGCAACGCCCACGCGGGCGGGACGAACATCGGCGGCATCGTCGGTGGGTTCTTGCCGCACGGCTTCGGCGCCGTCGTGGGCGGGGTGAGTATCAAGAGCAAGACGGCGGACGTGGTGCTCACGCTCACGGACATCAGATCCACCGAGCAGGTTGCCCTCGAGCAGGGTCACGCCAAGAAAACCGATCTCGGCTGGGGTGGCGGGGGCGGTGCCGGGTTCTTCGGTGGCTTCGCGGCAGGAGGAGCAAGCAGCTATGCCAATACCGAGATCGGCCAGGTCGTCGCAATGGCCTACCTCGATGCCTACACCAAGATGGTTGCCGAGCTGCAGGCCAATGCGCCCGATACGAAGGCGGACAACGTCCAGCAATCGGTCACGATGAGCAAGCCCGGCAAGATGTACGCCCAGGCGGACCTGCACTCTGCCGTGGTTCGTGATCTCGACCCCGGAATGACGCTCTATCCGACGGGAGACAAGATGGGCGTGTGGTGGAAGGTCACCGACGAGCTCGGCAATGCGGGCTGGGTCGTTTCGACCTACTTCCAGCTGGCAAGGTGATCCTGGACGAGGATCTAACGAGACGATCGCAACGAGGCCGCCGGCAGAGCTCACGGGGACGGTCCCCTGCCGGACGCGCGAAGGGGAAGAAGCCATGGATACCACAAGAATCGTTTCCCGCGCCCGCTCGACATTGCTCACGCCGAAGACCGAATGGGCGGTCATCGCCGCAGAGCCCGACACCGTCGCTCACCTGTACTCGAGTTACATCCTAGTGATGGCGGCCATACCGGCCGTCATTCAATTCCTGTCGTGGACGATCATTGGCCGGCGAGTGCCATTCGTCGGCACCTACCGGGTGGGAATCACGGCGGGACTCTCGAGCGCGATCGTCACGTACGTGTTCGCGCTCGTCGGGGTGTACATCGTCGCCCTCATTGTCGATGCACTCGCGCCATCCTTCCATGGGCAGAAGAATCAGGTGCAGGCGCTCAAGACGGTCGCCTATGCATACACGGCAACCTGGGTTGCCTCGATTCTCGGCATCGTCCCAGGGCTTGCGCTCATCGCGACACTCGCGGGCCTCATCTACGCCATCTATCTGCTGCGCGTCGGCCTGCCCTTCACGATGAAATGCCCGGACGATCGTGCGATCGGGTACACGGCGGTGACCATCATCGTGGCGATTCTGGTCGGAGTCGTGATGAGCCTCATCCTGCGGGCGCTCTTCGGCGCGCAGCTCGGAGCCTACCCCGGAGCGACCTTCAACCCGCGCACGAGCGGTACGTTCGCGCCTGGCACGCCGGGCGCGGCTCTCGAGGCGTACAGCAAGAGCCTCGAAGCGGCAAACGAGCGCATGCAGGCCGCTCAGCAATCCGGTGATGCGGCCGCCCAGTCGCGCGCGGCGCAGCAGGCATTCGGAGCTGCACTCGGAAATGGCGGCCGCGTCGAGTCGCTCCCGACCGACCGCATGAAGACCTTCATACCGGATGCACTGGGCGGACTCAAACGTACCCAGCTCTCCGCGACGCGCAGCGGCGCGATGGGCATGCAAGTCTCCACCGCGACGGGCTCCTACTCCGATGGCGCGGGGCGCAACCTCCAGCTCGAGATCACCGACACCGGCTCCCTCAAGGGTCTGGTGGGCTTTGCAGCCGGCTGGGCCGGTGTCGAGCAGGACAACGAAACCGACTCGGGCTACGACAAGACGTATCAAAAGGACGGGCAGATCGTGCACGAGAAATGGGACCGCAACTCGCACCAGGGTGAGTACGGCGTCATCGTCGCCAACCGCTTCTCGGTTGCCGTCTCGGGCAGCGCGGCCGATATCAGCGACCTCAAGGCGGCCGTGACGAGTGTGAATCTTGCCGGACTCGCGGCGCTGCAGAACGCGGGCGTGCAGGCGAACTGAGCCGCAACGCCTGAATCGATCACTCCCTGGCGACGGGACGCCAATGTATGGTGTCCCGCCGCCCACCCATCACGTACCGCGTGAACTGCATCACGCCAGGAGGCGCAGCTTTGTTTGAATCCCCCGGAACGCCCAATAACTGAGATCGTACACACGGACACTTGCCGACGCCGTGTCCTAAATGGTGACCCGAATGTGCACGGAGCGTGAGCAGCCCGATCGCGGGCTGGCCCGGGTTCACCCATGCTGCAAGCTGAGCATCAACGACCTCGGATACGGTATTTTACAAGTGCGGCGATTCCGTGCGTCTTGCTCGCCCTGAGCGGTTGCCAAAGCGACAATAACAGCACCTTGGGCACGAGCGGCGCTCCCCCACCCACACAGGCCTACTCCCTCGGCGCCACGATTCACGGGCTCAACTCCTCCGGGCTCGCGCTGATGGTCACCCGGGCGCGCGGTCCTTGCGCTTCCATCTCGTTTCGTCCCGTTGAGTGCTGGAGGCTTGCGAGCGGGGCCCTCACGAGCGTGTCCGCGGGAACCACCACTCAGATGCTTGCCAGCTCGCTCGTTCCGGGCACCAGCTACGCCGTGCGGATCGAGACACAGCCGGCCGGGGAGGCGTGCGCGGTTGCGGGCGGTGTCGGCACGATCCAGTCGGCCCATGTGACCGACGTGCTGGTGACCTGCTCCGATCTGTCGTTCGCCGTGGGCGGCACGATCAGCGGGCTCACGAGCAGCGGGCTCGTGCTGGCGAATGGCAGCAATACGCTTGCCGTGATGCCGGGCGCGTCGAGTTTCACGATGCCGACGCCCGTGGTCTACGGCGATGCCTACGCGGTGACGGTGCAGACACAGCCGAGCGGGCTCGCCTGCTCGGTGAGCAATGGCACGGGCACCATGGGCGCAGCGGGGGTCACGAGCGTCAGCATCGTCTGCGTACCGAACTTCACCCTGCTCTATTCCTTTGCCGGAGGCAGCAGCGACGGCTCGGACCCGTATCACTGTCTGATCGAGGCCACCGACGGCGACTTCTATGGAACCACACTGGCAGGTGGCGCCCATTCCGGTGGCACGATCTTCGAGATCACGCAAAGCGGCGCCGAGAGCGTCTTCTTCTCCTTCGCGAGCATGCCCTTTGCGTGTCTGACGCAAGGCAGCGATGGCAATTTCTACGGCACCACTGCGAGCGGGGGCTCAAGCGGCCGTGGCACGGTCTTCGAGATCACGCCAAGCGGCACCGAGACTACCCTGTACTCCTTCCCCGCCGGAGCGAGCCAGCCCTATACCGGCCTGATCCAAGGCAGCGATGGCAACTTCTACGGCACGACCGGCGCGAATGGCACGAGCGACGATGGCACGGTCTTCGAGATCACCTCGAGCGGTGTCAAAACCGTCTTGCACGCCTTCCCCAAAGGCACGAGCAGCGACGGCCAGATTCCCTATGCCGGTCTGGTCGAAGGTAGCGACGGCAACTTCTATGGAACGACCTATTTCGGCGGGAGCAGCGACCTCGGTACCGTCTTCATGGTGACACCGAGCGGGGCCGAGACGGTCCTGTATTCCTTCACCGGTGGCAGCGATGGGGCAAGTCCTTATGCTGGGCTCATCGAGGGACGCGACGGCAATCTCTACGGCACAACCTATGCCGGTGGCACGAGTGGCCTCGGCACCGCGTTCAAGATCACGCCGAGTGGGACCGAGACCGTTTTGTATTCGTTCGCGGGAGGCAGCACCGATGGCGCCAATCCCGAGGCGGGTCTCACCGAGGGCCCCGACGGCAACTTTTATGGGACGACCTTTCTAGGCGGTGCGAGCAATCTCGGCACCGTCTTCAAGCTCACGCCGGGCGGCACCGAGACCGTCTTACACGCCTTCGCCGGGGGCGCCAGCGACGGCGCCAAACCCACGGCCAATCTGGTCCAGGGAAGCGACGATAATCTCTACGGCTCGACCAATGCCGGTGGCCCAAGCGGTAACGGCACCTTCTTCAAGGTGACGCTGCCATAGGGCAGTCGCGCCGTCGCTCACTCCCACTCGATCGTCTCCGAGCACCATAAGCTTCAGCAATGACCGTTCAGACTTCGTAGACCATCGAGTCGCCACGATTTCAATCGGCCAAGCCCATGACGAACGCCAAGGCGATATTTAGTCGCGCTATATCCGGGCCTTCCAATTGTCCGATCCGCCGTCCGACTCTCTCGCGACGAATCGTTACGGGCTTATCGGCCATAACCTGCGATCGAACGCGCAATCCGTTTAGCTCGGTCGGATCGACGGTCACTCGGAAGTCAGGGGCGTCGCTGAACTCGGAGGTCATCTGGCACACGACCACCGAGGCATGCCCGGCAGGCAGGGCATCAGTCTGAACGATGACGGCAGGCCTCGGTTTGCCAAAGTCTCCGGTTACAGCAACCGTCACCACATCGCCGCGTCTCATGGGGCGTCGAATTCCGAGACCGCCTCAATCCACCTAAGCGCCTCGAGCTCTCGCGCTCGATCTAACCCGGCAACCTGCCTCGCGACGCGTCGCCGCACGAGCTTGGAACGCGCATCGGGTACCACTAAGCGCAACTCGCGCAGCCCGCGGGCACGCCGCCTCTCGCGCATCGCCTTCATTCGCTCGGCCGCTTCTATCATGATCCTTTCCTCACCGTAACGCGTGACAACGTAACGCGTTACGGTGGAAAGGTCAATAACTCACCGGCACAGCGCCCGCGACATGTGACGACTCGACCAAGCGTTTTGGACTGGAAGCTGCAAT
>Ga0335074_10016225_pt1 | contig 10485 bp, 9 predicted proteins | sample Lox_Sample_23_FD_206715 | JGI IMG/M metagenome (GOLD analysis project Ga0335074, IMG submission 206715) | Soil microbial communities from Loxahatchee National Wildlife Refuge, Florida, United States - Lox_Sample_2.3 | ecosystem: Environmental > Terrestrial > Soil > Wetlands | place: USA: Florida...
CCAACGGGGCAGGGGCATGCCGGCAACCAAGATCATGCTTGTCCGTCACGGCGAAAAGCCGGAAGGCGACATCAAAGGCGTCGCTGCCGACGGCAAGCACGACGATGAGGGATTGGTCGTGCGCGGCTGGCAGCGCAGCGGCGCGCTGGTTCGGTTCTTTGCGCCGCTTGGCGGGAAGTTCACCGACCCGCAGTTGGCGCAGCCCAAGACCGTCTTCGCTTCGGCGGTCGGCAAACACAGTGGCAGCCTGCGGCCACAGCACACCGTGCTTGCGCTGGCGACGGCGCTCAACGTCACCCTCGATCTGCGCTTTGCCAAGGGTGACGAAACCGATCTGGCGAAGGCTGCCGTCGCAGCCACCGGGCCGGTACTGATCGCGTGGGAGCACGAGGGCATTCCAGAGATCGTCAATGGCGTCGTCGGCAACAGCAAGACCTGTCCGCAAAAATGGCCGGTTCCCGGTTCGATCTGGTGTGGGTGCTTGACCGCCGGGGTCAGGACTGGGGCTTTTCGCAGGTCCTGCAAATGTTGCTCGCTGGCGACAGCAAATCGCTGATCGCGTAGTGTCGGCGCCGGTCGGCCGCAACGCTTCGTCGCGACGATGGGGGCCGAGACCTGGACCGCCGAAACAGTCGATGACGAAGAGCCGAGTTGCTACATCGTCCAGGGTAAGGATCGGCCTGGGCCTCTTATCGTTGGTGTTGCTTGGGGGACTGATCCTGAACCGGCCGGTGCCGGTGCTGCAGGAATACGACCAGCCGTTCTACATCACGGTTGCCTACGACCTCTATCGCTGGGGTGTATTCTCTAACGGCATCGTCGCCGACAGCGAAAGCGACGCCGACACCGACAGCAATACGCGGCCGCCGCCCGGCATGTTCTTCGGGCCGGTCTATCCGGTCCTGGTGTACGCCGCGATGAAGCTCGATCCGCGCTTTGCCGCCGCGGTGCGCTGCAGCGTCGAGGCCGACCGCGACAACCGCGACTATTCGGCTTGCGACCGCTACGTGCTGCCGATGCGGCTGCTCAACGCTTTTCTGCTCAGCATCGCCGTGGTCGCGCTGGCTTCGGCCGCGGAAATCATTTTTGCCCGACGATGGATTTTCGTCCTTACCGGGGCGATCGCGCTCGGGGCATTGGCCTGTGAAGCTTTGATCTTCTCGTTCGTGATGACAGAGGCGACCATTTTTTCGCTCTACAGCGGTTTTGCGCTCGTCAACCTGCTGGCGTGGAAGAGTGGCCGGCTGCGCTACTTCTTGCTTGCCGGGTTGTTGCTCGGACTCCTTTGCCTCACCAAACCGTCGTTTTTGGTCATGTTTCCGCTCGCGCTCGGGCTGAGCGCGCTTTATCTATATTGGCTGGCAAAACCGCGGCCGGCGTGCGTATTGCGCTACCTTGTTCTGTTCAGCCTTGCCTTTGCCATTCCTGTCGGCGGCTGGGCAACGCGTAATCTCGCGGCGGTCGGCAAATTCGGCCTTACCGAAGAATATGGCTCCGCCGCTCTGATCGAGCGCTTCGCCTACGACGACATGACGGCGCGCGAGTTCTTGCAGGCTTTTCCATATTGCACGCCGGGCATCGGCGAACTTGCGTTTCGCAACGGCGATTCGATGCACCGGTTCGTTTATTCGACCAAGGGAAGCTTCTTTCAGGTCGGCCGTGATCGGCGCGACGCTCTCACCAACACGTACCACCGCCTGGACCCGCTGATTGGCGGCATCGTGCGCGACGAGATGCGGGCGCGCTGGTGGCGCTATCTGCTGGTCAGCGTGCCGCTGGTGTGGTGCGGCATGTGGCCGGGGTGGCTCGTCAGCCTGCTTGCGGTGCCGCTGTTCGCGGGGGCCTGCATCCGCAGTATTCGAAAAAGAGAGCCGCTGTTTCTGCTGTACACGCTGCCGACGCTCGTCAACCTTGCGCTCGATGGCCTCGTCGGCAACACGGCGACGCGTTACAACCTTATTCTCATCGGTCCGTACGCGATCGGCGCCGCGTCGCTGTTGGCGCCGTGGCTCGAGACCGGAAACTGGCCGCAGTCCTTCCACCGCTTCTCGTTGCGGTCGGCCGGCGCGGCGGCCGAACAGGATGTCACCTGATCGCTGGCGGCGGTCGCGGTGCCGCGCGCCGCCTTGGCGTCATCAGAATGTCCAGGGTGCGAAGAATTTCCTTGCGGTCACGGGCTGGCCGTTCGTCTTAATCGCCGGCTGAGGCTTGCCAAAAATCCCGGAATTGATCACCTCGGAAACGGCCGCGGTGGCCTTTTCCGGCTGCGCTGTCGCAATTCCGTTGGCCCCAATCGCGACGCAGAAAATCACCAGGGAATTGATGACGTAATATGCAAGCTTGGTCAAAAGACTCTTTGTCGACACCAAAACCAGAATGCCGAATACAAAACTGACGATCAGCCCAATCCAGGCGCGCGGCCAATCAAAATTGAGCGCGAGCACGTTGCTGATTGTCATCGTCAGCGAGCCGGCGACGCCGGGTGTCACCATGGCTTCCGGTGTTAGAAACTGCTGCAGATTGCTTTTCGATTGATGCGCTGCCATGCCGCTCCCCGTTGTGCGCCGCTCAAACGAGCTGAACTCGAAAGCCGAATTATAGCAACTTCAGCGTGCAGAGTCAGGCCAGACGTGAGCCCGAATGGTTCGCGCATTCCTCCATTGATCGGTTGTGCCCGCAGAGGCAAAGGTCATACGGCTGCTCAGTCGTGTGCAACACGCCTGACTTCAAAACGCGTTGCCGTACTGCTCCTTGAGCAGATCGAGGCGGCGCAGCGCGTCGCGGTCGGTGACCACGAACAGCGTCGCGGTCTCATCGGCCCGGTGCGTGATCCAGTTGCCGTGCGGGAGGCTGAACACGTCATGGACGTTCCAGGCCACGGTATCCTCGCCGACGCGCGTGGTGCCGCTGCCCTCGCAGACCAGACACACGGCGTTGGCGGTGGTGCGGAAGCGGATGGTGTCGCGGCCCTTGTCGATCTGCGTCAGGTAGCAATCCATCAGCGGCATGGTCGAGCCGCCGGTAAGCGGATTGACGTAGCGCACCCGCCGCGCGCCGTCCTTGCCGTTCGGCGCCGCGCGCACCGCCTCGCGCGCCGCCGCCCACGGATAGCGGAACACCGGCGAGAAGGCCGGCGCATCGCCGCCGAGATCGGGCACGATATTGGCAAAAGCGAAGGCGGCATCGTCCGGCGCGTCCGGCACATCGTGGGCGGGGCCGGGTTCGAACGCATCGGTGCCGAGGTAACGGTGCAGGGGGACATCGAGTGCGTCGAGCCAGATGATCGGCGCGCTGCCACGGTGCACATGTTCGTGCCAGGTCCATCCCGGCGTGATGACGAGGTCGCCTTCCTCCATCGGGCAGTCCTTGCCGTCGACGATGGTCGAGGCGCCGCCGCCTTCGATGACAAAGCGCAGCGCATTCATGGTGTGCCGGTGCGGCCGCGCCTGTTCGCCGGGCTTGAGAATCTGCAGCGCCGCCGAAAGATTGGTTGTGGTGCCGCCGTTGCCGTCGCGCTCGTTCGGATCGATCAGGCTCAGGACCCGCCGTTCCACCGCGGCGGGCGTCGCCACCTTCATGGCGTCTTCCACCAGGGGCCGAATGTCTTTCCATCGCCAATGGATAGGCGCCGGCCCGCCTTCGCGGACACGGTGCGCCGCCACGTTCTCCCACAGCGGCTCCAGATTGGCGGCCCGCCATGCGGCCCGGATGTTGTCGTAGGATCGTTCGCCAGGCGCTGGCTTGATCGGCGTGTCGGTCACACTCATGGCGTGTTCTCCGCGAGGCTGGTTGTCCCACTATAGCAAAACGCCGGCGCTGCGACAGACTGCGCCACTACTGCAACCGAAACTGCCTAGCGAGCCGGGTATCGCCGGTGTATCGTTTGCGTTCGGTCAAAAGGTCGCGACCGATGCGCGGCAATAAGAACAAGACGGGACGGAAGACGCTGTAGCTTTCGAACTGCAAAATGCTATCTCGCCTGATCGTCGCGCCGTTATCGCATTAGCGCCGCTACGGGGAGTTCGCCACGCGGCGCGCTGGAGGGAGGAGCCGTCATGACGAGCAAGGACACGATGCCGTTCACGGTTGCGGCCGTAACGCGCGAAAATAAAAGACGGCTGCTGCGGCGATGGCACGCGGCGGCGATTGCCGGCGCTGCCGTGCTGATGCTCGGAGCTTCCGGTATCGCCGTGCGCGCCGCCGATCCGATCAAGATCGGCATTCTGTTGTCGTTGTCGGGCAACTTCGCCGAGAACGGCCAGCAGACCTTGACCGGCCTGAAAATGTATTTCGACAAGGTCGGCAACAAGGCCGGCGGCCGCGATCTCCAACTGATTGTCGAAGACACCCAGAGCAAGCCCGACACCGCGGTGACCAAGGCGCGCAAGCTGGTGCAGAGCGACGGCGTCGCCGTGCTCACCGGCATCGTCAGTTCCGGCGAGGCGCTGGCGGTCAATGCCTATTCGCGCGACAGCAAGACGCCGCTGGTGCTGTCCGGAGACGCCGGTGTCGACGAACTGACCATGCCGGGTCCGCTGCAGAATCCGTACATGGTGCGCACGTCGCAGAACGGGCGCTCGGTCGCATCCGCGGCGGCCGAGTGGGCCTACAAGAACGGCTGGCGCAAGGTCGTCACGATCGGCTCCGACTATGCCGGCGGCATCGATGTGCATTTCTCTTTCGCGCAGGCATTCTGCAAACTCGGCGGCAAGGTGATCCAGGCCGAATGGCCGCCGGTCGGCACCGCTGATTTTGGCCCCTATCTCACCAACCTGGACCGCAACGCGGATGCGGTGGTGACGTTCGAGCCCGGCGCCGACGGCTTGCGGCTGGCGCGGCAATATTCGGATTTCGGGCTCAAAGGCAAGCTGCCGGTCATGGACATCTACGGCGGGCTGGTTTTCGAATCGAACTTGTCGCAGCTCGGCGATGCGACGCTCGGCATGTATTCCAGCCTGCTCTATACGCCGATGATCAAGACGCCCGAAAATGAAGCCTTCGTCGCCGAATTCCAGAAGCGCATGCATACGCTGCCGGCCAACGAGGGCCCGAACGGCTACGTCGGCGCGCACGCGATCGTCGATGCCATCGATGCGCTCCACGGCGACGTTTCCGACAAGATGAAATTCCTGGCCGCACTGAGGGCCGTCAAGTTCGACTCGCCGAAGGGACCGATCTCGCTAGATAAATACGGTCAGGTGATACAGACCATGTACATCCGCAAGGTCGAAATGGTGAATGGTCAGCCACAGAATGTGCCGATCGCGTCTTATCCAAACGTCGATCAGTTCTGGCCCTTCACGGAGGCTGACCTGGAGTCGTTCAAATACACCTACAAGGACTCCAAGGACTCGCTGACCGATTGCGCGCGGATTCTGGCCAAGAAGTAGCGGAGGGTCGGCAATATCAGGTGGCAGGCGCTGCAAAAAAGACTCTGATCGAATTCCATCGACGCTGACCAAGGCTGCCGGGTGCTCCACGCCGTCGATCGTCGCGATCGACGGCGCGTCAGGCTCCTGATCTGATTCCATCCGGACGAAATATGCCTCCTCGATGACCTGGGTTATTCATATTCTCAACGGCGTCGCGTTCGGCATGCTGCTGTTCCTGCTGGCGGCCGGGCTGTCGCTGATCTACGGGCTGATGAGAATTCTCAATCTGACGCACGGCTCGTTCTATCTGGTCGGCGGCTATATCGGCCTGTCGGTCATGCAGGTCACGGGCAGCTTCGTGCTCGCGCTCATTGCCGCCGTGGCCGCGATCGCCCTCCTTGGCGCCGTCATCGAGCGCTTCTTCCTGCGCCGGTTCCATCTCGACGAGTTGCCGCAGACGCTGTTGACCTTCGGCTTCCTCTTCATCTTCTCCGATCTGTCGCTATGGATCTGGGGCGGCGATCCGCTGATGCTCAACGTGCCTCGCCTGTTCCAGGGCTCGGTGCCGATGGGCTACTACTCCTATCCGTACTACCGCCTGTTCCTGATCGCGGTCGGGCTCCTGGTCGCCTTGGGGCTGTGGTGGTTTCAGGAACGCACGCGGCTCGGCACCATGCTGCGCGCCGGCGTTGACGATGCGGAGATCGCGCGGGCGCTGGGCATCAACGTTTCACTCCTCTTCACGCTGATTTTCGCGGTCGGCGCCGGGTTGGCGGCGTTCGCCGGCGTGCTCGCCGGGCCGGTGCTCAGCCTCTATCCCGGCGCCGATTTCGAGGTGCTGATCTTCGCTTTCGTCGTGGTGATCGTCGGCGGACTCGGCAGCCTGCGCGGCGCGCTGGCCGGCGCGCTCCTGGTCGGCATCCTCGACGATTTCGGCAAGGCGTTCTTTCCGCAGTTCGCGCTGTTCACCGTGTTCGTGCCGATGGCCGTCATTCTGGTGCTGCGGCCGACCGGCCTGTTCGGCCGCCAATGACGGCGCGGCTACTCGCCATCGCCGGGGCAATCGCGGCTTTGCTGCTGCTCGCCGCGCTGCCCGCATTCATGCGCGAATACAGCGTCGCGCTCGCCACCAAGATGCTGATCTTCGCGCTGTTCGCCATGAGCCTCGATCTGCTGCTCGGCTATACCGGGCTCGCTTCGCTCGGCCACGCCGCCTATTTCGGCGTCGCCGCCTACACGGTTGCGCTCTTGGTGGTGCGTGCCGGCGTGAGCAGCGGGCTCGCCTTTCCGGCGGCGTTGGCCGCCGCCGCAGTCACCGGCGCGGTGTTTGCGCCGCTCGCGCTGCGCGCCCGCGGCAGTTACTTTTTGATGATCACGTTCGCGTTGGCCCAGGTGGTGTGGAGCGTCGCGTTCGGCTGGCGCACGCTGACCAACGGCGACGACGGCATGCCCAACGTGGTGCGCCCCAACTTCGGCTTTTCGCTCGATAACACCGCGGCCTTCTATTATTTCACCCTCGCGGTGGTCGCCGTCGCCACTCTGCTGCTGGTCGGCATCGTCACATCGCCGTTCGGTCGCGCGCTGCGCGGCATCCGCGAGAGCGAATCGCGCATGCAGGCACTCGGCTTCAACGTCTGGCGCTATCAATACGTGGCATTCGTGCTGTCGGCGACGTTTGCCGGCATCGCCGGTGCGCTGTACGCCTATTACAACCGCTTCGTCGGGCCGGAATATCTCTATGTCATCCAGTCGGCCGAGGCGCTGATCATGGTGATCCTCGGCGGCGCCGGCACGCTGATCGGCCCCGCGGTCGGCGCCGGACTGATCGTCTTTCTGGAAGACTTCATCAGCAGCATGACCGAGCACTGGGTGCTGGTTCTGGGCGTCATCTACGTGCTGGTCACGCTGTTCGCGCCGCGCGGGCTGAGCGGACTCGTGAACGATCTTCGCCGGCTCCGGAGCGCCAAATGACCGCGCTCGTCGTCGAGGACGTGTCGAAGAATTTCGGCGGCGTCGCCGCGCTGTCGAATATTTCGCTCGGCATCGAGCCGGGCGAGCGCCGCGTGCTGCTCGGCCCGAACGGTGCCGGCAAGACGACGCTGTTTCACTCCATCTCCGGCAATGTGGTGCCGTCCGCCGGCCGCATCATTCTGTTCGGCGCCGACATTACGCGGCTGCGGCCGGACCGCCGCGCGCGACTGGGCCTTGCCCGCACTTTCCAGATCACCAATCTGTTTCCGCGGCTCACCGTGCTCGACAGCGTGCTGCTGGCGCTCGACGGCGCCAGCGGCCGCGGCATGCAGCTTCTGTCTTTGACGGCCAATGATCGCGATCGGGACGGGCAGGCGCGGGCGCTGCTCGACCGCTGGGGGCTTGCCGAAGCGGCGCCGCGCATCGTGCGCACGCTGTCGTACGGCGAGCAGCGCCAGCTCGAGATTGCGCTGGCGCTCGCCGGCAGGCCGCGGCTTCTGCTGCTCGACGAGCCGACCGCCGGTCTGTCGCCGGCGGAGACGCGCCGCGTCGTCACCATGGTGCACGCGCTGCCGCGCGACATGACCATCCTGATGATCGAGCACGACATGGACGTTGCGTTCGAACTCGCCGACCGCATCGCCGTCATGCACCAGGGCCGGCTGATCGCCGAAGGCGACCAGGCCGCGATCCGCGCCAACGGCCAGGTCACCGATATTTATCTCGGGGCGGATTAGCGCCGTGCTCAAGGTCGAGGACATTCACACCTACTACGGCGCGAGCCACGTCCTGCAGGGCATCTCGCTCGCCATCGAACCCGGCGAGGCGGTCGCCGTCATCGGCCGCAACGGCGTCGGAAAGACCACCCTGGTGCGCTCGATCGTCGGGCTGACACCGCCGCGCCGCGGCCGCATCGCGTTCAAGGACATCGACATCACCCGCATGCCGGCGCACCGCATCGCGCGGCTCGGCGTCGGGCTGGTGCCGCAGGGCCGGCGCATCTTCGCTTCGCTCTCGGTGCGCGAGCATCTGCAGGTCACCGCGCGCCGCCGCGGCATCGGGCGCTGGACCCTGGAGCGGATGACGGCGCTGTTTCCCAATCTGCGCGAGCGGCTCGGCCAGACCGCCAACAAGCTCTCCGGCGGCGAGCAGCAGATGCTGGCGGCGGGCCGCGCGCTGGTCGGCAATCCCGATCTCCTGCTGATGGACGAGCCGACCGAGGGACTGGCGCCGCTCATGGTGCGCGAACTCGGCCGGCTGGTCGAAAGCCTCAAGGAGACCGGAACCTCGATCCTGTTGGTCGAGCAGCAGCTGGCGTTTGTGCTCCGCCACGCCGACCGCATCTACATTCTCAGCAAAGGCCAGATCGTGCATCACTGCCGGCCGGCAGAGTTGGCGGAGGATCGCGACACGAAGGCGAAATATCTCGGCGTGTAGCGCTCCGGGCTTTCAAACTTCGGCAACGACATTCCGCAGTAATCGCTGAACCTCGACCGCGGCGTCCTTCAGGCGAGGATTATCGATCGCCTGCATGGATGCGACCGGATCGATCGCTGCAATTTCCGTCCGATTGTCCGCAAGCTCTTGAACCACGACGTTGCAAGGCAGCATGGTGCCGATCTTGTCTTCCAGCTGCAGCGCCTCATGGGCCAGTTTTGGATTGCACGCCCCCAGTATGCGATAGTTGCGAAAGTCGACGCCGATCTTTGCTTTCAGCGTCTCCTTGACATCGATTTCGGTGATGATGCCGAAACCCTCGCGCTTGAGCGCATCGGTAGTGCGCCTTACAGCTTCATCGAAGCCAACCGGCAGCGTCTTGTTGAAATAGTAGCCCATGTCGGCTTTCCTTCACGCGGCCGATGCCGGCGCAAATCGGCACGCTTTCCTGCTAAAGCGGCAAAAGTGCCGCGGCTCGCGCGCCAAGCTATGCTGCACGTTACGCTGCAGGACGTTTGATCTTGCCGATGGCAAGGAACCTCATTACGGCCTTTTCGTAATAGGGTTCGGTCGTGCCGCTGCGCACCTTGTGCAGGAAGTACCTTTCGAACGCCACCTTGGCGACATGGACCCAGCGTCCGCTCGAGGCCCAATTGACGTTGCGCGGCGGATTTTGCGGCATGGCGACGAACGCCACGCCGGAATCGCCGAAGTCGGCGAGGCAGATCGCATTCCACGTCGCTTCATGTGTCGTCGCCTGCGCGCCGCGCACGAGCTGGCCGATATTGAGCGCGGTTGCGGTCACCATCGACTCGATCATGAATCCGGTCTTCGGCACGCCGACCGCCACAGGCGTCGGCTCGGCCGGCGCAATGGCGATGCAGACACCGACGCCGAACACATTGGTGAACTTCGGGTTGCGTTGATGTTTGTCGACGATGACAAAGCCTCGAGGATTGACCAGTCCGTCGATGCCGCGCAGCGCGGCGATGCCGCGAAATGCCGGCAGCATCATCGAGAACTTGAACATCAATTCGTGCGTCTTCTTCGGTTTGCCGTCCTCGTCGACCTCGGTCACGGACATCTTGCCGGGCTCGACTTTGTCGACCTTGGCGTTGGTGATCCATTTGATGTGATGCTGGCGAAATTCCGACTCGAGCAGGCCCTTGGTGTCGCCCACGCCGCCGACACCGAGGTGGCCGATATAGGGCTCGGCGGTCACAAACGTCATCGGCACCTTGTCGCGAATGCGCCGCTTGCGCAGGTCGGTATCCATGATCATGGCGAATTCGTAGGCGGGGCCGTAGCACGAGGCACCCTGAACCGCGCCGACGACGATCGGACCGGGATCCTTGCAGAATTCATCCCAGCGCCGGCTGGTCAACGCCGCATGGTCGACATCGCAGATCGAGCTGGTGTTGTGCTCGGGCCCGAGGCCCTCGATCTCGTCGAATGCCAGCTCGGGACCGGTGGCGACGACCAGATAGTCGTAAGTCAGGGACGATCCGTCGCCGAGTTCGACGCGGTTCTCCTCAGGGTAGACGCGCTTGGCGCCGGCCGCGCTGAATGCCACCCGATGCCTCGGCAGCACGGAAGCGAGATCGATGGTGATGTCATTCTTCGATCGCCATTTCACCGCGACCCACGGATTGGAAGGCGTGAACTGGAAGAACGGCTTGTTGGATACGAGCGTGACGCGATCCTC
>Ga0335074_10016226_pt1 | contig 10485 bp, 8 predicted proteins | sample Lox_Sample_23_FD_206715 | JGI IMG/M metagenome (GOLD analysis project Ga0335074, IMG submission 206715) | Soil microbial communities from Loxahatchee National Wildlife Refuge, Florida, United States - Lox_Sample_2.3 | ecosystem: Environmental > Terrestrial > Soil > Wetlands | place: USA: Florida...
CCCCGCGATCCTCGTACCGCGACTTGCCGCCCAGCCGGACCCAGTCGATCTTCTGCAGCCAGCCCCGGGTGCAGCCGATCAGCGTCTCCTCGCCGGGCATCTGCACCAGATCCCAGCCGGCATCGCCGCCGCCGATTTTGGCCTGCAGCGTCGCCAGCCGGCCGTCCCAGGTCAGTGACGCGACCGGGATCGCCGTGTCCTTGGTGAACGGATCGAAATAGACCTGCCGCATGGCAGCGCCCAGCAGGCCGTCGCGCGTGGCCACCGTCAGCCCGCGCGCCAGCGCCGGGCCTGCCAGTGCCGGCGCGCAGGCGGCCAGCAGCCCGCACAGCCGCGCCGTGCGGCGGATCAGGCGGCGCAGCATCATCGGCCGGTCGCGCTCCTCCCCCGGGACGCGACCCTAGCCCTTGGGCATCGGCCGCGGCAACGCGCCCGGACCGGCAAGGCCCGCCCGCCGGCGCGCCGGCCCTGCCCGGCACCCCCGGGCCCCGCAGCGCCCCAAGCCGGATCCGCGGGGGCGGGCCTGTTCCTGCCCGGCATGGCATGGCATCGTGCCCTGAGACGACATGCACCGGGACGAAGCGGGAACGAAGCGACCTTGCGATGGCCGGGCAGGGTTCCGACCTTGAGATGCGCGGCCCGGCGGTGCCGGGTGGCGCGACGATCCGCGAGACGCTCGATCTCCCTGATTGCGGAGGGTTGCAGCATCGTTCCTTTCGGGCAACCGCCCATGCAGCATGGCGTTGAGCGGGGGACATTCCCCGATGCAGGAGGATCCGGCAATGGCCGTGGACGATTCGATCAACAACGCCGCCGACGATGCCAAGGCGCAGATCGCACAGCTCCGGCGTCAGGTGGAGCAGTTGATGAGCGAGCGGGTGACGCCGGTACTCGCCGACGCCGCCGGGCGGGCGCAGGACGCGGCACAGCGGGCGCGGGATTTCACCAGCGAGCAGGCCGAGATGATCACCGAGAGGGTGCGCGAACAGCCGCTTCTCGCGGTGCTGATCGCCGCCGGCGTCGGGTTTCTGATCGGCCGCATCGCCCGCTAGATGATGCGCGGCGTCCAGCTCGCGAAGGTCGCGGCCCAGGCCGAAAAGCTGCGACTGCAGAGGCTGGCGCGCCGCCAGGCATTCCGCGCCGTCTTTGCCGTCGCCGCTTCCGTGTTCGGCCTCGGGGCGCTCGCCTGGGCTCATCTGATCGCATGGTTTCCGCTCCGGCACGCGATCGGGCCGATCTGGGCCAGCGTGGTGATGACCGGGTTCGACCTGATCCTGGCATTGGTGTTGCTGCTGATGGCCGTGCACTCGGAGCCCGACAGCATCGAGCAGGAAGCGATGATGGTCCGGGCCGATGCACTGGCCCGAATGCGCGAAGACGTGATCATCTGGCCGCTGATCGGCCGGGTGGCCCGGCTGCTGCCGCGCAAATACGTGTATGGCGTGACACTCGCGGCCCTGACGGCGCGGTATCTGGGTTCGCGGACGCGTTGACGGGCCGGCACCGCGATCGGGCCGCCGGCTGAGCGGGGAAATGTCGGATCAGCCGACCGTCCTGGCATGGCGCGATCAGCGCGTCGGCCGCCTGCGGCTGCAGCGCGAGCGGGCGCTGAATGCGCTGGACGCTGCGATGATCGACGCGATCCGCAGCGCGCTGGAGCTCTGGCGGACCATCCCGACTCTGCATGCGGTGGTCATCGAGGCGGCCGGAAGCCGCGCCTTCTGTGCCGGTGGCGACATCCGCGTGGTGCGGTCGCATGCGCTCGCACGCGAGACGGCGGCGGTGGAGTCGTTCTTCGCCGGCGAATACGCGCTCAATCGTGCGATCGGCGAATATCCCAAACCCTACGTCGCACTGGTCGACGGCATCTGCATGGGTGGCGGCGTCGGTATCTCGGTGCATGGCAGCGCGCGGGTGGCGACGGAAGCGGCGGTGTTCGCCATGCCGGAGACCGGGATCGGCTTCTTTCCCGATATCGGCGCCACCTTCCTGCTGCCGCGCCTGCCCGGGGCGCTCGGGATGTATGTCGGCCTGACCAGCGCGCGGATGCAGGGCGCCGATGCGGTGCATGCTGGCCTCGCAACTCATTTCGTTCGGCGCGAGCGGTTGCCGGCCCTGGCCGCGGCGCTGCCGCGCGACGGCGTCGCCGCGCTGGCCGTCCACGCGGAGCCGCTGCCGGCGGCAGGCTTCGCCCCGCACCGGGCGGCGATCGACCGCTGCTTCGGCCGCGACTCCGTCCCCGCCATCCTGGCCGCGCTGGCGGCCGAGGAGTCCGACTGGGCCCGGGAGACGACCGCGATCCTGCGATCGCGCTCGCCGACCAGCCTGTTCCTCACCCACGCCATGCTGACCGCCGGCGCCACGCGCGACCTGCCGGCCTGCCTGGCGGCGGAGCTGGCGCTGACCCGGGCGGTAACCCGGCACCCGGATTTCGCCGAGGGGGTGCGCGCGGTGGTGGTGGACAAGGACCAGGCGCCGCGCTGGTCGCCGGCCTGCATCGAGGACGTCGATCCGGGGCAGATCGCCGCCATGCTGGCGGGCTGACCCGACCTGCCTTGCTGGTCGGGGTCGGCAGGCGCACAACCGGACGGGCCATCGGGAGGAGAAACATGGCCCGCAAGACGCCCGAGCAGTTGCGCAGCCACCGCTGGTACGGCGCGACCGACCTGCGCAGTTTCGGCCATCGCAGCCGCACCAAGCAGATGGGCTACTCGGCCGCCGACTGGTCGGACGCGCAGGGGCGCAGCAAGCCGGTCATCGGCATCCTCAACACCTGGTCCGACCTCAACCCCTGCCACCAACATTTCCGCATCCGCGCCGAGGAGGTGAAGCGCGGGGTGTGGCAGGCGGGGGGCTTCCCGCTCGAGATCCCGGCGCTCGCGCTGCCGGAAAACTTCATGAAGCCGACCACCATGCTCTATCGCAACCTGCTGGCGATGGAGGTCGAGGAGATCGCCCGCTCGCAGCCCTTCGACGGGCTGGTGCTGATGGGCGGCTGCGACAAGACGACGCCGGCGATGGTGATGGGTGCACTCTCCGTCGACCTGCCCTGCATCTTCCTGCCCGCCGGCCCGATGCTGCGGGGGTTCTGGAACGGCCACACGCTCGGCTCCGGGTCCGACACCTGGAAATTCTGGGACGAGCTGCGCGCCGGCAACATCACGCAAGCCGAGTGGGAGGGCGTCGAGGACGGCATCGCACGCTCCTGGGGCACCTGCATGACGATGGGCACGGCGAGCACGATGACTGCGGCGGTCGAGGGCTTGGGCCTGGCCCTGCCCGGCAGCTCCTCGATCCCGGCGTCGGATTCGCATCACGCCCGGATGGCGGAGGCCTGCGGCCGGCGTATCGTCGAGCTGGTGTGGGAAGATGCGCGGCCGCGCACGCTGCTCTCTGCGGCGAGCTTCGACAACGCGGTGCGAGTGGTGCTGGCGCTCGGCGGTTCGACCAACGCCATCATCCACCTGATCGCGATGGCGCGCCGGGCCGGCATCCCGCTCGATCTCGACCGGTTCGACACGCTTTCCCGCGAGACGCCGCTGCTCGCCGATATCCGCCCGGCCGGAAAATTCCTCATGGAGGATTTCCATTACGCGGGCGGCCTGCGCGCGCTGATGAACCGGATGCGCGCCTTGCTGGACACGGACTGCCAAACCGTGGCCGGCATCACGCTCGGGCAGGCGATCGAGGGCGCGCAGGTGCTGAACGATGCGGTGATCCGGCCGATGAACGACCCGCTGCTGACCGACAGCGGCGTCGCGGTGCTGCGCGGCAATCTCGCGCCCGACGGCGCGGTGATCAAACCGGGCGCCGCCGACCCGCGCCTCGCGCACCACACCGGCCCGGCGGTGGTGTTCCACGACTACGGCGACATGGCGGCACGGATCGACGATCCGGACCTGCCGGTGACGCCGGACTCCGTGCTGGTGCTGCAGAGTGCCGGGCCCGTCGGCGGGCCCGGCATGCCGGAATGGGGCATGTTGCCGCTGCCGAAGAAGCTGCTGCGTCAGGGCGTGCGCGACATGGTGCGCATTTCCGACGCCCGCATGTCAGGCACCAGCTACGGCACCTGCGTGCTGCACGTGGCGCCCGAGAGCGCGGTCGGCGGCCCGGTCGCGCTGGTGCGCGACGGTGACCGCATCACGCTCGACGTCGCCGCGCGGCGGTTGCAGCTCGAAGTGCCAGAGGCGGAGCTCGCCGCGCGGCGCGCGGCCTGGACGCCGCCGCCGCCGCATTACGTGCGCGGCTTCGGCCTGTTGCACAGCCGCGAGGTGCGCCAGGCCAACGAGGGCTGCGATTACGCCGTGCTCGAGGGCACGATGCGCACGCCGGAGCCGGAGATCCACTGAGCATGGCCCGCCCTGCCCCGCGCCGGCGCGACTGTCTCGCCGCCCTGCTCGGCGCCGCGTTGCTGCTGCCCGCTTCGGCGCAGGCGGAGACGCTGCTGCGCCTGTCTTCGACCGCAACCGTCTCGGTGCAACCGGACGAACTCGCGGCCAGCCTCTCGGCGCAGGCGACCGCTGCCGCCGCGCGTCAGGCGCAGGCGCGCGTGAATCAGGCGGTCGGGACGGCGCTGGAAGCGGCGCACGCGGTCGCCGGCGTACAGGTTGCGACCGGCTCCTATCAGGTTTGGCACGTCACGGAGCCGCACGAGCAATGGCAGGCGAGCCAGTCGATCACGCTGAGCAGCCATGACGGGGACAGCCTGCTTGGGCTGGTGGGCAAACTGCAGGCGCAGGGGCTGGCGGTGAACGAGCTGGCCTGGCGGCTTTCGCCGGGGCTGGAGCAGCGCTCGCACGATGAGGCGACGCGGCGCGCGGTTACCAGGCTGCGTGGCCGGGCCGTCGAGATGGCGGCGCTGCTCGGGCTGCGCTTCGACAGTTTCCGCGAAGTGCGGCTGACGCCGGAAGCGCCGCCGCCGATGCCGCGGGCGATGATGGCGATGGCCGCGATGCCGGCGCCCCATGCGGAAAGCGGGCAGGTCGAAGTCAGCGCAACGGTCGAGGCGGATGCGGTGCTGGTGCCGAAGTGAACGCCAGCGGCATCTCAACGGCCCTGCCGCACGCCGGAATGGCTCGCCCCGAATTGCGCCCGGATCGCCCGCACCAGCACCCGATCGCGCCGCGCCAGCGGCCCCACGGCCCGCATGTGCTGCGGGTCGCCCGGTCCCTGGTGGCGGTCGTAGAGAAACACGCTGGCTGCACTTCTCCCGCGTCCGGGCGAGCCACCTGTTGCTGCTGGACGCGAAGGATCCGGCGTACGCGGAACAGGCCGTCGTCGCCCCCGGTGAGATCACCGAGGGCGTGGAGCGGCCACCGAACCGCTACCCGGTGTATTCGATGATCGACAGCCCGGCGCTGAAATCTGTGCAGTAGCAGAGCCCGTTGCGGTCGACGAACACGTCGGCCGAATGCAGGACCACCGGGCGGTCGGGGCGCGGGTCGACGAGCTTCTCCGGCGCCGGCGGCACGCAGGCCGCGACCTCGATCGGCCGGTACTTGTCGCGGATGTCGAACACACGCAGCCCGGCATTCTGCCAGGTGGCGAAGATCAGCTCCTCGCTGACCAGGCCGTTCGGCCGGTTCTCGTAGATGTTGTGCGGCCCGAAATGGCCACCGACCGCGAGGTAGTCGCGATCCGACGGTGCCGGCAGCGTCGCGATGCTGATCGGGTTCGCGCGCACGCGGTTGTCGAAGATCCAGATCGGCTTCTCGCCGTCCTCCTGATTGTCCAGCACGGTCTCGTCGACGACGACGAGAAGCTCGCGGTTGGGCAGCGGCAGCGCATTGTGCGTGCCGCCGCCGAACGGCGGCGCCCAGCTCTTGTGCACGATCAGCTTCGGGTCCGCGCGGTCAGCCACGTCGACCACGGCGAGGCAGGCGTCGCGCCAGCTGCAATACGCCGTATCGTCGTGGATGATCGCATGGTGCAGCCCGTAGCGGCCGAATTCGCTCGGCCAGTGCGGCGTCTCGCCGGCGGCGAGATTCATGCCGGGCAGCCAGAACTTGCCGGCGAGCCGCGGCCGGGCCGGATCCGCCATGTCGATCGTGACGAGGATGTAGTCGCTGAAGCCGTCGAGCAGCGCCGAGGCATAGGCCCAGCGCCCGCCGGTGTACCAGCAGCGATGCAGGCCGCCGCCCTCGACCGGCATGAAGCCGATCTGCCGCGGCGAAGCCGGCGCGGAGATGTCATAGACGGCCAGCCCCGCGGACCAGTCGCGCGCGACCGGCGCCGCCGCGTGGAAGCCGCCCGACTTGCCCTTGTAGTAGTTCCGCTCGTCGGCCAGTTCGGGCTGGGCGAACATGTCCTTGGCATGGACGACGAGCAGCAGGTCCTCGTGCTGCTGCAGATGCAGCGTCCAGGTGTTGGCGGGCGCGGCGATGAAGGCCGCGGGCCGCGGCTGCGCCGGATCGGACACGTCGATGACGGAGAAGCCCTTGGAGAAGATGTGTCCGATATAGGCATGGCCGCGATGGACCATGATCTGCACGCCGTCGGCGCGACCGCCCCCCTGGTCGGTATGGCCGATCAGTCGCATGTTGCGCGCGTGGCTGGGCGTGAGGCGGTCGGTCATGGCGCGCCTGCTCCTACTTGCCGGTCCAGATCTTGGTATAGATCGCGCGGTAGCCGTTGTTCGGGTCGTAGACGTTGTGCTCGCCGCCGTCTGCGTTGACGTTGGCATGCGTGAAAAGATGCACCGGCGGCACGTAGCCGCTCCACTTGTCGCCGTTGAACGCGCGGTTCAGCTCGTCGATGCACTCCCAGCCCTGCAGCGTCAGCGGCTCGGCGACCGTCGCCACCTGGTATTGCTGCGTCCGGATGCGCTCGAATGCCGAGGTGGAGCCGTCGCCCGCGGAAATGTTCCACGGCTTGCCGTCCCCGGAAATGCCGGCCGCCTGCAGCGACGGGGCGATGAAGTCGAAATAGAGATCGTTGATGCCGAGGCTCTCGGTCCAGTGCGCGCCGAAGCGTTGCAGCAGGCTGGTGGCGAGCTGCGGCATGCGGGTCGCGACCGCCGCGAGCGGCGTGACCTCGGTCGCGAGGACCTTGCAGCCGGCGCATTTGCGGATCTCGGCGGCCATCGCGTCCGATTTCTCGATCGCGACCTTGTAGGCGGAGTCGGTGAAGATCACGACGCCGGCGTGGCCGTCCGACAAGACGATCGCATAGTCGGCGGCGACGCGCGCGACGTCCAGCGGATCGGTCGTGATGTTCGCGTACACCTCGGGATTGCTGAGCGGCCCCGCCTTGGTCCCGGCGTGCCAGCCGACCACCTTGATCCCCGCCTTCTCCGCGCGCTCGACCATCGGCGCTTCCTGCAGCGCGTCGACGCCGCCGAGGATGATGCCGTCGGGCTTCAGCGCGATCGCCTGGCCCATGGCGGAATCCTGCCCGGAGACGGTGCCCTGGCCGTCGAGCGTCCGGAACTGCCATCCCGCGACCTTCGCCGCCTCCGCCGCGCCGACCCCGACGCCGCGGGCGCCGCCGTTGCGCTGGTCAGTAGAGACGTAGACGATCAGCTTGTGCGGTGCGGCGCGCGGCCCGGTGGTCGGTCCGTCCCAGTTGGAAACGGGCCGGGTCGCCCGCGCGATGATCGCCTTCGCCTGATCGACGAAGCTATCCGCATGCGCCGTGGCGGGTGCCACGGCCGCGGCGAGCGCAAACAGCGCCAGCCGGCTCCTGGTCAGCTTTGTCATTCCGTCCTCCCGATGGTCTCGCCCGTGATGGTCTGGCTCGTGATGGTCTGGCCCGTGTTGGTCTGGCCCGTGTCGGTCGGGCCTATGTTGCTCAGGTCCGTGCCGGTTGCCCCCGTCGAGATCGAGACCGCCTGCGGCACCGCTCCGGCGCGCCGCACGCCCGCACCGCGCCGTTGCGCGTAGCCCGCGAGGCCGATCGCGATCACCAGCGTCACGCCGTTGAACAGCGGCTCGACGAAGAACGAGCCGCCGAGCTGCTGGATGCCCGAGATGCCGACGGCGAGGATCAGCACGCCGACCAGCGTGCCCCAGACGTTGACGCGGCCGGGCCGGATCGTCGTCGAGCCGAGAAAGGCGCCGACCAGGGCCGGCAGCAGGTATTCGAGGCCGACGCTCGCCTGGCCGATCCGCAGCTTGGACGCGAGCACGATCCCGGCGAAAGCCGAGAGCGTGCTCGAGGCGATGAACACGGTGATGATCGTGCGGCGGACTGCGATGCCGTTCAGGGCCGCGACCTTCGGGCTGGCGCCGACGGCGTAAAGCTGTCGCCCGAGCGGCAGATGCTCGGTCACCACCCACAGCACCAGCGCCAGCGCCAGCACGTAGAAGGTGGTGATCGGCAGCCCGAGCACGAACCGCCCGTTGATGTCGAGGAAGGCGAGCGGCAGCGCGCCCACCACCTGCTGGCCGCCGGTGTGCCAGAGCGCGAGCGCGTAGAGGATGGTGCCGGTGCCGAGTGTCGCGATGAAGCTGTCGATCTGCGCCACCTCGACCAGAAGCCCGTTGATCAGCCCCATCGCGGCCCCGGCGACGAGCACGGCGAGGCAGGCGAGCCACCAGGGTACGCCGTAATTCACCTGCAGGCTGATCGCGAGGATGTGCCAGAGCACGATGCCGTAGCCGACGGTGAGGTCGATCCGGCCCGCCATCATCGGCAGCATCGCCGCGAGCGAGAGCATGGCGATGATCGCCTTGTCGCTCAGGATCGAGCGCAGGTTCAGCATTGTCGGGAAGGTGTCCGGCAGCAGCACCGAGAAGAACACGATCAGCGCCACGGTCAGGATCGGCAGGCCGTAGACGGGGAGCAGCCGTCGCGCCGCCTCGCCGCGCGTCATGGCGGCGAGCTCGGCGCGCGTCGGCTCGAGGGCGGTCGACTTGAGCGATTGCATCGCCGTCGCCCCCGCCGCCTACCGGCCGGTCGCAGCGAAGCGTTGGCTCCACAACGACCACGCCTTGGCACGGGCACGGGACCGTCGGCCCATCGCGATGTGCCGGCTTGCCATGAGCGCCGGCATTAGGCGGCCGCCGCCGCGCTGGCGCTGGCCGCGGCGAGCAGCGCCTCCACCGACAGATCGTCGCCCGCGAGTTCCACGACCACGCGGCCGCGGTCGAACACGAGCGCGCGGTGGCAGATCTTGGCGACCTCCTCGAAATCGCCGGAGACGAGCAGGATCGCCGCCCCCGCCGCCAGCGCCACGTCGAGCAGCCGGTAGATCTCGGCCTTCGCCCCGACATCGACACCGGCGGTCGGATCCTCGATGACATAGACGGAGGCGCGCAGATTGAGCCAGCGGCCGATCACAACCTTCTGCTGGTTGCCCCCGGACAGCGCCTCGATCGACAGCTCGGGCGCGTTCGGGCGGAGTGCCACCTCGGCGCCGAGCGCGCGGGCGGCGGCGCGCTCGCGCTGCGGCCGCAGCAGCGACCAGGCGGAGCGCCCGGCGGCGAGCGGGTTGGGGAAGAAATTCTCCCGCACGGTGCGGCTCGGCAGCACGGATTCCGACCCTCGCTCGCCGCAGACGAGGTCGATCCCGGCCGCCATCGCCGCGCGCGGCGACGCGGGTGAGATCGTCTTCCCGTCGAGCACGATGCGCCCCGTCTCCAGCTGCTGAAGACCGAACAGGGCGCGCCCGATCACCTCCTGCCCGGCGCCGCGCAGTCCGACCAGGCCCACGACCTCGCCGGCGCGCAGCGAGAGGTCGACCGGGCCGACATCGGCGCTCGCCAGGCCATCGAGCCGCAGCCGTTCCGCGCCTTCGCGCAGCGCGGGGCGGCGGAAGACGCGGCCCGGTTCGCGGCCGACGATCAACAGGATCGCGTCCTGCATGCTCGTCCCGGCGACCGGCCGCACCCCGGCGACGCGACCGTCGCGCAGCACGACCATCCGGTCGGCGATTTCGAACACCTCGTCGAGCCGATGCGAGACGTAGATCAGCGCCGTGCCGCGGGCGCGCAGCGCGCGCAGCGCGGTGAACAGCCGCGTCGCCTCGCCGGTCGGCAGGCTCGCGGTCGGCTCATCGAGCACGACGACCTCCGCCTCCGCCGCCAGGGCCCGCGCGATCGCCACCATTGAGCGCTCGATCCGCCCGAGCGAGGCGACGCGCGTGTCGGGATCGATGTCGAGACCGACGATGTGCAGCACGTCCCGCGCCCGGCGCACCGCCTCGGGCCAGTCGACCAGGCCGCGCCGCCGCGGATAGCCGAGCGTCAGCGACACGTTCTCGGCGACGGTCATCCACTCGATCAGTCCGAGGTCCTGATGGATGAAGGCGATCGGCAGCCGCCGGGAGCCGGCGAGCGCGCCGTGCCAGCGGATCTCCCCGGCATCGGCGGCATGCACGCCGGCCAGGCACTTGATGAGCGTCGATTTGCCGGCGCCGTTCTCACCGAGCAGCGCCAGGATCTCGCCGGGCCGGATCGAAAGATCGACGTCCTGGAGGGCGACAGTGCTGCCGAACCGCTTGGTCAGACCCGTAATGGCCAGAACGGGAGACGCGATTCCACCTGC
>Ga0335074_10016227_pt1 | contig 10485 bp, 9 predicted proteins | sample Lox_Sample_23_FD_206715 | JGI IMG/M metagenome (GOLD analysis project Ga0335074, IMG submission 206715) | Soil microbial communities from Loxahatchee National Wildlife Refuge, Florida, United States - Lox_Sample_2.3 | ecosystem: Environmental > Terrestrial > Soil > Wetlands | place: USA: Florida...
CGACGCGACGGCACCGCTTGCGCAGGCGGAAACGATTACTAGGCGCGCGTTGAGCGATAAGCGGGCGACATCGGCGGCAGACAGATACGGGCCCGCTGCTGACGGTGAAAATAGCAACACCGATTGTCCCGCTTGCGGCATCGTGTGCGTGGAAATGAACAAATATTCGTATTGACGGAGGACGCCCGACGCATTGAGCTGCTCTACCGTTTGAATCGACGCGTCGTCGCCAAGATGCAAATCGGAGCGGCCGGTGAGTTCCTCAGCGCTGTTCGTGGCGGCTTGCGCCCCGCCGGGCAGCGGTGGGTAGCCGTCGATGCCGCTGAAATCGGGCTCGGCAAACGCAATGAACGTGCGTGGCCATGCGGGTGAGCCCGTCGCGGAGTTGGGCTGCCGGCTATCTTGGACGTCGTATACGACCGCGTGATCGTCGACGAAGTAGCGCGGAATCGATGTCGACGCATCGGTAACCAGCGCTTCGAACGGCACATCGGCGAGGGCATCGGGGCGCCGCACATGCACGGTAGCGGCGCCACGAAGCAGCTCACGAGCCTCAGGCGGCACAATCCATTGATAAACCACCCCGCTGTCGTGCGCAAATGACGGAATGTCGCCGATCGCGTACCGCTTCATTGCCGTGCACGAGAGACCGTTCGCGGAGCCGCAGCCCCCGCCGATCACCGTGTCGAGCGCTCGAAGATGGTCACCAAGCATGCCATCGTAGTGGGCAACGGCCGCGTTGCCGCCGCCTAGAGCCAAGTGTTTAACGGCCGAACCACGCGTGACCGTCAGCGTCGCGCCGTTTGGTGTCACCGCGTAGATAAGCTGGACCATAGTTGCGAGCGCAAGGCACAGCAGGTGCATCGCCTTACCGCGCTTTGGTGAGTCTTTTCATATGGTGATGCACGTGTTCGATGAACTCGTGTAAGGTTACGGCGAGCATGGGCACGACGCTATCGATCCAGATCCCGGAGTTGAATGCCACAAAGCCCACGGTCAGCGTTCCGACGACGACGGTCGCGAGTGACGCGGTCAGGGCCCACGCGGGACGAAGATAGGCGAAGAATGCGCTGACGATGAGGATTAACGCGCCCTCGATGAGCACGATGACAAACCAGTTGGGCTGGCGCAAATTATCGCCGCTCAGCAACGAGTCGATGGCGTTGATCAATACGAGGGCGCCCGGCATTGGGCCGATCGGCGTCATGTGGATATCGCGCGAGGCGGAAAAGCTCGCGCCGATCACGACGACGCGGCCCGCTAAAATCGTCGGGACGGCCCGGGAATTCTTGGTGATCTGCCCAGCCAACAGCGTGACCGCCGGTGCGGTGGCGTTCGGATCGTTGGGCTTCCATGGGATCCGATAGAATAGGCGACGCGAGATGTCGTCTTCTGCCAGCGTGAGGGTGGTCTTTCCCAGGCGCAGTGTTGTTGCCGGCGTCGGGCCGGCGCGCGACTCGGAGGCCGCTGCGCGCGGCACGCACATGAGCGCGTGCGGATCGAGCGCGCCGCGCACGCTCGTAAGCGGCGTTGACGTTGCAATCGCTGCAGCGAGAAGCGTCACGGACGGAAGCACGACCGCCGGCCCGACCGCGCTGCACGAACTCTCCCACAGGCGCCAGCGGCGCTCGACTAAATCCGGATCGCGATCCATGGCCACCGTCCCCCACGCAATGCGGCCGGGCGTCCACGGTTGGAGCGGCGACGTGCCGAGCGCCGGATCGAGAAAAGAACGCCGGGCTTGGAGGGCTGGTCCACGGCCGGCATACCAATAGGCCGAAGGTCCCAGCGTACGGACCAGCAGCAGCGGCGCGCACGCCGAACAGCTGTTTGCGTAGCTCTCGAGATATCGCTTGAGCACGTCGTCATCGCGTTCCAGCCCGAGCATTGCATCGGTTAGATCGAGGTCCACGACGATCGCGGCCGGGCGCCCGCGCGCGGCGAACGCGATGAGCTGGGCGATCTTGTCGCGGCGTGTCTCGCCGGGAACGCCCCACGCGTGATGCGCTGCGTCATCAATATTTACCCACGCGAGACGCGGCGCGGCGTCCAGCCCGGTGAGGCGATCCATCTGCCACGTGATGACCGCGTCGCGCGCAGCGGCGACCGCGCCGTTCTGTTGAACGAATGGTGCGCGGAGCAGCACGAAGATGGCGAAGCCGATCAACAGGTTGATCAGAAATTCCCGCCGCACACTGGAAAATTCGCCACGCCCCGCGAAGAACACCCCCTGATCCCCTTGTCGGAACCGTTGGGAGGCATTATGCATCTTCCCAAATCGTGGCGGAGAGCCATTGCGGCGTGGATCTGCTGCGCTGCACTTATTGCAGCGCCCGTGGCGGCCGCCACGGATTCCACCGAAGTCAGTTACATCTATAGCTACACGGGCTTTTCCGATGCGTATCAGCTGACCCGGGGCGACAAGACGCTTACGGTCGCGCCGTTCCTTCCGTTGCTCGATGGCGATCGCGTCACCGTTGTGAAGCCCAAAGACAAATCGGGAACCGTATCGACGCTCAAGCTCTCGCTGAACGGTGTAATCGCTACGATCGACGCCGCAAATTCGCCCTATTGTGTTGGGAAAGCGGATGGAGATTGTAGGGCAGGAGCAGCCGCGACCGGAGCTTCAGCCCCCAATTCGGCTTTGGTGGTTTTCAAGAACATCCTTGCCTCGATCGCACCGATTTTTGGCGCGGCACAGGATGATTCGTACAGTGCTCAGGTCGACCAAATGGTGACGCGTGGAGCTCCGAGTGGACCGAAGGTGCCGATGCTCGGTGTCTCGCCGGCGGCGATCGAGCCCACGAGTTCGACCGTTCTCGCATTTGCGTGGTTGGGCGGCGCGCAACCCTTTACCGTCACGATACTTCCTGCGCCCGGTGGTCAGCCGCTGGTGACCAAGAGCGGCATAACCGGCAACAGCATTATGCTATCGGGACTGCGGCTCGCACCCGGCACTTATCAGGTGCAGATTCAAGATACGAATCAGCTGAAGGCGCTAGGCTCGTTCCAGTGCGTCGATCAAGCTTCGCCAACCACAGCCATCGACACGATAAGTGGTGACCTTGCCATGCCGCCGGCGACCATTGCAACTATTCGCGCGGGACTCCTCGCGCGCCAAGGCCAGCAATACTATCTGCTCGCCTACCAAACGATTGCGGAACTCCCTGACGACGCACCGAACGGACAGGTTCATGCCCTACGGGGTTGGCTTGCCGAGGGCTTACCGCCGACGGATCTCGGACAGTGAGTTAGCCGCCCTTACCGCCGCCGCCACTGTTCGCGCAGAGCGCCGGGAACGCGATAAAGACGGTACCGAGGCCTTGAACTTGGGCCTGCGTGCTTGTCGCGGTGCCTCCCCAATGTTTGCCGAACGCGGTCGCGCTTCCGGTAAGCAGTGCGCCGATCAAGCCGCCGTAATTGCAGAAGAATCGCGCCTTGTTTGCGGGATACGCGAAGTTGGAAACAACGGTGGCGCAGGCTTGTAGGCGTTGATTGAGATCGTCGTATTCGTCGTATCGCGCGAACACGAACGCCGTGTAGGCAGATTCGAACGCCGCAGCCGCCTGTTTGTCGGTTGGCGTAGTGGCTAGAACCGCAGCGGCCCTGAGATAATTGGAGTTCGCCTGGTTGAACGAAACGGTCGTGGCACTGTCGGACTCATTCAGAAACGAATTGCAGCCGATTTGCCACGAATAGATCAGCTGCTGAGAGATGCCGCGGCCCATGGTGTTCCAGGCAATGATAGAAAGCAAGAAGTCGCACGTGCGTAATCGATATGCCAGCGTTCGAATGTCGCGAAACGCTATCTCGATGTCGTGCTGCGCCGTCGTGAGCGAGCTTGCGGCCTGGGGAAGGCTGATATCTAACTTCGGTGCATCTCCGCCGCTCGCGGCTGTACACGGAGCAATGTAAGTGGGCGGCGTTCCCATCAACGCGCTGCCGGTGTAGCGGACACAGTTCAAGCCGGTGAAGTACGCGAGATTGGGATACGACGACGTGTAGTTAGTCTTGAGCGTTTGAAACGAGCGGCTCGGCCCGTAGTCGTCGCTTTGATTCGCGGGAAGGTCGGTGATTTGCAGCGACGGGTTACAGCCGGCCGGTGCTTGCGGGCTTGGGGCCGGCGTCGCGGACGGCGCCTGCGCTAACGCGGATGACGACCAACTCACGCAACAGAGCAGGGCCAGTACCAGTGCTCTAGTGCGCATCGCCGTCACCAAAGATCACCATCGGCGCCCAGAAATATGGATGGGATTCGAACGGATCATCGCTGTGGATCAGTGTCAACTTCGCCTCCCGCAAGGCCTGCGCGGCGGATTCTCCATGCGCCATTGCCTTGAAGAATTGCGGCGTCAACTGTTCCTGAATCGTATCGACCACGTCCCAATCGGTGACCGCGACGATCGGCGTGCCGGCGTACATGAACGCTTGCGTCAAACCTTCGACGCTGTCGCCCGCGGACTGAATCGAGCCGCTCTCGCACGCTGAGAGTACGACCGCGTCAGCATCGAGCGAGAGTCCGAATACCTGCCCCATCTTGAGGTAGTCATCATCGGTGTCCGGGTGCGCGAGGACGATTGCCGGTTCGCTCAAGCCCGTGCGTTCGTACGGCAGCACAGCGTGCGTGCCGAAGAGTAGGTATTTATAAGCGCGTAAGCCGTTGCCGGCATTGAGCGCCTCGATTGACTGTAGTGTCGCGCGATCGCCTTCGTAGAGCGTGGCGTCGCTGGGCGTAACGTCGAGCGCTGCGAAGGCCGCGGCGGCTTCGAGCTTGCTGCGTGGTAACGGCGGAAATGCTTTTCCATTGCCCGGTGCGGAGCGTAGCATCATACGAAACTCCAGTTGCGCAGCTGGGGGCGCCGTCGCCGGCGTTGCGGATTCGGCATAATTAGGATCGGCAAAGGCAACGAGCGGAGTCGATGCAACCGCTTGGCGCTGCTCGACGCCGTTGCGTAACACCTGGAGCAGCGATGCCGACGACAGATAGGCAATCGCCTTGTCTTCGATGAGGTAATGCGGCGTGGGCCTCGACGCCGTTACCAGCGTTTCGAATGGTAGGCCATAGAGTGGCCCCGTCGGTACGATGTAGAGTGTCGTGGCGTGCGCGAGCATGGTCGCGGCGCCGTCGGGGATGAGGTAATTGTACAGCGCGGCGTTTCCGGTCGTGCAGGACGCGAGATCCGCTTTTGCAACCGAACCCACGGCATGCATCGGCAAGTCCATCGAGTCGTGAATGCTGGGATACCCTTCCCGGTGGCAGTTCGCGGCTGATGCAGCCGTCAAACGCGCGGCGAGCGCGTCGCTCCCGCTGGCGGGAAGCACAAACAATCGCATCGCCTGCGGCGCGATCACCCACAGCGCGGTTTGGTTTTGCAAAACATCGTAGACGAGCACCGCTTCATTTGCATGCAAGACGTGTTGCTGATAATCGGGGAGGCTCAGCGTCTGCGGATGCAGCAAGCGATAATATGCCGGCGCTTTGTCGCGTAGCGTCGCTTCGAACGAGCGGAGACTTGCGTCGGCCGCATCCCGGTTGTTGCGCAGCGCGTCCGCGTCGGGGCCAGGTGCGGCTTTGCTTAACTGATCGTTCAAGAGAAGAAGTGTCGCACTCAACTCGTTCTCTTTGCTCACGAGCTCCGGTGGCGCACCCGCGAAGGTGCTCGCCGAACTGCGGGCGACCTGTTCGAGAAACGCGCGACCTTCGCGGCGCTCGAAAATCTCCAGCGCCTTCTTGTCGTACCCTTGGTTGGGATGCAGCCGGTCCAGGTTGAGTAAATAGTCGATGTAACTGTCGTACACATACAGCGCCGATCGGAAGAACGACGAGCGCGCGTTCGTACCTCCTGTCTCCGAAATACCGGCTCGCAGACGTTCGATATCGCTGATTGCGGCGTCGTAGTCCGCGAGCGCTTGGTGTTCGTTTTTGGGAAGTTTGCTCTCGGCGCCAGCGGCGGCCGCAAGCGCCTGCCACTGCGGGGCGCCAAGCGCTTTCGCGATGTCCAGGGCTTGGTGCGCATGCGCGGCTGCCGCGCTGAAGTTGTGGTCCTGCACTTCGACGGCGGCGATGTCAGTCAGCGCCGACGCTTGTAAACTGTTGTCGCCGCTCTGGCACGCGTAGCTGAGCAATTCGTTGTAGGCATCAAGCGCTTGCGGATCGTTGCCGAGCCGGCTCTCGATCAAACCACGCGCGGCAAGCGTTTGCGCCGAAGGATGCCCGAACAGTTGCTCCGCCCTGTCGTCGAGTGCCAAGGCCGCGCTGTAGTTTGCGCCCTTGTCGCCTTCCTCGGTCTCGCGCTCGGTCGCAACCGCCATGCCGGCGTACGCGAGCGCCGCCGGCCCGATATCATTCGGCGTCTCCTTAAAAAAGAAACCGATTGCCGTTTGATAGTGACCGATCGCGTCTTGGAACAAGCCCAGCGCGGATTCCGTATCGCCGATCGAAAGATTTCCGTAGCCCTGCAGATCGAGATTGTTCAATTGCGCGTCGATCGCCAGCGATTGGGCTTCATCGTCGAGCGCCTCGCTGTAGTGCCCGACCTCCGTCTCGATCCTCCCGAGGCTTCGCAGGTTTCCCCCTTGCCAGTCTAGGTCGTTGACTTCTTTCGCGCATTTGAGATCGGCTTTGAAGCGCGCGACTTCCGCGTCGTAGTCGATTGCCGCGCTGGTGGGATGCGGCGTGGCCGAAACGGCTGCGAGGAGCGAGGCAGCGACATTTCCTGGGGGAGACGCATCGCACGCGGAGGGGGCCGCCGGCGTGCTCGCGCCGGCGTGCGCTACAGTGAGCGCAATAGCGATTGCTGCGGCAACGATAAGGCCGGCGCTTCGAAGGTTCACGTGTCACCTCCAAGGCTGGAAAGGTTGGCGCACAAGCGTTGCGAACCTTTTTGAACACGAACGGAGATTTTAGCTATGCAGAAACCGTCTTCGTTTCTCGTTGCCGTCGCCTTTGCGGCGCTGCTCTTTCCCGCTGTGGCAGATGCCGACAGCGTCTGCACCACGAGCGGCCCGCACGCCTGGATCGTCCCTGACGGCGTCTTTTCCACCAATGTCTACGGCACCACGCGTGGTACTTATGGCCCAGCGCTCGCGGCGCTTTTCGCACCTTATGGCGTGAGTATCGCCGCCGACCCGGTCGATACGCTCTCGCTTGTCGACGAACGAAACGTCTACTCCGGAGGCGCGGTCGACACGTCATTCATTTGGAATTTGCTGGGGGGGCGCCAGCCCGGCGCGCCCGAGATGCGCGATCTGCTCATTCAAAGCGCCGGCAACCATCCTGCAAACTTCACGTTGACCTTCGCGCAGCCGGTAAGCGGTATCCGTTTTGCGCGTGCCGGACTGATTGCCGGCGTCACGGGGGTCACGCATCCGGAATGGACTGCAACGGCTCGCGACGCCAGTGGCAATGTGGTAGCGACGCAACATGAGAACCTGATCGCGAGTTATTCCGCCGTGCCCGCTCGTATGTTCGATCTGGACGGGTCGGCACCGATTTCATCGCTCAATTTCGCTGGCGACAATCACGGATACGCGGCGTTTACCAATCTCGTGCTGCAGCTCGTCGCGTGGTGTCGCTAGCGCCGAACCTCGCGCAGGCATGATTCCGGAATCAGCAGGCGTGACCCATGCATAGTGCCACCACATAGCGCGCGCTTGGCCATAAGTGCATCGATCAACAAGAAGTGGATAGGGCTGTGCGGGTAGCCTCCGCTGAGCGCGCGCAGCAGGCGCTCTGGGTCGCGGAACCATGCTTGCGTAGCGACCATCTCGGCCGCCGGTACGTCTCGCTCCGTGAAGAGCGCTTCTTCGAACTCCGTCATCGGATCAGAACCCCCGGGCGCAAACCGAAACGCGTGGCGTTCCTCGTCAAAGTACGCGACGGCGATGGAGTCGTGTCGAATTCGCGCGCAGCCCTCCTCGGCCAAAATCAATTGGTCCTTGTCGACGTCATCGAGTGTCTGCGACCCGATAAAGCGCCAGCGGCTTAGCTCGGCATCCCGGGAGCAGTCGATGGGTTCTGCGCCGCCAAACACGCCGCGCTCGAGCTTTTGCGCTTGAAAAAGCTCGCCCTGGTTTCCGTAGTACGCACCCAACAGCTGTAGTGTAAAATACGTATTGGCATCATTGTGCCGTTGCGCGACGCGCGCTTCGCGGATAGCGATGAACGATGTCGCCGCATAGACGAGACCTAAGAATGCAATGCTCGTCGCAACGAATGTTGTCTTTTCGGCAAGAATGCCGGCAGCACTTATGAGGGTCGCTCGCTGCCCGCGCTTCTTTCGCAGGTCCAGCGCGGTCATCGCAACGATTCCGAGCGGCACGACAATTGCTATGACATCACGACTGAACGGATAGTTCTGGACCGAATCCCAGGTCAGCTTCAGACAGGCGTAGCCAGCGCCGATGAGCACCGCGCGGGGTGCGAGCCAACGCAGGCTATCTCTAAGGTTCTTGAAGTTCCGTTTGCAAACGTCGAGGAATGGCAGGGGCGGTTCCATTTTGGCTTTCTTATTGCGTTACGGCGTGACGGGCGTTGTGCAAGGCGTTGCCCCGAATTGCGCCATGCCGCCATTCGCGCCGGCTGCTGGGAACGCGGTAAGCGTGATGGAGAGTGTGGGCCCGGAATTAGTAGTGTTTAGCAAGTCGATGAGGACAAACACGTCGTTGCCGTCCCACACGCCGTCGTTCTGGCCGTACGGGAGGCTCGGGGGCGTTGCAATGGCGACTGCCCCGAGCGGCCGCCAGAGCCCGTATCCGTCAGCTTGCGCCCCGCTGATCGTGACGTAGACGGTTCCGTTCGCGCACGAGGTGTTCGTCGGAACGTAGCTGAGCGTACCGATGAATCCCGAGGGCGGCACGAACGTTTCGTTGTTGTCGACGTACGACGCCACCCGCGCAGCCGTGCCGCTTGCCGTGCTCGAACTCCCGAGCGCATATGTGAACGTCGACGATGAAAAGCTACCACTGACGGAGAGCGTGCGATTCACATACGCGTTCACGGACTCGCCTTGAAATGTCGCTGTCGAGCCCGTGCGGGTAACCTTCCCGCTGTAAATCGTCCAACGCGTCATGCTCGACGGGCTAACCAGCACCACTTCGCCGGAGATCTCCGATCCAGGGACGCCATTTTCCGAGAAGGCGAACAGAATCGATCCGTTCCCGTAGCCCTCGGGCAACGCAACGTTCGTCGCCTCATAGACATCGTGAAGCGCCGGCAGCGTGAAGCTACCGCTGTTCGCTAGACTTCCGCCGCCGCAGCCACCAACGGCAAGCGTGAATAGAAGTAGAAGAACCGTGCTACGCATTGGCCTCACGAGCGCTAGTTACTTTGGGGGCGGCGTTGTGCCCTTTTCTCCGAAAGATTTCAACGTGCTGTCAAGGCACGACGTTACGCTGCGTACATGCAAACGTTCGCACTTTCCGCCGTTGGTTTGTCGCTCATCCTACTGCAAGGGTGTGGAGGCGCGGGAAGTGTTGATCCTTGCCCGACGCCCGAACCGACGCCGGTCGGCTGCGTCGACTCCTCGGAAGTTCAGGACCTGTATCCGCTAACGTATCCGGCAGTCGCGAACACCATGTACTTCGCCGCCAAACCCGGCGTTGTGGTGAGCGCCGCGCTCGCGATGGAGGTCGTGTACTGGACCCCCAACGGACCGACGAACACCGAGATCGGCGATCCCGTCGTCAGTGTTACCGGGAACGTGCCGTCGTACGTCCTGCCGCTACCTGCGGGCTACACCGATGTGTATGAATCGCAGAATCTCCCGCTTCCCTACAATTTCATCATCAGCGTCAATTTGGTCGACACGAGAAATCCCGCGATTTGCAGTCTCGTCTGGATCGCGGGCTTCAATACGGAGCCGCCGGACGGCATGCGTCAAAGGTAATCACGTCGGGCCCTCGTCCCTCGACTACGGCGCTTCGCGCCTGCGCTCGGGATGACAAGGAGCGGTCCCTCGACTACGCTTCGCTACGCTCGGGATGACAAGGTGCTAGCAGTTTGTCTTGGCGTGGGTGCTGTACGACTCGTGCAGGAGCTCTGAGACCCAAGCGCCGTCCTTCCACACGAGCACGTCGGTTTGGCATTCTTGGATGTTGGAGTATGGCTTGCCGTGCGACATGCCGCTGACGGTGGCGTGCTCGGTGACGAGCGCGGTCGTGCCGTAGATGCGCACGCGCGGACTCGAAGTCGCCACCTGTGTGTGCGTCCAGACACCGGTGTCGATCGCTTGGAGGATGTCGTCGCGTCCGTCATAGCCGCCCTGTGCGCTCACGACGATCCAGTCGTCGGCGAGGAGGCCGCGTAGCGCCTTGGTATCGTTCGCGAGGAGCGCGCGCGAGATGCTTTCATCGGCCGCGAGGGCGCTCTGTGCCGTGGGTGTCGCTGTGTCCGCGATCGCGACGGCGGCGGTGAGGACGCCAGTGATTCCAAGCGCGATGATCGATTTTGTGATTCGCCACATATGCTGATTCTAGTACGGCGGG
>Ga0335074_10016228_pt1 | contig 10484 bp, 10 predicted proteins | sample Lox_Sample_23_FD_206715 | JGI IMG/M metagenome (GOLD analysis project Ga0335074, IMG submission 206715) | Soil microbial communities from Loxahatchee National Wildlife Refuge, Florida, United States - Lox_Sample_2.3 | ecosystem: Environmental > Terrestrial > Soil > Wetlands | place: USA...
TGCGGGGAAGGGGGACGAGGCTGCGGGGAAGGGGGACGGGGCTGCGGGGAAGGGGGACGAGGAGGTCAGAGGGGTAAGCGGGGGCTAGGGCGCTGTACCGACGTTCGGTACGGGCTCGCGACCATTTGTCCCGGGGCGCGCCTGCCCAGGCTGGAATCACCCCCATACCCACGCTTTGATGGTAGGGCTCGGCCGGCCGCTGCGCATCTGGCGGGGTTCCCGGGTGAACCGTAATTCGCGAGATGTTCACCTCCGCGATAACTACCGGCCATGCTGAGCCTGGGCCAGGGACACCGGCCAGGGAGGCCCAGGTGCCTGACCTCCGGAAACTCACCGGCCCTGGTTCTTGACCGCCGCCGCGCCTGCGGCGGCGGCCTGCGGATCCAGGTACCGTCCGCCCCGGATCTGCGGGCGGAACTCGGCGTTGATCTCGTAGACCAGCGGCATCCCGGTCGGGATATCCAGCCCGGCGATCTCGGCATCCCCGACCTCGTCCAGGTGCTTCACCAGCGCGCGTATCGAGTTCCCGTGCGCGACGACCAGGACCGTCCGGCCTGCCGCCAGGTCCGGGACGATCGCGTCATACCAGTACGGCAGCATCCGCCCGACGACGTCCTTCAGGCACTCCGACCGCGGCCGCAGATCGGGCGGAAGCAGCGCATACCGGGGATCGGCGGCCTGCGAGTACGGGTCGTCATCGTCGATGGGTGGCGGTGGCACGTCATAGGAGCGGCGCCACAGCATGAACTGCTCGTCCCCGTACTGCTCCCGGGTCTGCGCCTTGTTCTTGCCCTGCAGCGCCCCGTAGTGGCGCTCGTTCAGCCGCCACGAGCGTTGCACCGGCAGCCAGAGCAGGTCCGCTGCCTCGAGTGCGAGGTGGGCGGTCTGGATGGCCCGGGTGAGCACCGAGGTATGCACGACGTCCGGGCGCAGGCCCGCCTCCTCGAGCTGCCTGCCGCTGCCCACGGCCTCATCAACGCCCTTCGGTGACAGGCCGACATCCACCCAGCCGGTGAACAGGCCTTCCGAGTTCCAGACGCTTTCGCCATGCCTGATCAGCACCAGTGTCGCCATGCCGCTGAGCCTAGTGGCTGCCGCCCGACCGGCCCAACGGTGCGGATGGGCAATGCGGGGCAAGCGGGAACAGGATCCTGCAGGCTGGGGTTGCTCTAGCGGAGGTGCATGCCCGTGCCGCGACCCTATCCCCGGCGGATCGCGACTATCAGCGTTCACACTTCGCCGCTCGAGCAGCCGGGAACCGGTGACGCGGGCGGCCTGAACGTTTATGTCGTCGAGGTGGCCAAGCGCCTGGCCGACCGGGGCGTTGAGGTGGACATCTTCACGCGCGCCGTCTCTCGCCAGGTGCCGCCGGTCGCCGAGCTGGCTCCGGGCGTCCTGGTGCGGCATGTGGCGGCCGGCCCGTTCGAGGATCTGGACAAGGCCGACCTACCCGGGCAGCTGTGTCATTTCACCTTCGAGGTGCTGCGCGCCGAGGCCGCGTACGCACCCGGCCGGTATGACGTCGTGCACGGCCACTACTGGCTGTCCGGCCAGGTCGGCGCGGTCGCCAAGGAACGCTGGGGAGTCCCGTTCGTGCAGTCCATGCACACTCTGGGACGGGTCAAGAACGCCGCGCTGGCCTCGGGTGACGCCGCCGAGCCGGACATCAGGCTCCGCGGCGAAGCCGAGGTCGTGTCCGCCGCCGACCGGCTGGTGGCGAACACCGACGACGAAGCGCTGCAGCTCATCGAGCTGTACGACGCGGAGCCGTCGCGGGTGCGGACCATCAACCCCGGCGTCGACCTCACGGTGTTCAAGCCCGGTTCCCAGCAGGCCGCCCGGCAGCGGCTCGGCCTGCCCGCCGACGCCGTCGTGCTGGTGTTCGCGGGCCGCTTCCAGCCGCTCAAGGCGCCCGAGATGGTGCTGTACGCCGCAGCCCAGATGATCAAGGGCGATCCTGCCCTGGCCGGGCGGCTCAGGGTCGCGTTCGTGGGCGGGCCGAGCGGGACCGGGCGCGCCCGCCCGGACGGTCTCAGCCAGCTGTCAGCCGCGCTCGGGATCTCCGGCATCGTCAGGCTCGAGCCGCCGTGCCCGCAGGTAGAACTGGCCGACTGGTACCGTGCCGCCACGGTGGTCATGGTGCCGTCCTGCTCGGAGTCGTTCGGCCTGGTCGCCGTGGAAGCCCAGGCCTGCGGCACGCCGGTGGTAGCCGCATCGGTCGGCGGGCTGCGCACGGCAGTCAAGGACGGCGTCTCCGGCATGCTGGTGGGCTCCCGCGACCCGGTCCACTACGCGCGCGTGGTCAGCGACCTGATCGCGCACCCGGAGATCCTGGCCAGGCTCTCCCGGGGCGCCCGGGAGCACGCGTCCGGGTTCGGCTGGAGCGTGACCGTCGACCAGCTGCTCAACCTGTACGCGGGGGCCATGCGCACGGCGACCCAAGCGGTGGACGCTTGACGGCGCCCGAGGCGAAGGGGAGCCCAGCCCAGGTCATCGAGTCGGCGCTGGCCGGCCTGGGCCTGAGTTTCGAGGCGCCGCGGCCGGGTGCCTACCTGGTGCGGCTGGAGGGCGAGCACAAGCTGGCCACCATGACCTGGCTCATCGCCGGGCCGCACAGCCTGCACGTGGAGGCGTTCTTCTGCCGCCAGCCCGACGAAAACCACGCGGCGTTCTACCGGTTCCTGCTCGAGCGCAACGGCCGCACGTACGGCGTGCACTTCGCGCTGGACCAAGTCGGCGACGTGTACCTGGTCGGGCGGGTGGCACTGGCCTCGGTCAGCGCCGACGAGATCGACAGGCTGCTCGGCTGCGTGCTCAGCTACTCGGACGATAACTTCGACCAGGCGCTCATGATCGGCTTCGCGTCCTCGATCCGCCGCGAGTGGGGCTGGCGGGCCTCCCGCGGTGAGAGCCTGGCGAACTTGCGCGCGTTCGCCAGGCTCGCCGATCCGCAGCCCGGCTGAACCTACCTACCCGTTCAGGATGGTGGTGGAGAAATTGAGCCGGGCGGCGGGATGTGACCTGGTCCGGTGACACTGCACTTTTGCGAACTCGGGTCGGTGTCCAGCAGCGGCTTGGCCAGGCGCGGCGGGTGCAGGAACGCGGGGTGCCGCAGGTCCACCATGTCCAGCAGGTTCCCGGCGTTCGCGTCCCGGTAGGTCATCGCGGGCAGGTTCCACTTGGTCTCGACCAGCGCGCAGATGCTGGTGTGGTCGTTGACCACGTGCGACACGTAGTTGGGCCGTGACCAGGGCGAGATGACCGCCATCGGCACCCGGAAGCCGTACTGGTGGAAGCCGTTGTACTTGGGCTCGTTGCCCAGCACGTCCGGCGGGACGTCGTCGGGGGCGAGGGCAGGCGGCGGCGGCACGTGGTCGTAGTAGCCGCCGTGCTCGTCGTAGTTCCAGACCAGCAGGGTGCGGCTCCAGCCCGGGCCCTTCATGACCGCGTCGATGACCGAGGCGGCAAACTGCTCGCCGACCACGATGTTCTGCGGGTCCTCCTCGGACTGGGTGCCGTAGTTGGGCTCGACCAGCGCGAGCGAGGGCAGCGTGCCCGCGGCCGCGTCCTTGAAGAATTCGGCGATCGGGACGACATTCTTGCCATAGTTCTTGAGGTACAGCTCCGGGTAGAGCTCGGTCGTGGCGCTGGTGGTGTAGTAATCCCGCCAGCTCAGGCCCGCGTCGTGGACCTTGTCGAAGATCGTCCCATTCGGCGGGTAGCTGGTCAGCGAGGGAATGGTGTCGTCGACCATGCCCAGCGACGTGGCCGAGATCAGGTAGCGCCGGTTCGGATAGGTCTGGCCGAGAACCGAGCAGAAATACCGGTCCGAGATCGGGAACACCGACGCCATCGAGTAGTAGAACGGCTGGTCGGCCTTCTCCCAGTAGCCCATGGCCACCGGGCCGCTAAGGGATTCGACGAAACCGTTGTTGCGGCCGTCGTTGAACTGGATGTGGGCCTGCTCCCACTCCTGGGTCGGTTTCCCGCTGAGCTGACAGGTCGTCGGCATGCGGAACGCGTGCTGGATGTAGCCGTTCGCGTACGGGTTGGTGGCCAGCGGCTTCCCGTCATGGCCCAGCCGGAACCCGTCCGCGCCGCATCGGCGCAGCATACCGAGCTTGTTGTCGTAGGAATGGTTCTCCATCATCAGAATGACAATGTGCTCGATCTGCGGGATCGTGTCGGTGCCCATCGGCAGTTTCGGGTAGGGAAGCGATCCCGGTTTCCTGAACTTTCGGTGCCATCCTGAACGTGTCGCCGACGCCTCGGCCGGGCTCCACGCCCCGGTCCCGGCGACGGCGCCCGCTACCAGACCAGCCTTCAGCAGCCCGCGCCTGCTCGGTCCGCCTGGCTTGTCACCGCGGTTGGGACTCATAGCGACCTCCCGTGTCAGCCAACTGGCCTGGCCGAGTCTTGCAGATTGGCGCGACCAATAGAAGAAGATTTCATGACAACAATGGGAAACCATGAGAAGTACATTCATGAACGCGGCCGGTCCTAAGACTGGCCGCCTGGGATGGGCGCCGTTATTCCGTATTGGCGCGGCCACGCCGGTGGCCGGGCAGAAGGAAATGAGCAGGAGCGTGGCCAGGCAGACTGGCCGGGCCATCGTCGTGGCCCGGGCGGCCCGGGCCAGCTAGGGGCGGCCAGGGAGCGACCGCGTTCAGCCAACCTGGACCTGGCTTGGAGCCCGGCCAAGGGATGCGGCTGACATGCTTGGTGCCAGGGGGCGACCGGGGCTACCGGGGCGAGGTAGGAGATGATCGCGTTATGCGCCGGGAACCGTTGTGACCACCCTCACCGCTGGCACGGATACCTTCAGCGTCTTCGGGACCACGGCGGCCCTGCTGGTCAGCGAGCCGGGCCGGCTGGACGGCGCACGCGCCGTCGCTGACGCGGAGCTAGCCGCCGTTGACCTGGCCTGCAGCAGGTTCCGGCCCGACTCCGAGCTGTCCAGGCTGAACGGGTGCGGCGGCGCGGTCACCGGCATCAGCGAGCTCTTCGCCGAGCTGATTGAGGCCGCGCTGCGCGCGGCCCGGCTCACCGACGGCGATGTCGACCCGACCTGTGGTCATGCGCTGGCCGAGATCGGCTACGACCGCGACTTCACCGTGCTCCAGGCCGCCGGGCTCCAGGCGCCGGGCGCGGCATCGCCGCTTACCCGGCGGCCCGCCACGCGCGTGCCCGGCTGGCGCAGCGTCCGGCTCGATCGCCGGCGGCTGCTGGCCCAGCTCACGAACGGAGCGCAGCTCGACCTGGGGGCGACGGCCAAGGCATGGGCGGCGGACCGCTGCGCCGGGATCATCGCCGCCAAGACCGGCTCCGGCGTGCTAGTCAGCCTGGGCGGGGACATCGCGGTGGCCGGGCCGCCGCCGGCCGGGGCGGTGGGTGGGGGGTGGTCCGTGCGGGTCACCGACGACCACGCCGCGGGCCCCGACGCGCCCGGGCAGACCGTGACCATCCGCTCCGGCGGGCTGGCGACCTCGAGCACCACCGTGCGCACCTGGGCCGTGGGCGGCCAGCGCGTGCATCACATCATCAACCCGGCCACGGGCCAGCCCGCCGTTTCCTGCTGGCGGACGGTCAGCGTGGCCGCCGGCAGCTGCGTCGATGCCAACACCGCGAGCACCGCGGCGATCATCCGCAGCGAGGCGGCCCTGCCCTGGCTGCAGAGCGCCGGCCTGCCCGCCCGCCTGGTCAGGCAGGACGGCTCGGTCGAGACCACCGCGGGCTGGCCGAGCGACCCTGGCCCCGCTTGAGATCCGGGTCACGGCGGTCCGCTATAGACGTTGAGTTCCCATTCACAGCTGTCCCGCGCGAACTGGCCGTAGCGCACCACGGCCCGCAGGTACCAGCGCACAGACAGGTGGGGGGTGATCATCGTCGGGACATCACACCCCACCCGCACCTCGAACGGAAACTCCTGCGGGCCGCCCAGGATGATGTCCCTGGCCAGGCCCTGGCCCGATATCGAGGACTCCCGCCGGGGAACCGACTGCCGGCGGGCCACGACCAGCGCGACCGCCCGGGCGCGCACGGGCCGGTGCGGCACGACCCGGAGCGTCCCGCGCACGGTCTCGCCTGACCGTGCGCGCATGACCGGCGCGATCAGCTCGAGATCGCACCGGCGGAACCGGATCCGGTGCTGGGTTCCCTCGACCGCCTGGTACAGCGATGGACCGGAAACCAGGCGGACCGGCGCTTCGCTGCGCGCGATCCGGCCGTCGGCGAACCTGAGCTCGGCGCGGACCGAGTACTCGATCCGTCGCCCCGGAGGCTGCCCCCCGGACGGGGCAGTGGCCCAGTTCGTCGGCAGCACGGCCTCGCATTCGGCCGTCGCCCCGGCCGGCAGGCGGTCCGGGAGGCTCAGGTCGAGGCCAGGGCCGGTGATGGTGCGCTGCGGCTCCCGGGAAGAGGGGCCCTCGCCCAGGCTCCGGGGTTTGTGGAGCCAGATCCTCATCACGAGATCCGCTCTGGCCTGCCGGATCGTGGTGTTTTTAGGCCCGGTGGCGACGACGCGAACCCTGACCGGCTGACCGACCTCGCAGGCCTGGGCGGCGGGAGCGATCGTCAGCCGGACAGGCGGCTTACCCAGCGGGGCCGGGAACCTGGCGGGCATGCCGGTACCGCGGTCAGGCGGCGGGCGGGATGATCAGCACCTGGCCCGGCTGGACTAGCGATGGATCCTCCAGGTGGTTGAGTTCCGCGATCCGCCCGGCCAGGGCCGGGTCCCCGCCCGCGATCTCCCACACGCTCTCCCCCGGCTGCACCACCTGGGCGGTCGAGCCCGGCGGCAGCGCGGGCAGCTGCGGAATGTGCAGCACCTGGCCGGGCTCGATGCGGCCATCCGGGCCGACCACCTGCGGGTTGGCCGCCTGGATCAGCGGATACAGGTTCGGGTTACCCAGCCGCTGCCCGGCGATCTGGTACAGGCTGTCCCCGGGCCTGACCGTCACCGTCCCGCCGCCGACATGCGGCGGCGGGGACACCGGGGGCACCGGGGCCGCCGGAAGAGCGGTCGGCGCATGCGGCGCGGCGGGCGTCGGCGACGGGCTGAAGAAGAGCCGATCTTTGACGATGTTGGGCAGCACGTTGACACTGCTCCTGATCACGACGTTCCCGCTGCTCCCGCTCGTGGATACCGGGCCGCCCGGCGCCGGCGAGGTGGGATCGGGGCCGGCCGTGCCGCCCGCAGGGGCCGCCCCGCCGCCAGCCGCGTCGCCGCCAGCGGGCCCACCGCCAGCGGCCTCGCCACCAGCTTGCCCGCCACCAGGCGCCCCGCCATCGCCCGGGTCCGCATGAACCACGGCCGGCGCATCAGGCGCCGTCGCGTGGGCGGCCGGCCCGGCAACAGCCGACGAGCCGGACGGGTCCGCTGCGGGCGGCCCGGCCGGCGCATCAGGCGCGGTCACGCTGGCGGCTGGCCGGACAACGGCCGGCGGGCCGGACGGGTCCGCTGCGGGCGGCCCGGCCGGCGCCGGGTCTCCGGTGCCGCTAGTACCGACAGGACCGCCGGGACCGCCGGCCACCGGAGCGGCTGGACCCGCATCGGGCGGCGCCGCGGCCCCGGCGTCGCCGCCTCCGGCCGGGGGATTAGCGGCCGGCGGGGCCGACAGGTCTGGTGCCGACAGCTCAGCGGCCGGCACCTCCAGGTTGTCCAGCGCGGCCGGAAGGCTGATCGCCGGCACGGTCACGGCCGAGCCGTCGTCGGTACCGGCACCGCCGCCGGTCCGCGCGATCAGCCCGCTCACCTGGCCGGCCGCGGCACCGCCGATACCAGACAGAACGGTGCCCACGCCTATGTCCTCGATGGTGCCCGCGTCGAGCTTCTTGCCCTCGATCGCGAACTGCGTGATCGCACCGCCGAGGAAGCCGGTGGCGGAACCGTAGGCGGCGAACCCCGCTACCGGATGCGCGCCCATGAACTGCGAGACCGGCTCCGAGCTATCGGCGGCCACGCCCAGTCCGGCGTTCAGCATGCCGCCGAGGATAATGTTGGAGACATCCTCGGCCGAGTAGTTGGCTGGATCCAGCGGGTTCTCGTGCCGGAAGACGAGCTTGTCGAGCATCTCCGCGACCAGCGAGAACCCCGAACCCATCGCGAACCGGGTGGCGATGTCCCCGATCGTGGCCAGCAGGTCCCCGAGCGCGTCCACGGCAAAGCTGAGCGCCGCGGCCAGCTCGCTCATCTCGCCCGTCGCCACCGCCACATCCGCCATGGCGGCCGCGTCCGCGGTGGCGTCGGAGATGCCGAAGGTGAACAGGGTCAGCCCGGCGCCGACGGCCAGCGCGGCCAGGGCCATCTCCTTGAGCCGCGCGGCCTGCTCGTCGGCGCTCTCGATGGCGGCAGCCACGTCGTCGAGCTTGGCCGCCGCCGCCTCAAGGCCCTGGGCGTACTCCCCGATGGCCCTGCTGAACTTGCTCCACGCCTTCTGGAACGCGGCGCTGGCCGACTGATCCTCGGCGCCAGCCACGCCCTGCCAGGACTTCTCCAGGTCGGCGGCGACCGAGTCCAGCGCCGAGATCACCCCGTCAAGCTCGGAAGCCAGGGTCCGGCAGGCCGCCGCCGCGGCGCGGATCGCCGTGGGATCTCCGCCCGGATCGAAGATCCCCTCGATATCACCTAAGAACGACATCGCCGGCTCCCCGGTCAGCGGATCGTGCTCGCCCGCTCGGCGGCCCGGTAGTTCACCGAGCTCGCGGCGAGCTTGGCCGCGCCGGTGAGCAAGGTCTCGGAGAGCTTGGTCACATCCCGCGTGACCTGGCTGAGAAACTGCTGATACTGCGATGCGAGCTGCTTGGACTGCGGCAGGTTGCCGAACGCGCTATTCGCCAGGCTGGCCGCCGACTCAAACCGGGCCAGGGCCTGCCGGACAGCATCGCCCTGGGCCTTGTACGCAGCAGCAGCCGCATCCAGCTTGCTGAACGTAACCTCAAATCCGCCACTGGCCACGTCATGCACCCTTCAGCCACGCTTGCTCACGGCCTGGTGTTACGGCGAGTAGTCGGCGTCAATCGAGTTACCGTCGCTCGAAAAGCAGCTTAACTCAAAGGAAACTAACTATTTCGGCAAGCCGGACAAAAGGTGGCGGAAGCCAACCGCCGCGCCGGCCGCCCCGGCCGTGGGATCATGACACGACCTACACCCTGTGGAGGCGAGCTGACGATGAGTCCGCTGTACGGGATCCGGGTGGTGGAGATCGCGAGCCTGGCCCCGGCGCCGTTCGGCTGCATGATCCTCTCCGACCTGGGCGCCGACGTGCTGCGGGTGGACCGGGCCGAGATCTGCGGCACCAGCGCCAAGGCCCCGCTCGACCCGCTGAGCCGTGGCCGCCGGTCGGTCGGGCTCAACCTCAAGGATGCGGCCGGGGTCGAGTTGCTGCTGCGGCTGGTGGCACCGGCCGACGTGCTCGTCGAGGGATTCCGGCCGGGGGTGGCCGAGCGCCTCGGATTCGGTCCGCAGGTCTGCGCCGAGCGCAACCCGCGGCTGGTGTACGGGCGGATGACCGGCTGGGGGCAGGACGGCCCGCTCGCACCGACCGCCGGGCACGACATCGACTACATCGCGATCTCCGGTGCGCTCTCGCTGGTCGGCCGGGCCGGCCAGCCCCCGGTCCCGCCGGTCAACCTGCTGGCCGACTTCGGCGGCGGCGGCATGCTGCTCGCCCTGGGCGTGCTCGCCGCGCTGCTCGAGCGGGAGCGGTCCGGGCTCGGCCAGGTGGTCGACGCGGCGATGGTGGACGGCTCAGCGCTGCTGACCTCGTTCGTGTACGGCCTGCGGGCCGCGGGAGCGTGGCAGGACGCGCGCGGCGTCAACCTGCTGGACGGCGGCGCGCCGTTCTATGACACCTACCAGACCGCTGACGGGAGATATGTCGCGGTCGGGGCGCTGGAGGCCAAGTTCTACGCCGAACTGCTGGCCGGGCTCGGGCTGTCCGCCGCCGACCTCCCGCCGCAGCACGATCGCACGGGCTGGCCCGTGCTGCGAGCCCGGTTCACCGAGGTCTTCCTGACCCGCACCAGGGACGAGTGGGCCGAGGTATTCGCTGGGTCTGACGGGTGCGTCGCGCCCGTGCTGAGCCCGGCCGAGGCGCCTGGGCATCCGCACAACGCGTCTCGCGGCACGTTTGCCGACGTTGGCGGCCTGGTCCAGCCGGCCCCCGCGCCGCGGTTCGGCCGGTCGCCGGCCGGGGTCCCGTCGGCGCCGCCGCGCCCGGGCGCCGACACCGACGCGGTGCTGGCCGAGCTTGGCTGCACCACCGCGGAAATCGCTGCCATGCGGGCCAGTGGCACCGTGGGGTGACGTAGGCCGACGAGGGCGGGAACCCGCATAGTTTGCCCGCACGCCCTCCGTCCGCCTATCATGTACAGCGTTTGCATGGTGTTTGCATGGCACCTCGTTCGGTGAGGCGTCGACACGAACACAGGCCACTGATCCGACGACGTCGAGAGACGCCCAGGGTCAGGACAGGTCTCCCCGG
>Ga0335074_10016229_pt1 | contig 10484 bp, 12 predicted proteins | sample Lox_Sample_23_FD_206715 | JGI IMG/M metagenome (GOLD analysis project Ga0335074, IMG submission 206715) | Soil microbial communities from Loxahatchee National Wildlife Refuge, Florida, United States - Lox_Sample_2.3 | ecosystem: Environmental > Terrestrial > Soil > Wetlands | place: USA...
CCGCCTCGCAAGCCATAATAGCTGTGCGCATCGTCGCTGCGTAGGAGCGAACGCATTCCCAAACCCGACGAGACCGTTTCGTCGACCACGACCGCATTCGGCGGCAACGTTTCGGCGATCGCTTGCAAGAGCGCGAGCGCTTCGATGGGCGCGCGCTTTGCGGCCTCGGCGGCCGCTGCCGCGAGTCGGGCGCGGGCTTCCGCGTTCGTTCGGCGCGTTTCTGCATCGCGCGAACGCGCAGCCGCGCGCTGATCGGGCGTCATGAGCGCCTGCGTCTGGGAAGTTAGCTCCGGCAGCGTCACTTTCGGCTCGCCGAAGATCGCCGCTTCGACGGCGTAGTTCTTTGCAATCTCCCATGGGTCGGTGTCGAGATGCACGATCTTCAGATTCTCCGGCAACGCGTCGACGGGCGACGGCAGCGAGAGCGTGAACAGGTCGGCGCCGAGCGAGATGACGAGATCGTGCTGTGCAAGAATCTCGCGGATGTTCTTCTGCAAACGTACCATCGCACCGAAGAATAGCGGATGGGATGACGGAAATGATGCGCGGCTGGAAACTGCTTCGGCATAAACCGGCGCGCCAAGCAGCTCCGCGAATGTAACGGCTTCGGCGAGCGCGTCGCTTTGCGCGATCGCGTCGCCTGCGAAGATCAGCGGGCGTTTCGCGCTCGCGCAGAGGCTTGCGGCGGCTTCGATTGCCGCACGATCGCCGCGGACGTTGGGCGCGATGCGTGAAGGCGCGCCCATCTCGAGATTGGCTTCGCTCGTCAGCACGTCACCCGGCAACGACAGAAACACGGGACCCGTCGGCGGCGCGAGCGCAGTCTTCGCGGCACGATGAATTGCAAGCGGCAGTTCTTCGAGACGACGAACTTCACTCGACCATTTGACGAGCGGCCGCGCGATTTCGGGAAGATCGGCCCACAAAAGCGGCTCGCTGAACGTGAAGCTCTGATCGTGCTGTCCGGCGGTTACGATGATCGGCGATCCGGCTTTGCGTGCGTCATAAAGCATTCCCATCGCGTTACCGAGTCCCGGCGCAACGTGCACGCTCACACACGTCAACTTCCCGGACGCCTGCGCGTAGCCGTCGGCCATCGCCATCACCGCGGCTTCTTGTAAGCCGAGAATGTAGCGGAGCTCCGTTTCGACGGCGAGCGCGTCCATTAGCGGCAGCTCCGTCGTCCCTGGATTTCCGAAGATGTACTCGACGCCTTCTTGCTTCAGCAGCTCGAGAAACGCGCGTTTTCCGGACAGAAAGGGCACGCTCCGCGAGTTGTGCAAGGGTTTTACGCAACCCTTGAACATGAGTTCGTTCCCTCGACTTCGCTCGGGATGACACAAAAATGATCGCACCCGAAAAAGCAACCCAAGACCTCGTCGAGTATTATTTCGAACAGGCATGGAGCGACGGATTGCCCGTCGTTCCGCCGACGCCCGAGAAAATCGACGCCGTTATCGCCGCACTCGGCGGCGACCCCGATCATCTCGAGGCTGTCGTTCCTCCGCGCCGCGGCGGCCTAACACGTCAGGTACTTGCCGTCAATATGGTGATGGCGGGATGCAAGCCGGAATACGCGCCGGTCGTTCGGGCAGCCATGCTCGCGCTTTGCTCGCCGGCATTCAACTTGAACGGGGTCCAAGCGACGACGCACATGGTTTCGCCGTTGCTCGTCGTCAACGGCCCGATCCGGCGGGCGATCGGAATGAACGCCGGTCACAATGTGTTCGGATCCGGAAATCGTGCCAACGCGACGATCGGCCGCGCGCTCCGCATGATTTTGCTCTCGGTCGGCGGCGGTACGCCCGGGGATCTCGACAAAAGCACGCTCGGAAGCCCCGCAAAATATACCTACTGCATCGCCGAAAACGAAGAGATCTCGCCGTGGGCGCCTTATCACGTCGAGCACGGAATGAGCCCCGACGACAGCTCCGTGTTCGTCATCGCATCGGAACCGCCGCACAGCGTGACCAATCACATCGCCGATGACGCGGAGGGCGTGCTCGACAGCATCATCTCGGCAATGTCGACGATCGCGCACAACAATGCAGTCTCGAGCGGTTCGTGCGCCGTCGTCATCGGCCCCGAGCACGCCGCGACCATTGCCAAGAGCGGCTGGACGCGCCACGACGTGCGCAATTATCTTTGGATGAATGCGGGCAACACGTTCTCGGCGCTCAGCTTCAACAACCGTTACGGAAAAATCTACAACCGCAACTTACCGCGCTGGTACAAACGCGAGCCGGATGCGCGCATTCCGATCGTTCCGAGCGCCGACGACATTCATCTGTTCGTCGCCGGCGGTGAAGCCGGCCGCTTCTCGGCCTTCATCCCGGGCTGGGGTCATATGACGAGCCCGGTGCTGATGCGAATCGACGGTACGTCGCCGAACGCGGCGGCCATGTGTGAAGACGGCACATGCCGTCTCTAGGAAGGACCATTCAATGATCTACGACCCGCGCGGGACGATCGACGCACCCGTTCTTCACCTCGCCAAACGTCCGACGGCCTTGCGCGGCTTGCGCATCGGCGTGTTGGACAACACGAAATGGAATGGTTGGAAGCTCGAAGACCGCATCGCGACCATGCTCGCAGAGCGCCTTTCGCTCGGCGCAATAACGCGCTACAAAAAGGAAAGCTTCTCTCGGGATGCTCGCCCCGAGTTGCTCGACCAGATCGCGGCGGGAAGCGATCTCGTGCTCACCGGGATAGGTGATTGAGGCTCCTGCACGTCGTGCTGTATGCATGACGCCATCCGGCTTGAGACATTAGGCATACCGACCGCCGTGCTCGTCACGACCGTTTTTCTCCACGAAGCAAAAGTTCAACGCGAGGCACTTGGGATGATCGATATCGAGCCCGTGGTCGTAAGCCATCCGCTTAGTACGCTCTCGAACGACCAGCTCGACGAACGTGCCAGGGAAGCGCTGGACCAAGTCGTGCGCGCATGGGGTGGAACCGACCCGAAGCCGGACGCTTCCCGAAACTGACGTAGAGACCCGGGTGTCCTGGGGCATACTGATGCCGCAGATGAGATTGAAAGTCAACGGCCAGAGCCACACGGTGGACTTGGAGCCGAACGTTACCCTGCTCGACGCATTGCGCGAGCGGCTCGGATTGGCCGGAACGAAAAAGGGCTGCGATTACGGACAATGTGGTGCGTGCACCGTCCTCGTCGATGGGCGGCGCGTTCTTTCGTGCCTGACGCTCGCGATGATGCACGCCGGCGCAGAGATCACGACGATCGAAGGCATCGCATCGAACGGCTCGCTGCATCCACTGCAGCAAGCATTCATCGAGCACGATGCGTTTCAGTGCGGGTTCTGCACCTCGGGACAGATCGTCTCCGCACTCGGCCTTTTGAATGAAGGCCGCGCGCATACGGACGGCGAGATTCGAGAGGCGATGAGCGGCAATCTGTGCCGCTGCGGCGCGTATTCGAATATTCTTGCAGCCGTGCGTCAGGAGGTGCGCCGTGCAGGCGTTTGAGCTGCTTCAACCCACCGACACGCGCGAAGCCCTCAAGTTGATCGCGGAAACGAAAGGAGCCGCGGTCATCGCCGGCGGCACAAATATCGTCGATTTGATGAAGTGCGGCGTCGCGTCGCCGTCAACGCTTGTCGACATCACGCGTCTCCCGCTGAACTCGATCGAGTCGAATGCAAAGCGCATTCGTCTTGGTGCGCTCGCCAGTAACAGCGACGTCGCGTACCACTCCGGCGTCGTCGAGCACTTTCCGATGCTCTCGCAAGCATTTCTGGCCGGTGCATCGCCACAGTTACGCAACATGGCGACCGTCGGCGGCAACGTGCTGCAACGCACGCGCTGCCCGTATTTCCGGGACCCCGCGGCGGCTTGCAACAAACGTCACGAAGGCGACGGCTGCGATGCATTCGAGGGGCTCCACCGCATGCACGCGATTCTCGGGACGAGCGATGCCTGCATCGCCACACACCCGTCGGACGCGGCGGTGGCGCTCGTTGCGCTCGATGCAATCCTTGAAATCCACGGTCCCTCGGGCGCGCGCCGCATTTCGCTCGAGGAGTTCTACGCGCTTCCCGGCGAGACGCCGTCAATCGAGAACGACCTCAAACCGGACGAACTGATCGCTGCGATTGAAATACCGCTTGGGCGCGCGCATCGGCATTCGACGTATCTCAAAGTGCGCGACCGCGCGTCCTATGAATTCGCGCTGGTTTCCGTCGCGGCGGGACTCGATTTCGACGGCGACCGCATCGGTGCAGCCCGCATCGCCCTCGGCGGCGTCGGGACCATCCCATGGCGCGTGCGTGGCGCCGAAGAAGCTTTGGTAGGAACAACCGGCGACTCTGCCTTCAAAGATGCCGCCGATATTGCCCTCAAGCATGCCGTCCCGCGACGCGACAACGCCTTCAAGGTCGAGCTTGCGAAGCGCGCGATCGTTCGCGCGCTGGAAACGGTGAGGCTCGGCCAATGACGGCGACCCTTACCGGGCGTAAGCCCCTCATCGGAACGCCGATCGATCGTGTGGACGGACGGCTGAAGGTGACCGGACAGGCGCAATACACGGCGGACATGCCGGTCGAGCACGTTGCGTACGCGGCGATCGTGACGAGCACGATCGCGCATGGAACGATCCGTTCGATCGACACGAGCGCGGCAGCTGAGATTCACGGCGTTCTGAAGATCTTCACGCACGAGAATTCCCCGCGCTTCACGCAACCGGAAGCGGATTTCATGAAGGCGCTGGTCCCGGCCCAGACATTTATGCCGTTGCAGGGTCCGGACGTCGTGCACTACGGACAACAGATTGCAATCGTCGTCGCTGAAACATTCGAAGCGGCACGTGCTGCGGCCGCCCGCGTTCGCGTGACCTACGACCTGAGTCCCGCGCTCTTGACGCTCGACGACCCGAAGGCGGCACGCACGAAGCCGGAAGAATTTTTCGGCTCCGCACTCCAAACGGAACGCGGTAATGTGGAAAGGCATCTCGCGAGCGCTGCGGCGACCGTCGACGAGCTGTACACGACGCCGACGCAGTTTCACAATCCGATGGAGCCGCATGCGACGCTCGCACAGTGGAATGGCGACAAGCTGACGGTTCACGAGCCGTCGCAATGGGTCAAGGGTCTACAGAATTACGTCGCGACCGTTTTCGGTATCCCGGTCGAAGACGTGCACATCATTTCTCCGTTTGTCGGAGGTGGATTCGGTAACAAAGGCTTCTCGTTTGCGCACACGATTTTCGCAGCAATGGCCGCACGAGAGCTCAAGCGACCGGTGAAACTGGTGCTGACGCGTACGCAGCTTTTCGAGCAGACCGGGAATCGCCCGCGAACGGAACAGCACGTTCGCATAGGTGCCGACAAGGACGGCCGGCTCGTTGCGATCGACCATGCTTCGACGATCGGCACCTCGGTCGCCGGCTGGTTCGTCGAGCCATCCGGACGAATCAGTCCGATGCTGTATTCGTGTCCGAACGTTCGCATCAGCCACGAAGCAGTCTGGTTGAATACGCCCGCACCGGGGCCGATGCGCGCGCCCGGCGAGACGCCGGGGACGTTCGCGCTCGAATCCGCGCTCGATGAGCTCGCAACGAAGCTCGGCATCGACCCAATCGAGCTGCGCGTCAAAAATGACGCATCGCAAGACGAGGAAGAGAAGCTGCCGTTCTCGAGCCGGCATCTCGTCGAATGTCTGCAGCTCGGCGCGAAGCGCTTCGGTTGGGAAGACCGTCCGCGCAATCCGCGCGAACGCCGGGAACACAACGAGTTCATCGGCTTCGGCGTCGCGAGCGCTACGTTTCCCGGATTACGCTCGCCGGCCAGCGCGCGCGTGCGCCGCGACAAGGAAAGCTTTCTCATCGAGGTCGCGACCCACGACATCGGGACGGGCATGTACTCGATCATTGCGCAGGTCGCGGCCGATGCGCTCGGCGTCGGCGTCGAGCGCATCGAGGTCCGGATCGGAGATTCCGCGTTGCCTGCGGCTCCCGTCGCGGGCGGCTCGATGAGCACGGCAAGCGTCATGCCGGCGGTGCAGGCTGCTTGCCTCAAACTACGCGAGAGCGGAGGCAACGAGGCCGAGGCGAGCTCGGCGCCGGGCGATGAGCAAGGCAGGTATTCGTTTCACTCGTTCGGAGCACAGTTCGTTGAGATACGCGTCGATGAGACCCTAGGACGCGTTCGCGTCGCTCGTGCACTCGGCGTGTTCGATTGCGGTAAGATCATCAACCCGAAAACGGCCCGCAGCCAGTTCCTCGGCGGCATGGTGTTCGGCATCGGTATGGCGCTGATGGAAGACGGCGTGTTCGATAAGCGTTCCGGGCGCGTCGTGACCGACAACCTCGCTGACTACCGGATACCGGTGAACGCCGATATCGGCGAAATCGACGCGATCACCGTCGAGCATCCGGATTTTCTTCTCAATCCGATCGGCGCGCGCGGCGTCGGCGAAATCGGAACCACCGGCGTCGCAGCAGCAATCGCAAACGCAGTCTACAATGCCACCGGTAAGCGTATTCGCACCCTACCAATCACACCCGACAAACTTCTGTAAGGAGCCGTCCAATGCGAGTCTTCATCACCGGCGCGTCCGGCTACGTCGGGAGCGCAGTTTGCGCATCCGTCAAGAAACGCGGGCACGATGTCGTCGGTCTGGCGCGCAGCGCAGCGTCGATTGAAAAACTCCAGGCCGCCGGCGTTCATCCGGTCCAGGGCTCGCTCAGCGATCACAACGTGTTGCGCGAGATGACGCACGACGCGGACGCCGTCATACACTGCGCCTTCGAGCAATCTGCCGATGGAGTCGCGCTCGAAACAGCGGCGATCGACGCAATGCTGAGTGCGGTCGACACGGACCATGAAGCCTTCATCTACACGAGCGGCGTCTGGGTGTACGGTGACACGAACGGAAAGACGATCGACGAAACGGCGCCGCTCAATCCGATTCCGCTGGTTGCGTGGAGGCCTGCGATAGAAAAGAAAGTTCAAGATGCGCAACGCCACAAGCTTCGCACGATCGTCATTCGTCCTGGCCTCGTCTATGGCGGCAGCGGCGGACTGATCGGAATGATGATGGGTCTCGCGAAAGCGCAGCAGCTCGCAATCGTCGGGAACGGAAAGAACCATTGGCAAATGGTTCGCGTCGATGCGCTCGGCGAGCTCTATGCCCTCGCGATCGAACGTGCTCCCGCCGACTCGATCTACAACGGTGTCGGCAGCGAGTCGGTACCGTACGGTGAGATCGCGCGTGCTGCCCATCGCACAGCGGGCGGGGACGGCAACCTACATGAAATCTCGCTCGAGGAAGGTCGTAAAATGATGGGACCTTTCGCCGATGCACTCGCGCTCGATCAACGCATCTCGGGCGCAAAAGCAGAACGCGAGCTCGACTGGAACTCGAATCGTCCCGGCGTGCTCGACGACCTCTTGGCCAAAGCCTGACTAGCGACGCGCAAGCAACGAAAACACGAGTGAGAGCACGACGCTCACGAGAATCGACGAGACGATCGGAATGTAGATCCGTGCGTTTCCGCTCGTGATGCGGATATCGCCCGGTAAGCGGCCAAGTGGAATCCACGGCGCAAGCTGTATGAGTCCGCCGACCACGATCAACATGACGCCGAAGATTATGAGAATCCGGCCTAGGCCCAAGCTAACGTCCCGAAGATTTCAGCTCCATCGATCCACTGACGGTCTCGAGGTTGATCCAGCCGTCGCCGTTTCCGATCCGTCCATTCACCTCCGACCCGATCATCTCCGATTTGACGCTCAACGGAAAATCCGAGTGGAATTCGCCGGAGACGCTCCTCGCTTTGACGACCGCCCCCGCGTCCCGGGGGATGGCAAGGCTGACGGGACCGGTGACTGCGTAGAGCGTTACCCTACGATCGTCGGTGAAACGCGCAAGCGACGCCAGAATGCCACCGTTGACGGTACGCACCTCAAGATTTCCATCGATGTTCTGAACCGTCACATTGCCTGCAACGTCGGTCACCGTCACGTCGTTCGCGAAACCGCTCGCCATGATGCTGCCCGTGATGTTCGATAGCCGAAGAACGGCGCGGCGCGGCACCGAGAGCGTGTACTCGACCGAGCCGTCGCCTTTGCTGTCGCGGAGATAATGCGTGCGGATCTGCACGTTGTTGATTGGACGCCCGTCGCGCGCAATAAGGACGGCGATCTTCGAGAGGGCATCCTGGTTCGATGCGTGCTTGACTGCGGAGATATCGACGACGTTGCTCTGTGACGGGGTCACCAGAATTCTGCCGGAGACGTTCTCAAGCCGGATCCTCACGTCAGCCGTGGTTCCGAACGATTCGTGGACCGTCGCGGTCGGCTCGCCTGACTGCGCCTCGACGCAGACCCGCGCCCCGCTCCACATGAGCACGGTGACCACGAGCATCGGTACTAAACGCGAAATCCACGAATCGCCCACAAAAGCCCATCTCCTAATTCTTTAGGAGTAGCCTACTCCGGGCCGGCCGGCTTGTCAACTAGTTCATTAGTTTCTAAGACTTCCGGTTCCACGCGGCCTGGAACGTTGACGTGCCCGTACGGGCAGTGCCGGCATCCGTTTCCACAGCAGAACCCGCGCTTTCGATGATAGCGCTCGGTCAGCACCATCAAGCCGCCCTCGATATAAAAGTCCTCAGGATCCAGCACTCGCCAACCTTCGAGGCGTTACGGGCGAACCCTAATTCAGATTTTATCGAGCCCGGGCGAAAGCCCAGAAGATCCGCAGCCCTATCTCAGTGATCGGTTCTACGATGCACGCATGAACGGAGAATTTCCGCTCGCCGTGTTTTCCGGCGAGCTCGACATCAGAAACGTTGCATGGTTCAAGCGCGAACTCGAATACTCGCTTGGTTCCGAATCCTCTCTCGTCGTCGATCTCGGCGCGATTACACACATCGACAGCGCCGTCGTCATTGCGCTGGTCGAGCTCAGCGACGAGTGCAAACAGCGTAACGGGAAGCTTATCTTCGCACGGCCCTCGCGCAGCGTCGAACGCGTGCTCCGATTGACGGGACTCGGTGGTGCCGTCGCAACATCTCACGAGCTGCAAGGTCTGCGAACCTATCGGTCAACCACCGCAAGAATCTAGCGCGAGGCGCGGAAGAGCGCGCTCGGCCACTGGCCGCGGTAAAGAAAATCCTTGACGAACGCAAAGCCGCTCTTTTCCAGCACGCGCCGCGACGGGACGTTTTCCGGGTCGATCACGCCGTAAACGTTGGCCACCTGCATCTCTTGGAATGCGACCTGCATCGCGGCGCGTGCCATTTCCGTAGCGTAACCGAATCCCCAATACGGCTCGTCGAGCACGTATCCGAGGGCTACGACGTCTTGGTCGTCGATCACGTCGTAGAACAGGCCGCCCGTGCCGACGAATGCGCCGTCGGCAAGGCGAAACATCCATTCGCCAAAGCGATAGTCGCTCCAGTGGCGCATGAACTTGGCAAGACGCTCCTGGCTTTCTTCGGGTGAATACGTTCGTCCGAAAAGCGTGCGTTGCACGAGCGGATTCGTATCGAGTGTCCGAAAATGCGGCAGATCATCGAGCGTCGGCGACGTGCCGAAGAGTCGTTCGGTCACGATCGAGACCGGTGCGCCGAGGAAATTCCGATTCTGAATCATAGTCGGACGACATGCCTTCGTCCACGAATACGACCGGGACCTTGGACGCGTTTGCGCTCGTCGATGCACGGGTGGGGACCATCGTTGATGCACAGGCGTTTCCGGAAGCGCGAAAACCCGCTTACAAACTTACGATCGACTTTGGCCCCGAGATCGGCCTGAAGCGCTCGAGCGCGCAAATAACCGCGCACTACAGCCCCGAGAAACTCATCGGTTCACAGGTCATCGGCGTCGTGAATTTTCCGCCAAAACGTGTTGCGGGCTTCCTTAGCGAAGTTCTCGTCCTGGGGCTCCCCGACGACAAGGGCGAGGTAGTACTCGTCCGTCCCGATCTCGACGTCTCGAACGGGGTGCGCTTGTACTAAACGGAGGTCTCCGATGCAACGTCCACTGTTCGGCTATCTGCTGGCCGCGTGCGCACTGGTTGCATTGGCCTTGGCGTGGGGCGAAGACTTTGCGCCGCTAACCCAGACGAGATTTGGTCTAGATTTGGTTCCCAGCGGCTCGGACGCCATTATTAGTCGCGTCCTTCCCAACTCCCAAGAGGCACAGCTCGGGATCCAACCGGGCGACGTTCTTCTGATCTCGCAGATTTCGCTGTCGAACCGTTATCGTGTGGTAACGGGCGCGAGCCCCGCGGGGACAACCGTAACCGTCCCCGTTCTTCGCGGGACGATGCGTCGCACCGTTACGATCAGCGCAGCGTACGGAGCTCGGCGATCAAAAGATATTCAAACGAATGGCGCTATTTTCTTATTCTCGGCGACGTTGACGCTGCTCGTCGTAGCATTCATTGCGCTACGCCGTCCGTCGCTGGCTACTGCTGCGCTCGTTTGGTTCGGTGCGGGCGTTCTCACAACGGGAAAT
>Ga0335074_10016230_pt1 | contig 10484 bp, 10 predicted proteins | sample Lox_Sample_23_FD_206715 | JGI IMG/M metagenome (GOLD analysis project Ga0335074, IMG submission 206715) | Soil microbial communities from Loxahatchee National Wildlife Refuge, Florida, United States - Lox_Sample_2.3 | ecosystem: Environmental > Terrestrial > Soil > Wetlands | place: USA...
TTCCGCCACAGGACCTCCGGAGTCGGGATCGGCGCCAGGGCCATCGCCTCGACCTCGACGTCGGTGCGCGTCTGATCGGCATCGACCTTCAGGAACACGTCACCGACGCGCAGGGTCGCGCGCTCGTTATGGGCGACGACGACCTCGACCTCCGGCACGCCGGCCATTATCACGGGACGACTGCCGATTGTCGCCTGATTTATCGCGTGCGGCTGCGCGGCTGACCACGCGACCGACGGGCTATGCGGGTGAGTCGACGGGGAGGCCTGCTGCTGCGGCCGCGTCCAGCAGACGCTCGTCGTAAGTGACGAAGGAGGTCAGGGCACCGCGGGCGAGCAGGGCGGTCCCGAGGTGGATCGCGTCCAGATTGCGGACGGCGGCCGGGCGGACGGTCTGGGCCAGGGTCCGGATGGGCGGGTCCAGGTCGATCAGCTTCATCTGGTCCAGCACCGCAGGTAGCCGGGAGACCGCATCCGGTGCGTATCTGGCCAGCGCGCGGAAGGACTCGATCTCTGTCAGCACCGAGCTGACCCATCCTGTCTCGGTCCGGTCGTCGAGCCAGGCACGCAGCGCCGGTGACTTCGCCTCGGCATGGGCGAGCTTGACGACGGCGGCCGAGTCGAGGTAGATCATCAGCGCTCGCCGGCGCGGTCGCGGGCCAGTTCCTCCGCCACGTTCACGCCGTCTGGCTGGCCAAGGTCCATCCGCAGCACTTCCCGGCGCATCTGGGCTGCGCGCTCGCGGCGGCGGGCTGCCTCGATCAAGGCCTGGCGGACAGCGGCCGATCGCGATGTGCCCTCGCGGGTCAGCACGTCGAGGGCGTGCTCGGTCTCCTCGTCGGTGCGGATCGTAATCGTGTCGGCCATACCGCCACTGTAAGACATGATGTCTTACATCATCAAAGCTGCTCACTCGTCAGGTCCGCGGAGCGTACTCGATCGAATCAAAAGGCCAGTCGCGTTCCACCCACGCGAGGACCGCGTCGTGGAGGACCGGGTCGAGCGCGGCGCAGTCAGCGCGTACCCAGGATTGGACGGACACGTTCCGTCGGCCCTCGGCCCCGCCAGGCTCATGGCCGCTGGCCGGGTAGATATACACGCAGCCGATAACGTCCCCGGTACCGGTGCTGAGCACGGTGTAGGTGAACCCGCGGCGCTCGGCGAAGTCTTGTGCGTGCCGCTCCAGGTCACGGAGATTGTCGTCGAGGGACATCTCGTGCGGCCAGTTGCCGTCCGGGAACCCCGGCGTCGCCCGGATATGGTCAATGCTTGCCATCCAGGCGGCGTAATCGGCCTCGTTGTGCTGCGGCCCGAGCGGGGCCAGCCGGAATTCCCCGGCTATGAGCCCGCCGGGTACCGCGAAGTCTTCCGGAACGAACAGCTCATCGCTCATCCGGCGATATTAACCCGCCTGCGGCGGCAGGCGGCGCTGGCGATGAGTGGCCTGCTCGCCCAGCTGAGTCGCGCGTCATGAGATGCTGGCACCGTGTCCGTCGCCCAGACCGTAAAGGCCGTGTTGTTCGACGTGTTCGGCACGGTGGTCGACTGGCGGACCGGGGTGGCCGAAGCCGTCCGCCGCTTTGCCGGCGAGCAGGGCCTGCAGCTCGACGCCGGCGCGTTCGCCGATGCCTGGCGGTCGCGGTACGGGCCGGCGATGCGACGGGTCAGTACCGGACAGCGGCCCTTTGTCCCGTTGGACGCGCTGCACCGCGAGAACCTCGACGGCGTGCTGGAGGACTTCGGGCTCGATCCGGGGCGCTTCGGGCCGCCGGCGCTTGACGAGCTCAACCGCGCCTGGCACTTCCTCCCGCCCTGGCCCGACAGCGTCCCGGGAATCACCGCGCTGAAGCGCGATTACATCGTGGGGCCGCTGTCGAACGGGAACACGTCCCTGCTGCTGGACATGGCGAAGGCGGCCCGGCTGCCCTGGGATGTGATCCTCGGCTCGGACGTGTCCAGGGCCTACAAGCCGGCGAGGGAGGCATATCTGCGGCCGGCCGCCCTGCTCGGGCTTGAGCCAGGGGAAATCATGCTGGCCGCGGCGCACGAGGCTGACCTGGCGGCCGCCCGCGAGGCGGGCCTGGCTACGGCGTTCATCTCCAGGCCGCTGGAACGAGGGCCCGGCATTCCCGAGGCCGGCATCGCCACCAAGCCGTGGGACCTGTCCGTGTCGTCCATCACCGAACTCGCCGGCGTCTTGTGACCCACGCCGCAGCTCCGGACCTTATGGCTGACTTGATGCCGGCTTGCGCGCTCGTCGCGCCTCCAGGAGTTGGCGGTCCCGCTCGCCTGCCCGCGGCGCGTCGTCCTGGCAGGCCCTCCTGAGGTAGTCGTGGATGCTCATTATCTGCCTCTGTCGTCTGATGAGCTGATGTTCTCGCCGGGCCAGTCGGCAGGCCTGCCAGTCAGCGGCGGTGTTGTGCGCACGCGGCGGATAGCCGCTGATAGAACCAGACGGTCTGGTATCCGTCGGTCCCTCGCGCCGTGCTTAGCTGCATGGCCAGGTCGACGTAGGCCGTGCCGGCAGTACGCAGGTCCGGCCAGCGCGACCCGCCGAACTGAGCGCGGATCGTCGGGTAGGCGGTGGCGGGGACGTCTTGCGTGCTCAACGGGTACGAGCAGGCGACAAGGCCGCTATCGTGAGGCGCAGCCGAAGCGGTGCTGCCCAGCGCGCCGGTGAGCGAGGCGGCGATCACCGCGGCTGCGCCGATCGTCCAGCGGCGCGTGCGGGTCGTCAGGTTCTTGTTCGTCGGCGGCCAGTGCGGCGGCGATGCGGCGCATGGGTTCATGACGGCCTCCTCGGCTCACGATGAGTTCAAGGCGACCGTATGGCGGGCGGGAACGGAGGGGATCGGGAGCGATCCCCTGGTTTTCCGGCTGCGCCCTCCTATTTTTCTGCGGCGTCCGCCGCGTCGAGCCTGGCGGCGTGGGCCACGGCGACGTCCCGGGTGGGAGCATCCAGCTTCGCCAGCAGGGCGGAGAGGTGGTGATCGACGGTCTTAGGGGAGATGAACAGCTTGGCGGCGATCTCGGCGTTGGTGTGCCCGGCGCGGACCAGGTCGAGTACCTCACGTTCGCGGCGGGTCAGTCCCAGCGGATGGGAGCGCGTCGCTGTCCGCGGCCCGACTGGGATCGACCGGATGCCCATCTGGCGCATCTTCCGCCGGGTGATCCGGGCCGCGGCCGGTGCTCCAAGCTCGGTGAAGATTCTCAGCGCCGCGCGCAACGCCGGCTCGTGCGCGGCATCGTACAGGGCCAGCGCGGCGTCATAGCGGCAGCCCAGGCGAGTCCAGAGGCGGGCGGCTTCCTCCCAGTCCCCTGCCAGCTCCAGCCGGTAGGGCTCAGCGAGATCACCGCGCGCAGGTCGGGTGGATCCGGTGCGCCGCAGCCAGCAAGCGGTCGCCCCGCGGTCCCAGGCATCCATCCGGGCGCAGGCGTCATCGGCCAGTTCGGCCTCGCGCATGGCCTCGGCTGTCTGTCCCGCCAGCCAGTTCGCCTCGGCGCGGGCCAGCCGCACGAGCACGAGGTACCGCGGTTCGCCGCTCCCCTCTGCGGCCGCAGTCGCCTCATCCAGGCATTCCCAGCAGCCGGGCGCCCCCTGGCGCGCGCGGAGCTTGGCCAGGGCTGTGAGCGGATTGATCCTATTGACCGGTGAGGCACCGCCATAGGCGAGCAGCTCGATGCTGAGCGACGTCGATTCCTCCCAGCGGCCTGTCTTCTCTAGCGCGCCGGTCTGCGCACCCCGCAGGCAGGTGCTGTAGGTCCGGATGTCATGCTCGTCGCAATAGGCGATGGCTTCGGCGAAACACCGCTCGGCCTCGCCGAACCGGCGCTGATCGCAGTAGAGCGCGTGCATATCCGCGTAGGCGCGGCCCGCCAGCTCCTGCATGTGTCCGGAGAGCGCGATGTTCAGCGCCTGGTGCATGACGGGAACCCAGTCCCCGCCCTGGTCCGCGATGGCCCAGGCGTCGGTGTTGAGCGTGTAACTGAGCACCTCGGGCAACCCGAGCGACCCGGCCAGCGCCTGCGCCCGCCGCGACAGCCCGATCGCGGCATCGTGCTGGCCGTCCTCCCACCGCTGGACGCCAAGACCGGCATACGCCCAGGCCAGCTCGGCGCTTGGCCCGAGCGGGTCAAGGACCGCCACCGCCGCTTCGGCCGCGGCCGCGGCCTCGGCGCCGCGGCACAGCCGCCACATCGTAAAGGAGAGCTGGCGCAAGGTGGCGCCTTCACGCAGCCGGTCACCGGCCTGGCGCCACCGGCCGAGCGCGCGTTCTGCCGCGTTCGCGGCATCCTGCCCTCGATCGAGCAGCCCCAGCTCAATGGCGAGCCCGTCGTACAGCCCGGCGGTTACCGCGAGCTCCGCCCCGGCCGCGAAACGCAGCGCCCGCTCGAACTGCGCCGCCGCCTCCCGATGCGAGGCTAGCTCGGCTGCCCGGCGCGCGGCCGATGAAGCATGCCGCACGACAGCCGGCCCGTTCCCGGCTCCCTCAGCGTGGAACGCCATCCGGGCATCGTTGTCGCACCCGGACGCCGCCAGCGCGTCGAAGATCCGGGCGTGGATCAGCACGCGGTGATGCGGCGGGATGGCCTGCTCGGCCGCCAGCCGGGCAATCTCATGGCGGAAGCTCAGCCAGCTGTCATCCAGCATCAGCAGCCCGGACGCCAGCACCTCATCGAGCACCGCCGGCGGGCAGCCGGTGACCGATTCCACCAGCCCCAGTTCGCTACGGGCGCCAGTCAGCGCCGCGGCGTCCAGCACGGCGCGGGCCTGGTTGCTGAGCCCCACGGCCCGCGCCAGCACCGCATCCCGCGCCGCTGCCGGGACCTCGGTCACTCCGGCGGCGATCACCGCTGTGACGTAGAACGGGTTTCCGCCCGTCAGCCGGTACAGCTCGGCTGCATCGAGACCGGCCGGGCCTGCTAGCTGCTGTACGGCGCCGGCGGACAGCGGGGCCAGCTCGATCCGCCGGGTGGAACGCTGCCTGGCAAGCTCACCAAGCGCTGCACGCAGCGGGTCCCCCGCGGCCAGATCCTCTTCCCGGTAGGTGGCAATGAGCAGCACGCTGGCGTTCTTGATGCGCCGGGCAACGAACCGCAACATATCGACGGTAGCCTCGTCGGCCCAGTGGATGTCCTCCACGACCACCACGTTCAGCGTCCCCGGCTCGCTGATCTGGCGCAGCAGCGCGGCGAAGAGCTCCTCGCGGACAGCCTGGGCACGACACAAATCCAGTAGCTCCCCGCCAAGCTGGGCAGCCAGGTCGAACAGCGGCCCGAGTGGCCGGGGGATGAACAGCCCATCGCATGCCCCCCAGGACCAGCGCGCCTCCGGCAGGTCACGCTCGAGCTGCTCCACCAGTGCCGACTTGCCGACCCCCGCCTCCCCGGCTACCAGCGCAAGCCGGCCCTCGCCGCCCAGTGCCTCGTGAGCATGCCTGGTCAGCAACGCCAACGGCGACTCGCGCTCAAGGAGCTGCATGCTCCAAGTATCGGTTCTACCAGCGCGGATGGCCAGCTAGGACCCAGCCCAGGCCGGCATGAGTCCGTCTGCCCCGGGGCCAGTAGTACGGTCGGAATGTCCGAATGAACATTCACTCAAGGGATCATCGTGAGCTGGAGCGCGGCAGACATCCCCGGCCAGTACGGTCGCACGGCGGTCGTGACCGGGGCCAACGGCGGGCTCGGGCTGGAGACAGCGCGGGCGCTGGCGGCGAAGGGCGCGCATGTGGTGATGGCGGTGCGCAGCCAGGAGAAGGCGGCGGCCGCGGTCGAGGAGATCCGCACCACCGCGCCGGATGCCGCGCTTGAGCTGGTGCCATTGGACCTGGCCTCGCAGGCGTCGGTGCGCGCCGCGGCCGGGCAGATCATGGCCGCGCACGACCGCATCGACCTGCTCGTCAACAATGCCGGGGTGATGGGGATCCCCGAGGCCAAGACCGCTGACGGCTTCGAGATGCAGTTCGGCGTGGACCATCTGGGTCACTGGTCACTGACCGCGATACTGCTGCCCGCGCTGCTGCGCGCACCCGGTTCCCGGGTCGTGACCGTGACCAGCACGGCCCATCACATGGGCCGTGCCGTCAACCCGGGGAACCCGCACTTGCGCGGCCGCTACCGGCCATGGCGCGCCTACGGCCAGGCTAAGCTCGCGAACTTCCACTTCGGCCTGGGGCTCCAGCGCGAGCTCGACCGGGCCGGCGCGGGCACGGCCAGCTTGATCGCGCATCCGGGACTGTCTAACACCGACCTGCAAGCGGTCAGCGTGCGAGAGACCGGCGGCGGGGCGAGCCAGCGGGTTTTCCTTTTCGCCGCTCGCCGCTCTGGGATGTCCGCGGCCGACGGCGCGCTGTCGCAGCTGCGGGCGGCAACTGACCCGGCCGCCATGGGCGGCGAGTTTTACGGCCCGCTGTTCGTCAACAGCGGGCCGCCGGTGCGCAAGCCGATCGTGCGCAGGCTCGGCATGGACAAGGCGATCGCCGCGCTATGGGAGGTCTCCGAGCGGGAGACCGGAATCGCGATCGACGTCCGCGCTGCGGCGGCGGCATGACGGTCCTGCCGTTGGACCGCGCCGCCGCGGCACGCTGCGCACGCTCGTCGAGCGCAGCGGCTTCCACGGCGTGTCCGGGCTATCGGCGGGTCCCCGTCTGCCGCCTAGACCGACCTGCGGCGCGAGGCTGGCGTGGCAGGCTGGGTCCGTGAAGGTCGTCTTTAGCGCCGAACTGTGGCTGTGGGACGCCCGGCGGACTGAGACCTGGACCTTTGTCAGCCTGCCGGCCAGCGAATCCGAGGAGATCCGCGACCTGGCTGGCGGGCTGCGCCGTGGCTTCGGGTCAGTGCGGGTAAGGGCCACGATCGGAAACAGCACGTGGACGACGTCCATCTTCCCGGCCAGCCAGGCTGGCTACGTTCTTCCAGTCAAGCGGCCGATCCGCGTCGCTGAGGCTCTCGACGTGGGAGACATGACGACGGTGACCGTAGAACTCATCGACTACACCTAACGGCGGCCAAGCCGCCTGGCAGTCGGCGAGATGCGCTAACCCAGCGGAACTGCATGGTGTTACAGACTGACTGTGCCCCCGAGCAGCACCATCAGCCCCCTGGGCTGTTTCACCGCAAGCCGGCCGAGCCGCTGTTAGGCGTGACTGTTGGAATCGGGTCGTCCATGAGATGAGACGTCCATAACGGAGCGATCTGGCGTCCGCAAAGCGAGGCGCGACGCTCGCTCATGCCGAATGGAGGGCGTTGCCGCCCGCATACTTATGCACTGATGTGCATGTCGTCAACGATCACCAGGGTCTTCAACTCAGTCTGGCGGCCCCGGATCAGGGAGCGCCGAGCGCCGAATCGGGAGCTCTTGGCGGCTTGGCGGGATCCCCGGCTGGATAGGCACAGATGGTCCGGTTCGGGGCGGGCCGATGCAAGACCGATGAGCGGATGGGGGTCGTTTAACCCGTGGTGGCGCTGTCTTGGCTGCCGAGCCGGGCGTGGACTGCCTGGCGGGCGCGGTCGATGAGCGTGTTGTCGTCGTGCAGGACGGCTGCGATATCCGATCCGGCCAGAAGTGCGCCGAGTTCGAAGGCGAGCTGGTCGGGGTCGGTGCCTGGGGCGAGCTCGTGCGCGGTATGGGCCTGGCGGGTCGTCTCGGACAGGAGCTGTTGCCACTGCCGCTGGTAGAGGGCGACGCGGTCGCGGACTGGCCCGTGCCGGCCGCCCATTTCGGCGGATGCGGTGACGAAGAAGCAGCCGCCGGGGAAGATCCGCTGTTCGACGTAGTCGAGGTAGCCGTCGCAGAGCCGCTGCAGCCGGTGGCGGCCCGGGGGTGTGGTGGTGATTACGGGGGTGACGACGTGCCGGATGAAGCTCGCCCGGGCGGCGTCGATCGTCGCGAGCTGGAGCTCTTGCTTCGATCCGAACAGGACGTAAACGCTGCTTTTCGGCATTCCGGTCGCGGCGGCGATCCGCGCGATCGAGACGCCGTCAAGACCCTCCAGCGTGGCGAGCGCCGCCGCGTGCTCGAGCACCCGGGCGCGTGACCGGTCTCCGGGGGCCCGGGTGCGCCGCCCGGCGCCCGGCACCGGGGGCGGCGCGGGCCTCTCGCGGTCCGGGAAGGCCATCTTGACAGCATATACGAACGAACGTACGTTTATTGAACGGTCGTGCGTATAAGGATCCGGAGGCCAGCTGTGGGCGCAATCGAGACCGATTACCTGGTCATCGGCGCAGGCGCCGCCGGCATGGCGTTCGCCGACGCGCTCATCGCTGCCAGCGACGCCGAGGTAGTGATGGTGGACCGGCGCCACGGCCCAGGCGGCCACTGGCACGACGCCTACCCGTTCGTGCGCCTGCACGGACCGTCGGCCCTGTATGGCGTCAATTCCCGGCGGCTCGGCAGTGACGTGATTGACCAGGACGGCCCGAACGCCGGCTATTACCCGCGGGCGACGGCGGCCGAGATCTGCGCTTATTACCAGCGGGTGCTGGATGAGCAGTTGCTGCCCTCCGGCCGGGTCCGGTTCTTCGGCATGTCCGACTACAGCGCGGCCAGCGACGGGCACCAGTTCACGTCCCGGCTGACCGGGCAGACCACCACGATCCGGGTACGCAGACGGGTCGTGGACGCCAGGTATCTCGAGCCCTCGATCCCGGCGACGCATACCCCGCCGTTCGGCATCGAGCCAGGCGCACGGCTGATCCCGGTCAACGACCTCGTCGGGCTGAGCAGCCCGGCCAGCGGGTTCACGATCCTCGGAGGCGGCAAGACCGCGATCGACGCGTGCCTGTGGCTTCTCGGCGCCGGCGTGCCGCCCGAGGCGATCCGCTGGGTCAGGCCGCGGGATCCCTGGCTCCTGGACCGGGCATTCCAGCAGCCGCTCGAGCTGCTGCCCCGGCTGATCGAGGGCGTGTCGCTCTACCTGGAGGCAGCAGCCCAGGCCGGCGACCTGACCGACCTGTTCCGGCGGCTTGAAGCGTGCGGCCAGCTCATCCGGCTAGACCCCGGCACCGAGCCGACGACGTTCCGCTGCGCGACGGTGAGCCAGGACGAACTGGCGAGCCTGCGCAGCATCGAGAACGTGATCCGCCTGGGAAGGGTCACGCGCATCGGGCCGGACCAGGTAAAGCTCGCAGGCGGGTCCATCCCGGCTGACCGCGGGCAGGTTCACGTGGACTGCTCAGCGGCCGGCCTTCGCACCAAGCCTGCCCGGCCAGTCTTCAGCCGGGGCCTGATCACGCTGCAGCAGATCAGGGCCTGCCAGCCGGTCTTCAGCGCCGCCTTGACCGGTTATACCGAGGCAACATGCGGCGACGACGCGCGCAAGAACCTGATCTGCCCGGCAAACCAGTATCCCGACGCGGCGGCCGACTGGATCCCGCTCACTTACACTGCCCAGTGCGCCGAGATCATCTGGGCCACCGATCCTGATCTGTCTGCCTGGATGCAGCGATCCCGGCTCAACGCCACCTGCGGCATGGCAGATCATCAAGGAGACCCGTTGATGGAATCAGCGCTCGCCCGCCTGTTCGCCAACATCGAGCCCGCGATCAGCAAGCTGGGAACGCTCATGGCAGGAATAGGCACAGGCAGTGCCGTCCGCTAGGGCGCACGAGTTCGCAGGTGCCGGCGTGCCCTCCCGCCGCCGCAGCCGCGGAACCCGCATCCGCAAGCCCATTCTCCAGACATCGGCGGGTATCCGCCTGCCAGCCGACAGTCCTGAATAAAGGACCGGCAGCGACGAGGCCCCACGACGGCCGTTCAGATCGCCCGGATACGGGCGACCGTCACTCGGGCCCTTGCGATCGACGAGGGCCTGCAGAATGCCTCTTTGTGCGCGCTTGAAGAGTGCCTCGTGGCTCGGTACACCGACATTGAGACGACAGGCAGGTCGTATGAATACGCACTCCCGCTCGGCGCCTGCAATGCACGCTCATGCCGCGTTGGGTGAGCTGGTGTCATCTGAGCTGGTCAGGTTCGCTGGTAAACGGAGACGTGACTGGTACTGGCGGAGGTGAACGGCCGCCGGTCCCAGCCGGCGTGGCGTTCGGCGAGCCGCAGGCCGGCCCGGCCGGCCATCAGGTCCAGCTCGGCCGGCCAGCTGTACCGGATGGCCACCGGCCGCAGGTGCATCCCCTGGCCGTCCAGCGTGATCACCTGGGTAGTGACGCGCTGCTGGATCTTGTCGTGGCAAGACACCTCGATGACCGCGGCGTCCTCGGTCACCGACTGCGCCTGGACCCGCTGATGGCGGTCGAACCGGGCCAGGTCCGGGACGAGGCACTCGATGACGAACAGCCCTCCCGGATCCAGCACGCCCGCCACGCTGGCGAAGCACTCCGCCTGCCGCGCACCGCTGAGCAGGCCGAACAGCGTGCTGGCCACCAGGTACACCAGCCGGAACCGGCCGCTGGGCGGCACCCGGGCCATGTCTCCCACGGTGACCGGGATCGACTCACCGCCCGGCTTGGCCCGCAGCCGCTCTACCATCG
>Ga0335074_10016232_pt1 | contig 10483 bp, 9 predicted proteins | sample Lox_Sample_23_FD_206715 | JGI IMG/M metagenome (GOLD analysis project Ga0335074, IMG submission 206715) | Soil microbial communities from Loxahatchee National Wildlife Refuge, Florida, United States - Lox_Sample_2.3 | ecosystem: Environmental > Terrestrial > Soil > Wetlands | place: USA: Florida...
GTGGAGGACGGCCCCTATGATCTCTCGCTGGTGGAGGGATCGATCACCACCGCACACGACGCCGAGCGCATCCGCACGGTGCGGGAGCAGTCGAAGCATCTCATCACGATCGGCGCCTGCGCCACGGTCGGCGGTATCCAGGCGCTGCGTAATTTTGCCGATGTGAAGGACTTCATCGCCGCCGTTTATGCCTCGCCGCAATACATCAGCACGCTGGCGACCTCGACGCCGATTTCGGCGCATGTCCCGGTGGATTTCGAGTTGCGCGGCTGTCCGATCAACAAGGTTCAGCTGCTCGAGGTGATCTCGGCCTTTCTGGCCGGACGCAGGCCCGCCGTCGCCGCACACAGCGTCTGCGTCGAGTGCAAGCAGCGCGGCACCGTCTGCGTCATGGTGCAGGGGACACCTTGCCTCGGACCCGTGACCCATGCCGGCTGCGGCGCGATCTGCCCGTCTTTCCGGCGCGGCTGCTATGGCTGCTACGGGCCGATGGAAACGCCGAACACGGCAGCGCTGGCGCGCGAATGGCAGGCGCTGGGCGCGGCGCCGCGCGATATTCGGCGCGCCTTTCGCTCCTTCAACGCCGCGGCGGAGCCGTTCCTCAGGGAGAGCGAGTCGCATGGCGACTAAGACGATCCGCGTCGACTACCTCGCCCGCATCGAGGGCGAAGGCGCACTCGACCTCGAGGTCAGCGACGGCCGGGTCACCTCGGCCCAGCTCCGCATCTTCGAGCCGCCGCGCTTCTTCGAAGCGTTTCTGCGCGGCCGTTCCTACCTCGAAACGCCGGACATCGTCGCGCGCATCTGTGGCATTTGCCCGATCGCGTATCAGATGAGCGCCGTCCACGCCATCGAGAACGCCTTCGGCGCTTCAGTCGGCGGTCAGCTTCGGGCACTGCGCCGCCTGATCTATTGCGGTGAATGGATCGAGAGCCATGCGCTGCATGTGGTCATGCTGCACGCGCCGGATTTCCTCGGCTATCCCGACGGCATTCGTATGGCGCGGGACCATGGCGACGCCGTCCGCAACGGTCTTGCCTTGAAAAAGGCCGGCAACGAGCTCATCCGCGTTCTCGGCGGCCGCGAGATCCATCCGGTCAACGTCAAGCCCGGCGGCTTTCACCGCGTTTCCCATCCGCGCGAGCTTCTGCCCGTCGCCGAAATTCTGAAGCGCGCCAGCGAGCTTGCGCGCGACCTCGTTCGCTGGGTCGCGACGTTTCCCTTCCCGGATTTCACCTCGAACTACGAATTCGTGGCGCTGCGGCATCCCGACGAATATCCCTTCAACGAGGGGCGGCTCGTCTCCAATCGCGGCATCGATGTCGATATCAGGGATTACGACGGCGAGTTCGAAGAGCGGCACGTCGCCCATTCGACGGCGCTCCATTCAGTGGTCAAGCGGCGCGGCGCCTATCTCGTCGGTCCCCTCGCCCGCTATGCGCTCAACTTCGATCGCCTGCCGCCGCCAATTCAGGCCCTGGCCGGGGAAGCTGGGCTGGGGCCAGTCTGCCGCAACCCGTTTCAGAGCATCATCGTGCGCGCGCTCGAGATCGTGTATGCCTGCGAAGAGGCGCTGCGACTGATTGCGGGTTACGAGCCGCCCGATGCCGCATCGGTGCCACTCACGCCACGGACATCGACCGGTTTCGGCTGCACCGAGGCGCCGCGCGGCATCTGCTGGCACCGCTATGATTTCGAGGCCGACGGCACCATCCGCACCGCACGCATCGTGCCGCCGACCTCGCAGAACCAGCCGAGCATCGAGGCCGATCTCGCTGCTGTCGCGACCGCGTTTCTTGATCAGCCGGACGAGACGATCCGGGATCGCTGCGAGCAGAGTATCCGCAATTACGATCCGTGCATCTCCTGCTCCGCCCATTTCCTCAAGCTCTCCGTGCATCGGACATGACGGCGCCACACAAGATCCTCGTCATCGGCGCCGGCAATCCGGATCGCGCCGATGACGGTATCGGCGCGATGGTCGCCCGACGGCTGGGGCAGCTTCTGCCGGCGGACGTCGCGGTTCTTACCCGGAGCGGCGACATGCTCTCGCTCATCGATGATTGGGCGGCCTTCGACGCGGTGTTCTGTATCGACGCGGCAGCGCCGATCGGCGCGCCCGGGCGCGTTCACCGAATCGACCTGACGGCGGGCGCGTTGCCGCGGGAGATTGCCCTCACCTCGAGCCATGCTTTCGGCCTGGCCGAGGCAATCGAACTTGCGCAGGCGCTCGGCCTCGCCCTGCCGCGGATCATCGTTTACGCCGTCGAAGGCCGCTGCTTCGACGCCGGCGCGGCGATGGCGCCCGAAGTCGCCGCCACGGCCGGGGCGATCGCGGATCGGATCATCGCTGAGATCGCGACGCTGCGGCAGGAGGCCGGCGAGGTCGCCTCTCATGCATGAAAGCGGGATTGTGCGCGACCTGATTCGCCGGCTGGAAGAGGCCGCGCGCGATGCCGGCGCCGAGCGGGTGAGCGGCGTGGTCGTGTGGCTCGGCGCGCTGAGCCAGTTCTCGCCCGAGCATTTCCGCGAGCATTTCGCCGACGAGGCGCGCGGGACGCTGGTCGAGGGCGCGGCGCTTCGGATCGAGACGTCGCAGGATATCGGGCATGCCGAGGCGCAGCACGTCGTCATGCGCAGCGTCGATCTCGAACTTTCCGACGGAAAAACGTGAGCCGCGATGATCGGCGCTGCCCCCATGACCGCGACCGACGAAGCGCGACAGCGCATTCGGCTGGATGTGAGCGGCGCCGTGCAGGGCGTGGGCTTCCGTCCCTTCATCCATCGCCTCGCCGTGAGCGAGGGTCTCGCCGGCTTCGTCCGCAACACCGGCGCCGGCGCGTCACTCGAGGTTGAAGGACCTCCTCCGGCGCTCGAGCGATTTCTCGCTCGGCTCGATGCCGAGATCGCGCCGCCGGCGGGGATAGACGCGCGGCAGACGCGCCGGCTTGCCGTTCGCGGCGAGCGGGATTTCGTGATTGCGCCAAGCGCGCGCGCGGGCGCGTGCTCCGCCCTCGTGCTGCCGGATCTCGCAACCTGCGCCGAATGCCGAAGCGAGATCTTCGATCCCGGCAATCGCCGCTATCGCTATGCCTTCACGACCTGCGTCCATTGCGGTCCGCGCTATAGCGTCATCGAGGCTCTTCCCTACGACCGCGCGCGCACGACGATGCGGCATTTCCAGATGTGCGTCGCCTGTCAGGCGGAGTACGACGATCCCGCCTCGCGGCGCTTTCACGCCGAAGCCAATGCTTGCGCGGATTGTGGTCCGCGTTTCGCTTTGTGGGATGCTGCCGGCGGCACGCTCGCGAGCGGATATTCCGCCCTCACCCTCGCGGCCGACGCGCTCCGCGACGGCGGGATCGTTGCCCTCAAAGGGCTCGGCGGCTTCCAGCTTCTCGTCGATGCGCGCAATGATGCCGCGGTGCGCCAGCTGCGCGAGCGGAAGCGGCGCCCGGCGAAGCCCTTCGCGATCATGGTGCCGAGTTTCACTCAAGCGCAGACGATCGCCGAGATTGCCGCAGAAGAAGCGGTGGCGCTCACCGACGCCGCGGCACCGATCGTTCTGCTGCGGGCGCGGCGGGACGGGAGCCTGATCGCGCCGAGCGTCGCGCCGGCCAATCCGCGCCTCGGCGTCATGTTGCCTTATACGCCCTTGCATCACCTGCTCATGGCCGAGCTGAATTTTCCCATCGTCGCGACCAGCGGCAATCACGGCGGCGAGCCCATTGTCGCCGATGAGACGGACGCGCTCACAAGGCTTGGCGGGCTCGCCGATCTCTTCCTTGTCCATGACCGTCCGATCCTGCGGCCGATCGATGATTCCGTGCTTCGCGTCATGGCGGGACGCGAGACGATCCTGCGCCGGGCGCGCGGCTACGCGCCGCTGTCGCTTCCCGGCCCGGCCGCGGCGACGCCGTGCCTGGCGCTGGGCGGACATCAGAAGAATGCGGTGGCTGTCGCCGCGGGCGGGAAGATCATTCTGAGCCCGCATATCGGCGACCTCGCTGCGGCCGAGACGCGCGCAGCCTTCGCCGGAACTGTTTCCGGGATGACGGCGCTATACGACCTTCGTCCCGAGCTTGTCGTGTGCGATGCGCACCCCGCCTATCACAGCACGCAGTTTGCGGAGAGCCTCGGCGTGCCGGTGGTACGCGTTCCGCATCACCTCGCGCATATCCTCGCCGGCATGGCGGATAACGGTCTCGACGGATCGGTGCTTGGCGTCGCCTGGGACGGAACCGGTTATGGCGGCGACGGCACCATCTGGGGCGGCGAGTTCCTGGCAGTCGCGGGGACGCGATACCGACGCGTCGCTCATCTCATGCCGTTCCGCCTGCCGGGCGGCGAGGCGGCCATGCGCGAGCCGCGCCGCGCCGCCCTCGGTGCGCTTTACGCTATCTATGGCGAGGCGGCGTTCGCCAGGACCGAGCTGCGCCCGGTCGCGGCCTTCACGGCTCCGGCCCGGCGGGTGCTGGCGACGATGCTGAGCCGCGGCGTGAACGCACCCCTCACCTCCAGCGCCGGGCGGCTCTTCGATGCGGTCGCTGCCATCTTGGGCTTCCATCAAACGGCAAGCTTCGAAGGTGAAGCGGCGATGGCGGTCGAATGTGCCGCCGAGCGCGCGCCGACCGCCGAGGAGCTGCCGCCGCCCGACATTGTCGCCGATCAATCGGGTGCGCTGGTGATCGACTGGCGAAGGACGCTCGCGGCGCTGGTGCTGGCGGATCACGACGGTGCTTCCGCCGCGGGCCTGGCGGCGGCGTTTCACGAGGCGCTCACCGAGGCCATCGTCGCCGTGGCGGCGAGCCTCGGCATCCCGCGCGTGCTTCTGACCGGCGGCTGCTTTCAGAACGAGCTTCTCACCGCGCGGGTGGTATTTCGGCTGCGCCAAGCGGGGTTCGAGCCCTACTGGCATCATCGCATTCCGCCCAATGATGGCGGGCTTGCCGTCGGCCAGGCGGTGTTTGCGGCGCGGCCTTTGACAGAGGAGACGGGGCCATGTGCCTTGCCGTTCCGGGAAAGCTGCTGAGCATCGAGGGCGACGACCCGCTAACGCGTGAAGGACGGGTCGCTTTCGCCGGCATCGTCAAAGCGGCGAATCTCGCCTATGTCCCCGAGGCCCAACCCGGCGACTATGTGCTCGTCCATGCCGGCTTCGCCATCACCGTGATCGACGAGGCGGAGGCGATGAAGACGCTCGCCTATCTGGCCGAGCTCGGGCCGGAGGAGGTCCCGTGAAATACGTCGATGAATTCCGCGCGCCCCAAGCTGCCCGGCACTGCGCCGCTGCCATCGCCCGCATAACGACCCGACACTGGACGATCATGGAGATCTGCGGCGGCCAGACCCATTCGATCGTGCGTCACGGCATCGATCAGATGCTGCCGAACGGCGTTACGTTGCTGCATGGGCCGGGCTGCCCGGTCTGCGTGACGCCGGCGGGGATCATCGATGCCGCCATTGCGATCGCCCATCGACCGGGCGTGATCTTCTGTTCCTTCGGCGACATGCTGCGGGTTCCCGGCGACGGCGGCAGCCTGCTCGCCGCGAAGGCCCATGGCGCCGATATCCGCATGGTCTATTCGCCGCTCGATGCTTTGGAGATCGCGCGCGATCATCCGGACCGCGAGGTGGTGTTCTTCGCTATCGGCTTCGAGACCACGGCGCCGACCACGGCCATGACCGTGCTCCAGGCCGATCGCGAGCGCCTCGCCAATTTCTCTCTCCTCGTATCGCACGTCCTGGTTCCGCCGGCGATCGAGGCGCTGCTCAGCGAGCCCGATATTGGCGTGCAGGGCTTCCTCGCTGCGGGCCATGTCTGCACCGTGATGGGCTACCGGGACTACGAGCCGATCGCGCGCTGTTACCGCATTCCGATCGTGGTGACGGGGTTCGAGCCGCTCGATCTCCTGCAGGGCCTCTATCTCTGCATCCGGCAGCTGGAGGCAGGCCGCGCCGAGGTCGAGAACCAATACAGCCGCTCCGTGCGCCGCGACGGCAATCGAACCGCGCAGGAAGCCCTCGCCCAGGTCTTCGTCGTTCAGCGGCAGCGCTGGCGCGGCTTGGGCGAGATTCCCGCGAGCGGCCTCGCCCTCGCCGAGGCGTTTGCGCGTTTTGATGCGCTGCGGCGCTTCGGCGAGGTCGGCGCTCACGCGGAACAACCTGGCCCCTGCATCAGCGGCGAGGTTCTCCGCGGCATGAAGAAGCCAATGGATTGCCCGGCTTTCGGCCGGCAATGCACGCCCGAGCGGCCGCTGGGCGCGACGATGGTGTCCTCTGAAGGCGCTTGCGCCGCCTATTACCGCTATCGCCGGCCTCGAGCCGCCGCCGGCACGGCAGAAAAGGTCTCGCCATGAGCGAGCGATCCGCCGTCGCATGGAGCTGTCCGATGCCGGCGCAAACCGGCGACGTGATCGAGCTTGCGCATGGCGGCGGCGGGTTGATGACCCGGCGCCTCATCGACGGTCTGCTTCGGCCGGCCTTCGCCCAGTCCGCGGATGACCTCACCCATGACGGCGCCATGCTCGACATTGGCGGAGCGCGGCTCGCCTTCACCACCGATTCCTATGTGGTGCGGCCGCTCTTCTTTCCCGGCGGCGATATCGGCTCGCTCGCGGTCAACGGCACGGTCAACGACCTCGCGATGTGCGGCGCCGAGCCGCTCTATTTGAGCGTCGGCCTGGTGCTCGAGGAGGGCTTCGCCATCGACGATCTCCGCCGCATCGTCGCCTCGATGCGCAACGCGGCCGAGGCCGCCGGCGTGCGGCTTGTCACCGGCGATACAAAGGTGGTCGAGCGCGGCAAAGGCGACGGGCTCTATGTCAACACCTCCGGCATCGGCCTTCGCAGGGCACCCTTGCCGATTGCGCCGCAGCAGGTTCGGCCGGGGGATCGGGTGATCCTCAGCGGCGATATCGGCCGGCACGGCATCGCCATCATGGCGGCGCGCGACCATCTGGGCTTCGAGACGGAGATCGTGAGCGATTGTGCGCCGCTCGCGGCGCCGGTGCAGCAGCTCCTCGCCGCCGGCGTCGAGGTGCATTGCCTGCGCGACCTGACCCGCGGCGGCCTCGCCACCGCCTTGATCGAGATCGCCGATGCCGCAAATGCGACCATTCGCTTGGAGGAGACAGCGATCCCCGTCTCGGATCCGGTTCGCGGCGCTTGCGAGGTTCTGGGGCTCGATCCGCTTTACGTCGCCAATGAGGGCCGCTTCGTCGCTCTGGTGCCGGCGCATGCCGCCGACCGAACCCTCGGCATCCTGCGGCATTTCGATGAGCAGGCGGCCGCCATCGGCTGCGTCGAGCCTGGCGGCACTGCCGGAAGCGTTTCTTTGAGCACGATCGGCGGCAACCGCGTGCTGGATTTGCTGACGGGTGAGCAATTGCCGCGGATCTGCTGAGCGGCAGCGGCTCCGGGAAAGTTCACTGGTTACAGAGGCAGCCAGACAATGCAGAGCCATGGCTCGCACCGGCTGTTTTCACTCGGGTTGACAGCGATTGGCACATCGTGCCGTTGGGCGAGACCACCATTCTCTCAAAGGTGCTGCCGTCCGGTCATGGCACGGCTTCGAATAGCGTCCGGTGAGCGCACGAAAGCGGACCTGGCGCCTGCCGTCAGCTTCTTCCGGGTCGTGCCACAAGCGGAAGTCGGCAGTGTTTTACGCTCGAACCGGCAGCCGGTTACTTTTCCAGACAAGCAGCGCAATTCGTGGGCGCAGTAACGCCGCAGGTTGCTCCATCAGATTGGCAACCTCCAAGAACTTCGTCGCGAGAATCCCGTCGTGCTGGGCGGCTCGGAAGAACTTTGCGATATACCAATTGATGAAACGCACCTGCGCTGTGCGCTTACCTTCGACGCGCGGATTCTGTAAATCGCTGCCAACGGCGATTTGCCAAGGAGTGTCGATGAGCCGACTGGCTGCACGGAAGAACCGTTTGGCGATTTCCTGGGTGCCGGCCTTTAGGCACTCTTGCAATGCCAGCGCTTCCATGCAGGCGACCGTCATTCCCTGACCAAAAACCGGGTTGAAACTGCATAGGGCGTCGCCATAGACCACAAAGCCGTCGGGAAAGCGTGGCAGCTCTTCGTAGCGGCGGCGCAAGCTAGCGGTGAACTGATACGGTGTAGGTGAGGAAAGCGGTTCAGCATTCTTGATCACGTTGTATAGCTCTGGCTTTTGCAAACTGCGTGCAAAATCGAGGAACCCGGAATCGTCTGCGGGCACTTGATCGCCCAGGTAACCCCCTAGGGTTACAATCCAGCGCTCACCTTCCTGACCCAGAATGGCGCCAAAGCGCCAATCAGGCTGGCACGCAGCTAGAATGGCGAATCGCCTGCCATGTAGATGCTCAAAGTCTTCCGGCCGACGGCGGTAGAACCGGGTCATGTAGCCGAGGTTGATTTTGATTTGCTCTTCGCGCGGCTTGGCGTAACCCAATGCGGCGAGCCAGCTAGGACTAAGCGATCCGCGACCGCTGCTATCAACGACTAGATCGGCGCTCAGCGTTTTCGTGTCGTTCGAGCTGCCTCGGTCTTTGACATGGATGCCCGTTACTCGGCTCTGGTCGCGATCGAACAGCGGCTCCAAAGCATCGCAGCCTTCACGCAGCCGAACATTAGGAAACTGGGTTAGACGGCGCAGCACCTCACCCTCGAGCATGGGGCGCGTGGCACCGATCCCCGATAACTTGCTGGACGCGTTGCTGAGAAAGACACCGTGATTGAACCAAAGTCCATCGTTGACGATATCGCCGATTTGTGCGCCCCGCGCGACGATTTCTTCGGTGAAACCAGGGAATAGCTGTTCGAGGACCTCGCGCCCGCGAGCGAGTAGGCCATGCGAATGCCGCCCTTGCGGAACACCTTTGCGCGGATCGTACGGTTGCGGGAGTGTATCGCGTTCAACAATCGTCACTTCACCGTACCAATCTGCTAAGGCACGAGCTGCCAACAAGCCTCCCATGCCCGCACCAATGACGATCGCATGTTTGCCGAAGTGCGCCATGACTTCCCTCCCGCGCTTATTTTACCGCCGGATGGAACAGAACAGCAGTCGCCGTAAGATCTCGCCTACCCTCCGAGCCGCGGGCGGATCACTCCCTCAAAAGCTTGGACCTCGGCCTCTGGCATATCGTAGCCGTGGGCGAGGTCATGAGCCGGGAACAAGAACACGTGCTCAACACCTGACAGCTCCCGCGCCTCAAGGAGTCGCTCTGCACAACGTTCAGCTGGGCCGAACAGTCCAAATGCATCCGCTATCTGGCGCGCTTGATCCTCGGATATGGCTGCGGGATTGTGCGCTTCGTCGAGGTGGAAGCCGGCTTCCCTGAGCCAACGAAGATTCGACGCACTCGGGTAAGCGAGGAAGGGCTGGCTTGGAGCGACCCAGCTCCGCACCCATCGCGTTCCCACCTCGGCATCGGACCCGAGGCCTAGAGTAACCACGAACACCACCGGGAAGCCGGCCAGGGAGCGGCCGGCCCGCCTGGCTCCTTCCTCCAGATGATGAAGCGCGGCGCGGACGGCCGCCGAATGGAGACCGACCATGAGTAGGGCGCCGTCGGCCACCTCGCCAGCGAGTTCAATCATGCGGGGGCCGGCTGCCAGTAAATAGACCGGTGTCGGCGTCGCACTTCGGTTCCTGAGGCGGGTCGACGTTGGACCGAACTCGACGTCCTCTCCGGCGAGGAGCCGGCGTACATCGCGGATCGCTTCACGCATGAAAGCCACCGACGCGCGCGACTTTCCTACACTTCGCGTCGAAATAAAACCGGGGGCCATGGTGAGATATGTGCGCCCCGGAGCGATCTCTTCTAAGCTGTGGGCGAGCGAAGCGAGAATCATCGGATGCCGAACTGAGGGGCTTGAGGTGGCCGGGAACAGCTGAAGTCGGCGCGTCGCCCGGCCCGCCAGCGCCAGGGCCAGGTAAGCGTCTCGGCCGCTGGAAGGATGGTCGTGGATGCCTACACCGTCGAAGCCTGCCTCCTCGCAGCGGGCGACGAATGCTGCGAGATCGGGCAAGGCCCGACCGACCGGTACTCGGAGGGCGACGCGGATCCGGGTCATCTGACACGCTCCTTCGTTTCAGAGCCCCCATATCAACGATACAGGACCTCCTCGGGAGTGAGAACGGGGCACCGCGCCTTATTGAAAATGGCAGCTGTTGACTCCTCGGGTCCTACATGCGTGGTCAGACCGCGCAGCGCCGCACTCACGGTACCATCTATTCGGATATGCTCAGGAGGTTCGCCGACGTCGACCCCAAGGGAGCGGGTCGGAGCTCGATGTTGAGACTGCGGACTCCCGCTTGTGGCACCAAGCGGCGGTAGGTCGAACTTCCGCTTCGGGTCGGCAGCTGCCGAAGCACTTGCGTGCCGTTAGCGTCCGGTTTGCCGCGTTGCGCCCCTGAGAGCAGACAGGCGGCTCCCGGCCCACACAAGCCGTTCGCGACGAGCCCCAGGAACGGCCGCTTCTGGCA
>Ga0335074_10016234_pt1 | contig 10483 bp, 7 predicted proteins | sample Lox_Sample_23_FD_206715 | JGI IMG/M metagenome (GOLD analysis project Ga0335074, IMG submission 206715) | Soil microbial communities from Loxahatchee National Wildlife Refuge, Florida, United States - Lox_Sample_2.3 | ecosystem: Environmental > Terrestrial > Soil > Wetlands | place: USA: Florida...
GACCTTCGGGAGGCGGGCGACCGCGTGGGTCCCGGCCTCGCCCCGCAACTGCAGCGCGACCTCGGCGACCTCCGCGAGCCCGCTCGCCGCGACCGGATGCCCCCGGCCCACCACGCCACCGCTCGGGTTGAGCGGCAGCCGGCCGTCGGGCGCGAACTCACCGTGTTCCAGCGACTCGGGGCCCCCGCCGGCGGGGCAGAAGCCGAGGTCCTCGGCGTGGAGGAACAGGAACGGGGAGAACGCATCGTGGATCTCGGCGACCTCGATCTCCTTCGGAGAGAGGTGCCCGTTCTCGTAGGCGCGCTGCGCGCCCGTGCGCGTCGCGCCGAACGTCGTCAGGTCGTCCCGGTCGATCAGCCGCAGCGACTCGAACCCCTGGCCGAGGGCACGCACCGTGGCCGGCCCGGTGCCCTTCTCGATCACGAGCGCGGTCGCGCCGTCGGAGATCGCCGAGCAGTGGAGCAGGCGCAGCGGGGAGGCGACGAGCCGGCTCGCGGCGACCTCGGCCGCGGACGCCGGTTTCTGATAGAACTGCGCGTTCGGGTTCCGCGCGGCCATCGCCCGGCCGTGGACGCTCGCGGCGTCGAGGATCGTCGTGTCCAGGCCGTACCGCTGAAGGTAGCGCTGGGTCACGATGGCGGCCAGTCCGGGCATCGTCGCTCCGGCCGCGACCTCGGACGGGTGCAGCGACGCCGCGAGGTCGCGCGTGATGACGGCCGTCGTCCGGTCGGTCATCTTCTCGGTGGCGACCACGAGGGCACGGTCGAACCGGCCGGACTCGAGTGCCAGCACGGCCGCATGGAACGCCATGCCGCCGGTACCGCTCGCGGAGTCCAGTCGGTAGCCCGACGCCGACTCAAGGCCGAGCCGGCCGGCGAGTCGGGGCAGGAGCGCCTCGGGGCCCTGGGGCCCGTGCGCCATCATCGAGCCGGCGACGAGGAGATCGATCGGTTTCCGGCCGACGCCCTCGAGCGCGATCCCGGCCGCCTCCGCGGCCAGGTCGATCTGGTTCTCCGCCCGCTTGCCGAAACGACCCACGCCCACCGCCGCGACGTGGACGCTCACGAGGCCACCCGGCCGACCGGCTCGGTGAGCGCGCGCACGGTGCTCAGGAATCGCGAGAGCGGCATCCCCTCCTCCCAACGGAGGATCCCGTGACCACCGCGCGTCGTGCTGACCGGGGGGAGGCGACGGCAGATGAACCGAAGGGAGCCGGAGGTCGGCACCTCGCTCGCGAGGAAGATCCTCCACGGCTCCTCCCCGTGGCGCCCGAGGCGGCGGTACGCGTAGAGTACCGTCAGTCCCGAGCGGCCGACAGCGCGTCGATGCGCGGCGAGCTGCTGGTCGGCGCGGCCGCTCGCGTCGGTGAACCGGATCACGTCGCCCGACGCCGCCTTTACCTCGAGCGGGAAGGCGAGCTCGCGACGGAGCGCGACCAGATCGAACCCGAGCGATCCCGCGCCGCGTATCACGAGGTACGGTTCGGCGACGATCCGCTCGAACGCCGACCGCTCCTCCGGCGGGAGGATGCGGAGGTACGCCCGGACCGCGGACTCGTCCCCTTGGAGCAAGGTGCGGAGCTCCCGCTCGTATGCGGAGGAACCCCGGCTGACCACGGCGGCGGACTCTCGAGGACCGATTAATACAAGTCGTTCCAACGGTAGCTGCTCCCGTGGCCGCCTCGCCGACGCTGGAGCTGGTCGTGGCGGACCTCGCGGTCGCTCGCGTGCTGGCGGGGGTCGTGGAGGACGCCGACCGCCGTCGGACGTTGCGGGGCGTCGCGGCGCAGCCGGCACGATTCCGGCTGACGGAGCTCCGCCAGCGCCTCCTGCGCGAGCGCGTCTTCGAGGACACGAGCCGGCTGCTCTCGCGGCTCAAGCGCAAGGGGCTGCTCGTCGAGCTTCCCGAGGGTCACGGCGACAAGCTGTACCAGGTCCCGTACCCGAGGGAACTCCGCCAACTGCTCCTCGAGGAGGTCGGGCGCTCGGATGCGGTCGACCCGTCCCCGCTGCAGCCGGTCCCCGACGAGCCCGCCGAGATCCGCTCGATGGACTCCGAGTTCCTCGACTATCTTCGCGAGGTGCTCCGCTCCCGCCTCGAGGCGACGATCGAGTTCGGGAAGACGTTCGATGTACGCCAGCTGGCCGACTACCTCCGGGAGCTGTTCGGGGAGGCGCTGTACTTCGACTCGCTGATCTCGATCCTCCAGCAGTACGCGCTCGCCGACGCGCCGCTGCTCGCGCCGACCGGCCGGGTCACCGGAGCGACCGGGTTCCACCTCGCGCTGTTCGGTCCGCCGGGCACCGGGAAGACGTTCTCGATCGACGACCTCGTCCGCGGGAACCCGCGGAGCGGGGTGCCCGCCCACGGGCTGCCGGGCCGCAACCGGTACTGCGGGGGGATCACCCCCGCGCAGTTCCTGAGGGTCGGGGCGGCCTACACCGGCCGCACGTTCAACTTCATCGTACCCGAGTTCAATGACTGGTTCAAGTATCGCGGCATGGTCGAGCCGCTCAAGCTCGTCATGGAACAGCGCGAGGTGAAGTGGGAGACCACGTTCGGCACCGTCGGGCCGTACACCTTCCGCTCGTTCTTCTCCGTGAACTACAACGTCCGGACCGCGGGCGCGCAGGACTACTGGGCGACCATCGCCGACCCGAACTTCGCGGCGCTCGAGGACCGGATGCTGCTGCGTTTCCACCCGATGACGCGCGACCGGTTCCGGGCCGTCGAGGCGAGCGCCGAGCGGCTCGAGCTCGGCGACCTGACGTTCGACCTCGCCCGGTCGATCCGGGACCACCTGACCCTGGTCTACGCGATCCAGACCGGCCATCCGCTGGTCGCCGGAAAGTTCCGCGCGCGACCGGTCCGACTCGAGCGCTCGCTGTACGAGACGCTTCGGGGGGTTTCGGAGGAGGCCCTCAAGGGGACCCGCTATCCGAAGTTCTCCCCACGGCTCAAGGGACGTGCGGTCCGACTGGCCGCCGCCGCGACCCTGCTGACGCACTTCGCTCAGGCCGGCTCCGGCCCGCTGGAGATCGGGGAGGTCGCGTCGGATTTTGCCCGTCGCTTCTACGAGGAGGAGATCCGTGCCCGGGAAGGGCGGCGCGGCCGATCGGCGAGCTAGATCGCGCGGCGGGGAGTCGTTCCACCGTCCCCGAGACGAAGAGATCGTGCGCGCAGCCCGACGCCTCGTCCGGGGCTCGAAGGCGAGCTTCGGTTCCCAGAACGAGTTCCGTTCGGCGGTGACGCACTACCTGCGGAACGAAGATCCCCTGGCGGTGGTCGGCGGCCGGCGTCTTCGCCGACTCCTCATCGGAGTGCCCGGCATCCGGGTCACGGTCCACTACACGGAGCAGGAGAACTCGAGCCCGTTGACGGAGTGTCCGGTGTGCGGTTCTCCCCTTCGACCGATCCGCAACATGACGCTGGGCGGGGAGTCGGTCGTCCTGGGACAGCGTTGCACCCGTTGCGACTACTGGACCCACCGCACGCGGCGCGTACCCACAAGGTACCGCATCTCGAGCGGTCGGGTCGTCCGCGCGGTGACCGGCTGAACGGTCACTCCTCCTGCCACTCGGCGCTGCCGGGCGACTCCGACGCGGTCGTCGAGGCCGGCGCGGGCGTCGGACCCGCAGCGGCCGGCGCCCCGTACGGCTTCGGTGGGGCCGTCGGCGGTGACCGTCGCCGACGGGCCAACAGGAAGAGCACCAGCGCTCCGACCACGAGACCGGCGACGAACCCCAGGAACAGCGCGAGCGTGCTATCCCCATGGAGCAGACCACTGGGCGTTGCGGAGTTCACCGTGAGCGTGTAGGTCACGTTCTTCTCGGCCCCGACGGCATCCTCCACCAGAAGGTTCACGGTGTAGGTGCCTGTGTTGGCGTACGCGTGCTGCGCCGCGATCCCGGTCGCGTAGGAGCCATCGTCGAAGCTCCACAGAACGGTGTACGGGCCCGTCCCCCCATTGATCGTGGCATTGAACGAGACCGTCGTCCCCGTTGCTACGGTGGACGACGGCGCGTCGGTGGTCACGGACGCGCCGAGCGCGCGATTCACGACGATGGACAGGTTCTCCGTCGTGTTGTGGTGGGAGGAGTCCGTGTACCGGAACGAGGCGAAGTACACCCCGGATTTGGCATAGCGATACGTCGCGTCGGTCGAGTTCGCCGTCGCGCCGGTGCCGAACGACCATGACGATGTGCCGGGCGAGGTCCCGCCCGCCACCGTCGCGTTGAACGTGACGGGCTGGTTGACGTCGGTAACGTTGCTTGGCGAAACCGACACCACCGCGGTGGGAAGCGCGACCACATCGACCACAGCTGTGGCGCTCGAGTATCCTCCGCCCGCGTCGGTTGCCGTCGCCGTGATCGGATAGGATCCCGGCACCGCGTACGCGTGGGACACCGACGACCCGGTGGAAGTCGCCCCGTCGCCGAAGTTCCACGCGAACACATAGGGGCCGGTCCCCCCCGCGGTGCTTGCTGAGCCGTTGAATGCGGTTCCGACATCGACCACGTACGGGGCGGCTCCGAGGTGCAGGTGGACCCTGAGCGTCGGGCTCACCGAGATCGGCGTGACGGCCGACGTGGTGAATCCGAGGGAGTCCGTAACTTCCGCCGTAACATTGTAGGTTCCTCTCGCGCTCGGCGTACAGACGAGAGTCAGCGAGTCCTGGCTCACGCACGGAGTGGGCAGTCCTGAGTACGATACCGTGGAGGCGCCTGCTCCTCCGCTGAGCCCGAGCACGAACTGAGTGGGGGCGTTGGCGTCGACCGGATTGGGTGTCGCCGAGTAGAATGTCACCTGGGGCGGACTTGCGATCACGCTGATCGTACCCGAGTAGTCGTTCGGAATCCAGACTTCCCCCGAGCCTGGTGTGCTGGCGCCCGGAATGTCCACCGGAACGGCCACTAGGGGTCGTTTCCCAACGGGAATTGTGACGGAGGCACCTTGGCTGGCCGAAAGGGAGCTGCCGTCAAGGACAGTGATGTTACCGTTGTACGCCGGGCCGATCCCGCTGGTCGCGATGTAGAGGTATTCGCGCGACGGGTCATACGTGATCGACCACGCAATGACATAGGCACCGGCGCTGATCGGTCCCCCGACGATCGCCGACGTCGTCGGGTCGACAACGTACACTGAATACCCCAGCACGTAGACGAGCTGATCCGCCGGGTCGTACGCCACCGAGGCGGCGTGCGGGACCGCGGTGATCCATGGAAGGTCAGGCACGCCGGTGGAGGCGTTGATCACCGCGACGGAACCGTTTGTGAGGTCCACCACGTAGAGATTGTTCGTCGCGTTGTCGTAGGCGATGCCCCTGATGTTGATCTGACCCGGGCTCAAGCCTGTAAGGATCACACCGTCAAGAGTGGTCAACTGAACTGCGAGTACTCCGGAGAGCGCGTTGAGATCCCATAGCAAGCCGTCGGACGGGACCGCGACGAGATCGGAGTTGTTGGAGGGAATGTCGTTGTTCTGCGCGAGTATCGCCCCGGAGCCTGAGTCGACCTCAAGAATTCCGCCGATGTATCCGACGTATACCGCAGGGGAATTCGGTAACGCGACGACCGACTCGGGGGCTCCGGGAAGTAGGAGCGGCGGTCGGGTCTCCTGGAGGGTCGACGCATTGAGAAACACTAGCGAGTCGTTGGTGTGATCAGTAACGACTACTGTGTTCGAGGACTCAGAGTACGCCGCCGTCCCAGCAAGTACTCCGAGGTCGGGTGACGCGGGGGATGTCACCTCGGTTGTAAGGTTCACGAGACCAATCTGTCGAGTTCGGTTGCTCCAAGCGAACACATTGTCAGAGCCCGGCAGAGCCACGACATTCTGGGGGACGATCGGAAGTGTAAGGCTGGTCGGATGCGGCGGGGCGAACAGTGTTGAGTTTACTACGGTGAGGTTCGCCCCGAGATTGTTGGCCAGAACGAACTCGGAACCGTTCGCATTCGAGGCGACAGCGGACATACCCGTGCCAACTACCACTGTTGCCGCTGTCCCGCCGGTAGACCCCAGGAGGATGTCCGCGTAGGGCTTCCCCGCCATAGCTACCGCGACGCGATCAGTGGAGTTCGCGAAACCCAACCCGGTAGCTGGGGCCCCCAGCGACACCGAACCGGCCCCGGCGTAGGTGGTCATGTTGATTACGTCGAGAACCGGGCTTGCGGAGACCGCGACATAGAGTCTGTCGTCTCGAGCATCCGCGAGCAGCCCCGCCGGAGTACCGCCCACAGAGACCCCTGGATTCACAACCTGGAAGGTTTCTGCGTTCAGAACCGTGATGTTTCCGGTCCCGCCATTCGCGACAAAGACGGTTTGATTTGCGTCATCGAACGCGAGCGACCGGGGATTGCCTCCAACCGGAATCGACGGGCCAACCCAATTCTGGGTGAGCGGGTCGAATACCGCCACGCTGTTGTTGAACGGCTGTGTCGCGAACAGGAGTCCACTCGTTGGGTCTATGACAAACGCCGATGAGTTTTGGAGACTCCAGACCAGCTGCGACTGATTCGTGCCGGGACTGTACACGATCGTCGGCCCGCTCGCCGGCGTCGACACGTTCTCGCGAGTGATCGCCACGGTCGGGATCCAGAGGTCTCCGGTGGTCGGGTCCACGGCCGGAGTACCGACTTGCCAATTCCACACCGAGCTGGGGAAATTCCCGGATTGATTCGCGTTGTAGTTCAGGAAAACGGTGCGCGCGACGCGCCCGGCGCTTGCCGCCGAGATCGCGGCGCCCGATGCGGACAACGCGGCGCCGGTCGATTGGGCACTGAACGACGCGGCCAGTTGTGGGCCAACGTGCGAGCCGGCAGGCGAGAGGACAGAATTCGAAATCGGCGATGCGGATACGGACGGTACGATCGAGCCGGTCAGAACGAGACACGAAAGGACAAGCCCGGCAGCGGTGACCAACATCCGCGCCGAGTTCCGCCCGGCCCGCATCGGCGGACGAGCCGCGCGACGGGGTTTAAAGAAGCGGCCCGGAGTGGAAGTCCGTCACATCGTGCGGATGACGCGGCCCGCATGGCCGTCGATCAGCACGACGGTGTTCTGACCCTTGTGCTCCAGCCGGAAGTACCAGATCGGGACGTGCAGCAGCTCGCCCTCGGAGATCTCGACCTTGGTCTGGAGCGCCGAGACCATGCTGTGCTTCTTGTGCGCAGCCTCGCTCTGGAGCTGCTGGACGTACGCCTGGGCTGCGTTGCGCGCCGCCTCCTCCGCGAGGTCGCCGTTCAGGATCTGGGTGCCGGTCGGGATCCCCTTCTTGTCGAAGAAGGTCCGGTCCGCCAGCCCGAACTGGTAGTCCTTCGGCTGGTAGCTGTTCATCGCCTTCACGGCGATGACGGGATACTCGTACTGCCCCGAGATCGTTTCGGAGCGGGTCGGATTGACCACCGGTCCGCCCATGATCGGAACGACGGCGACGCCGCCCCGGCGGCCGCCGATCGCGCCGCCGAGCACGCTCCCGAGGACCGCGGACGCGGCGACCGTGCCGGCGGTCGCCCCGATCGCCGTTCCGACCGCCTGGTACTGGTACGTCGTGGACGCCGAGCTCGGCATCACCCAGAACGGAACGAAGCTCAGTCGCTCCTCAGCGACCTTCGACTCCTGGAAGTCCTTGCGATGGAACAGTCCCTGGTCGACGTACGCCTCGACCGCCTTGAGCGCCATGTTACGGTCGGTGATCTTGAGCGGCAGCATCGTGTGCTTCGAGATCTCCTTCCACCCCGCCCCGCCGAGCGTGACCGAGCCGCCGCAGTAGTCGCAGGTGATCACCATCTCCCCGAAGGTCGGCTTGATGGGGGCGCCGCACGCGGGGCACTTGAGCTCCTGGGCGCCCGCCGCCGCGATCGGCGGCGCGCTGGGCGCCGCGGGCGCGGCCGCGGCTGGGGCCGGCGCGCCGCCACCGCCGGGTACCGCCGTGCCGCACTTGTAGCAGAACTTCGCCCCGTCCGGGAGCTGGGCGCCGCACTTCACACAGAACATCGAGCGTTCCACCCCCTTCGATGTGGGCCCCCGGCGGCCGTCACGGTCCGAGCGCCGCCCCGCACTCGGGGCAGAACTTCCCGGTCGTGGTCACCGACCTCCCGCACTTCGGACACGTGCGCGGCGCCGGCGGCGCAGTCGACGCCCCGCAGTTGGGGCAGAACTTGACGCCCGGCGGAACGGGCTGTCCGCACTTCGGGCACGGCGCCCCGGCCGCGGCGGCCGGCGGGGTCATCGTGTTGCCGCAGTTCGGGCAAAACTTGGTCCCGGGAGGGACCTGCGCGTTGCACTTGGGACAGATCAGCATCGGGCCCTGCTGCTGCTGGTACATCCCCTGCATCTGCCCGGCCATGCCGTAGCCGATGCCCATCCCGGCACCGAGCCCGACCCCCGCGCCCGCGAGCGCGCCGGCGCCTCCCGACGGGTTCGACGCCGCCTCGGTCATCGCCTGGCCGGCCTGGTACTGCATGTAGTTCACGCCCAAGACGCCCATGGTCGACCGCGTGTTGATCGCCTTCTGGACCTCGTCCGGCAGGTTAATCGAGAGCCCCTGGATCTGGCTGACCTCGACCCCGAGCGGACCGAAGTGCGACGGCAGGGCCCCGAGCACGGCCTGTTCGATCGTCGTCAGCTGGGTCGCGAGGTCCGTGACCCGCATGCCCTGGTCCTTCAGCTTGCCGAGCGTGTTGTAGACGAGGAGGACCATCTGGTCGCGGAGCCGAGCTTCGACGTCCGGCGTGGTGACCGCGCCGAACGTGCCGACGAACGTGTTGATGAAGTTGTCCGGACCGCCGACCTTCCAACGGTAGGAGCCGAAGACCCGCAGCTGCACCAGTCCGAAGTCCGGGTCGCGGAAGACGTACGGCTCGGTGCTGCCGAACTTCCCGTCGAAGAGGCGGCGCTGGAGGTAGTACACCTCGGCCTCCTGGCGGACGCCCGAGAGCGCCTGGACAAGGTTGCCGAGCAGTCGTGCGTTGAGCGTGGTGAGGGAGTACCGGTTCGGCTGGTCGAGGTAGGCGAGGACCTTTCCGTCGCGGTAGAACACCGCGGTCTCGTCCTCGCGGACGACGACGTTGTCGCCCCACTTGATGTTGCGCGGGACGCGCCACATCACGTTCGGGCCCTTGTACGCGTCCTCCCAGTTGATCGTCGTGGCGCCGATGAGGCTGCCACCGCTCGCCGGGATCGGGTTGTTGGTTACCATGGTGATTCGTCCTGTGTTTCGCCTACGAGACCCGGATCCCCTCGATCGCTTGGATGCGCGCGCGGAACGCCTGGTCCAGCTGGTTGACCTGGCCGCGGGCGGTGGCGATCACCGCGGCGACCTGGCTCGAGTTCGGGCCGGTCGCGAGCGCGGCAAGGGGGTTGATCGTCTGGGCGAGCTGATCGGCCGCTTGCGCGAAACCGAAGTCGTACTCGTACAGGCGGTCCAGCTGTTGGGGGTTGATCCGGACCGACGGCGAGATCCCGGTGTACCCCTGTTCGGCGTGGCGGATCTGACCCTCGATCCGCATCAGGTCCGCCATCAGCGGAGCGAGGTCGTTGAGCGCGCCGAACTGGCTCGCCTGGACCAGGGCCTGTCGCGTGTTCTCGAGGGTCGCCCGCGAGTTCTTGATCTTGTCCGCGACCTGGACGCGGAGCAGCTCGTCCGCCGCCCGTACGTCCTCGCCCTGACGATATCCGCGGTAGCCGGGGACGAGCAGTTGAAGACGCTTGATCACGCCCCGATCCTGATCGACACGCTCGCGCAGGTCGACCGGAGGGGCGCCCGTGGTCGTCGAGGCGCCCCCGGGAGCGGGGCCGCCGGCCGTCGGGGGCGGCGGGGGGGCCGCGGGGGCCGTCGGCGCGGGCGCGCCGAGCGGCGCGCCGCATGCGTTGCAGAACCGGTTGTTCGCCGGAACCGTCGCGCCGCACTTCGGGCAGGTCACGGTGGCGGCCATCGGGGCCGCGGGAGCAGACATCCTACGAACCTCGCGGAGGGGAGGAGCCGCCCGGCGGCGGCGGTGGGGGAGCCGCGGTGGCCGGAACAGCGGGGGAGTTCGCCGCGGCGTACGAGAACGCGGACGGCGCGGGCCGCTCGCGCCACTGCTCGCGCACGGACTCCTGCACGCGGGTCGCCTGGAGGGCGCGGATGCGCCACGCAACGAGCCCGATCGCGACCGCGAGGGCGATGGTCGTCAGGAGCAGGCCGATCAGCTGCCAGATGCCGAGCGACACCCCGTACGACGGCGCGAGGCCGAGGGTGAGGAACAGGACGGCAAAGCCGAGGCCGAAGAACGCCCACGCGAGCGATCGCTGCGCCGACGGGTCCCGCGAGACCGATTCGGCGAGGTAGCAGCCGATCGCGAAGATCAGCGAGAGGATCCCGATCCAGAGCAGGCCGTCGAAGTGCTGGTTGGCCGGCAGCGAGATGTAGACGAGGAAGAACAGGATCACCGCGACGACGAGGAACAGCGCGGTCAGGACGACCCCGCTCCACTTCGTACCA
>Ga0335074_10016235_pt1 | contig 10482 bp, 5 predicted proteins | sample Lox_Sample_23_FD_206715 | JGI IMG/M metagenome (GOLD analysis project Ga0335074, IMG submission 206715) | Soil microbial communities from Loxahatchee National Wildlife Refuge, Florida, United States - Lox_Sample_2.3 | ecosystem: Environmental > Terrestrial > Soil > Wetlands | place: USA: Florida...
CGGTGCTCGCCCAGGCCGACCCCGAGACCGGCCTTGCCGCCGACCTCGACCTGCGGACCGGGCAGAGGCTTTCGACAAAGACTGAGACCGAGACAGGGACCGTTGCGGGGTTTGCCCCGCTCATCGCAGGCGGGGCCCCGAGGCCGTTGCACGACCAGCTATTAGCGGCCCTCTTTAGCCCCTGCTGGGCGGGCGATCCCAGGATGCGCTGGGCGCTACCGCCGAGCACCTCCACCTGTTCGAGCGGGTTCCGGCCGCGGACCTACTGGCGCGGGCCCGTGTGGCCGGTAGTCAACTGGTTGCTCAGCTGGTCGCTGCTCCGCGCTGGCGAAAAGACGGCGGCAGGAGCGCTCAGGCAGGCCGGCTTGTCCCAGCTTGCTGTCGCCGGCGACGGCGGCGGCGGCGAGTTCGCCGAGTACTACGAACCTTTTACGGGGGAGCCGCTCGGGAGCCTGAGCCACTCGTGGACGGCGGCGGTTGCCCTCGAGTGGCTGGGGGACGACTGGGGCGCTTAGCGCCTGGCGCCCGGGTCGCAGCGCCCGGCCGCGGTCAAAACTCTTAACATTTCTGTGACCAGATCCGGGACTGCCCGGGGAGCGGGCCGGAGAGCGGCCGGTAAGCGACGCCGAGGGCAGCCAGACGCGCCATGTGCGACGCCAGCCTGCGCTCGAAGTCGGGCCAATCGCGCTCTTTGCTCGACCAACCCACTTCGGCCAGAGCGCATGCCCTCGGGAAGTACATGTACTCGGCGTGAGTGGTCGTGGTCACGTACTCGGTCCAAAGCTGGCACTGGGCACCGGTCACATGGCGCGCGAGCCCGTCGCCGAGGTCGGCCGGCATCGGCTCAAGGCTGTATGCCTTTTCCACGCTGATCGCCGGCCGGATGGCGAGCGGCTCGCGGGGGTCGTCCGAGTAGGACCAGTCGAAATAGCACCAGGCTTCGGGCGCCATCACTACATCGTGGCCGAGCTGTGCCGCCTGTTTGGCTGCGTCCCACGCCTCGTGCTCCTGCCACGCCATGACGACGGCGCCGGCCGGCGCACCGGCCTCGAGGACCTCGTTCCAACCGACAAGCTGGCGCCCGCGACTCGAGAGGACCTCGGACACCTGCGCCGTGAACCAGCCCTGCAATTGGCGGGCCTCCGAAAGCCCGAGCCGCCCCATTAGCTCCCGGGCCCGCGGGCTCGCCTCCCATTCCGTCGTTGGGCACTCGTCACCGCCGACATGGACAAGCCGCCCCGGGAAGATATCCGTGACCTCGTCGAGAACGTCGCCGCAGAACTTGACCGTCGCCGGCTCGAGGTTGAGGACGTGGTCGCTGATACCCCAGTCCGTGAAGACCTCGAGCTTTTCGCCCGTATTGCCGAGCTCGGGGTAGGAGGCGATGGCCGCCTGCATGTGGCCGGGCATGTCTATCTCGGGCAGGATATTGACGAAATGCCTGGCGGCGTAAGCACAAATCTCCGCCAGGTCAGCCTTGCTATAAAAGCCCCCGTGCGGCGTGGCGTCCTTGCGGTGCTCCGAGTAGTGGCCCGCCGGGGACTCCCGCCGCCACGCGCCCACTTCTGTGAGCAGCGGGTACCTATCGACCTGGACGCGCCAGCCCTGGTCGTCGGTCAGGTGAAGGTGGAGGACGTTAAGTTTGTGAAAGCTCGCCAGGTCGATGAGCTTCAGGATGAACTCTTTGGGAAAGAAATGGCGCGCGACGTCCAGGCCCATCCCCCTCCACCCAAAGCGCGGCCCATCCTCGATCTCCACTGCCTCCACCTCTACTGAGCTACGGCTACTCGAGGGAGCCCTGCGGAGCAGGTCGGCCGGCATCAGCTGGCGCAAGGTCCGCGTCCCATAGAAGACGCCTGCCGCAGTGGGGGCTGTAATTTTGACGCCATTTTCGTCGGCGACAAGCCGGTAATTTTCGCCCGCCGGGTCGGGGAACGGGGCGCTCCCTCCCGCCGCCCCGCTGCTCCTGCCTGCCACCTGGAGCCGGACGACGCCGTGCGTGCTTCCGGCATCGGGCCCGGCCTTTTCGACGTGCCAACCGGTCGCTGCCCCGAGCTCGCATGCGAGCAGGTCGGCCACGCCCGTAGAACCGGCGTCGGCGGCGATCACCATCCCGTCGGAGAACTGAGCATGCCCCGGCCGCCTGCGAAGAGCACCCGGCCGCGGGACGAGATCGGGCGTGGTCTCGCTCATTTACCGGCGCTCCGGGGGGGGCTTTGCGTGGCGGCGGTGACGGGCCCACCGACGCCGACCGCAGAAATGTTCCTCACCGCAGCGAGCGCCACATGGCACGCAACCTGCTGCCCCGGCGCCACGTCGCCCAGCTCTGGCGTCACGTGGCGGCACTCTTCTATGGCGTAGGGGCAACGCGGTTGGAAACGGCAGCCAGGCAACGGGTTGACGACCTTGGGCGGCTCGCCGGCGTCGGTGGAGCCAGTCTCGTCGAGAGGGGCCCGCGGGTCGGGCACGGCCGACAGCAGCAGCTGCGTATAGGGGTGGCGGGGCGAGGCAAGGACCTGTTCGGTCGGACCGACTTCGACGATGTGGCCGGCGTACATGACGATCACCCGGTCGGCCACATAGCGAGCCGAGGCGAGGTCGTGGGTGATGTAGAGGATCGACACGCCCTCTGTCTCGCGGAGGCTCGCCATCATGTTGAGGATCCCGACCCGGATCGAGACATCGAGCATCGAGACGGGTTCGTCGGCCAGGATCAGCTTGGGCCGCAAGGCGAGTGCTTGAGCGAAACCGACACGCTGGCGCTGCCCCCCGCTCAGCTCGTAGGGGAACCTCGACAGCATTGCCTCGGCCGGTTGGAGGCCGACTGCTTCCATGACACGGACGGCCTCGTCGTGGCGCTCGCCGTCGCTCACGTCGGGCCGGTGGAGCGCGATCGCCCGCATGATCCCGTGGGAAACGCGGTAAGACGGGTTGATCGAGCTGAAAGGATCCTGGAAAACCATCGGGACATGGCCTCTATAGGCGAGCTGTTCGCGCTTGCCGTCCAATGACTCCAAAGACTTGCCGTCGAAGGTCACCCGGCCGCTCGTCGGCTTGTAGACCATGGCCAGTGCCCGCGCCACGGTGCTCTTGCCGCTGCCACTTTCGCCTACGAGGGCAACAATTTCCCGCCGGGCGATCGAAAAACTGACGTCGTCCACCGCGTACAGCTCCTTCTTCGACCACCAGGCCCCGAGGTTGAAGTGGACGGTCAGCCCGGAGACCTCCAGCAAGGTGGGCGCGGCGTGGCCGTTTTCAGCCGGAGCACGAGGCTCTACGGTCGCCGTGGCGGTGGCCACGACCGGTACCGGCGCCGGCGGCTCTGCGGGCAAAGGCACCGGCGTGTGCTCGGGCAACAGCGGCGGCACTGGGCGCGGCGCCACTACCGGAATTCGCTCGAGGGTGCGGGCCGAGCGCCCGGCGAGAGTTCCCGTCTCGCCTGCACCCTGCTCGTAAAGGAGGCACCGCACGAGCGAACCGCCCCGGTGGTAGACGGGGGGGTCGACGGAGGAACATCTGGCCATGGCATCGGCGCAGCGCGGGTGGAAACGGCAGCCCGAAGGCGGCGAGGCCAGGTCGGGAGGCGACCCGGCGATACCAGTAAGGGCTACCTTTTCCCCTCTGATGGAAGGGAAAGCCTCGAGAAGTGCCCGCGAATAGGGATGCCGCGGGGTCGAGAACACCTCGCCGGTGGCGCCGAGCTCGGCCACCTGGCCGGCGTACATCACGAGCAGCCTGTCGGAAAAGTGGCGCACGAGCGAGATGTCGTGGGTCACGAAGATGACGGCGAAACCGAGCCTTTGCTGTAGGTCCTTGATCTCGCGCATGAGCGAGCGCTGTGCGACGACGTCGAGGGCGGAGGTCGGCTCGTCCATGATGACGAGCTGGGGCGTAAACAGGAGCGCCATCGCGATCATGGCCCGCTGGCGCATGCCACCCGACAGCTGGTGCGGGTAGCTCCCGAGGTGGACTGGGTCGATCGACACGAGGCGGAGCACCTCGGCGGAGCGTTGCGTTATCTCCTCGTTGGACATCGCCGAGTGCGCCTTGCAGGCGTCCTTCATCTGTTCCCCGACGGTCATGACCGGGTTGAGGGCGTTCATGGCGCTCTGCATGACGACGGAAAACTCGCGCCAGCGTATGTGGCGGAGCTTCTGGTCGCTCATGTCCGCCATCTCCTGGCCACGGAAAACGACCGACCCTCCGGTGATCTCCGCCGGTGGGTTGAGCAAGCGGGCGATGGCAAACAGGAGCGTCGACTTGCCACAGCCCGACTCGCCGACGACGGCCAGGAACTCGCCGGCCGCGAGGTCCAAGTTGACGTCTTCCACGGCCACCACCGGCCCGGCCGGTGTCGAGTAAGCGACGGAGAGGTTGCGGACCTCGAGCAACAGCCCGGGACCGCTCCCGCCATTGAGGGGGAGCCCGTCCGCGGGACGGGCAACAGCAGCCACATCAGCAGCCGTAACCTCGCCCGTCGGGACGACGACCGCCGGCGCTCCGGGAAGTGAGAGCGTTGCCGGCCCGGGGGAAGACGCGTGCGCCTCGGCCGGCGGCGCCTGCGGGGCGCGTTTTTTGAAAAGGCCCCTGATACGGTTGCGGCGCACCGGCCGCAGGGCGGGGTTGGAGATCTCGTCGAAGGCGTAGTTGAGGAAAGCGAACGCCGCCCCGAGCAACGCGATGCAAACGCCGGGCATGATCGCCCACAGAGCGCCGCCGGTGTTGAGGGCCTCGGCGTTTTGCGCCCAATAGAGCATGTTGCCCCAGCTGAGCGACGTCGGGTTGGCGAGGCCGAGGAACTGGAGGCCTGCCGCAGTCAGCACCGAGAAGACCGCCGTCCCGAAAAAAGTCGCCATTATCAGCGAAGTGAGCGTCGGCATGATCTCGGCGCCGATGATGTAAGCGCTCCGCTCCCCGCGCACCCGTGCCGCCAGGAGGAAATCGCGGTTGCGGAGAGACAGGACTTGCACGCGGAGTTGGCGTGCGCCGTAGGACCAACCGAGCGCTCCGAGGACGATGATGATCTCGCCGAGGCCAGTGTTGCGCAGGTAGGCGGCGATGACGACGATCAGCGGGAAGATCGGTATGACGAGCAGGACGTCGGTGACGAGCGAGAGCGCCCCGTCGGCGAAACCCCCGAGATAGGCGGCCGATACGCCGACTATCACCGAGATGATCGTCGCGAGCCCGCCGGCGGCGAAGGCGATTATGAGCGTCTGGCGGGCCCCCCAGATCAATTGCGACAGGACGTCCTGGCCCTGCGAGGTGGTGCCGAGCCAGTGGGCGCCCGAGGCCCCGAGGCCCGGTTCGAAAAGCATCGCGTTCGGGTCGTAAGGCGACAGCTCGCCCGGGAAGATCGCGAGCACGAGAAAAATCGTCATGAGCACGAGGCCCGCGACCGCTTTGCGGCTGTGGAGCAACCTTCGCCAGGACATCTAGGTCGTTCAGCCTTGCTGTCTCGTACGGGGGTCCAGGATCGCCGTAACGACGTCGGCTGCCAGGATGCTCACGAGCACCGCGACGGTGATCAGCAAGAAGAGGGCCTGCATCACCGGGTAGTCGAGGTCGCTCACCGACGAGAGCATCAGGCTCCCGACTCCCGGGTAGTTGAAGACGTCCTCCACAAGGATCGCGCCTGAAACGACCAGGCCGAGCGACATCGCAAAGCCCGTCAGGTTGGGCAAGACCGCATTTTTACCGGCGTAGTGCCACATGATCCGCCACGGTTTGAGGCCCTTGGCCCGGGCCATGCGGACGTAGTCGTCGGCGAGGACCGTGATCACATTGTTGCGCATCGTGAGGATCCATCCTCCGATCGCTGTTACCAGGATCGTGAACGCCGGCAAGATCGCGTGCTGCAGGACGCTGTCGATGTAATGCCAATCAAGGCCCGGTACGAGGCCGGTGGTATAGGCGTCATCTGAAGGCAGCCAGCCGAGCGTCACCGAGAACACGTAGATGGAAAGCAGCGCCATCCAGAAATAGGGGAACGCAGACGTCACGACGAAGATGGGCGGGAGGAAGCTGTCGAGCCAGCTGCCCCTTTTCCATGCGCTGATGAGGCCGATAAAGGTCCCGAGCACAAATGCGAGCACGGTCGTGACGCCTACGAGACCGAGCGTCCAGAAAACGCGCTGCGCCACCATCGTGCGCACCGGGTCCCCGAAAGCGGTCGTAAGCGAGATGCCGAAATTGAAGGTGGCCACGTGGCCCCAGTAGCTGAAGTACTGCCCGAGCAGGTTTTGCTTCGTGTTGCCGCCGAGCAGGGTCAGCAGGGCGTGGATCGCCTGGGGGTTGAGGTGGGGGTGCTCAGCCACGAGGACCTGCGCCGGGTTGCCCGGCATGAGCCGGGGGATCAGGAAGTTGAGGCTCACCGCCGCCCATAGGGTGACGGCGAAGAAACCCAACCTTCGGAGGACGAACCTCAACTTCCAGCCTCCTTGCGCCGCCCGAGCACGAGGCCCGGTGCGGGAACTCTCACCTGTCTACCTCTAGCTGCGCCCTTCTACTTGTAGTACAGGTGCAAAAGTACGACACCCCAGTCCGGGCAGACAGCCTGGAAGGGCTGGGCGTACGGGTCGCTCTGGGTTACCCAACCCCCGATGTTGGCCGTGTCGTACTGGAACCAGTCCACCTGCTCGGTGACGGGGATGACAGGCAGCTGCGAGAGCATCACCTGTTGGAGCTTGTCCACCACCTGGTGCTGGACCACCGAACTTGTGGTGGCGGCGTACTGGGTGAAGAGGGCGTCGGTCGCCGGGTTGCTGTAACGCTCGTAGTTGCTGGCAGCAGGTTGACCGATCGCGGCCGTGTTTGCCGAGTAAAGGAGCGTACGCAGCTCGTAGTAAGGCGTCGGGCCACCCGAATCCCAGTCGTACGCAAGCTCGAAATGGCCGTCGGAAAGGTCTGTCGAGTAGGTCGACCCGGTCAGGTTGTCAGGCGTCACCTGGATGCCGACTGCTTTTAGTTCGCTCTGGATTACGTTCACTGCGGCCACCCAGTCCGAGAAGCCGCCGTTGTTGATGATGGTGAACGAGAGCTGCTTGCCGTTCTTCGCGAATATCCCGTTGCTGCCCTTCTTGTAGCCGGCAGCCTCGAGCACCGACATCGCCTTGGACGGGTTGTACGCGTAGGCGTTGCCGTACTTGGCGGCCAGGCTCGAGTCGTACCACTTGGAAAACGTCGGCAGCACGATGCCTGTCTGGTTGCCCCCGGGCTCCTCGCCGTACTCGCCGATCTTGCTGGCGAGCGGGCGGTTGACCGCGTAGGCGATCGCCTCGCGGACGGCGACGTCAGACAGGAGCGGGTTTTTCAGGTTTGGCCAGATGTTGACGTTGTAAACGGGCGGGAACCAGTAGTGGTAGTCCTTCGGGTTGGCGGCGACATAGAACTTGTCGATGCTCGGGATGAACTGCGAGCCCCACTGGTCGGCGCCGCTGCGGAGGTCCTCATTGGCCGGCGTGTTGGAAAGGTAGGACGGGAAATTGACGGTCTGGATCTTCGGAAGCCCAGGCTGCCAGTAGTGGTCGTTCTTGGTGTACTGGATGTCGGCGCCGTCGCAGCTCCCAAGGACGTACGCCCCGGTGCCGACCGGGTGCGGGTCTGTGAAGGTGGCCGGGTTTTTGATGGTCGACCAGATATGGGCCGGGACGATCGGGGTCTGGTCGGCTATGTAATAGAAGTACGAGACGGCGGGGGTCTTGAACTGGAAGACCACCTGGTTGGTCCCGCTGAGGGCGACGCTGCTCAGCACCGACCAGTCGGCGTTGAGGTCGAGCGTCGGGTACTTCTTCAGCAGGTTGAACGTGAAGAGGACGTCATTGGCGGTGAAAGGCTGACCGTCCGACCACTTGACGCCCTTCCTAATGGTAAAGGTAAGGGTCTTGTTGCTGTTCGTCCACGCCCACGACGTCGCGAGCCACGGAGTCGTCTTGCTGTTGTTGATCGAGTCGACGTAGGCCAGCTCTTCGTAGATCGGGCCGAACGAGAAGTAAAAGTCCGAGGCGTTGAGCGGGTTGAACTGGCAGGGCCAGGTGAAGCCCCACTCGTCGGCGATGTTGAGGGTGTTCGCGGCAGCTGTGACACCGTCGGGTGCGAACGCATTAATTGTGATGCTGCTGGGCCGGGCCGTACCGCCCGTAGCCGCTTGAGCAACCCCGCCGGCGAGCGCGCCGCAAACAGCGACCGACGCTCCTAGTACCGTAAACCGTGCCCACTTTTTCTTGGTCACTGGTCTTCCCTCCTCTTCTCGGGGCACCCATGCCCCGTCCAGGTCGTTGGCTGGCTTATGTGGATTGTCTAGCTGCCCGGTCTAGACCACTCATTCGCTGCGAGCATATCCCCAAGTCAACCACGCCCAAGCAACCGCTCCCAGGCATCCTCCGGGCGACCGAGGGCGGCGGCGAGGGCAGCCGGCGGCCGTGGCCGCTCCTGGGGCACCTGCGCCCGTCCTCCGGCGTCGCCTCCCGGCGGGCGGCCATAGTGGCAGGTGGCCGCGCCGGGGTGGCGCCGGGAGCAAGGACCAGGTCATGAGCAGCATCGCGAGCGGGAGCCGGGCAGCAGGTGGGCCCCCGGGCCGGCAGCCCGTGGTCGCGGCGTTCGACTTCGGGGGCAGCAAGGTGGCCATCGCGGTGACCGACCTCGATGGCGCACGCCTCGCTTCCGCAACGCTCGCCACCACACCCGGCCGGGGAGCGAGATGGAACCTCGACCAAGCCATCGGCCAGGCGAAAGACCTGCTCGCCAGCCTCCCGGCGGGCACGGCGCTGGCGGCGATAGGCGCTTCCACTTTCGGCATCCCCACCGACCACGGCGTACTCCTCTCCCCCGCCATTCCCGGCTGGGACCGCCTCGACCTCCGCCATGAACTGACCGGTGCCCTCGGCTGCCCCAACGCCCGGGTGCGCAACGACGTCAAGGCAGCTGCCGAAGCCGAGGTGGCTTCGGGAGCTCTCGTCGGGGCCGACCCGGCCGTGTACCTCAACCTCGGGACCGGGCTCGCAGCGGCCATCGTCTGCGGCGGCCGGGTGGTCGACGGCGCTGAGGGTGCCGCAGGCGAGATCGGCTACAACCTCCGCCAGATGGGCGACCTCGATGCCCCGCCCGAGGCCCGCCGGCGCCTGGAGGATGTCGCAAGCGGGATGGGCCTCGCCGCCACGGGCGCCCGGGCCACGGGTGCGGCCATTTCGGCGGCGGGCGTCTTCGAACGTGAGGGGACCGACCACGGCCTCGCGACACTCGTGGACGGGTTCGTGGGGGAGCTCTCGTTCCACCTCGTCAACCTGGTCGTCGCCATCAACCCGCAGAAGGTCGCAGTGGGGGGCGGCATCGTCCGGTCGTGGGCGCGCATCGACAAGCCGTTGCGGAGGGCGCTCGAGCAGTTCGTCCCCTTCCCGCCCGAGCTCGTCCTCGGCGCCTACCCCTACGACGCCGCGCTGGTCGGGGCGATAACGCTCGGTGTGCGCGAAGCGCTCGCCCGGGAGACCACGGTGGCGGACCGACCATGAAGCTGGCCATCCTCGGGGGCGGGGGCGCCAGGATGCCGGCTTTTGTGCGGAGCATGCTCACGGCTGGCAAAGGCACGTTCGACCAAATAAGCCTTTTCGAACCCGACCCCGTGCGCCGGGAGACGACCGGGCGCCTGGCGGTCGAGCTGGCGGCCCATCTCGGCCAACCCGGGGCTGTGAGCATGACCGTGGATCCCGAAGAAGCCTTTACGGAGGCCGATTTCGTCTTTTCGGCAATAAGGGTTGGGGGCGACCGGGGACGGGTCATCGACGAACAGGTGGCCTTGCGCCACGGCCTCGTCGGCCAGGAGACCACGGGCCCCGGCGGCGCCGCGATGGCACTGCGGACCGTCCCGGTGGTGCTCGCTTATTGCGAAATGCTCGCCCGTTGCTCCCCGGGCGCGGTCCTCATAAACTTCACCAACCCGGCGGGGCTCATCACCCAGACCATCTCTTCGCACAGCAGCGTCCGCGTGGTCGGCGTCTGCGACACACCGGTGGATGTGCTGGAAAGGATCGGCGAGTTCCTCGGCGCCGAGCCCGGGAGCGCCGCCTACGGTTACTCCGGGCTCAACCACCTCGGCTGGGTGACGTCGTTTTCCGTCAACGGCGACGAGCGGATGGGCGAACTGCTGGCCCGCTACGAGGAGCTGGGCCGTTTCGACCACCGCTTCGAGGTTTTCGACCCAGGCATGGTCCGCCGCCTGGGGGCTATACCGACCGAGTACCTCTTTTACTACTACGACCCGGAGCGTTATATCGCTTCGGTGGCCCGCGCCGGGACGAGCCGCGGGCAGGACGTCATGCGGCTCAACGAAGAGCTGATCGGCGCGATAGGCCGCTCGTTCGACAGGGGTGACGTCGAAGACGCCTGGTCGGCCTACTCGACGGTGCTCGGCGTGAGGAGCGACACCTACATGCGCACCGACACCGAGGGCGCCAACCGCCAGGAGGAGGCCCGATCGCAACGTGCCGA
>Ga0335074_10016236_pt1 | contig 10482 bp, 9 predicted proteins | sample Lox_Sample_23_FD_206715 | JGI IMG/M metagenome (GOLD analysis project Ga0335074, IMG submission 206715) | Soil microbial communities from Loxahatchee National Wildlife Refuge, Florida, United States - Lox_Sample_2.3 | ecosystem: Environmental > Terrestrial > Soil > Wetlands | place: USA: Florida...
GTCGTGCCGCCCCCCCCCCCCCCCCCCAAAACTCACAACGATCATGGCAGCAGGCCCGTGCGCGGGCGCAAGATGAGGCAGTCAGGCCGGCGGCGGTACCACCACCGTGCCGGTCGCGGATACAACCACGATCGGCGAGGCCAGCACCTCAGCAGCCGACGGGCTCCGCTCCGGCTGAGCCCGGCACACCACCCGCGCCTCGAACGAGATATCCCGGCTTCGCGTGCCGACCCGCGTCACGGTTGCCGACACCTCGAGCACGTCGCCGGCGATCACCGGCGCCCGGAACTGCACGTCCGAGTACGACGCGAACAGTCCCTCGTCGCCATCGGTACGGATGCACGCTTCGGTCGCCACATCGCCGAACAGCCCGAGAACGTACGCGCCGTCCACCAGGTTGCCGCCGTAGTGCGCGTGGCTGTACGGCACATAGCGCCGGTGCGTGACGGTAAACCCGAGCCTTCGATCGTCGCTCACGCGCTCGCTCCCACTTGGGCTTCCACGCCAGGGCCGGAATCCGGCGCGAGCGCGTAGGCGAGATAGCTCGCCACCTCGCCCGGCGTCGTGCCCTTACCGAAGATCTTGTCGACGCCCAGCTCCGGAGCGATCAGCGGATCAAATCGCGGCCCGCCGACGACCAGCAGCGGCTGCTTCGGCGTACCGGAACCGAACGCCGCGCGGAACGCCGCCGACATCTCTTTCGCATTGGAGATGTGCGCGTCCCGCTGCGTCACGACCTGGCTGACCAGCACCGCGTCCGCGGCCTCCGCCGCCGACCTGGCGACCAGGTCCGGGATGGCGACCTGCGAGCCGAGGTTCACTACGCGGATCTCCCGGTAGTACTCCAGGCCCTTCTCGCCCGAGTGGCCCTTCACGTTCAGGATCGCGTCGATGCCGACCGTGTGCGCATCGGTGCCGATGCACGCGCCGACGACCACCAGCTTGCGGCCAAGCCCGGTGCGGATCCGCAGGTTCACCTCTGCCGGGCTGAGCAGCGGGAACTCCCGCTCTGTCACCGTCACCTGCGACAAGTCGACCAGGTGGGAGACCCGCCCGTACACGACGAAGAACGTGTAGTCCGGGCCCATGCCCTTGGCATGCACCACCATCGCGGGCTCGAGCCCCATCTTTCCGGCCAGCTGCATCGCCGCGCCCTCGGCCCGCGCCTTCTCGGTCGGCGTGCCGAACGGCACCGGCAGCGTGAACGAGACCTGGATCCGGCCGTCACCGGTGGTGTCGCCGTACGGCCGCACGATCTTGGCCGTCATCTCGCAGCTCCCGTCTCAACCGGGGCGGTACGCGGATCGAGTTCACCCGCAGGTGCGCGTTCCCCGCCGTCAAGGATGTCCGAGGCCGGGTTGAAGTAGCCGTCAGCCCGGCTGATCACGCCGTCCAGGCCACGGCCACCATCCGCCGGGCGCTTGGTGATGCCGAACGTGCCATCTGCGATCGCGGTCAGCAGGCCCTCGTCGTTAATGCGGCGGAGCAACGCGACCGACTCGCCCAGGACCTCCCTGGCCCGCCGCTCGATGAACCCGCCGGGGGCCGGAACGAAGCTCTCCCCGAGGCGGCCGGCCGCGTCCCTGACATAGCGCACGTTCTCCAGGGCGAGATCACGATCCGAAAGAAACGGGGTGTGAATCCCCTCGGTCATCATCCCGATGAGCAGGATTGACTGGTCGGTCATCACGCCGCAGAGGTTGAAGAAGGCGTCCAGCAGGTACCCGGCGAACACGTTGCCGGTCATGTGCTTAGTCGGCGGCATGTACTTCAGCGGCGCGTCCGGGAACAGCTCGCGGACCAGCTGCGCGTGGGCGAGCTCGAGCAGGAACGAATCCGGTACGTCCGGGCTGATCTCGAATGCGTGCCCGAGGCCGAGCTGCCCCGCGGCCAGTCCCGCTTCCTTGCCGAAGAACTCGTTCATCAGCTGGCTGACGACGACCGTGTGCGCGGCATCCACTGCGTCAGCCGTAGTCAGGTAGTTGTCCTCGCCGGTGTTGATGATGATGCCGGCGCGAGCGTGGATCTGCCGGGAGAACCGCTGGTCGATGAACGTCCGGCGGGGGTTGATGTCGCGGAAGATGATGCCGTACATGCAGTCGTTCAGCATCATGTCCAGCCGCTCCAGGCCGGCCAGCGACGCGATCTCCGGCATGCAGAGGCCGGAAGCGTAGTTCGTCAGCCGGACGTAACGGCCGAGCTCGCGGCTGGTTTCGTCCAGCGCCGCGCGCATCAGCCGGAAGTTCTCCTGGGTGGCGTACGTGCCTGCGAAACCTTCGCGGGTCGCTCCCTCCGGCACGTAGTCGAGCAGCGACTGGCCGGTCGACCGGATCACCGCGATGATGTCGGCGCCCTCCCGGGCGGCGGCCTGTGCCTGCGGGATGTCCTCATAGATGTCGCCGGTCGCGACGATCAGGTAGATCCACGGCTTGCGTGGCTCCGAGGTCTGCTCGATCATGCGCTGCCGCTGCGCGCGGTTAGCGTCGATCCTGCCGATCCCGGCGGCAAGCGAGGCGGCGGCGGCGGCGCGGGCCGCCGTGGCGGCGGCCCCAGCCGGGATGCGGAACGCGACCTTGCCGTGCGCGGCAGCTGCGGCCAGCGAGGCAAGATCGTCGTAGCCGCCGGTGAGCAGCGCGTCCCAGGCTGGCAGCGCGACGCCGTGCTCCAGCCCGGTGGTCTCGCGGACCGCGTCGACCAGCCGGTTGACCCAGGGCATGCCGTCGGGGTCAGCGCCCTTCAGCCCGGCGAGGCGCAGTACCGCCCGCTCGACCGAGACGGTGGTATGTGTCTTCGCCATGGCCACGATGGGCTGCCCGGCCTTCGCGGCCAGAGCGCGCGCCTCGCGGACAACAGCGGGGTCGAGGTTGAGCCGGGTTTGCATTGGGCTTACTCCCCCTGGTTTCCGGAACTGTGTTCGTCAAGGCGCCGCTGGAAGAGGGCGCGGACGGCCGGCTGCGCGCGGATCAGATCAAGGGCCAGCTCCGCGTGTCCGGGTACGTACCCGTTGCCTACCAGCATTGTGACGTCCGAGGCGACGCCCTCGGCTCCAAGCGCCGCGGCGGTGAACGAGGTGGCCATCGAGAAGAAGATCACCGTGCCGCCCTGGGCCGTTGCCAGGATCGCGCCGCCTTCGCAGCCAGGCACGTCGACGCAGACGACCGTGACATCGGCCGGACCGCCTGCGCTGTCGATCGCGCGGGACACCGCGACCGGATTGCGGGCGTCAGCGATCACTATCGCGTCGACCACGCCGGGCCGGCCAGTCGCCGCCGGCCCGGCTTGAGTCTGCTGGCCGGGCCCGGCGCCGGGCGCGGCAGCCTCGCGCAGGAGCCGGGCCTCGGCCTCGTGCGGCACCACGCCGATGACCCGTGCGGCGCCAGCCTGCCGTGCGGCTGCAGCCGACAGCGAGCCGCTCTTGCCTGCCGCGCCGATGATGGCCACGACTGGTTCTGGCGACTGGCACTTGGCGACAACCCGGTGGGTCAGGGCGGGGGCGCCGCAGACATCCATCACCGCCAGGGCTAGCCCGGCCGGCAGGTCATCGGGCAGCTTCGCGGCGATCGACCGGCCGAACAGGATCGCGTGACCCGCGCACGGCACCTGCTCGGACTTGCCGTCCCAGCTGGCAAGGCTGTCGGTGATCACCAGCGGGGTCAGGCTAAGCGAGACCAGCGTGGCGATCTTGTCACCGGGCGCGAGGCCAAGCGGGGACTCCGGGCCGACCTCGTCGACAGTCCCGGTGAGCATGCCCCCGGAGCCGGTCACCGGGTTCTGCATCTTGCCCCGGGTCCTGACGATCTCCAGGACCGAAGCCCTGATCTTGTCCGGGTTGCCGTCGTGTGCTTCGCGCAGCTGGCGGAACGACGCGGCGTCCAGGTTCAGCCGGGTGACCGCGACCCGCACCTCGTCCGGCCAGATCTGCGGTTTCGGGTCGAGCCGCCAGGCGGCCTGCGGCAGCACGCCGACCGGTTCCAGCACCCTGTGCAGCCCGAGCGGCGAGCCCGTCGCGCTGGCCTGTCCATTGAGGCTTATCCCGGTACGCACGGGAGTCTGGCCGGGCCCTGGTCCGCCGCCGTCGTGCGGATCGAGCCACGATCGGGTCATCCCTGGATCCTTCCGGTCGGCCAGTTCGCAACCACCCGGCTGGTGCCGGCTCGCGAGCTATGGGTGGTTTGAACTCGGCGCAAGGGTAGTATCAGCATTCAATAGATTTTGTTGCTCATCACTATACCGACAGCAGGTTCTTGCGTAGCCTTCCGAAACTGCGGATCATCGTCCTGAGAATCGGAATATCCCGAGGGGCAGGTGCAGCTGTGATCGAACAGCCGTATATCTACCGGCACTCCGAGCTGGTGGAGCCGGACTGGCAGCGGCTGCCCGGCTGGGCGGGCGTCTCCGATGAGGACTGGGCATCGGCCCAGTGGCAGCGAGCGCACTGCGTCAAAAACGTCCGCCAGCTGCGACAGGTCATGGGGGCTGGCCTGGACGACCGGTTCTATGCCGACCTGGAGCGTGACCAGGCAGAACGCGCCACCATGTCGATGCTGGTGCCGCCTCAGATGATCAACACGATGGTGCCGCACCGCTCCCCCGACGACCCCGGGTTCACCGACGCCTTCTACGCCGATCCGGTCCGCCGGTACATGATTCCCGTTTTCTCCGACCGCCGCGCGGACTGGCCGTCGCACCCGCTGGCCTCCCGGGACTCGCTGCACGAAGCGGAGATGTGGGCGGTCGAGGGCCTCACCCACCGGTACCCGACCAAAGTGCTCGCTGAGCTGCTGCCGACGTGCCCGCAGTACTGCGGTCACTGCACGCGCATGGACCTGGTCGGGAACCCGACCGCGGTGGTCGACAAGCACAAGTTCGTGCTCGGCCGCGAGGACCGGCTGACCGCGATGATGGAGTACCTGCGTGCCAACCCCGGCGTCCGGGACGTCGTCGTCTCCGGCGGCGATGTGGCCAACTTGCCCTGGCCGCGGCTCGAGTCGTTCGTCGCCGGCCTGCTCGAGATCGAGAACATCCGTGATATCCGGCTCGCGACGAAAGCGCTGATGGCGCTGCCGCAGTACTGGCTGACCGACGAGGTCCGAGCCGGGATGGAGCGGCTGGCGACGGTAGCCCGGCAGCGCGACGTGAGCATCGCGATCCACACGCACGTGAACGCAGCCCAGTCGGTGACCCCGCTCGTCGCGGCTGCCGCCAAGGCGATGCTCGACACTGGCATCCGCGACGTCCGCAACCAGGGCGTGCTGCTGCGCGGCACCAACGAGAAGACCGAGCAGCTGCTCGACCTCTGTTTCGCCCTGCTCGATGACGCCAAGATCATGCCGTACTACTTCTACATGTGCGACATGATCCCCGGCAGCGAGCACTGGCGGCTGTCACTAGCCGAGGCACAGCAGCTGCAGCACGACATCATGGGCTACCTGCCCGGCTTCGCGACGCCCAGGTTCATCTGCGACGTGCCGTACGTCGGCAAGCGCTGGGTGCACCAGGTCGCCAGGTACGACCACGAGCTCGGCATCTCGTACTGGACGAAGAACTACCGCACCGCCGTCGAGTCCGGCGACGCGATGGCCCTCAAGCGCGAGTACGAGTACTACGACCCGATCCATCTGCTCCCGGAGGCGGGCCAGAAGTACTGGCGCTCCAGGACCGCGGAGCCAGTCGCAGTCGGCTGAGACGTTCTGCAGCTAGGCGACGGCGCCCCGATCCCAGACCTGTGAGCAGCCCGCTCTCCGAAGGCGGGATCTGGATCAACGGGCTCACGGACGGGATTGACTGGGCCGACGTCGCCGTCGCGGGCGGCGTGGCTTACCGGGCGCTGGCCCGCATGCATGCCGCAGAACGGCGCGTGGAGCAGGGAAACCTCCAGTCCGCAGACGCGGCGGCCGGCCCCGAAGGAGACTACGACGGCCGACCGCCCTGCTGGCCGGCGTCTGGGGCCGAACCAGCACGCCCGGGCGACGGTGTTCAGCCGGAACCAGACAGAGGACTACTTCCAGCAAGTAGAGATACGACTGCGCAGCACGCTCGAGCCGCATCGCTGTTCCGGATACGAAATTTTCTGGCGATGCCTCAAGACCGAGAACGCCTATGCCGAGATCGTCCGGTGGAACGGCATGATCTCCGCTGAAGACAGCGTGTTCCGTACGGGCAACCCCGGGATCGGCTTCAACTTCGGTGCCCGGCCGGCAGATTTGCGTCAGCCGCCGGGATGTGGCATGCCTTTGACAGTGCATCTACCCATACAAGAGCGGCAATCCGGGTACCTAGCAGTGCTCGCCGCAGACGGGCACCAAGTCGGTCATGTCGACGTTGAGCTGAGATCGGGCCAGTTCCACGACGTCATACTCACCGACGATGTTGCCTACCGGTTCCCGCGCGACCCGCAATCCCGTTCTGTACTCCCCCAGCGGATGGCACTGCTCACCGTGCTAGCCGATGCCCGGCTGCCGGTAGCGATTCCAGCTCCCCTCAGGGCTCTGGAACTAGTGGTCCGCGAGCGCATGTCCCGGCCACTCGGCAGCTGTTACGTCGCGCTCAGCCGCGTGCACGGCCGTCCCGCCGACGCCGCGATCGCCAGTGATCCGCTCGCGGCTGCGGGCCTGACCCGGCAGCTTGCAGACCTCCTTGACCGGATGGCGGTGGCCGGAGGCGAGCCCGCGATCAGGCGAGCCACCGAAGCGGCAAGCGCCGACTACTGGTTGGAGTGGGCTGACCAGGTACGGGAGGTGCTATTCCCGCTGATGTCGGAGGGCGGCCGCAGTCGCGCCGCAATTGAACTGGCGGCCGTTGAGGAGGTCCGGGCGACCGGTACCGCGCTCGTCCACGGTGACCTCGGTGGCGCGAACTTGCTGATGACAGTTGCCAGTGAGCCGGCCGGTGATCGCGCGCCGGTCCTGGCCGGCATCCTGGACTGGGATGAAGCGCGCGTCGGCAACCAGGCGAACGACCTAGCCTCGCTGGCCGTCACGTTCGGCTGGCCGCTGACGGCACAGATCGAACAGCAGCGGCAGTCAACCGACGCCAGCCTGCTGTCGTCGGCGCGGGTGATCGCGGCGACATTCGCCTTGCAGCAGGCGCTGCCAGCCGCCCTCAGTGGCGACGTGGCCAGCCTTGATGACGGCCTGATGAGGTACCGGTAACTGATCGCTGCGCCGGCCATCATGACGGGCTGCGGAAAGCTGCGGCCACTCCTCGTCGCCCGCCATCAGCCCGAACTTGTCATCCCGATGGCCCGCCGCCTGTATCAGGACGCGCTGCAGGCCGACCTGCCCGAGTTCGTCGCCTGGGCCCTCATCTTCCAGGCTGAAGCAGGCGAGCGCGCCGTCGTGCAGCTAGCCCAGGCAGTCGCCCGGGAGGTCAGCAATCCGGCGCTGCGGGCGCGGGCCGCCCGCGCGGCGGCCGCCTGTTAGCGAAAGCTCCACAATTGCGGCGCGCGCGCACGGACCTGAGCGGCCATGCGGCCGAGCGCTTCGGCGACAGGCATCGGCGGCAGCCGCTGCCCGTCGCGCAAGCGCAGCGAGAGCTCTCCCCCGCTCGCTTCGGCGTCACCGATCACCGCCTGATACGGGACCAGCCGATGCAGTCTGATGCGGGCGCCGAGGCTGCCGCCGGCGGCCAGTTCCGCTCGCAGTCCCAGGTCCATCGCCTCGCTGAGCACTGCGCGCGCAGCCGCGGCCTGACCATCGCCGACCGGTAGGACGACTAGCTGGACGGGGGCGAGCCAGGGCGGGAACGCACCACCGTGCACGTCGATCAGGTGCGCCAGCAACCGCTCCAGCCCGCCGATGACGCTGCGATGGACCATGACCGGCCGGTGCCTGCCGCCGTCTGCGCCGATGTACTCGAGGCCGAAGCGCTCCGGCTGGTAGAAATCGACCTGCACGGTGGACAGGCTCGCCTCCCGCTCGGAGCTGTCAGCGACCTGCACGTCAATCTTCGGCCCGTAGAACGCGGCCTCCCCCGCCTCGGCCTCGTACGGCACCGCCGCGCTCTCGAGCACCTCTCGCAGCATGGCCGCGGCCCGGTCCCACATCTCGCACTTGCCGACATACTTGTGGCCGGCTCCGGCTAGCGACAGCCGGTACCGGACCGGCTCGATACCCATCGCCAGGTATGCCTGCCTGATCATCGCCAGCGCCGCGGCGGCTTCTGCCGCCACCTGGTCCGGGGTGCAGAAGATATGCGCGTCGTTCAGCTGTATCGACCGCACTCTGGTCAGGCCGCCCAGTACGCCGGAAAGCTCGGAGCGGTACATCCCGCCGAGCTCGGCCAGCCGCAGCGGAAGTTCCCGGTAGCTATGTGACCTGGACCGGTAGATGACCGCATGGTGCGGGCACAGGCTCGGGCGGAGCACTACCTGCTCGCCGCCGATGTCCATGGCCGGATACATGCCCTCCCGGTAGTGGTCGAAGTGGCCGGAGATCTGATACAGCTCGAGCTTGCCGATCACTGGTGAGTAGACGTGCTGGTAACCGGCCTTGCGCTCCAGCCCGTAGACGAACTCTTCCAGCTCGTGCCGGACCGCAGCGCCGGCCGGCCGCAGGTACGGAAGTCCCGCGCCGATCAGCGGGTCGGTGTCGAACAGATCAAGCTCGCGGCCGAGCTTGCGGTGGTCATGCAGAGGTTGCTTGACGGACATGACGGTCTCCTCGCGGGTTCGGACGTCGGGGCGAGGTGACCGCGGGAATGCAAAAGCCCCGGGGCACTCGCCCCGGGGCCTTTACTGACAGCAGTGATCAGCGCGCCGGGACGTGCTCCGGCGTCGTCGTCAGTCCAGCGCGCTTCATAGTCATCAGGGTAGCAAAATCTGCTAGATGGCATCCTCGGGCAGCGAGCTTCCGAGGGTCGGCCGCTGCTTGAAGTACGGGCTGCCGATCGCCCAGTAGATCGCTAGCGGGATCAGGCCGATCGCCAGCCCGCCGAGACCGACCCAGATCACCACTGCGTCACTGGTGTTCGTGGCCACGAACTCGCCGAGGATCCAGAACATGAAGGCAGCGCCGACGAACGGCCACAGGCCGATCAGCACGAAGTTCTTGACGGACTTGAACAGCACCTTCCGGAACGCGATCACGACGGTGAGCCCGGCGAGCCCGTAGTAGACCGCGATCTGGATCCCGATGGCGGAGATGGCGTCGACCAGAATCGTGCTCAGCGAGCCGACGTAGTTCGAGCCGATGAACAAGCCCAGCGACACGATCGCAACGGCGATCGTGGCGATCCACGGCGTCTGCCGGACCGGCAGGATCTTGCCGAAGAATGCCGGCAGCGTCCGCTCCCTGGACATCGCGAACAGCGTCCGCGTCACCTGGATCAGCGTTGTCTCCAGCGTGGCGATGGTGGACAGCATGACGGCGATGACCAGCAGTTTGCCGCCGACTCCCGACCAGACTTCCTGGCCGAGAACGGCGAGTACGTCGCCGGCGTTCGCCTGGATTGTCTTGGCCGGCATGGCCAGGTTCGTCGCGACGGTGAAAATCTCGTAGAGCGCGAACACGATCACCACGCCGATGATGCCGCCGAGCCCAGCCGTCCGCTTGCTGTCCTTCATTTCCTCGTTGAGGTTCGAGGAGACATCCCAGCCCCAGTAATAGAACGCGGCCACCAGGCCGCCAGCCGCGAACCCGGCCAGCCCGTTGAAGTGGCTGAAGCCGAACCAGGACCAGGAGAAATGCACCACGCTGTGGCTGGCCGAATGCACGATGGCCAGGATCGCGAACAGCACCAGGATGGCCACCTCGATGCCGGACATGATCCACTGCGCCCGCGCGGTCACCCGCACGCCCATGATCACCAGCCCCACCATGACCAGGAACCACACCGAGCCGATAGCGGTGACCAGCGCGGTGTCGTTGGCCTGCGACTGGTCGAACAAGCCGATGGTCACCGAGCCGGCCGGCAGCGACCCGGCCACCATGAAGATCGTGGCAGAGATCACCAGCGCCCAGCCCGCTACGAACCCGAGCGACGGATGCAGCACGCGGCCGACCCAGGCGTAGCTGGCCCCGGCGTTGGCCTCGATCCGGTTCAGGTAGCTGAACGCCCAGGCGATGCCGAGCATGGGGATCCCGCAGTAGAGCAGGGCGGCCGGCCCTGCGAAGGCAACTGCCCCCAGCAATGCCGCCGTACTGCCCGCGATGGTGTAGGCAGGCGCGCTGCCGGCCACGGCCATCACGATCGAGTCGAACAAGCCCAGGACGTTGGCCCGCAGGCCCGTCTCAGCCGCCGCCGGCGGCGAGGCAGGCTCAGTGCTTGTGGTCATAGCTGCTCCCGGTTCGAGTGCCGCAGGCTGACAGGTGGCAACGCATTCTGTCGGCAGATGCCAGGAATGTGCAACTGATTCGGAGCACGATGACCCAGCGGAGTCGCGATACGATCGTCGTGCCCGAGATTGACGACGGAATTAGTAACCGGGAACGGCTGATTGCGCCGCCGGACGCCTGGTGGCTACCGCTCTGCGGAACGGCCGGC
>Ga0335074_10016237_pt1 | contig 10481 bp, 6 predicted proteins | sample Lox_Sample_23_FD_206715 | JGI IMG/M metagenome (GOLD analysis project Ga0335074, IMG submission 206715) | Soil microbial communities from Loxahatchee National Wildlife Refuge, Florida, United States - Lox_Sample_2.3 | ecosystem: Environmental > Terrestrial > Soil > Wetlands | place: USA: Florida...
GGATTGCGGTCACGTACACGACGGTTCTGGTGTATGAGACGATCCGGTGCTGGCACGCCTCGGGCAGACCGGCGGGCGACGCGCTCTTCCGCAGCAGGGCAGCGCAGGAAGGGCGGCCGGCAGCTAGCTGACCAGCCGGCGTCGAACCAGGTCAAGCCCGAGCGCTCAGACGTCCCAGGCTGCTGTCCACTCCTCTGCTCCCGGATCCACAGCCACTGCGGCGCTTCCTGTTCTGCTCATGGCTGCTCCATCCACATTGCGCAACTCCACGCCAGGCAGCAGGCTGGCCGGAAGCGTGACCGATTCCGGTGCCACGCCGCCACGGCGGACGAAGTGCGCTTTCCATCCGCGGCTCCCCGCAGGTTCCAGGGTCAGCGAAACGCGCCCGAACCGCGTTGGCGTCTCGGTCAGAGCAAAAGGCTGCCGCTCGGTCAGATCCGTCGGCACGACGCCTTCCAGCAGCCGCAGGCTGCCGTCGTCTTCGAGCACCAGCATGTGTCGCAGGTACCGGATGCACTCGGCGCTGGCCCAGTTATGCGGCATGTCGCCCCAGAGCATCCCGATCAATGCTGTCTGCAGCGGCTGCTCCTCGCGCCAGGCATGCAGCGGCGAAGCGTGATTGAGATATCCGGCGAAGGTGCGGTGCGCCCAGTCACGCAGCCCCGCCCACAAATAGACCTCGACCACAAACGGGGCGTTGTAGTTCCAGACGCCTTCGTGGTGCAGCCAGCCCGTCTCGGCGGGGATGTCCTCCTGGGTGCAGGCCTGCATCAGCGCAATGTGCCCGCGCACCACCGGATCGTCGCGGCGGAAAACTTCGCCGGGAAAGATGGTCTGCGACAGAGCCCACTGCGCCGTCTGCGGGCGCGGACGATCCCACCCGTTCTGGTGCATGAGCGGGTCTTCGCGCATGAGGATGGGCAGATACGAAAATCCGCGCGGGTCGGTGACCATCTGATCGCTCGCGGCGCGATCGAAGGCCGCGCGCAGCTGCTGATAAAAGCCGGCGGCGCGCTTCAGATCGGGCAGATTCAGCCTCTCATTCGCGCGCGCGACAGCGCGGAGCCCGGCCAGCGCCCACAGCGTGTTGCTGAAGTCGTAGCACACGCCGCCGATGCCCCCATCGGGAAATCCCGGCGCCAAAATGCCGTACTTTCCGTTGGGAGAGTTCCCCTGACGCGCCTGATCGCACAGACCGATGAGGAAATCGACAGCCTGACCGACCTTCGGTGCGAGACCGCGGAGCAGACTCCAGTCCTGTTTCAGCTCGCAGGCGCGCACCAGCGTAAACATCGCGATGGCGGTGTCTTTCCAGTGCTCTTTGCCCGCGGAAGCAATGATCTGCCCGGTGGAGACCTGGTGATCCCACTCCGAAAGCAGTCCTTTGTCCGCGGCGTCGTCGTAACCGAGGTAGCGAGCGGCCTCCAGGAGGAAGTTGCCGTCGACGATCCACATGCCGCGATAAACGGTGGGGCCGACCTCGAAGACCAGCATGCCGTCCTTCACCTCCCGCGCCTGCTGGATGTTGCGCGCGCAGGCGCTGAGGAAGTCGCCGTTCACGCCGGGCAATGACCAGTCGACGGGCGACTCGAAGGCGTGCCACTGGCGCCACCAGCTGCGGACTTCATCAAGAAGCGCGTCGGGAGAAATCGTCGTGTCCGGCTTTCCCGTGCTCCCCTGCTGTGGAAAGCGGAAGAAATATCGCAGCGGCTGGGCGGCGGTAGCTGTGCCGTGCTCCAGATACAACTCGTAGCCGCCCTCGTCGAGCCGCCATCCCAGATCGCCGCGACTGGGAAAGGCATTCACGGGAATCGAGATCATCCACGGCGTCTGTTCGTTCTCGCGAAAGATGCTGGACACGGCTCCCGAACCGGCCGCCAGCCGGTATTGCCGGCACGAGCGAATGCGGACCAGCGGCGCGGCGGCGACCGTGCCGGATTTCGGTCGAATTTCCATCAGCACGTTGTCGACCCGCCCCTCGCCTTCGCGGCGCGTGGCAAAGGCGATCAGCTCCACCGTCGCCGCGGCGCGTTCGAGCGTGGTGTGCACGATGGGAACGCCGACGCTCTCCATATTCTGGCTGTGCCAGACCTCCTGGCCCATGCCGGCAAGCCCAAACTCGACAATCGTGCCGAACTGATCGATGCCGGCAAAGATGTCCGCAGGGAAGTCGTAGCGCAGATCGCCGCGTTTCCCCAGGACAGTCTTCTCGGGGTCGTCGGGAAAGCAGATGGTCGACTGGAAGTCGGCGGGCGCGTACCGAAAATCGACGCGCTCCCCGGAAGCCGCCGCACCGGCCTCGAGGCCGCTGCCCCGCACCGTTGACGGCCACTCCAGGCTCCCGAGTACGCCGGCTGCGCTTCCGCCGGCCAGAAATGTGCGTCGATTGATCGGCTTCATCCTCTTCCTCACGGCTCCAGCGTGGCCCACAGCGAAGCCAGCCGCGCCGGATCGGAGATCCACTGCACGGCTTCAGGATTCCGCTGATACTGCCGGTAAATCGAGAGTCTTGCATCGAGCCCCAGTTCCGGATAGTGCCTCGGACCCCCCACCCGGAGCGGCGATTTTGTGTAGCGCGGGTTCGCCTGCCACTCGACGCGGCCGCCGCGGAACAACGGATACCACGCCAGCCCGCCATGGGCACGCACATTGTCGTAGAGGAATCGATACTGGCGCTCGCACCACGCACCAAAGACCATGGGCGCGCCCTCGTCCGCGTTGATCACCGAGTGCGCCCAGCCTGGCGGAACCACCACCTGATCGCCCGGGCCGGCCTCTACGGCGATGCAGCGGCCGGGATCGTCCCCGGCAGATTCCTGCGCATAGACGATCGCGCGCCCCTCCCAGATCTCGAAGAGCTCCGGCGTCGACCATCCGCTGTGCGGCGCCGGCGCGTGGGTGTGTCCCTGGCTGCGCACCGGCTCGTCGCCCAGGCGTCCGCTGGCGTAGACCACCACGCCGAAGAGCAGATACCGTCTCTTCAAATCAGCCTCGTCGCCGCGTCGGCACACGTCCATGGCGATGCCATAGACCGGATCGGGACCGTCGCACTGCGGATCCCGCAGGCTGAGGCGAATGTCCGCGAGACGGCGCATCTCCGGGGCGGGACCCAGCACACCCGGGCCGTAGTCAAAGCTCAGTTCGCCGGGCCGCAGCGTGATATCGAGACCCGAATCGAAGCGCACCGCCGGTCTCTCATTCATAGGACACGAGCTTCGGACGGCCGTCCTGTTCGATCACACGTGCGCCGAAGCCGCGCTCGCGAATCGTAGCGTAGTCGTAGCCGGCGTCACTGCCCCAGCAGGCCCAGAAGATCAGCGGCTCCTCGCCGACATTGACCACCCGGTGTGCGTGCCGTCCCTGAATGTAATGCAGCGTTCCCGGCGCCATGGCTTCACCCCACGTCGTGCGCTGCTCGTCCATCCGCATCAGCAGCCCCGCTCCCTGCACAACCGTGTAGTACTCGGCGCGGGTCCGGTTTGCATGGAAGTGGCCGTGCGTCATGAAATATTCTCCGCCGACCTTGCCCGGCTGCAGGATCGTCACTCCCCAGATCAGACCTCCCTCTTCGCCGGCAGCGGCGGCCGGCCACCAGCGCACCCGGTAGATCTCCTGCTGTTGGTCCATGCGGCGGTAAGCGGCTGCATCCTGGAAAATCCCATCCAGATCCGCGAGCCGCTTCGCGCTCTCCTGGACCGGTGACCCGCTCATGCGGCCGGCGAGCCACTCGATTCCGACAATCGCGCTGGCCGGCTCTGTCGCTCGATCTTCCTCTGGATTGTCATTCCCAGGTTTTTCCATGGCTGAACCAGATGCTAGCAGGGGAACCTGGTCGTTCCCAACGATATCGGTGCGTTCTGATGTTCGCTTCGCAGCAAACGAATCGCGCCGCTCTTCGACTCTGGCGCGACCGATGAGATGTCACCGCTCCAGATAGGCGTCGAAGCTTCCGCGTGTGACCCCGGAGACTCATCGACGGCACTCTCTGGTCCGGGGTTTTTCGCGTATTCCTGAAAGTTGGGCGCTTGAGCCTTGCTCTATGATTTTGATGCGACCGCTCCATTCGAATCTCATTCCACCGGAGGTTTTTGCCGATGAATCGCCGCAGCTTTCTCAAGGTCTCAGCCGGCGCGGCGGCCATAGCGGCGCAGTCGCATAGCCTGCCCGCTCTGCCTCGCGCGCTGCCGCCGGTGCCGTCGCTGAGCGGACTGGCCAGCGTGCGCATGCCCCATACCTTCATGGAACTCTTCAATCTGCCCATCGCCATGAACGACTGGGGCTACGCGCAGACGGTGAAGTCAGTCACCGGCATCAACGCCATGGCCTTTCCGCCCTACGTCTGCTGCGGCATGCCCGACGTTCCGTGGAGCCCAGGCCTGCTCACCACCTGCGAACTTCTTGTGAACGACCGCCTCGCGGCCATCTCCGACGATCCCGCACAGGCGGTCATCTATCAGTGGTTTCCTCATGGCGTCGTGCGAGAGCAGACGCTGGATGCCATCCGCTTCCGCTCGACGATGTTCCTGCCGCCTGATCAGCGGGCGGTTCTCCAGAAGATTGAGCTCCGCAACACGGGCGCGCAAAGCGCGAATCTGACCATCGGCTTCGATATGCGCGCTGCGGTCACACGCAAAACGACGGCGTGGATGGCCAATCTTCCCGGAGAAGGCGACAACCGGGTTTCGTGGGATGCTGCGCACGGACGGCTGACCTTTGCCGCGCAGCATTCACCCGCCGCGTGCTCGCAGGGGATCCATCCGCCGGCCGATTCCCTGGTCGTCGGCAACGTGCTCACCTACCGGCTGGCGCTGGCTCCTGGAGAGAGCCGCGAGTTGCACTTTGTCGCGGCGATCGCGTCTGGTTCCGCAGAATCCGATTCGCTCCACGACCGCATGCAGTCGAGCTTCGCCGCGCTGGAAGCGCAAAACGAGCGCCGCTTCGAGCAGCTGATCCAGTCCGCCTTTACCGCGGGGAACAGCGACTTCTCCGGCCACCTGCCGCGCCTTCAAACCAGCAGCGAGACGCTCTGGAATCTCTACCAGAACGGATTTCGCAATCTGCTCACCGCGCGCCGGCGTTCTCCCGATTCCGCGTACGGACCGACGCTGCTCACCCTCAGCGGTCACGTGCTGCCCACGCTCAGCTTCCCGTGGGACACCTCCCTGAGCAGCCTGAGCCTCGCGCTTCTCGATCCGCTGCCGCTGCGCAACCTGGTGGAAGTCTGGTTCCAGCGCGACATGCATCTGCATCTCGCTACCGACTACATCTCCGGCGAAGCCGTCGGTCCCTGGTATGCCGTCAACGACATGGCCATCGTCCGCTGCGCGCAGGATTATCTGCGCATCACCGGCGATTTTGCGTGGCTCGATAAGCAGGTGGGTGGCAGGCTCGTGCTCGATTCCCTGCTCGATCACGCAACCTACTGGAAAAAGCTTGTGGGCAGGAACGGTCTCGCCGATTACGGCAGCATTCAGAATCTACTCGAAGTCGTCAGCACCTACATCCATGAGGTCGCTGGCATGAACGCCGGGAATGTGTCCGGCATGCGCTTTGTCGCGGACCTGCTCGACCGGCGCGGACGCACGCAACAGGCCGCCCAGCTCCGCGCCGAGGCAACGTCGCTCGCGCAGCGCATCAACGACGTCCTCTACGTGAAGGGCAAAGGATGGTGGCGCTGCGGCCAGCCCGATGGCGCCTTCAATGAAGTCCGCCACTGTTACGATTTTCTCGCCGTCTTCGACAACATGGGCCAGGACCTCTCTCAAAGCCAGAAGCGTGAGATGGCAGACTTCTTCTGGTCCCAGCTGGCTTCGAAGAAATGGATGCGCGCCCTGGCCAGCGGCGATCCCGACGCCACCTGGAATGTCCGCCCCGATCACAGCTGCCTCGGTGCCTACACGGCATGGCCGCCCGAGTGTGCCAAAGCGCTCTTCCAGGTCGACGATCCCGCGCGGATCGCCGTCTGGCTGGCCGAGGTGGCGAAGGCCGGCAACCAGGGTCCCATCGGTCAGGCGCATTACGTCGAGCAGGTGGTGCCGCCGCTCCAGGGAGGCGCGTACAAGGCCTCGAACGATGCCCCGTTCATCGAGGACTGGTGCGCCATCTCCGGCGGAGCTTTCATCGACATGGTCATCGAGTCGATCTTCGGCGTCACCCCGCACCTCGATGGCGGACTCCACGCCGCGCCGAAGCTGGCTGCCTTCGATCCCGGCGCTCGCCTCGAAGGTTTCCATTACCAGGGCGGCGAATATTCCATCTCCGCTTCCGGAGTCGTCCGCACCGGCTGAGAATCAGGCGTCAGCGGGGCGTCTGATGCGCGGCTTCCCGCAGCTGCAGTTCTGCTATTCTCACCCCGAAGGAGAATGCGGTTGCTCAAACCCCGCGGCCTGGCCGCTGCCGTCCTGTTGGCCTCTGTCGTTCCTTTCGCCGTCTCGGCCCTGCAGCAGGGCCAGCAGCCCATGGCTTCCGGGGGCAGTTCAACCGGCGGGGCGCACGCCGCCGTCTTCGACGCCGAACACCGCCCCATCACCGCCGGCGGTTTCGTCAAATCCGGTCCCGCGGTCTTCGTCGACGCTTCTGAAAAGTCCGGCCTCGCCTCGTGGTCTCACGTGATGGGCTCGCCCGAGCAGAAATACATCATCGACGTCAACGGATCCGGCGTCTGCCTCCTCGACTACAACAACGATGGCTGGCTCGATATTTATCTCGTCAACGGATCTACCTACGACGCCGTCTCCGGGAAAACTACTCCGCCCCACGCCGCGCTCTTCCGCAACAATCACGACGGCACCTTCACCGACGTCGCCGAGCAGGCCGGCGTCACCAACGACCGCTGGGGATTCGGCTGCGCCGTCGGCGATTACAACAACGACGGCTGGCCCGATCTCTACGTCACCAACTTCGGCAAAAACCGCCTTTACCGCAACAACCACGACGGCACCTTCACCGACGTCGCCGAACAGGCCGGCGTCACCCTCGGCAACTGGTCCACCGGCGCTACGTTCGGCGATTACGACGGCGATGGCTTCCTCGACCTCTTTGTTCCCGGCTACATCCACTACGACTTCGCCCATCCGCCCGTGCCCGGATCCAGCTCCGTCTCCGCCGCTACCTGCACCTTCCGCGGCGAGCCCGTCATGTGCGGTCCCCGCGGTCTCGAGGGCGAGCCCGATCATCTCTTCCATAACAACGGCAACGGAACCTTCACCGACGTCAGCGTCAAAGCCGGAGTCAGCGATCCCTCGCACTTCTACGGTTTCTCCAGCGTCTTCGTTGACCTCAACAACGATGGCAAAGTCGATCTGGCTGTCGCCGACGACTCCACCCCCAACTACCTTTACATCAACAAGGGCAACGGAACGTTCTCCGATGAGAGCTACACTTCCGGCTTCGCGCTCAACGAGGATGGCCGCGAAATCGCCGGCATGGGCCTCGCCGCCGGCGACTACGACAACTCCGGCTGGGACAGCCTCTTCGTCACCGATTTCTCCGACGACTACGACGTCCTCTACCACAACGACGGAAATGCCAATTTCACCGACGTCAGCTATCGGATGGGCATCGCCCAGGACACCATTCCCTTCCTCGGCTGGGGCGCCGGTTTCATCGACTACGACAACGACGGCTGGAAAGATCTCTTTCTGGTCAACGGCCACGTCTACTCCGCCGTCGATCGCTACGACTGGGGCACGACCTTTGCCGAGCGGCCGCTGCTCTTCCACAACGACCACGGCAAACACTTCACGCTCGTCCCGCCCGTCGAAAACACCGGGCTCGCAGTCGTCGCTCCGTCGCGGGGCGCGGCCTTCGGCGACCTCTTCAACGACGGCAAGATCGATGTCGTCATCAATCCGCTCTCCGGCCACGCCATCCTGCTGCGCAACGTCAACCCCGACCGCAACCACTGGGTCGAGCTCAAACTCGTCGGCGGTCCCAAATCCCCGCGCGACGCCGTTGGTGCTACCGTCTATCTCACCGCCGGAGGCATCCGCCAGCGCGGCGACGTTCTCAGCGGAGGCAGCTATCTCTCCTCCAGCGATCAGCGCGTGCACTTCGGCCTCGGCGCCGCCGCCACCGTCGACAAGCTCGTGATTCACTGGCCCGGCGGCGACATCGAATCCGTACCCCTGCCGGCGGTCGACCGCATCTTCACCATTACTCAGGACAAAGGCATCACCGGCGTTCTCTGCGTCGCCTGCGAGTCGGCGCGGAAGTAAGAACGTCGCTGCTGCCTGGTGCTGGTTATTCGTGAGCGGGTGACGGCGCTGCCGCCTTCGACGCAACCACACCCACCCCTTCGCGAACCGTGTAGTAGCGATCGGCCGCCAGACCGCTCAGCGTCTCTTTTTCGCCCGAAGGCCAGAAGACCTCGGCCTTGTCGATCCGAGTGTGCGCGCCCAGGCCGAAGTGCAGCCGCAGATCGCTCTGCGAAAGATAGCTCCCGCCGCTGCGCACTTCGTCCATCTCCACCAGATCGCCGGCCGTGATGCGCACCCGTGCGTTCAGCGCCAGTCGATTGTGTCCGGAGCCCTCGAGGGCAAAGCTCACCCAGTGATTCGCCGGCCCTCCCTCCACGCGCAGGATCATCGGCTGGCCCTCCAGGTTCTCGACCACGATCTCGAGATGCCCGTCGTTGAATAGGTCGCCCACCGCCAGCCCGCGGCTCACCTGCGGAATCCGCACCGCCGCTCCCACCTCATCGCTCACGTTGCGAAAGGTGCCGTCGTGCTGGTTCAGGAAGACCAGCTTCGGCTCGCGATAACGCGTCCCGATGTCGCGCGTATCTACCTGCGGGTACACATGGCCGTTCACGATGATCAGGTCCGGCCACCCGTCGTTATTCAGATCGAGAAACGCGTCGCCCCAGCCCACCGTCGGCTTTGTCGCGCGCACCAGCCCGGCCTCGATCGACACATCGGTGAAGTTCATCCCGCCGTCGTTGCGAAAGAGCGTCGCATATTCATCGCTGAAATGGCTGATCAGCACCGAGAGCCTCCCCGTGTGCAGATAGTCGCCGAGCGCAATGCCCATATTCGCCTGGCTCGCTCCTTCCGCGTTGACGGCAATGCCCGCATCGAGCGCCACATCGGTAAAGTGTCCCCTGCCGTCGTTCTTATACAGGTAATTGGGCTCGCCGTCGTTCGCCACCAGAAGATCGAGCCGCCCGTCGCCGCTGAAGTCCGACCACACCGCCGTCAGCCCGTAGCGCATCTCCGGATCGCCCACGCCCGCCTGCTCCGAGACGTCGCTGAAGGTTCCGTCGCCGTTGTTGCGGTACAGCGAGTCCGGCAGCCCTTTCAGCCCCCGCGGGCCGCACTGCACCTGGATGCCGCGATACTGGCAGTTCTGCATGGAGCCGAAGAGCGGCAGGTCATGCAGGTTCAGGTCCACGTAGCGTGAGACGAACAGGTCCGGCCAGCCGTCGCCATCGAAGTCGCCGAAGGCCGCGCCCGTCGCCCAGCCATCCCCACCCGCGAGCCCGGCCTGTTTGGTTACGTCGGTAAATGTGCCGTCCCCGTTGTTGCGGTAGAGCACCACGCCGCCGAAGCAGGTCACCAGCAGATCGGGCCAGCCGTCGCCGTTGTAGTCACCCACCACCGCGCCCATCGCCCAGCATGGATAGCCCACCCCCGCCTTGTCGGTCACATCGGTAAAGGTGCCGTCGCGATTGTTATGGTAGAGCGCGCTCTTCGCCCGCTTGCCGTGGAGCGCCATGTCCACGCTGGGTGCGTTGGTGAAGTAGATATCCGGATAGCCATCGCGATCGTAGTCAATCAGGGCCACGCCGCCGCTCATCGACTCCACGACGTAACGCTTCTCCGGCGCCGATAGATGATCGAAGTGGATCCCGGTTACGCCGGTAATGTCCACCAGCTGTGGCAATGCTTCATGGCCGCTGTTCGCCGGCCACGCGCGGACGACCGACGGACCCGCCGCGACCAGGACGATCGCCGCCGCGATGGCCAGCGCAACCACCCACGGCGCGCGCAGTCGATTGGGCCTGCCTCCGCCTCGCTGTTTCGCCACGCCTCGCATCATCCCTTACCGCACCTGCCGTTGTCACGTCCATTTCGTTGCGGTGCCCCGCTCAGTCGGCGCAGATCTGGCGATTCCAGAGCCACCGCTGTTACCACCGGCCCTTTTCCGCGAATAGCTCGTGCAAATTGCTGTAACCCCGCCCTCAGTCACTCTGACCGAAGCGTGCATACCGGGTCGACATTTGCGCCGCGCCATGCCGGAACCCAGCAGGCCGCAGCAGCTACCGCAGCTAGCAGCGTGATCATGCCCAACCACGAAACCGGATCGAGCGTCGAGGTGCCGAAGAGAAGCGAGGTAATGCCCCGGCTGGCGGCCAGGGCGCCGCACGCGCCGATCGTCATGCCCCAGAGGACAACCTGCATGCCGTCACGGAACGCCAGAGCCAGAATGTCGCCCCGTGAAGCACCCAGCGCCATGCGTACGCCGATCTCGTGCATCCGTTC
>Ga0335074_10016238_pt1 | contig 10481 bp, 7 predicted proteins | sample Lox_Sample_23_FD_206715 | JGI IMG/M metagenome (GOLD analysis project Ga0335074, IMG submission 206715) | Soil microbial communities from Loxahatchee National Wildlife Refuge, Florida, United States - Lox_Sample_2.3 | ecosystem: Environmental > Terrestrial > Soil > Wetlands | place: USA: Florida...
GGTTTGTCAGTCCAGCGCGCCTGCCGAGTGGTGAACCTGTCACGGGCGGCGTACTACCGGACAGCAGGAGGCGAGCTTGCGGCTCGCGATGAGCTAGTGATTAATGCCCTCAACGAGGTAGTCGCTAGGCATGGCCGCTGGGGCTTTTGGAAATGTCATGAGCGTCTGCGGCTCGATGGCCATGTGTGGAATCACAAGCGTACCTGGCGGATCTACTGTGCGCTGCGCTTGAATCTGCCGCGGCGCACCCGCAAACGCCTGGTGCGGCCGGTGCAACCATTGGATGCGCCAGCGCTGCCTAATGAAATTTGGGCACTCGATTTCATGAGCAACAGCCTTTACCAGGGACGCCGCTTCCGAACCTTGAATATCCTCGATGAAGGCGTCCGCGAAGCGCTGGCCATCGAAATCGATAGCAGCTTGCCAGCCGAGCGCGTGGTCCGAACTTTACAACAATTAGCCGCTTGGCGTGGATTGCCTAGGGCGATTCGCCTGGATAACGGGCCCGAACTTACCGCGCAGCGATTTACCACCTGGTGCGCGGTTAAAGGTATTGAGCTGCGGCACATCCAGCCCGGCAAGCCGAATCAAAACGCCTTCATCGAACGCTTTAATCGATCGTATCGGACCGAAGTTCTTAACAGTTGGCTCTTTGGGTCGCTCGATGAGGTTCGCGAAATCACTCATCGATGGATCCGCAGCTACAACGAGGAACGCCCTCACAACGCCTTGAGTAACCTGCCTCCAACGGTGTATCGCGAGCGCTTGCTCGCAGGGCTAAACTCTACTTTGCAACTGTCTACTTGACGGGGAAGCTTACGGTTGCTCTCAGATGAAGTTTGCTGCGACATTAAACCCTCACCTCCCGTACGATTGTGCTGCAAGTCAATTAGGCATCTCAATCGGCTTGCGTACGGAGGCGCGGAAACACTTTAATGAGGGATAGATTGAGATATTTGATTGCGGCCGCTCGACCGCTTTCAGCCGCGGGAGATTTTTCATGCATGACGTGATCATCAAGGGCGGGACCATCGTCGATGGAACCGGCGCAGCTAAATTCAATGGTGACGTAGCGTTCACCGACGGACGGATCACCGGTGTCGGCAGCAACCTGGGAACGGCGCGGCGAACGATCGCGGCAGCCGGCTTGCTGGTCACGCCCGCGTGGGTCGATGTGCATACCCATTACGACGGTCAAGCGACGTGGGACGCGCAGCTCGCACCCTCGCTATGGCACGGGGTGGCGACGGTCGTGATGGGCAACTGCGGCGTCGGATTTGCGCCCGCTAAACCTGATCGTCACGAATGGCTAATCGGCCTGATGGAAGGTGTCGAGGATATTCCCAGTGCGTCACTGGCGGCTGGGATTCCGTGGGGTTGGGAAACGTTCCCGGAATATCTCAACGTGCTGGAGCAGATGCCACGAACGCTGGATATCGGCACGCAGTTAACGCATGGGGCGTTGCGCGGTTACGTGATGGGCGAGCGGGGAGCGAAGAACGAAGCCGCGACGGCTGATGATATCGCGCAGATGGCCGCATTGGCACGAGAGGCGATACTGGCGGGAGCACTCGGCTTCTCGACCTCGCGGACGCCGATTCATACGGCAGTCGATGGCCAGCCGGTCCCAGGAACTTACGCATCGGAAGTTGAACTGCTGACGATTGCGCGCGCGATCAAACAGACCGGGCGCGGGTTGCTCGAATGGGTGCCGGCAGGAGTCGGCGGTGAAGATCTCAAGGGCCTGCCAGAAGAAATCGAACTGATGCATCGAATTGCGAAGGGCAGCGGATGTCCGATCACCTTCCTGATGGCGCAACACAATGCCGACCCGGAACAGTGGCGCGAGGAACTTCGCTTATCGGAGGCGGCGGCCGCTGACGGTGCGCAGATTACGCCGCAGGTATTTGGGCGGCCAGTCTGCACATTATTCAGTATCCAGGGCGACAATCCATTCCAGTATTTCCCGAGCTTCCAGCCGCTCAAAAATCTGCCGCTGGCCGAGAAGCTGGCAACGCTGCGTAATCCGGATTTCCGGCGCAAGCTGCTAACCGAAGATGATCCGAATACGGCAGGCATGTCCTTGCTTTACAAGATGGACATTTTGTGGGAGCGGACCTATCCGATGGGCTATCCGTTGAGCTACACGCCGATGGAGGGCAACGCGATCGCCGCGATAGCGCGGCGCGAGGGACGCAGTCCACGAGAGGTCGCGTATGACTTGATGCTCGAGAACGACGGGCGCGCGTTTCTCATGTACGCGGCGGCGGGATACGCGCAGGGCAATGAAAAAGCATTGTTCGCCATGCTCAATCACCCGCTGACCGCGCTTGGCGGAAGCGACGCGGGGGCGCACGTGAGAGTGATTTGCGACGCCAGCATGCCGACTTACATGTTGACGCATTGGGTACGCGGCCATGCAGAGGGCACGCCGTACCATCTGCCGCTCGAAATGGTAGTGCGGAAACTGTCGCGCGATGGCGCGCGTCTGTTCGGGATGGCTGATCGCGGAACCCTCGAACCGGGAATGAAAGCGAACATCAACCTGATCGATTTTGACCGGCTCGACCTGAATCATCCGGAAGTAATCACTGATCTCCCTGCTGGGATGCCACGCCTGATGCAGACTGCAAAGGGTTACGTCGCGACATTTGTCAGTGGCGAGGCGGTGCAGGAAGATGGGCGCGATACGGGTGCTCGTCCCGGGAGGATCGTGCGCGGGGGAGCGCAGCGCACCGCTCTAGTCAATCGCAGTAATAAGTGAGTAGCCAGCGGCACTCCCTAATGGAGTGCCGCTTTGGTTCCGGGTCAGATGATGCGGCAGACGATCTTAATTCTTGACTTTGTGGCTGGTGGCCGAATAGCTCGAAGACGGCTCCTCGCACGTCCAGCTCGACGCTAGATCGACATTCCCAGTTCCGTCATACACCGCGGTCTCCGGATAGGCGCACAGCGGCATCGTGCGGTCGGGCGGTGGCGTCCCATCATTATTCGGATAGTGGGCAGCGATAATACCATCCGGCGCAGGACCGCCTTCGGCCCATTCGATGAGTGGACTCAGTGGATCGAAGACGTTGGGACCTGGGCCTCCGCTGCAATGGTGCATGCCAGGAACCATAAAGAGGCGGGCATTTTCGCGGAGGATGTCATAGAGACCGCCGGACGCTTGGGCGTCCGCGGACATTCCGAACTTAAAGATGCTGGTGTAGTGAACGTTGGAGGGATGGGCGTTTGCGGCTTTGGCAGCTGAAGTGTAGTAGTCAACGCTGACGAACGGTGTAAGCGCTGGATCGCTCCAGCCGTGATACATGAGGAGCTTGCCGCCGTGGGAGAAGAACGGCTGAAGGTTGGGATTCTGGCCATTGCCTTGATACGCCGAGGAGAGCTTAACGAGTTGCAGGACTTCGTAGTAATTGCCGAAATCGAAGGATAAGGAATCAGCGTTCGGATTATCGAAGAGATAATACTTCATGAACTGATCCTGGAAGCTCCATTGGAAGGGAGCTTCCTCGAATGATGGGAGCGGCGTTGTGCCCCAGGGGTCGGCGACCCCGAAAGTGGGCGTGACGAAACCAGTTATCCATTCTTCCCAGCCGTCGGGACCGCCCGGATCGCTCGCGGTATAGCCCGGGTAAAGCTGTTGCCCTATTGAGGTTTTAGCGCCGCTGTAGATCGCATCCACTGTCGCTACCTGGCCCGCCGTCAGGCAAGTCGGCTCGTCGCCGGAGGAGCATTCGATACTGGCGGGATCGAAGTGGCATTTGCGAGGATCCTGAATGAGACCATCGGGGACGCCGTCGAGGTCGTCACATTCGGCGAGCACTGCCGAATCGAGCAATTCGACCTTCGCGGGAGGCAGATAGTTGTCCGTATTTGCGAGCAGAGCCTGATCGTTCCAGTTGAAGCCTGCTATCGGATAACCGATTGCAGGGTCCCCCGCGACGATGCCGTGATAATCGGTCGGATATTTCTGCGCTTCGACCATCGCCTGACGGCCGCCGGTCGAGCATCCGTCGAAATAGGAATTCATGGCGCTGACTTCGTAATAGGCCTCAGCCAGCGTTTGGCCTACGACGGTGCTGAGATGAACGGCGCGATCGGCGAAATCTTCACGTCCAGCCTGATTCGGTTGACCGTCGGGTAGCAGCGCGTAGCTGCCGTCGAGTTCAGCCAGCGGACCAAGTTCGGACTCGTGACCGGCGTCGGTGGTCGCAGCGGCGAAGCCAGCTTCGAGTACGGGTGGAAATTCGCTGTCACCTACCAACAGGCTGCCGACGTAACCGCCACCGCCGATGAATAGAAAACGGCCGTTCCAAGTAACGGGGAGGCCGACCTCAAAACCAACCGACCCGGGCTGGCCGTAGGTGCTAGTTGCGATTGTTCCGACGACGTCGCAATACGAAACGGGCGTCGTGAGGGCGGTCGCACTCGTGATCGTGGCGTTGAGACTCGCGGGCAGGGCTGCACCGAGGGTCGCGGGATCGCATGACAGCGTTGCCGCAGCAGCGTTCGGCGCCATCGCAGCGAACAAGCCAAGGAAGAAGATTGAAAAGCCAGCTGTAGCACTTAACGCAAGGCGAGGCGTGCGAAGCATAGGGTCCTCCCCGTTAGACCGCGCCGCCAGCCGAACGGATTCTCCTCCCATTCAATCGCGGGCCGCAGTGACAGGCGCGTGACGTTAAAGTGCGCTGTAACATCGGAGAAGCATGCCCGTCAACTGAAAGATGCACTGCTTGTATCAAGTCACCGACATTAAGGGTTACCCAAGGCGGCGAAGCGGCCGGCCGAGGTGGCGGGGTTTTCACCTTTCGCGATTCGGTGGTAGCATCGGCATCGCAAAATTTGGCCGCTGACTTTTGGCGTAAAACTTAACGGTTCGAGGATTCCTATGGCCGATGCGAAAATAAGCAAACTCTGGGCACTGCCGGGCGCGGTCCTGACCGCTCCAGCCTCGCTGCTGATGCATGGCGGGGACGCGACGCTGCTCGATCTGCCCTGCCCTTCCTTTTTGATGGAGCATCCCAAGGGGCTGGTGCTATTCGATACCGGGTGCAACGAGAAGATAATCGACGATGCACCGGGATATTGGGGGGCGACGGCTGAACATTTGCCACTCAAATGGAGCAAGCAGGATACGCTCGACAAGCAGATCAAGGGCGTCGGGTATAAACCGGAAGATGTTAAATACGTCATCTTGTCGCACGCTCATCTAGACCATTCGGGCGGCCTGACCTATTTCCCGAATGCGACCTTTATCGCCGGCAAGGATGAAGTGCGTTACGCCTACTGGCCCGATCCTGATCGCCGCTGGGCCTTTATCCTCAACGATTTCCTGCCGACGCGTGGCTATAAGTGGCTCGAATTCGGCGAGGATTTCGATCTGTTCGGCGACGGAGCAATCAAATTCCTATTCACGCCGGGGCATACGCCGGGTGAATGCTCAGTGCTCGTAAATGCGCCCGATCGCAAGTTTCTCCTGGTCGGCGATACTGCGCATTTGCGTGCCGCAGTCGATAACGAAGCGACGATGCCGATCGATACCGATCCGCTGACTTCGACGGTGTCGCTCCGCAAGATCAAGGCGATTCGTGATATGCAGGGCGCCACGATGTGGATCACGCATGACCCTGACGACTGGAAGGAACATCCTCATCGCGTCGGCTGATAATCGACTAAGAGCCGAGTTTGTATCGATGAGGTGATGTGATCGATGCCGATTTATGAGTGGAACTGTGTCGCGTGTGACCTCAGCTTCGAGGCGCTGGCCTCGGTGGCTGAGGCCAACGCTGAGCGCGCCTGCCCTGAATGCGGAGATCCCGCAGCTAGAATCATTTCGGCATGTATAATCGGCGTGATCGCGCCTCCGCAGGCAGCGGCATCGACCGCGCATGCGGACCGATCACACCACCATGGTCATACGCACGGGCGGCGATCGCCGATTCCGGAACCAGCGCGTCTGTGCTGGATGGACGACAAGTCGGCGGAGCGCCTGGCGGCATACAAGACCGGGCGCGGTCACGAATACGATGACAAGCAAGCGGTGGCCGCTGAGCGCCGCAAACAGCGCGGAGAGATAGAGCCTAAGGCAGCCGACGATGCATACTCGCCGGTAAAGGTAATGCTGGCACGCAAGAAGGCCAAGGAGGCTGCGGTGAAGGCCGCGGTTCAGCCTGCCGGCGCAGCAGCGGCTCCAGTACTCGCGAATGAAACGGCCAGCCCGACGCGCTAATAGCTAATCGATAGCATATGGCTAGTTAGAGGGGTGACTTATCATGCTCGCTCCTCATTGCTTAAGGCCTAGCGCATGATCAGATTGAGTCCCGAGGGCGTTGAGTAACGGTTGTTATCACGGTAGCCTTTCGGTACTTGATCATTAATGTAGACAGGATAGCTATTGTCGGTCGGATCGCCGACGAATGACGCGTGGCTATTCTGGATATCCCAGAAGGCATAAAGCAGCGAGCCTGACGAATCGACCGGACCGATACCGGGGACATTTATCGTATGCAGAAATAGCCCGGCGATTTTCCAAGGCTGATTCTGGCGATCGTACAGATCTTCCCAGTAGGTATTGTAGGTAGTCGTGTCGATATACATCACGCGCTTGCCATAGCAATAGCCACTCTGGCGCGCGGGCAGCTTACTGGCGCTGATGACGTAGCTATCGCGCACCTGCCATTCGCCCCATGAAGGTTTGGGAAACGCCAGCGGCATATCATAGTCGTCGGGAAACGGCCCGGGCATTTTCGGCAAGATCAACGCGAGGACCTTCTTTTCGCCGAGGTAATCAACAGTCATCTCGGTAAGGTTAGAATCGAAGCCGGAGCGATAGTCCTCACTCGTGATATCGATGCCTTCGGTCAGGCTGCAGCGGGCGAGCGGCGACACTGGCTGATAGCGGCGCAGTGATGGGATGAAGGCGTAGAGATCTTCGGAGCGCGCCGGGTCAGTATGCGCAATCGTCAGCGAGGCCGTATAACGCAGTTGTTCGGGCGCGGTGACGATGTACCATTGCGTCCAGAAGACATCCTCGAAGCCAGGCTCGGTCGTGGGAATACCAGGGTCGGTATTAAAACTCATCTGGCGGTAGACGACATCGCCGTTCACGCAGTTGACGTTGCCGCCGCGGTCGAGAGAGCATCCGCCGGCGTGGTTAATCACGATCGAATGCGGGTAATAGCGATAGATCACGTCGGCCAGAATTTTCCAACCCTTATGCGGATCGGCAGGATTAGGGAACGGTGTGCCGCCGCGATAACCGGTTAGCGTGAGGCCACCATCAGGCAACTCGACCAATTTGACATTGTTGGCGTAGCTCTCGGTGGCGGCTTGATAGTTGCGCGGCGGCGGATTCATAACGGTCGGGCCGACCGCGATCTTGACGTCAGACGGCATCTTCCAGAAATACTTGCCCTCGAAGAGCGCTTGCATACCATCCGACATGTATTGCCGGTACTGCTGCCAGTTCTGATTGGTGATTGTCGTGCCCGGCGGGATGGGAGTTGTGGTAGCGCCGATTCCGATGCCACCACTGGAAAAAGTTGTTTGCGCTGACGCGCTACCTAGCGAGCCGCCCAAAACAAGCGACAGCAAAATGACGACAACGGTCAGGTTCCGAACTACCTGCATGCTAAATAAACCCTTCGAGCCGGACCGCTAATGATGGTCCGCGACTACTAATCTGCGGGCGGAGTATCGTTGGTCGCGCGTCCTTTGGCAAGTATTTGTGCAGCTCTTGCCCGGGTGCCATTGCGATATAAATCAACCCGTCAGCAGCGCATCATGGTTGCGCAGATAAAGTTGATAGTCTACAGCTTCTTCTAACTAAACTGTTGGAGGAGATCACCATGAGCAAGCCGATTTATGACATCCCGGTCCGCAAGATCGACGGCACCGAAGCATCGTTGGGCGAATACAAGGGCGATGTGATGCTGGTCGTTAACGTCGCCTCGAAGTGCGGCCTGACCCCGCAATACACGGATTTGGAGGGTATCTACGAGCAGTACCGTGATCGCGGGCTAGTGGTGCTGGGCTTTCCGGCGAATCAGTTCGCTGGGCAGGAGCCGGGGACCAACGACGAGATCAAGCAATTCTGCGAGACCAAGTATGCGGTGAAGTTTCCGCTTTTCGAGAAGATTGTCGTGAAAGGCGAAGGGCAGCATCCGCTCTATCAGGAGTTGATCAACGAGATCCCGCATGCGCAACAAAATCCCAAGGGAAGCCTGCGCAAAACGCTCGATCAGCATGGCCTCGGACCCACAAACGATACTGATATCATGTGGAACTTCGAGAAGTTCCTGATCGATCGTCAGGGCAAAGTAGTGGGACGCTTCGCGCCGGATGTCGCGCCGAAAGATCCGGCACTCATGAGTGCGATTGAGGCCGAGCTGGCGAAGCCCGCCTAAGTCGCCGGTAATCGCGAGCCACATCGGCCGAATAAATGAGGACGGCCACAGTATTTGCTGCGGCCGTCCTCTGGCTCGCGTTATGGCGATTAGCTAGAGACGTGCGGCCTGCGGGCCGCGCACTACTTTGCCTGGCATCGCGCCGGTCGGCTCGCCATCCTCAAACGTTACCTCGCCATTCACGATTGTATAGCGGTAGCCGTCGACGCGTTGGATGAAGCGGCGGCCGTCGGCTGGGAGATCGAAGACCATCTCAGGCGGATGCAGGCGGAGGTTATTGAAGTCAATCAGATTGAAATCAGCCTTGAGCCCGAGCGTCAGCGTTCCGCGATCGCGCAGGCCGTAAAGCGCGGCTGTATCCGAAGTTTGTCGTTTAATCGCAAGTTCGAGCGGCAGGCGCTCGCCGCGGTTACGGTCGCGTACCCAGTGGGTTAGCAGATAGGTCGGCATGCTGGCGTCGCAGATCACGCCGCAATGGGCGCCGCCGTCACTCAGCGACAGGACAGTCGCCGAGTCGGTCAACTGCGGCAAAATCGAATCGAAGGAGTAATTCTTGTAAGCGAGCGGCATGTAAATGATGCCACGTCCGTCGCGTTCGATGAGGGTGTCGTAGGCAACTTCTTGGGGAGTGCGGCCAGCGGCGCGCGCCTGCGCCAGAATGCTCCTCTCCGCCGACGGCTCATAATCAGGCGGATCGCCGAGCGCGAAATGATGCTGGAAATGGCTGACCATCGCGAGCGTTTGCTCTTCCCGTACGGCAGGCTGATCGTTGAGGATTTGTGCGCGCACATCAGGATCGCGAAGGCGAGCGAGCCGCTCGTCGAAATTCAATCCGGCCATGATCTGGCGGTAGCTGCGATGGGTACTGAAGGGATGTAAGGAGCTATGCAGGCTCATCAGCGAAGCGGCCGGACGGGCGGCAACCTGTGCCACCATCCGCGCGCCCTGCTGATTTTGCTGGCGAATGAAATCGAGCACCTGCCACATCTTCATCCCGGAGCGGCGGCTGATGAGTGCTGCGAGCGAGATTGGACGCTGAGTCTCCGCTGAAAGCTTGGCCATCCACGTCAGGTCGGCATCAGGACCGTCAAGGTCGGAGATGATTTCAAAGACGCCGTGGCCCGCCTCGCCGAGGCCGCGACCGATCCCAATCATCTCGTCGAGGGCAGCGAAAGTCCCCGGGACATACGCCTTGTCGCGCGTGCGATGGACCAGCGTGCGCGAGGTGCTGACGCCGAGCGCACCCGCCGTAACGCCTTCGCGGACGATCGCGGCCATCTGCGCGATGTCATCGGCGGTAGCAGGTTCGTTGGCGGCGCCACGCTCGCCCATCACATAGGCGCGGACTGCGCAATGCGGAACGTGAGCGCCGATATCGAGCACGCGTTTCATGCCGCCAAGCGCGTCGAGGTACTCAGGGAACGATTCCCATAAGAAGTCGATGCCAGCGGTCAGAGTAGCGGTCGGGATGTCCTCGACGCCGTCCATCATGCTGATCAGGAAGGCCTCTTTGCCGCGCCGTACTGGCGCAAAACCGACGCCACAGTTGCCCATCACCAGGGTGGTGACGCCGTGCCAGCTCGACGGCGAAAGATACGGATCCCACGCCACCTGGCCGTCGTAATGTGTGTGGATATCGACCCATCCGGGCGCGACCAGCAGGCCGCTAGCATCGATTTCGCGGCGTCCGGCGCCAGCTTTGCCGCCCACGCCGGCAATTTTGCCGCCATCAATCGCGAGATCACCGGCGAAGCGCGATGCACCAGTGCCGTCGATAATTGTTCCATTGCGAATCACGAGGTCATGCATGTGAGCGTTCCTCCGGGAGTAGCTGATGCGAGTAATCAATTTGCTGCTACGGCGACTAAATCAAGCGCGAGGCCATCTGGCAACATTTGAAGACTTGCGCTGTAAAGACAGGCCTTCGATCAAGGAGTGAACGGGCGGCGCGATCGCCGCCCGTGAAAGAGAAAATCTAAGCTTGAGGCTTACAGAGAGCCGGGAATTGGCGCTTGAGCTGTTCCAGTTTGGGCAAGTCGTTGGCAACTATGTAAGGATTGTCCGGATGAAGCTCAA
>Ga0335074_10016239_pt1 | contig 10481 bp, 8 predicted proteins | sample Lox_Sample_23_FD_206715 | JGI IMG/M metagenome (GOLD analysis project Ga0335074, IMG submission 206715) | Soil microbial communities from Loxahatchee National Wildlife Refuge, Florida, United States - Lox_Sample_2.3 | ecosystem: Environmental > Terrestrial > Soil > Wetlands | place: USA: Florida...
TTCGTCTTCTCCCAAATCGGCAGCGTGCTTGATCAGCCCGTTCTCTGGCTTTGCGCGTTCCTTCTCTTCCTCTACGTCGCCTGCGAAGTCGGCGTGTGGAATTGGCTGGTGCAACACCTGATCGCACAAGGCATCCCGCAAGTTCGCGCGCTCAACATCCTTTCGTTTGGATTCGCCCTGGGGCTGCTGCTTGGCCGCTTAGGCGCATCGGAAATTTTGATCTCCGTACGGGGCCTCAGCGTTACCCTCGCCGCGTCCGTTCTGATGACGATCATGACTTTCCTGATGCTCCGCACGCGCAACCCGACGGTTGCCTGGATCCTCACGTTTCTCGCGGGGATGTCGTGCGCGCCGGTGTTCCCCACCACCATCGCACTGATCGGCGACCGTATCCCACGCATGACCGGCACCGCGATCGGCATCGCTGTCACCGCCAGTTGGATCGGACTCGCCGTCAGCTCGCGTGTCATCGGCTCTATCGCCGCGGGCGATCCGGCGCGGCTGAAAAAGGCGCTACTCGTGATCCCCGGAATGTCCGTGATCATGATCCTGGTGAACCTCGCGCTGATAAAAACTTAAAACATTGTCGCCTTGCTTGATCTCGCGATAGCGCCGCAAATGTCCGTATTGCTCCCGGGCCTTGAATCGCGCGGAGTGTTGGATGATCACCAGCGGCGTTTGCGATTGATCGAGCGCGGCCATCGCGGTCTCATACTCCTTCGTCATTTCATACGGCGGATCGAGAAACGCGATAGCGGCGCCGATGCGCTCGATCACCAGCCCAGGCCTGCCCGTGAAAACCTCTGCGCGGTGGTCGATTCCGAGAGCGGCCACATTTTCGCGAATCACTTCTGCCGCTGCTCGATTTTTCTCGATGAAGACGCAGCGCCGCGCACCCCGGCTGAGCGCCTCAATCCCAACTGCGCCGGTGCCAGCGTAAATATCGAGAAAGACGCAATCAGCAACGCGCGCGCTCAGCACGTCGAACAATGTTTCGCGCAGCCGGTCGGGCGTGGGACGAGTGTTCAACCCCGGCAGGCTCTTTAACCGGCGGCTGCGAAATTCTCCCCCGATTACGCGCATCCGTCTTCTTCCCTAACCAACCTGTACCAGCCCGTATCGCCTTTGCCAGTGCTCGCGAATATAGGCGACCGCGTTTCGCAATTCTTCCTGTGACGGCGGATTCGTAATAAATGCCTGCGCTTCGTTGCGCGCCAGTTCGAGAATATCTTTGTCGCGAATGATATTGCCGATGCGCAGCGCCGGCAAGCCCGATTGCTTCGTGCCGAAAAACTCGCCCGGCCCGCGCAGCTTCAGGTCCATTTCGGCGATGTAAAATCCGTCGCTCGAATCCACCATGGTGCGAATACGTTCGCGCGCGGCGTCGCCGAGTTTGCCGGTCACCAGAATGCAGTAGCTCTGCTCGGCGCCCCGCCCCACGCGCCCGCGCAGTTGATGCAATTGTGACAGCCCGAACCGTTCGGCCTGCTCGATCACCATAACTGTCGCATTCGGAACGTCCACGCCCACCTCGATCACTGTCGTCGAGACCAGGATCTTCACTTCCCCGCGGCGAAATTGATCCATCACCGTTTCTTTTTCATCGTTTTTCAGCTTTCCGTGCAGCAGCCCCACGCGAATATCCGGAAACACTTTCTGCGATAGATGTTCAAACATCTTTTGCGCAGCCTTCATGGCTTCCGCTTCCTCGATTACCGGATACACGACGTATGCCTGCCGGCCCTTGGCGATCTGCTGCTTCAGGAAGCTATAGACACTTTCGACCCGATCGTCCGTAACATTCCTGGTCTCAATCGGACGGCGCCCCGGCGGCATCTCATCGATGATCGAGATATCGAGATCGCCATAAATGGTGAGCGCGAGCGTGCGCGGAATGGGAGTCGCGGTCATCACCAGAACGTCGGGATGTTTCGCTTTCGACACCAGGCGCAGCCGCTGCATCACGCCGAACCGATGCTGTTCGTCGACGATCGCGAGTCCCAGCTTCTTCCACTCGACATCCTCTTCGATCAGCGCATGCGTCCCGATCCCGACGTGCACCAGCCCTTGGGCCAGCAATTTCTTGAGCTGCGATTTTTCGCGCGCCGTCGCCGATCCGGTGAGCAGCGCGGGTACGTAGCCCATTTTCTGGAACAGATTCTTGAAATACAAGTAATGCTGGCTCGCCAGGATTTCCGTGGGCGCCAGCACCGCCGCCTGATAGCCGTTTTCGATGGCGATCACGGCCGCTTCCGCTGCCACCAAGGTTTTACCGCTGCCGACGTCCCCTTGCAGCAGCCGGCTCATCGGATGCGGCGCCTGCATATCTTCGGCGATTTCCTTCAGCACCCGCTTCTGCGCGCCCGTGGGCTTGAAGGGCAGCATGGCCTTGACCTTGTCGCGCACGCGATCGCTTAGCTCAAAGGAAATCCCCGGCTGCAGCCGCGCCTTGGCGCGCTTGAGCGACAATCCGCATTCGAGCCAAAAGAATTCCTCGAAGATCAGGCGCCATTGCGCGGGCGTGCGGTACGCATTGAGCAACCGGCGATCGGACGCGGGCGGAGGGAAATGCAGTGCACGAGTGGCGCTCCAGCGATCGGGCAGTTTCAGATGCTCGCGGAGCGCCGCCGGAAGATCGTCTGCGAGCGGCACGATGGATTCGAGCACGCGATGCACGATGGACCGAAACGCGCGCGTCGTCACTTTGCCCGCCGCTTCATAAACCGGCACGATCCGCCCGGTGTGCAGCGCGGCATCGGAATCGGAATCGTCGCCCGCCAGAACTTCAAACTCGGGGTGCATCATCAACAGCTCGCCGGTGTAGTTGTCGAGCTCGATCTTGCCGTACAGTGCCGCACGCACGCCGGGCAAAAATCGATCCACCAGATACCCGCCATGAAACCATTTCGCGAGCAACCGCTGGCCCGACGTGTCTTTGAAGATGGCCTCAAATAATCCGATGTTCCTCCGCCGAAATCCGCGCAAATGCGCCGATTGCACTTCGGCCAGCACGGTCGCCATCTCGCCGGGCGCAAGTTGCGCAATGGTTTTGATATTGGTGCGATCCTCGTAGCGGAAGGGCGCGTAGGAGAGCAGATCTTCCACCGTAACCAGGCCCTTGGCTTCGAGCATCTCGGCGCGGGCCGGTCCTACGCCTTTGACGAACTTGAGAGGAGTGGAAGTGTCCAACGCGGAGGCTCTCTGCGGCTGCAAGAGCCAGTGTACAATGGCGGGCCGGCTACTTCCTTGCGAAACGAGGCTGGGTTCAAGACTACTTCTGGTCGCCGGGCTCGGGAGGCGCGGATTCGTTGGGACCGCTGTAGCGCCGGCGCTGCAACGCCTGCCATTGTTGTTCGTTCAGCACCAGCCGCAACTTCAAGCTTAATTGCGAAAGCGTGCGCGTTAAATCGCTACGAGCATCCACCAGCCGCTCGATGGCCTCGTTGGCTTTCCCCGGATCCACGGGATTGCGATTGAACTGATCCGCCAGAGCTTGCTCGGCCTGATTCACCTCCGCGCGCACGTTCAGCAAATGCGGCCGGAATTCCCGGACGGCGGCGCGGATCTGTTCGCGCTGCGCGGGCGTGAGATTGAGGTTGCGGGTAATCTCGGGGCGGCTCCACCACGGATAGATGCCTTTGGGCATCTGCGCGAACAAGCTGCCGCCCGCGAGCGCCAGCAGAATCAGCGAACGCCGCATCTATTGTTCCTGAAACAAACCGTGGATCGGCTGGACTGCTTTGGGCTCCGTCCGTTGCTCCATCGCCGAAAGATCGGAGAACAACTGTTCGTCGGAGATGGTCGGAGCGGTGGACTTGCTGCGATGCTCGAACTGAATGCCGCCGGCCACCAGCGCGAGCAGCATCGCGAACGAGAGCGCCCAGCGCATGAGAGGCCGGACGCGCTGTGTTTCATCCATCCGCCGGTAGATCGCACGGCGCTGCGCGGCGAGAAATTCGGCCGAGACTTCGGGCTCCGCGGCACTGTGCGACTTTTCGTGCAGCCAGGATTCAAAATCACTGTCGTTCGAATGTGTCATCGTTCTTCCCGATCGCGAAAGTACAGATCGTGCAGCTCCTCCCGAAGCTTTTCCGTGGCACGAAACAGATGTACTTTCACCGTACCAATGTCGAGATCCAGAATCTCGGCGATTTCCGCCAAGCTCCGATCTTCATAATGCCTCAACGTGAACGCCGCTCGCTGCCGCAAACTCAACCGTGTTAGCGCTTGCGCGATCCGCTGGGCGATTTCGTGTGCAAACGCCTGATCCTCCGCGTTGGGATCGGCGCAGGGCGCCAGGCTCAGGATCGCCGATTCGTCTTCGGCTTTGGGGCGCTTTCGCCAGAACTGCCAGCGGCGCGAACGCAAGCGATCCAGGCAAGTGTTTACAGCAATCCGGGTTACCCACTTGGACGGATCGTCTAAATCCTTGGATTCAGGGCGTTTCAGCGCCTGCCAGGCTTTGAGAAAAGTGTCCTGCGTGGCGGAATCGGCCTCTTCGGCGTCCTGGAGCATGCGGCGGCACAGCAGAAACACGCGTTTCTGCTCAGAAGCCATCCAACTGCCGAATTCCCGGGTCCCGGCCAGTACGCCGACCTTGGCCTCCAGGCGATCCGCCATCGCGCCCATCATACCCTCTGACGTGAATCAGAGGAATCGGTTGACATGCTCCGTGAACGTTTAAAGATTAGCCGGAGTGGCCGTTTTGGACCGCAGTGGCAAGCTGAGCCGTGCCGGCGGACGCCGCAGCCTGCTCAAGCAGACGGGAGACAGCGGCTTTACTGTCTTCCGATAGTGGCTTGGTGCTGAAAATGGAGCATCCTTTGGCGATGTGCTGAACATCGGCCGCGTCCTGCTCCACCACCATTTCGTGCTCCACCCAGCTCGACAGCGGAATATTGCGGAAGTATAGCCGTTCCTGCAAGACCATGGACTTCTGGCGAGACGCAACCGATTTATTTTCACGGAAGTAGTGGCGTTCTTCCACGCGGAAATCCTGCATGAATTCGTCCAGCGCCCGGCGGCGCGCTTCCTGTTCTGTGGCGCGAACACGCTCTTCCATGGTGTTGCGCGCGGTGCGAACCTCCGCGCGAGCCTCCGCGATGATTTCGCGCTCTTTCGAAACAGCCACTTCCATGCGGGCCTGCATGATATAGAAGGACAGCAAGGCGGAGCCGGCGGCGATGAAGACCGGCAAAAGGATCCACAAGAGGGCGTCAAGCTGCATACCGATTTTATATCGGCAGTAGCCTGTCGAAACGTTAGGTACCAGTTTCCTTAGTTAGCCCGCTTACAGAATCGACGATTGCGAGCCGTCGATCTTGCCGCCGGAGATCAAGGCGGCGAACAAAGGGAGCCGGAAAGTAAACAGCGCCTTCAAGATAGCTTTCATCCGGAACAGCAGTCCGGCCATGAAGCCGTAATGTTTGCTGAAAAACACCGCGGCGCCGTGAATGCGATCGGCCGCCAGGATGGTGCGGGCAGATTCGGCGTAACCGCCGCCGGGGGTGTAAAGAGCGGTGACGCGCGGCAACACGAGGGTTTTGCGCGAGACACGCCGGATCTGGTAGCACAGCTCCGCGTCGGCCCAGGAGTCGCCATAACGCTCGTCCAAATAATTCAAGCCCTTCACGAAGAATTTGCGGACCAGGAAAGCGTGGAACGTCGCATATTCCACGGGAAAAATCTCCGCGCTGGTGTCCACGGCTACGGGAATCAGATCCGGACCGGTATCGGGAGTGGGTAGCCGGAAAAACTGCGGCGCCGTGCGCGTTTCCGTATCGAGCAGCAGCGGGCAGACCGCTACCGTCTCCGGATCGGCATCAAGCTGCGCGACAAGCGACGGGATGGTGGTGGGAAGCACTTCCACTTCCGGCGTCATAAACAACAGATATTCACCGTTGGCGGTGCGCGTGCCGATGTTGAGCGCTTTCGTACGGCCGAAATAGCGCGGCAGGCGCAGCATGGTGACGTTGGCAAATTCGGAATCGAGCTGGGCGCTTTCATCGTGGGAGCCACAATCAACCACCAGGATCTCGAGCGAAGGGCGATCGTTGGAGCCTTCGAGCGCCGCAAGGCAGCGGCGTAGCGCGGGCGCACTGTCGTAGGAAAAGATCAGGGCGGTCACACGGATGGCAGGCGGAAGATCGATCTCCTCCAGCCGAGGTTCGGGTACGACCGCTACAATCGGCGAAGCCTTGTGCGCTTCTTTGCGTTTACTGGCGATGGGCATGGGTTGCGGGAGATCTCACTTCGAAATTGTCATCAGGCAGTCGGCGTCGAGCAGCATCACTTTGGACGGTGGCGTCTTGAGCGGAATGGAAAACGGCTCCGGATCGCGGCCCGCCGCCAGCCAATAGATATTGCTTCTATCACCAGTTTCCACTTCCACGGGCACCCGTGCGCTGAAGGCTTGGTCGACGTCACTTTGGGTCAGTGTTCCGGTTAATTTCATGGCTCGCCAGGAATAAGACAGCTTTACGGCGGGGACTCCGGTTCCATAGATCCAATTATCAAAAAAGACTTTGAGGCCGGGATCGGGCGAGGGCGGGGCGTAGTGGCTTGCGAGTTCCCGAAACTGGTCCGTGCTGATGGAATGGTAGTTCGTGGCCACGTCGCGCAGCAGGCTCAGGAACTTTTCGTCGCCCAGGCGGCGGCGCAACATATGGATGATCCAGGTGCCTTTCTCGTATGTCACGGTGCGCCAGGCGTCAGGAGCAAGAGACGACTCCAGACGGTTTCCCCAAATGATGGGCCCAGCGGATTCGAGCGAGCTGCCACTGGGCGCCTTCGACAGCAAGTGATCGCGGTACTGGTCCAGCACCGCCTGCATGGCTTTCGGGCCTTTGTTGCGTTCAAGCAGCAGCAGAGCCGAATAATTGGCCAGGGATTCGATGAGCCAGTCGTCTTGATAGCCGGCCGGCACTACCAAGTTGCCCCACCATTGATGCGCCACTTCGTGAGCCTCTAGGAGTTCCGAAAAAAACGTCTCTTCGCTCCTCTCGCGCAGCCGCGGAGGGAGCTGATCCGGGTTGACATAGGCGAGCGTCGAAAGATAAACCAGGCCCGGGAATCCTTGGCCGAATCCGCCCGGGATGGGTGTGATGGCGAGATTCCGGATGGGCATGGGGCCGAACTTCTCTGTCATAAAGTCGAGCGTTTCGATCACGTCCTTGGTCAGATTCTGCATGCGGGCAGCAGGGTCCGGTGAAATGGATTCAGGAACTGCTGCAGCATCGGGCGCGATCGCGGACCGACGGCGCACCAGCGGATTTTCCGACACTGTCTGCGGAGGAGGTACAGGCTTGGGCGCGAGAGCGGTCTCCAGGCGGCGGTTCGCATATAGATTGATACTGTACCCGTGGTGCTGCACGGCCACGGATTCGAAATTCCCGAGATTGAAGCCGACGAAGCGGACGGGCGTATCCGTCTTCAGCCGCGTAATTCGCCAGTCGCCTTCGGTGCGATCCTCCAGTCGCGTGCCGGTAGCGACAATGGTCAGCGCTTTCGGATAACGGAAGGTGAGATCGTAAACGGCGAGCTCCCCTCCGCAGCGCGGATACCAGGTGCTGCGCGAGCCGACATAATAGACATCGTTGCCCGCGTTCCGGATGACGGCGCCCTCATAGTGGATTTCGACTTGGTGAGGCTGCCCAGGGTCCAAGGGCTGCCCGGCGATGAGCAGAAGCTGGCGATCCTCGCTGTTAGAAATGAGAGTAGAACGCAAAGACGCACGATCGAAGACTTCGACCGCATGCCCGTCGATGCTGGCCGACGTGATCCGCATGCTAGGCGAGAGGCTGAAGGGAATCACGGACCTGGAACCCGGCTCGTCAAACCGCAGGCCACCGCGCATCACGGCTTGGATCGCGAGATCCGGCCCAATGGTGGCGTCGACGCTGATGTTGTCGAGCACAAAGTGCGTCGTGTGCGGTTGCGCGGCACGGCTATGCAGCGCGGCATTCCGGAACGAGCGGGCCTGAAAATTCGTCCAGGTGTCGAAATAGGAGCGATTATCGCGATCGCTGAGCTTGCCGGCCAGGATCTGGTCCTGGGCCGTTGGGTCGTACAAAACGTCGAAGTTGCCGAGCCGGTTCCCGGAGACGGCCATATAGAAGAGACCGTTGGCGGGCCGGGCGGAGAGAATATCGTATACCAGACGAGTTTGAAAGCTGCTGGCGAGATTGGCCAGCACGGATCTCCAGTTGTCCACGATGAGCGCGCCCATGTCGGGGCTCTTCTTGGCCGTGGGATTGTTTTGCAGCTCGGCATAGAGGCGGTCGCCCATGCCGTCCGTGGAAATGAACGCCGCCGCTTTGAAATGTTCGTCGAGTGTGGGCGAGCCTGTGAATTTCGCAAGCGACGCGCGCTCGCTGCGTGAAGGCGGAATCAGGACTAGATCGGCGTCACCGGCTTCGGCGTCGGTGACGAAAATCGCCCCGAGATGCGCGCCGCCGATCGGCTTGGCGAAAATCAGATAGCCGGAAGCCAGGTAGACTTTAATGTCTTCCTTGGAAAAATTGAGGTCCAGGACGCGGTAGCACTCACTGGGGTCGAGCGAGGTGTGCTGGATCTGATCGCCGACCTCGGACGCAGCGGTTGCGAGCAGGCAACGCGCGGCGGCGAGCAGGATCAGAGCGGGCAGGACACGCACATTTTTAGTGTAAGCGAGCAAAAGGCGGGGCGCTCAATTCCTCACTCGTAGCGCAGTGATTCCACCGGACTCACCCGTCCTGCGCGGTTTGCCGGCAACCACACTGCGATCAGTGCTACCAGCGCCAGCGCGACTGGAACCGCGATGAACACCAGCGGGTCGCGCGCCTGCACGCCAAACAGAAAGCTCTGGATTAATCGCGCGAGTGCCCATGCCGCCGCGAGGCCGATGGCGACGCCCACGAGCGCCAATTCCATCCCTTGCCGGACCACCATGTTGCGGACCTGGCCCGCTTCCGCGCCGAGCGCCAAGCGGATGCCGATTTCCTGCGTCCTCTGGACCACGCTATACGCCATCAATCCATAGATGCCGATCGCGGCGAGCAGCAGCGCCATCGCTCCGAACACAGTCATGAGTAGCATGTTCAAGCGCTGCCGGGCGGTGGAAAGCGAAACGATTTCATCCATGGAACGCACCGTGGTCACGGGCAGCCCTGTGGTCTGCCGCAGCAACTCTTGAATCGGGCCGGCCAGGCGGAGCGGATCGCCCTTGGTCCGCACTACCCACGCTATCGCGACGATCCGCACGAAAAATGCGTTCACCGCGTCGGGCAGTTGCGATTGTGGCACGTACATCGTGGGCCGTGGATCAATGTTTAATGCTGCGCTGCGGACATCACCCACGATGCCGATGATCTGCCGTGCCGGTTCGTTGTCGAAATCACGCAGGACGCCGTGTCCGATGACGATCCGATCCCTCAAGGGATCGCCATTCTTCCAAAATTGCTTGGCCATCGCCTCGTTGATGATCACCACTGGGGTCGCGTTTGCGTCGTCACGATCCGTGAACGTGCGTCCGCGCTTCAACGGAATCTTGAAGGTCTTGAAAAATCCCGGCGCCAGGGCCGACCATCCGCCACCTCCGGCGTAGGGGCCCTCCACCGGCGCACGGCCGACGATGTTGAACGGAAGTCCCGCACTGCCCTGCAGCGGAAGGAAGTCGGTTGCGGTAGCTTCGAGAACGCCCGGTACGGCACGGATCCGTTCGAGTGCGTCCTGTACGGCCTGAGTCACGCCGGCCGTCTTCTCGTACTTCGCGCCGGTCATCAGTGTCCGCATGGTCAGCACATGGCTCGCGTCGAAGCCGGGGTCCACGGTGTACAGGTCGGCAAAGGTTCGGATGAGCAACGCCGCGCCGACCAGCAGGACAACCGCGAGCCCGACTTCACTTACCACGAGAGCCGCGCGAGCCTTATTCTGCCGGAGTCCCGTTCCGGAACGTCCGCTGCTATCTTTGAGCGCGACATTCAGATCCGCTTGCGATCCCTGCCAGGCGGGAAACAATCCGAAGATGATGCCGGTGGCGAGCGATATCCCGAGCGCAAAGGTCACCAGCCGCCAGTCCATCCACAGCGCGACGCCATCCACGCCCACGCGCGGCAGCCCGGCGGTATTCACCGCGAGGAGCGCCCGCATGCCTGCGAATCCCAGGGCCAGCCCCAGCGCGCCGCCTGCGAGTGAAAGCAAAACGCTCTCGGTCAGCAATTGGCGGACGATGCGCGCGCGTCCCGCTCCGATGGCCGCGCGAATCGCGATCTCGCGTCGTCTTCCGGTAGCCCGCACCAACAGGAGATTGGCGACGTTCGCGCATGCGATCAGCAGCACCAGGCTCACTGCTCCGAGCATCACCCACAGCAGCGGACGCGTGTTGCCGATCAATGATTCCTTGAACGTCTCCACGGTGAAGGTGTCTTTCGGTCCGATGGCGGCCGGGAATTTCGCGCGCAGCGCGGGGGTAGCGGCTTTGAGCTCCGCTCTGGCCTGCTCCA
>Ga0335074_10016240_pt1 | contig 10480 bp, 10 predicted proteins | sample Lox_Sample_23_FD_206715 | JGI IMG/M metagenome (GOLD analysis project Ga0335074, IMG submission 206715) | Soil microbial communities from Loxahatchee National Wildlife Refuge, Florida, United States - Lox_Sample_2.3 | ecosystem: Environmental > Terrestrial > Soil > Wetlands | place: USA...
TCCACTGCGCGCAGCGACTCCTCGGAGCCGTCCACGCCGACGACGACAGGTCTCGTTGCCATGACGTCCCCTCCTCACCAGATCCGTGGATGTGCTTACAGGTGGCTTCCCACGAGCTCGGCCAGGTCGGCGAGGCGGGACGTGTAGCCCCACTCGTTGTCGTACCAGCCGAACACCTTGACCAGCGATCCGGCCGCCTGCGTGAGCAGAGCGTCGAACACGCAGGACGCGGGGTCGCCGATGATGTCGCGGGAGACGATCGGGTCGGTGCTGTAGCGCAGGATGCCCGTCATGGGTCCGTAGGCCGCGATGTCGAACGCGTCGTTCACGGCCTCGGCGGTCACTTCACGGCGGAGGACCACTGCGAGGTCGGTCAGCGAGCCGTCCTCCACCGGGACCCGGACGGCCACTCCGTCCAGCTTCCCGGCCACCGCCGGGATGACTTCCCCGGTGGCACGGGCGGCGCCGGTGGTCGTGGGCACGATGTTCGCCGCCGCCGACCGGGCGCGCCGCAGGTCCTTGTGCGGCCCGTCGAGCAGCAGCTGGTCCCCGGTGTAGGCGTGGACGGTGGTCATGAACCCGCGCTCCACGCCGAACGCGTCGTTCAGCACCTTGACCATCGGCGCCACGCAGTTCGTGGTGCAGGACGCGTTCGAGATCACGTCGTGCCGCTCCGGGTCATAATCACGCTCGTTGACGCCGAGCACGACGGTCAGGTCGACGCCCTTGCCGGGGGCGGAGATCAGCACTTTCAGGGCTCCGCCCTTGAGGTGGGCGGCCGCGGCCTCGCGCGTGCGGAACTTGCCGGTGGACTCGATGACGATGTCCACGCCCAGCCGGGCCCAGTCGATCTTGGCCGGGTCCCGCTCCGACAGCACCGTGATCAGGTCGTCGCCGACGATCAGGGAGCCAGAGCCATATTTCACCGGCCGGCCCAGGCGGCCGTAGGTGGAGTCGAATTCCAGCAAGTGCGCCATCGTCCTGGCGTCGGTGATGTCGTTGACCGCCACCACTTCCAGGTCCGCCCGGTCCAGCGCCAGCCGGGTGAAGGCACGGCCGATCCGGCCGAAGCCATTGATTCCCACCCTCGTAGTCATGTTCTTTTTCCTCCTCCGTAGGCGCTCTCCATTCGCCAGGCTCGCGCCCGCGCCTGTCTGGCGGCTACCCGCGTTGGTCCCTGGCCGCCGGGACCTAGTGCCCTGTCGGCCTGGGGCGCGGCACCGGATGCTGGGAAGGAGCGTCCCCGAGCGCCCAGATGAGGTGAGGACCATGGGCACCAGGCGACACAATGTCCGGGTCACCCGCCTGGGAAGGTTCGTCCGCGGTCGGCGGCCCGACCGTAATCCGCTGCGTCGCGCCACGGACCGGGTGGAAACCATCGTGCTAGCGGTGCTCGTCATCGCGTTCCTCGCGGGGGCACCGTTCGCCGGGCTGGCATCCGGCTCGTGGGCGTTCGCACGGGCCCACCAGGCCCAGCTCACCGAGGAGGCTTCCTGGCACCAGGTTCCCGCCCGCGTGCTGAAGGTGGACTCACAAGGCGACGCGTACGTTGGCCCGCAGGCGCAGGCCCGGTGGACGGCGCCGGACGGCAAGGTGGTCACCGGCGAGATACCCGTTCCCCTCGACACGGCGGCGGGCGCGACCGTACAGGAGTGGGTAACCAGCGACGGCCAGCTCGCCAACGCGCCAATGCCGGACTCCCAGGTGTCTGGCATCGCGTACTTCGCCGGGGCGTTCGGCGTCATCGTGCTCGCGACCCTGCTGACCATCATCGGCATGCTGGCCCGGCGGGCGCTGGACAAGCGCCGGATGGCCGCCTGGGACGCGGAGTGGCGCGCGACCGGGCCACGCTGGACGACTCGCTTGTAAAAAATCTTGGAACGCATCAGCGCTCAGAATGCTGGATTGTCAGACCCACTCGATATGGTGTTCATATAGGAAAGCCATTCGAATGGAGTCGCGTAGTGTCTGAGTTCTCGTTCCCCGGTCCCGGGCCAGACGGCGAGCAGCCGCTGGCCGGCGACCCGGCGCGGGACGAGACCCCGGCCGGGCCGGCCGATGATTGGGATGGCGACGCGGAGATGGCGGCCTACGTCGCCGACCTGGACGCGGGCCGGCGGCGGATCCCGGAGGAGTGGGAGGTCGAGTCCCGGCCACCGGTCACGATCAGCCTCGGCGACGCCGCCGACGTCGACCCTGCCGAGCTGGCGGCGATGCTGGGGCCGGACGGGCTGGGCGGGGAGATCTTCGCGCAGGACCGGCCCGCGGGCGCGCTGCGGCCCGGCCCCATCCTGGCGGCGCTGACCGAGCACGCCGCCGGGGACCTGGGCCAGCTGACCGATGAGCAGGTGCTGGGCGCGATGGCGGCGGCGGGCCGGCTGGCGGCCCGCGCGGAATACCTGCGGCTGCGCGCGGTCGCGGAGTTCACCCGCCGACGCGAGGCGCAGCTGGCGGCGGCGACGGCGGCGCGGGTGCCGCCCGGCTGCCGGGAAGGGGAGTTCCCCGACGCCGAGCTCGGCTTGGAACTGGTCACCTCCCCGCGTGCGGCCCGCGACACCATGGACTTGGCCGTCGCCCTCGAGACCCGGCTGCCGGCCACCCGCGACGCGCTAGCCGCCGGGGTCATTGATCACGACAGGGCCCGGATCATCTGGCGGCGGACCTACTTCCTGTCTGATGCCGACGCTGCCCATGCCGATGAAGTCCTCGCGGCCCTGGCACCGGAGCTGCGGTATGACCGGCTGGACCGCAAGGCCACCGCGCTGGCGATGAAGCTGGACCCCGTCGCGATGACCCGGGGCAAGGACCAGGCACGCCGGGACCGGCAGCGGGTGGAGGTCCGCCGGGAGGAGTCCGGCAACGCGTCGCTATCCGGCCGGGAGCTGGCCATCGAGGACGCACTCGCGTCCAAGGCGCATATCGACGCCCTGGCGGTGGCGCTGCGCCGCGGCGGCCTGGCGGGCGGCCTGCGGCAGCTGCGGGTGCTGGCCTTCAACGACCTGACGCAGGGCCGCAACCCGCTGGACCGGCTCACCGGCTCGCGCCCGGCCGGAGCGCCCGGGCAGGAGGCCCGCCAGGACAGCCCGCCGACAGGCGGCCAGCCCGGCACTGACGCCGGCGATAGCCCTGACGCTAGTGACGGCGATGACGATGCCAGCTGGGACGGCTACCCCGACATGCCGGAGTGGCAGCACGAGCGCCGCGGCACCGGCGATGACGATGACCGCGAGAACGGCGCCGATGTCCCGCCTGGCCCGCCAGCGCCGCTCCCGGCGCTGATCAACCTCACGATCCCGGCCGGCACCGCTTTCGGCTGGTCGACCGCGCCTGGCGACGTCGGTGGCTGGGGACTCAGCGACCACGAAGACACCCGCCGCCTCATCCAGGCCGCGTCGATGCATCCCCGCACTCGCTGGTGCGTGACCCTCCTCGGACCCGACGGCACGGCCGTCGCGCACGGCTGCGCCCGCGGCGCCCACCCCTGGACACCCGGACCCGGCGGAGCACGAAATCGCGACGGACCCAATGCCAGCCAGGCCGCCGCGCTCGCGGACTTCCTGCGGAAACTGAACGTCACGTTCACACCCATCGCCAAGGGAACCTGCGACCACCGCAACGCCGAAGACCGCTACCGCCCCAGCCGCAAGCTCGGGCACTTGGCTCGCGCCCGCACCGCCACCTGTCCGGCGCCCGGCTGCGGCGCCCAGGCCTATCACAACGACCTTGACCATACGGTCGCTTATCCCGCCGGACGCACCTGCGAATGCAACTTCGGCCCGCCCTGCAGAAGGCACCATCGGTGCAAGCAAGCCCTCGGCTGGACACTCGAACAGCCCGAACCCGGCATCTTCCGCTGGACCACGCCCTCCGGGCGCGTCTACACCACCCGGCCCACCGTCTACGAAATGTGATCTCACAGCGCTGATGGCCGCACACCCCGGTGTACGGCCATCGTGTTGCATGAGCAACTGCTCTCACATGGTGTGGATCTTCCAGAAGCGGCGGATGTCGTCCTTGCCCGCCAGCAGCGCCACGCCGACGGCCGCGACCACTGCCGCTGATCCCACTACGAACCAGGTGTTCACCGGTTCCACCTCCTGTATAGCCGCGTAGTTCAGGTCCTTGCCCCTAGTCCATGCCGCGCGTCCCGGGAGCAGTAGGGATGAATGGCCGCGAAGCAGGGACTTAAGGCCTGGTGGCCGCGGGGCTGTAAGGCCCTGCCGTCGCGGGGCTCCTGGCGTGAGTGTGGATGAGTGGACACTGAACTGCCGGTTCCCGGCCAGAATGGGACCCCGCCGCGGGGAAAGCTCCGCGTGTACCTGGGGGCGGCACCTGGCGTGGGCAAGACGTACGCGATGCTCGCGGAGGCACAGCGCCGCCGGGCACGCGGCACGGACGTGGTGGTGGCGTTCGTGGAAACGCACGGCAGGCGGCACACGACGCTGATGGCCGAGGGCCTAGAGACCGTGCCGCGGCGCACGATAACCCACGGCGGCGCTGCCTTCACCGAGATGGACCTGGACGCTGTGCTCGCCAGGCACCCGCAGGTCGTGCTGGTGGACGAACTCGCGCACACGAACGTGCCGGGGTGCCGGAACGCCAAGCGCTGGCAGGACGTCGACGAACTGCTGGATGCCGGTATCGATGTCATCACCACCTTGAACATCCAGCACCTCGAGTCGCTGAACGATGTCGCCAGGCAGATCACTGGTGTGGTGCAGCACGAGACGCTGCCCGATGAGATCGCGCGCCGCGCCGACCAGATCGAGCTGGTCGACATGACGGCCGAGGCGCTCCGGCGGCGCATGATGCACGGCAACGTGTATCCGCCGGACCGCATCGAGGCGGCGCTCACCCATTACTTCCGGCCGGGTAACCTCACCGCGCTGCGCGAGCTCGCGCTGCTCTGGGTCGCCGACCGGGTCGAAGAGGGCCTGCAGCGATACCGCACCGAGCACGGCATCGGCGCGCCGTGGGAGACCAGAGAACGGATCGTCGTCGGCATCGCGGGCGAACCAGGCGATGACAGGCTTATCCGGCGGGCGGCCAGGATCGCCGCCCGAACGCCGGGCAGCGACCTGCTCGCCGTGCACATTACCCGGGATGACGGCCTGACCAGCGCCGACGATACGACGCTGGACGCATCGCAGGCGCTGGTGACATCGCTGGGCGGCAGCTTCTGGGAGGTACCTGGTGAGGACACGGCCGAGGCGCTGCTCAGCTTCGCCCGCGCCCAGAACGCTACGCAGATGGTCCTGGGCGCGAGCCGCCGCAGCCGCCTGGCCACCTTGCTGTCCGGGAAAAGCACGCCGACCAAGCTCGCCCGCTGTGCGAAGCACATTGACGTGCACCTGGTGAGCCGGGGAAGCGCTGGCAGCCGCATCCTGGCAGGGCCCCGGCCGCTGACCGCGCTCCGCGCGCGCCGGGCGCGGGCGGAGCGGGAGACCGCGGCGGCCACCGCGCTTAGCCGGCTCGCGGTTAGCGTGCTGAGCGGGCACGGCGACCCGGCGGCCCTGCTGGAGGAGATCAGGGAGATGTTCAGCCTGACCGCCGTCAGCCTCCTGGAGCTACGGCATAACGGCACTGGTCCGCGCTGGTACGTCACGGCCAGCGCGGGCGACCGGCCACCGGACCGCCCTGGCGCCGACATCGAGGTCCCCATTACCGAGACCATCAGGCTGGCGGGCCGCGGGCGCCCGCTGAGCGGCCCAGAGCGGCGACTGCTGTGCCGCTGCGCGGTTCCGATGGTGGCGGGCCTGCTCCGGCGCCGCCAGGATGAGCGGGATGAGCACGCCGCCCGGCAGGCAGCCGATCAGCGGTCCCGCTCGGCCCTGCTTGCCGCCACCGGCCAGCAGGCACGCGAGCAGCTCGAGAAGGCTGAGATGGACCTGGCCGTACTCGCTGATGCGGGCATCACAGCAGAGAAACGAGCCACGCTGGCCGCGGAGGCGCTCCGCGCGGTCTGCTCTGTGAGCAGGCTCATCGCCGATCTCAGCGATCTGGGGCGGCTGCATGCCGGAGCGCTGGAGACCTACCTGCGGCAAGTCGATCTTGACGAGGTGCTCGCGGCGGTCCTGGAGGAACTAGGGCCAGGCACCCCGGACATCGCGCTGAACCTGCCGGAGGACCTGCCGGACGTGATCGCCGACGCCGGCCTGCTCACCCGGATCCTTACCAGCCTGACAGCCTGGGCACTGCACCGCAGTCCCGGCGACAGCCCGCCGCAGATCGCCGCTGCCAGCCACGAGGACAGCGTCGAGATCGGCCTCACCATCCACGCAGCCCGCGAGCCTCAGGACTGTGAGCCGGCAGACCTGGGATTCCGGCTCGCACTGGACCTCACAGAGGCCATGGGCGACACGCTCCGCTGCGTGCCAAGCCCGGATGGCAGCCAGACGGTAATCATCACGCTCCCCGCGGCCGTCAGCAGACCATCAGGCACCGAGCGCAGGCCATTCGCTGGGCGGTAGATGACCTCTGCCTCTGCCTTGCCGTAGCTCGCGGGCCAATCCTGAACCTAGAGGGGCGCATGCTCCCCTGTCAGGTCTTGATACGCGAAGGGGAGGCGGGAAATGCTGCACACCATCGATGACCGGGGCGCGGGCGCTGAATCGGGCGCCGCGGCCCGTGAGGAAGAGCTTGCCCGCCAGGAGGCGATCAAGCAGATCGAGCGCAAGCGCCGCTTCTGGATCACCACCGTGGTATCCACCGGCGTGGTCGGCGGGCTCATCGCTTACCTGCGCAAGCCGATTCCGGAGAGCCAGATCAAGCGTGAAATCAAGCGTCAGGCGCGCGCGTAGCGCTGATGGCCGCTAGCCCGGCCGGCCTGGCTGGCCCGGCGGAAACTCGTAACACAGGGGCTCCGCGTTCGGCACTTCGAGCCCGGATACCGCCTGGTCGCCGACCGAGTCCAGGTGCTTGACCAGCGCGCGCAGTGTGTTGCCGTGCGATACGACCAGCACGCAGCCATGCCGGCGCAGGTCGGGGACGATCGCGTCATACCAGTAGGGCAGCAGTCGCCGGGTCACGTCATGCAGCGACTCGCCGCGTGGCCGCGCGTCGGGCGGCAGGTCCGCGTAGCGCGGGTCATTGTCCGGCTCGCCTAGCGGTGGCCGCACGTCGTACCCGCGCCGCCAGCGCATGAACTGCTCGTCTCCCGCTTCCGCCCGGACCGCGGCCTTGCTGCGTCCCTGCAGCGCCCCGTAGTGGTTCGAGTTCAGCCGCCAGGACCGCCGCACCTGTGCCCATGACCGCCCGCACGCGGCGAGCGCCAGGTCCGCGGTCTGGATGGCCCGGCGCTGAACCGAGGTGTGCACCACGTCGGGGAGGTAACTACGGGCGGCGAGAAGCTGCCCGGCCTCCTGCGCCTGCTGCTTGCCGCGTTCGCTCAGCCCAACGTCGATCCAGCCGGTGAAGACGTCCGTCGCGTTCCAGGCGCTCTCGCCATGGCGCAGCAGCACCAGCACGGCCATCAGCAGAACCTCCCGCGTCCGTACGCCGTTCGTACGCGATGGCCACCCTAATGCGGACTTTCGCCTCTGTGTTCCCGCTTGAGCTGGCTGCCAGCATGAGGGCGCTCATGTGATAAGGGAGGCCGAGATGAAGCTGGTCACCGCCATCGTCAGGTCCGAGAGGCTCGACGAAATCATCGACGCCGTGATTAGCAACGGGGGCCGGGGGCTCACCGTGACCACGGTGCGCGGCTTCGGGCAGCAGTTCGGCGAACGTGCCACCAGGGGGGCTGAAGCGGACACGGCCGGTGACTGGGGCCTGCCCTCCCATCCAAGGGCCGTCTTGCTGACCAAGGTCCGGCTGGACATCCTTGTGCTTGACGAAGACGCCGAGGTCATGGTCGATGCCATCGCCAAGCACGCTCGCACCGGGGTGATCGGCGACGGCAAGATCTGGGTGTCCCCAGTCGACAGCGCCCTGCGCGTGCGCACAGACGAGCGGGATCGCGACGCCCTTTGATCGCGGCCCCGGACGAAGGTACATGACCGCGTGGGACTTCAGCCCCTGCCATAGGGCATGAGGTGGCGAGACGCTAGGTGCATGTTCAAGAGATGCCCACCAGAAGATGAGGTTCCCCGAGTCGAAGAGCCCAGGTTCACCGACCCGGCGGTACCGTCACAGGCCTGCTGCTGCCCGGCCCGGCCGGTGGTGCGGGTCATCATGCCACCGACCGCGGACAGGACGCATCCAGTCGACCTGTGGCTGTGCGGCCACCATTACCGCACATCCCTTCGCGCGTTGCTGGCGGCCGGGGCGACCGTCGAAGACCTCACCGTGAATGCCGATGAGGACCACCAGGCGTATTACGCCGGTGCCGCGGCTTAGCCGGCCAGGTTCCGGGACGGAGGTCCTCCCAGGCGGTGACATCCAGACATGCTCGGCGAGCCACGGCAGCGGAAGGCTGAGAAGTGTCAGGAAGAGGGGGCGAGCGTAATGTCACGTACCGACGTTCACCTGGACGGAATGCTGCGCCACCTGGGTGCGGCCTATTACGAATCGCTGCACGGCAGGGCTACCCGGGCCGATGTGGTCCGGGCGCTGGACACCGTCGAGGAGCATCTGAACGAGCAGCACCCCGCCAGGACGGCCGGTGACCGGCATCCGGCCGGGGAACACCGCGCCAGCCACGACGGGGCTCGGCAATCACGCCCACGGGGCTGGTCGCGGCGGGTCAGCGACGTGATGACCACGTCCGTGGTCACCGTGGACCGGATCACCCCGTACAAGGAAATCGCCCGGCTGCTGACCGAACACCGGATCAGCGGGGTCCCCGTGCTGAGGATGGGCCGCGAGGTTGCCGGCGTCGTCACCGAGGCCGATCTGCTGGACGCGGAGGAGAAGGTGCAGCGGCAGCTGCACGCGGCGGCCAGCCGGACCTGGTGGTCGCGGCGGCCGCGGCATCCGGCGCTGACCGCCGGGGAACTGATGAGCGCGCCCGCTATCACGATCGGCCCGCATGCCACGATCCCGGCCGCCGCCCGGCTGATGAACACCCATCACCTGCGGAGGCTGCCGGTCGTCGACGAGAAAGGCAGGCTGGCCGGCATCGTCAGCCGCCGCGACCTGCTGAGCGTGTTCCTGCGCCCGGACGAGGACATCGCCGCGGACGTCCGCGCGCTGCTCGATGAGGTCCTGCTCGCCGAGGCCGGGGAGGCCGACGTGACCGTGCGGGAAGGCGTGGTGACGCTGACGGGAACGCTCGACCCGAAGGCGGGTCCGCACGGCGAGCTGATCCCCGTGGCGATCAAGCTGATGTGGGACGTCGACGGCGTGGTGGACGTGATCGACCGCCTCGGCGCGCAGCCGCCTCAGGATACCGGGGCGCAGGCCGGCCAGCTAGTCCCGGAGCAGCGCGGCGAAGACGGCGGATGAGCCACTGAAGGGGTGTGGTTGTCATGCAAGCACTGGTGGTCTACGAATCGATGTACGGGAACACGCATGCGGTCGCGATTGACATCGCCGCCGGCCTCAGCGCCACGCACGAGGTGACGCTGGTCCCGGTGACCCGGGCTGCCCCGGAGCTGGTCGCAGCGGCCGACCTGCTTGTCGTCGGCGGCCCGACCCACATGCACGGGATGTCCAGCGCGGCCTCCCGGCGGTCGGCGGCCCAGACGGCCAGCAAGCAAGGCAGCGGGCTGACCATGGACCCGGACGCCGACGGCCCGGGGGTGCGCGGCTGGCTCGCCGGGATCGGCGCGGGAGAAGGGCTCGCCGCGGCCTTCGACACCCGGCTCTCCGGCATCCCGGCGCTCACCGGCCGCGCCAGCCGGGGCATCTCCGCGCTGCTGAGGCGCCGCGGCTACCGGTTGCTCGCCGCGCCGGAAAGCTTCCTGGTCAGCAAGCAGAACGCGCTGCTCGACGGCGAGACCGCGCGGGCGCGGTCGTGGGGCGCCCTGCTCGGTGAAGAAGCCCGCGGTGCCGTCGTGCACGCACAGGTTCCTGGCGGGGGGACGTAAGTCCCGGTCGCCAGGTGACCGAACTCCCTGTCCGCGGTCTCCGTTGGCCAAGCACGGTTAGCGGGTCAGCCAATTGAAGGTTCGGCTACCCGGAGACCACGATGAACGTTCCCCTCGCAGCCCAGGGCCTTGCGGCCATCGATCTCAACACACCCGGTAAGTACCTGACCTGGTCGATCTTCACGATCTCCGAGGCCAACCTGGTGCTGATCGCCGTTATGGTGGCGATCTTCGGCATCGCGCTCCTCGCGCCTTTCCCTGGCCGGCGGCACGCCGACGCGACCACCGCGACCACCGCTGAACCGAGCGGGGAGGCCGCACCGGAGCTGGCGGGGGCCGGGACCAGCGGCGACGACGCTGACGCGCGGATGTGGACGGCCCGGACACGGCGCTGGGCGCTGCGTACGCTGCCGCCAGGCAAGCTGCTGCCCGACCGGCAGCCCGCCTACGTCGCGTCCTGGGTCTACGTGTTCGGCGTGGCCACGCTCGCGGCGCTCGGCATGGCGATCGTC
>Ga0335074_10016241_pt1 | contig 10480 bp, 5 predicted proteins | sample Lox_Sample_23_FD_206715 | JGI IMG/M metagenome (GOLD analysis project Ga0335074, IMG submission 206715) | Soil microbial communities from Loxahatchee National Wildlife Refuge, Florida, United States - Lox_Sample_2.3 | ecosystem: Environmental > Terrestrial > Soil > Wetlands | place: USA: Florida...
GCGCCTTGAGCGCGTTGCCGAACACCAGCAGCTCGACCGATCCCTCGAGATCGTCGAGCGTGGCGAACATCATTGGGTCGCCCTTCTTGGTCCGGATCCTCTTGGTCTCGGTGATCATCCCGCCGACCGTGACCCAGTCGCCGTCGCGGCGGCTGGTCAGCTCGGACAGCGGGCAGTCGACGCGCAGGCGCAGCGCCGCCCTGACCTCCTTGAGCGGGTGTGCCGAGATGAACAGCCCGATCGATTCCTTTTCGGCCGCCAGCAACTCGGCACGCTCAAACTCTATGGCCGGAATTGGGGCGTGGCTGGGGGTCACGAAGCCGCCCTCGTCGTCGCCGCCGCCCCCATCGCCGAGGGCATCGAAGATCGATCCCTGTCCGATCAGCGCGTCCTGCTGCGCCTTCTGCCCCGCCCCCTGGGCTTGCTCGAGGACCATCAGCATGCCCTTGCGCGTGGCGGCCGTCGAGCCGAACGCGCCGCACTTGATCAGCGCCTCGATCGCCTTCTTGTTGACCGCCCGGCTGTCGACTCGCGAGCAGAAGTCGAACAGGTTGGTGAATGGGACCCGCCCGGGGTGGGCGGGGTCCGAACTGTCATCGTCACCCCGGGCCCGCTTGATCGCCTCGACGGCCTGGTAGCCGACGCCTTTGACCGCGTCGAGGCCGAAGCGGATGTTGCCGTCGACGACGACGAACTCGTGGTCTGAGAGGTTGACGTCGGGCGGGAGGATCGAGATCCCCATCTGCTCGGCCTGGGAGACGAAGAACGGGACCTTGTCCTTGGTGTCCATCACCGAGGAGATCAGCGCTGCCATGTACTCGGCCGGGTAGTTCGCCTTGAGCCACGCGGTCCGGTAGGCGATCAGCGCGTAGCAGGCGGCGTGGGAGCGGTTGAAGCTGTAGTCGGCGGAGCGCTCGTTGGTCGTCCACAGCCACTCGATCACCTGCTCGCTGGTCCCCGAAGCCCGGCACCCGGCGACGAACTCCGGCTTGAGCTTGGCCATCGCCTCGCGGTTCTTCTTGCCGATCGCCTTGCGCAGGTCGTCGGCCTTGGCGCCGCTGAAGCCGGCCAGATCCTTGGCGATCTGCATGGCCTGCTCCTGGTAGAGGATCACGCCCTTGGTTGCCTCGAGGATCGGGCGCAGCCGCTCGTCCGGATAGGCGATCAACTCGGGGTGATGCTTGCCGCGGGCGTACGTCGGAATCTGGTCCATCGCTCCCGGCCGGTAGAGCGCGTTCAGCGCCACCAGGTCGTCGAACTCGTCCGGCTTGACCTTCTTGAGCGCCTCGCGCATGCCCTCGGACTCGAACTGGAACACGCCGACGGAGTCGCCGCGGGCCATCATCTCGTACGTGGGCGGGTGATCGAGCGGCAGCGTCGCCATGTCCGGGCGCTCGCCGGCCGAGCGCTCGATGATGTCGAGCGCGTCCTCGATCACGTCGAGGTTGCGCAGCCCCAGGAAGTCCATCTTGAGCAGCCCGAGCTGCTCGACCGGCTTCATCGAGAACTGGGTGACCGTACGAAATACGCGCTCGCCGTTCTCGTCGCTGCCGGCGTCCGCGATCTGCAGGGGCACGATGTCGGTCAGCGGGCGGTCGGCGATGACCACCGCAGCGGCGTGGATCGAGGAGTTTCGCGCGATGCCCTCGAGGCCCTGAGCCACCTCGACGATCTGGCGTGCGGTCGGGTCGCGGTCGACCTCGGCCCGCAGCGGCTGGCCGGGCTTCAGGCAGTCCTCGAAGCTGGGCGGCCGTCCCATGATCGGATCGGGAATCAGCTTGGCCAGGCGGTCGCCGGCGCCGTAGTCGTGCCCGAGCACGCGCGCCGCGTCGCGGGTCGCGGCCCGCGGGAACATCTTGCCGAAGGTCACGATCTGCGCCACCGACTCCTTGCCGTACTTGTCGATCACGTAGCGGATGACGCGCTCGCGACCTCGCACCGAGAAGTCGATGTCGATATCCGGCATCGACACGCGCTCGGGGTTGAGGAAGCGTTCGAACAGCAGGCCATAGCGCAGCGGGTCGACGTCGGTGATCTGCAGCGAGTACGCGACCAGCGAGCCGGCGGCCGATCCGCGGCCGGGCCCGACCGCGATCCCCGAGTCCTTGGCGAACTTGACGAAGTCCCACACGATCAGGAAGTAGCCGCTGAAGCCCATCCGCTCGATCACCTCGAGCTCGTACTCGGCGCGCTCGAGCGCGGCCGCCGGCGCGGGGTCGCCGTAGCGGAAGCGCAGGCCCTCGAGTACCTGCGAGCGCAGGTACTCGCCCTCGCTCGCGCCGTTCGGGGTGGGATAGCGCGGGATCAGCTGGCGTCCGAGCTCGAGTTCGACGTCGCAGCGCTCGGCGATCTCGAGCGTCGAGGCGATCGCCTCCGGCCACTCCGCGAACGCCCGGGCCATCTCCTCGGTGGAGCGCAGATAGAACTCGTTGGCGTCGAAGCTGATCTTGGGCTGGCTGAGCGTCGACTTGGTCTGCACGCACAGCAGCGCGGCGTGATGGCTGTAGTCCTCACGCCGGAGGTAGTGGACGTCGCCGGTGCCGACGAGCGGCCGCCCCACCTCGCGGGCGATCCGCACGATCCCCTCATTGGCCTGATCCTGCGCCGCCACCCCGTTCTTCTGGACCTCGAAGTAGACGTCGTCAGCACCGAACGTCTGGATCAGCTCGTCGGCGTGGGCGCGTGCCGCGTCGGTCCGTCCGTCGACGAGGAGCTGGCAGAAGCGCGACTGCAGGCAGCCGGTGAGCGCGATCACCCCGTCGGAGTGAGCAGCCAGCTGCGCGATGTCGACCGACGGCTTGCCTCGCTGATAGCCCTCCAGGAATCCTGCCGAGCACAGCTTGACCAGGTTCCGGTAGCCGATCGGGGTGGCCGCCAGCAGCGTCAGGTGGAAACGGTCGAGCCGACCGGGGGCGCGCCGCTCGTGGTCGTCGACAACGTAGACCTCGCAGCCCAGCAGCGGCTTGATCCCATGCTTACGGGCAGCGCTGAACAGCTCGACGGCGCCGTTCATCACCCCGTGGTCGGTGAGCGCGACGGCCGGCTGATCGAACGACGCGGCGCGCTCCACCAGGGCGTCGATCTTGCACGCCCCGTCGAGCAACGAGTACTCGGAGTGGACGTGAAGGTGGACGCAGGCTGAGGTCACAGGGCAGGGATTCGGGCAGCGAAGTGCTCTTCTTCGAGCATAGGCGTCGCTGCGGATAGATGTGGCTCACCCGCCCCCGCCCCACCCTCGGCCGGCGGCGTTTAGCCGCACTGTGCGCGCTCGAGCCACTGCAGCAACAGTGAGAGCGGGCGCTGATCGCCTGTGATCTCGGCGCTGGTGACCGAGCCGCCGAGAACGGCCATGAGCTCCCCGGATGCGCACACGATGACCGTCGAGACGGGGCCGTGAGGGGCGTTGGCGGAGGCGAGCGCCGGCCTGCCGTCGCGGACCTGCAGGAAAGATTCGGCCCCGCGCGCGCCCGACGGATCCTCCGGCTGGCGGTGAGCGATCGTGAAGCGTTCCCCCGCCGTCCACCCGGGCTCGATCATCAGTGCGGCAACGGTCATGGTCAGGAGCGGATCCAGCTCGACTCCCGACGCATAGAGGTCTCGCAAGGCCAGCGGGGCGGTCAGGAGGCGGTCGAGCGCCGGCAGGCGGCTGCGATCGCCTCGCACCCGCGCGAACCGCCGCCCCGGCGCGAGGCGATGCAGACGGCGTCGAAACGGACCGGCCACGAGCAGCCGGACGATGCCGGCCAGGTCGCCCACGAGCTGGAAGTCGACCTCCGACAGGGACCGCGTGGTGGGATCGAGCTGCACGTGGGCCGTCTGGCTATCCACGGTCACGTGCGCCCACAGGACGTCGCTGAGCGCGAGGTCATAGGCCACCGGGTACGGATCCGCGGCGTGCTGCGCCGGTAGCAGCGACAGCAGAAACCGGCCGGCCATCGCCGGGTCCTGCCCGGCGAGCGCGCGGAACACGTCGCCCAGCCACGGTTTGACGGGCCGGCCGGGCGGAGGCGGCACCGCGGCCACCGGCGGCACCGCGGCCACCGGCGGCACCGCGGCCACCGGCGGCACCGCGGCCACCGGCGGCACCGCGGCGCCCGGCGGCGTCTCGCCGGCCGGCGCAATCTGGTCGGCCTCCTCAGGCGGGGCCACAGCCGTCCGCTCGCGTAGTCGAGCCAGCGCCTCGCTCAGCCGCTCGGCCTGGACGGGCGCGACCGGTGGCGCGGCCGAGGTGGTGGCGGGCGCCGGACTCGTCGCCGGCGCGGTGACGCGTAGCTGCCGCAGCTCACTACGGACGAGCTCGATCGCCTCGTAGGCGCGGGCGGTGCGCCGGCGCTGGGCCTCGATCTCCGCCGTCTGAGCCTCGAGCTGCTCCGTTCGCGCCTCGATCTCCTCACGTTGCCGTTCGATCTCGTGGACGGCCGCGGTGAGCTCGCGCTCGAGCCCGGACACGCGTTCCGCGTCCGCGCCGGCGCGGGACGTCCGGGCGCTGACCATGGCCGCCTCCTGGCGGAGAGCGATCCGGTCGCCGACGTGCTCACATGGTGGATTCGGCGCGGCCGGAGAGCCGCCCGGCGTGGCCCGCTGGAGCTCGAGTTCGCGGCGAATCGACTCGGCTCGGGGCGAAGACGGTGGCGGGCGCTCGGCCAGGCGACGCTTCGCGTCGGCGCGGGCGGACTCGGCGGCCGCGGCCAGGTGGCTCGCCTCGTCCACGGCACGGCGCATCCGGGTCAGCTCGCGCTCGAGATCCGCGACGCGCTCGTGGAGCGCGGCGAGATCGTGGCGCGCCGCGCGCGTCTTCCGCGTCAGCTCCTGTTCGAGGTCCGCCCGGAGCGCCCGCTCAGCGTGGGCGTCCTGCTGGGCGGAGCGCAGCCGGCGCTCGCGGTCGGTGATCGACGCCCGCAGCCGCTCGGACTCCTCCCGGGCCTCGGTCAGGTCGTGCTCCAGCCCTTCCACTTGCGCGGCAAGTTCGGCCGCGCGGCGACGAGCGCTCTCGGCCGCGAGCTCCGAGCTCCGCGCGCGGCGCGCCTCGAGCAGATCGAGGTCCGCCCCCTCGCTGGATTCATCGGCGCTGACCACGTCGCCGATCGGCAGCGGGACCATCACCCCGCCGAGCTGAAGGGCCGTCCTCCCCGGGAGCGACGGCGCCAGCTCCGCCGGGACCGAGAAGCTCATCCGCCAGGTCCCGGGGGCCGCGCCGGTGAGCGACGGAGGCTCCGGCATGGCGAGGAAGCGCTGGCGCCCGGTCGGTCCCTCGAACACGAGCATCGCCTGCCCGCGCAGCTCGGGCCACCGCCGGCGCCACCGGCCGGTCACCCGCACGGTCACACGGGCGCCCTCCGAAACGAGCTCGACCGCCTCAATGCCGAGAGAGGAGGGCAGATCGGTCATCGGCGCGGACGGTAAGGCCGCGCGCGGACGTCAATCGATGACGAGATGGTCGGCGGCGCCTGGCGGCGGCGCCTTATTCGTCCTCGTCGCCGTGGTGCAGTGCAACCGCGACACCGCCGGCGACGAGGAGGCCCGCGGCGCCGGCGATGGCGAGCTTGCGCGGCAGCCGGGGATAGCGCCCGCGCACGTACAACCGCACGCCCTGCCAGACCACGAAGCCCAGAAGCTTGTAACCCATTGTCAGATGCTACCCGCGGGACGGCCCTGAATCCGAATCGCGTAGCCGCCACGCCATCCGCGACTGGAGCGACCACAGCTCGATGAACCCGGGCGAGGCGGCCTGCGCGAACAGGCCGCCCGACTCGGCGAACGTCGCCAGCTGCGCGTCGTAGACCGCGTGCGGCGAGGAGCGCGTCACCACCCGGGCCGATCCCTTGTACAGCTTGATCCCGATCGTCCCGGTCACCTGGGAGTTGGCGGCCTCCATGTAGGCGTCCAGATCGCCGCGCAGCGGGTCCCACCACAGCCCGGCGTACACCAGATACGCCCACTTCTGGTCGAGGATTGGCTTGAGCTGGTTCTGATGGATGGTGCCGACCAGCTTCTCGAGCTCGCGGTGGGCGAGCAGCAGGATCGTCGCGGCCGGCACCTCGTAGATGTCGCGCACCTTCAGCCCCACGATCCGGTCCTCGATGTGGTCGACGATCCCCACCCCGTGCCGGGCGCCGATCTCACCGGCCCGCTCCAGCAGCGAGACGAGCTCGAGCCGCTCGCCGTTCAGCGCCACCGGCACCCCGCGCTCAAACTCGACGGTGACGATCTCGGGCTCGTCCGGCGCCTCCTCGGGACGGGTGACGAGCTGGAACACGTCGTCCTCGGGCGCGTGGTCGAGCTCCTCGATCCAGCGGCCCTCGCTGGAGCGTCCCCACAGGTTGTCGTCGATCGAGTACGGCGCGACTTCGGTGCCGCCTTTCACCGGGATCGCGTGCTCGCGCGCGTAGGCGACCTCCTCCTCGCGGCCCATGCGCCATCCCCGCACGGGCGCGATCACCTTCAGCTCGGGACCGAGGGTCGCCACGGTGGCGTCGATCCTGACCTGGTCGTTGCCCTTGCCGGTGCAACCGTGGGCGATCGTGTCGCACCCCGACTGACGCGCGTACTGAACGGCGAGCTTGGCGATCAGCGGGCGCCCCAGCGCCGTGAACAGCGGATAGCCGAGCCCGTACACCCCATTGGCCTTGATCGCCGGGATGACGTACTCATGCGCGAACTCCTCGCGGGCGTCGACCACGTGGCAATCGATCGCGCCCAGCCGCAGCGCCTTGCCCCGCACGACCTCGAAGTCCTCGCCCGGCTGGCCGAGATTGACGGTGAGCGCCACCACCTCGGCGTCGTAGCGCTCTTGGATCCACTTCAGCATCACGCTCGTGTCCAGCCCACCGCTATAAAGCAGCAGCACCCGGTGGACGTGCGAGGGATCCGCCTCGTAGGTGGTGGTTGGCAGGTGGGTCTGGTCGTTCATGACGCGAACGTCTCCTTGACTAGGCGTCGCTGTTCCTTGGAAGCAAACTCCGCGAAGCGGCCAGCGAACTCTCCTCGCGCCGCCGCCTCGTCCTCGCCCAGCCGGGCGATCAAGGCTCCGAGCGCCAACAGCGCCGCCTGACCGTTCTCGGCTCGGGCGACCTCGGGCGCGAGCGAGCGCAGCAGCACGATCTGGACCTCGCGGTCTTGATGGCGCCCGAGTACGTCCTGGAGCCCCTTAAGCGTCTTGATCATCGGCTTGACCACCTCGCCCGGGTAGAGCGATGCTCCGAACAGCTCGAGCAGGTAGCGAAGCTCCTTGCCCTTCTTGCGGAGCTCGTGGTACTGCTCGGCCGGGCTGGACTCGTCGATCGCCCTCCCCATCCGGACCATCTGCCGGTACACCTTCCGGATCCGCTCGCCGGCCACCGCGGCGATCGGCCGCGCCGCGTCGGGGCGTTGATCCTCGTCGGAGAGCTCGAGCCCGTCGAGGAACGACGTCCACGTGCTCAGCAGCGTCAGGGTTCGTTCTGAGCGAAGCGCCGTGACGAGCGCCCGCCGGGCCCGGGCACGCCGGCGCTCGAGCACCTCGAGCAACGGATCGAGGTCGTCGCGCAGCGCCTCGGTAACGAGCGCCCGCATGGCATCGAACTCGAGCACGTGCACGTCGAGGTCGCGGGCGTCGCCGGTGGCCTGCTGGAGCCAGCGGAACTCCGCGCGGAAATGGGCCAGCTCGACCGGTTCGAACACTCCCTTCAGCTCGCGCTGCACCGCCCGCGAGCGCCGCACCGAGACGCGGAGGTCGTGCAGGAACTCGCTGTCCAGATCGGCGATCGTCCCCTCGAGGTTCGCCTCGATCACCTCGAGCAGGGCGCGCAGCACGAGCACGGCGGCGGCATCGGCGCGCTGCTCCCCTCGCAGTGGCACCTCGACCTTGGAGGGAACGCCCCCCGGCACGCGCCCGACCGCTCGCACCGCCTCGTCGACCAACGGCTGGTCGGCGGGCTTGAAGCCGAGCTCGCCGAGCGTCTCCTCGACCCGGCGCCGCGCCTTGTCGTAGCCGCGTATCCCAGTGATCCGCAAGCGCGGGCGCAGCGGCGAATCGGTGCCCGCCGGGTCGACCAGCTCTGGCTCCTCGAGCGCGAGGCGCACCACGGTCTTCCCTTCGCCGTCGAGCACAGAGATGAGCCGTTCGTGGGTATGCACGTGGACGAGGGGTAGCAGCGCCCGCACGTCGGTTAGCGCTAACAGCGAGTCGCGCATCGGGCCGAGGGGAAGCGATGAGGCGAACAGCGGCTCCGTCGGAGGCGAGGCCGGCAGGGACGCCCGGACAACGCCCGACTCAACCTCGACGAGCGACAGCGCCCCATCGGCGTGGATGAGCGAGAGCCCGGCGGCGTGCAGCAGGCCGTCGAAGGTGTCGTAGTAGGTACGATCGTGAATCCCCTGCAGCCCGTCGTGCACGCGCATCGCCGCGGCCAGCGCGTCGCCGGCGCCGCGCAGCGTCATCCGGTCGGGAAGCAGCAGCTCCGAGCCGGTCACGGCGCCAGCGCCCCCAGCCGCGTGACCGCCTCGTCCACCTCCTCGTCGGTGACGATCAAGGGCGGCTCGAGGCGGATCGTGGCCGGCCCGGTGGCATTGACCACGAGCCGTTGTTCGAATAGCGCGCGGCGCGCCAGCTCGGCGGCATTGAGGTCGGAGTCCACGTCGATGGCCAGCATAAGCCCGCGCCCGCGCACCCGCTCGACGTAGGGCAGCTCCGCGAGCGCCGAGGCCAGCCGGCCGCCGGCGGTGCGCACGCGCGCCAGCAGATCGGGGTCCGAGCAGATCTCGAGCGCGGCCAGCGCGGCGGACGCCGCCACTGGGCCGCCGGCGAACGTAGAGCCGTGATCGCCGGGCTGGAACGTGTCGGCCAGCCGCGGGCCCGTCACCAGGGCGCCGATCGGCAGCCCGCCCCCGAGCGCCTTGGCGCTGGTCATCGCATCGGGGACGACGTCGGTCTGCTCGTAGGCCCACAGCGTGCCGGTCCGTCCCATCCCGGACTGGATCTCGTCGAACATCAGCGCCGCGCCGGCCCGGTCGCACGCCTCGCGCGCCGCCTGCAACAACTCGTCGGCGAGCACGTTGATGCCTGTCTCCCCCTGGATCGGTTCGAGCAGCACCGCCGCCGTGTCATCGTCGACCGCGCGCTCCAGCGCTTCCGGATCCTTGGGGACGACGACAAATCCCGGCACCAGCGGCGCGAACGGCGCCTGCTTGGACTCCTGGGGCGTCGCCGACAACGCGCCGTAAGTCCGCCCGTGGAAGGCCGCCTCGAGCACGATCACCTTGCCTCCGGGACGCGCACGGCGGGCAAGCTTGATCGCGGCCTCGTTCGCCTCGGCCCCCGAGTTGCACAGGAACACCTTGCCGCCCAGCGAGCTCTCGGCCAGTCGCGCCGACAGCCTCATCGCCGGCTCGGTGTAGTACAGGTTGCTCACGTGGGTGAGCCGCCCGGCCTGTTCGCGGATGACCTCGACCACACGGGGATGGCAGTGGCCGACATTCAGGACCGAGATCCCGGCCAGGAAGTCCAGGTACTCGTTGCCATCGGAATCCCACAGCCGGCAGCCCGAGCCGCGCACGAACTCGACCGGGTTGCGAACGTACGTGGGGGCAACGTGGGCCGCCTCGAGGCTCTGGAGCTCGGCCAGGCTCATATCGCGGGGCCGATCTTGGTTCCCTGTCCGGCGTCGGTGAAGAGCTCGAGCAGGAGTGAGTGCGGCAACCGGCCGTCGACGATGTGGGCGTAGGAGACGCCGCCGTCGATCGCGTCGAGGCACGCCTGCAGCTTGGGGCGCATTCCACCTCCGACCGTCGGCAGCGCTCGGAGGACGACGTCCGCGCCGACCTCGGAGATGACGCTGGAGGCGTCGTCGGGGTCGCGCAGCCAGCCGGGCACGTCGGTCAGGAACATGATCTTGTAGGCGTGCAGCGCACTCGCCACCGCGCCCGCCGCCTCGTCGGCGTTGATGTTGTACGAGTTGCCCTCTCGGTCGGCGCCGACGCTGGCCACGACCGGGATGTAGTCCTGCGCCACGTGCGTGAGCACACCGGTGTCGACGCGCTCGATCGCACCGACGAACCCGATGTCCTGGCCGCTCGGCGCGGCCCGGCGGGTGACGCGGAACAGGAGGCCGTCGTCGCCGCACAGACCGACCGCGGGCTGGCCGTGGCGGTTGATCAGCAGCACGATGTCCTTGTTCACCTTGCCCACCAGCACCATCTTCGCGACCTCGACCGTTTCGGCATCCGACACGCGCAGGCCGTCGATGAATTGCACCGGGAGGTCGAGGCGCTGCATGTAGCCGGTGATCTCGGGGCCGCCGCCATGGACGATCACCGGGTTCATGCCGACGTACTTGAGCAGCACCACGTCGCGCGCGAACTCCTCCTTGAGCGCCGGGTCGGTCATGGCCGCGCCGCCGTACTTGATGACCACGGTCTTGCCGTGGAACTCCCGGATGTACGGCAAGGCCTCGAGCAGCGTGGTGACGTCGCGCACCGGCCGCTGGTTATGGGAAATGGTCCC
>Ga0335074_10016242_pt1 | contig 10480 bp, 5 predicted proteins | sample Lox_Sample_23_FD_206715 | JGI IMG/M metagenome (GOLD analysis project Ga0335074, IMG submission 206715) | Soil microbial communities from Loxahatchee National Wildlife Refuge, Florida, United States - Lox_Sample_2.3 | ecosystem: Environmental > Terrestrial > Soil > Wetlands | place: USA: Florida...
CGGGGGATCATCGGCCCAGGAGTGCAGCGTCTGCATCGTTTCTGTCGCGCCGGTCTTGTCCAATGTGACGTTCCAGTCGTGACTCAGGTCGATGGGCGCAAATTCCGGAGCCGCGGGCCTGCGCTGTTCCTGAGCCGCATGGTCGGAGAAAACCACCACGCGTGACTCATAGGGCGCGAGCGACATTGCGAGCGATGGCCCACTGCCTGCGCGCATAATAGTTCCGGTGAAGGGATCCCACCATTCGGCGTCGCGCCGGTGCGTGCGGAAGGTCGCCGTGAAACTGTGCGGCTGGTTGCCGGTGTTTGCCAGAAACCAGATGTCCGCGTCCGGCAGTTTGCGGTGGATAAAGCCGACCTCCGGCGTGGCAGGGCTGAGCGCCACGTCGGGCTGTAGAAACGAGTGGAGCGCAGCCGCTAAATCGGAAGCGTCGTGCAGCAGCCGCGTGTTCTTCGTGCCGGCGATGAACAGATCGTGGGAAATCTGCTGGACCGCGGGCCTATCGCGCTCGGATTCCAGCAGGCCCGGCGCGCGCTGAGGCGCGTGGCCCACCGCGATCACGATGCCGCCGTCGCGCGCATACGCTTCGATCTTCCGGTACGCCGCCAGCGGCAGCCGCTCTGTCTCGGGCAGCACAAGAATCGGGTATTGAATGCCGACGCGGTCGATGGCTTCCGAGTCGATGAAGTCGAAGTTGTAGCCGGCGTCGAGAATCGCGGAGACGAGGTCCGGACCCAGCAGTTCCGCCATCTGATCGCTCATTGAGGACTGGCCAGGCTGCAGGCGCTCCGCTCTTGCGCCGGGCGATGCGGGCCGGAATCTCGCCTGCGCGTCTTCCTCCGGCAGCAGCACGGCAACGTCATTCGCCGGTTTGCCCTGGCGCAGGAGCCAGCTCATGCGCGCCATGTAGCGCATCACGTCGGGCATCACCATCCACCAGGGGTTGTGGTTGTTGAACACCGCCGCCGCGTAGAACGACCATCCCGGATCGCCGGCCGACGGCGGCGAATACGGCCAGCCGTGACCCATAAGCTGATTGATGCCCTGCAGGAAAAACGTGTCGGCTTCGGCCTTCATATCCAGCGGCGTGGCGCGGAAGGGCGGCGAATGCAGCCAGGTCCAGGTCTCCGACGATGTGATCGATCGCCCGTAAAGATGGCTCGCGGAAGTAGCCCAGCGCGTGTAGGAAAAGGGCCCGTGCCACTGCGAGCCTTCGCCCTCCGGCAGATCCACGCGTGCGTTGCTCGACAGCGTCACCGCCGGCACCCCGTAGCTCTGCGCGCGAAACTCGGTGTGATGCGCGCGTGCCCAGGCGTTGATCGCGGCCAGATAGTTCTGGTCGATCAGCTCAGCCAGCGTGCGCGCCCAGTCGTAGCGCAGATCGGCGGCGCGCTCGTCCGTCCCCCCGGCCAGCTCGGGTAGGTACGGAGTGAGATCGTAACCGCGGCGATTGCGAAACTGCGCGAGGAAATCCGGCGTCCAGTCTGCGCCGTAGACTTCCAGACTGTCGCTGAAGACCGAATACGGTGGACGATCGGCGAACGCCGCGACCAGAGGCGCGGCAACATTCTTCAGGTGATCCTGGACGGCCCGCGCGCTGAAGTGATCGATCACGAATCCCTCCGCGCCCGCGGCGGGCCGCTTCACCTGCTGTCCGGTACGGCTGGAAATGAAGAACAGCACGACATGGTCGCCGGCGAGACCCGCAGGCAGATGCAGCCGCCCCCCTCCGCCGGCGGCTGACTGCTGACTGCTGACTTCCAGTTCCTGCGCGTGCTCTGCGTCGTAGTGGTCCGGTGTGCCCTCTGCAAAAAACGCCACCAGCATCTGCTCGCCATTTTCCAGCGCAGGCACGGCCACGGATTCTTCGCCCTTCTGCGCCAGTGTCATGGCCACGCGCAGATCGCTCGACGACTCCGTGACTGGCACCCAAGCGCCTCCGTAGGGCCAGCCGCTGCCCAGGGTGATGCTCACCCGCATTCCCAGCGACTCGCCGGTCTTCGCTGCAAAGGAGACCATACGCAGGAACTCCGGCGATAGGAAGCACAGATTGCGAAAGCCGGTTTGCGGGTCGTCGAGCGCCAACGGATACACCGGCTGTATCTCGACGCCCCCGATGCCTCCGTCCTGCATGGTGCGAAGCTCGCGCGCAAGCTCGTCGTGATTGACCGCGGGGCCGAACCACCACCAGCGCATCATGGGACGGGCGTCTTCGGGCGGCGATGCGAAGCCGCGCCTGAGCGTCTCCAGAGTTGCAGACTTCCCTGATGTCTGCGCCTGCTGCGTCCACCCGGCGCCCGCAATCAGAGTAAGGCCGGCCACCAGGCACGTCAGGAAACGCCAAAATCGGAACACGAGGCAACCTCCTCAAACGGGGTCCATCCTAATCCAGGCAGAAGTCGGACCTGTTGTTCTAATAGGAACTAAAGTCCTTATTGACAACCATGTTTTGAGTTTTGTTTTGTACTGTCCTCGCTGAAAAAACCCGCTTGCGTTCGATCCCCTGAATTTTTCGGAGGCAAGTATGACGTTTGCAATATGGCCGCGCGCTTCGCGGTACTTCAATCACCCTCTGTGTACGCTGGCCGCAGTCAGCCTGCTGTTCGCTGCGCCGTTTGCTCCGGCTCAGACCGCTGGCGAGGGCACCATTCAGGGCACAGTCACCGACACATCCGGAGCGGTCATCGCCAACGCCACGGTGACAGCCATCAACAATGCAAGCGGCGTGAGCAGCGCCCGATCTTCCACGTCGGCCGGCTTCTTCAGCATTGCGCCCCTGCCCGCGGGCGCCTACACGGTCACGGTGACCGCGAACGGTTTTCAGAAGCTGGTCCAGGACAACCTGATCGTGGATTCGCTCCAGACACGCACGTTCAGTCCGGTGATGAAAGTCGGCCGGGCCAATCAGACCGTGACCGTTACCGCGGCCCCGCCCCTTCTCAACACCGCGGACGCCACGATGGGGATGACCATCGAGAACTACCAGCAACAGCTGCGGCGCCGGCGGCTGTACCCGCACCCCGTTCCAGGGGCTCAAAAACGGCGTGCCCACCAACAACGTGATTCCGTCCAGCTATCTTTCACCCATAGCCCAGAAGATGGAGGCATTCCTGCCGGCTCCTTCCAATCCCGGAGCGATTATCATTCACTATCTCGGCGGCGTTCGTATCTGTCACCAACGAATACGAACACAACCACGACCGGGGCGCCTGCATTCAAGACCGGGGCAAGGTTCGTGACTCTGTCCACGAAGTTCTACTTCTGATAACGCACCCATCGGAGCCGAGGCGGCTCCTTCGTGCCTCCGAGGCCGCCCCTCTTTACAGACCCCGGATGTGACTCGCCGCGGCCGCGCAGCCCGGCTTCACATACTGAGTGACTGACATCCCGGCGTCTCCGCGTATGCTGAAGCTCGACGTGTGTTCTGCTTGCGCAAACCGATACCAGCCCGGAGATCTGAGAAATTATGAGAATTGCCGGAACCGGCCCTGTCATCGCCGGTCGTGAAATCTGTCGTCCTTTGGCTTTCTTCTCTGCTCTGGCCCTGCTGATGGCCGTTTCGCCGCTGTGTGCGGCCGCTCAGCCGGATGCACCGGCCGTGAAGTCCGTGGAGAGCGACGCCAGCGCTGCGTACCTGACTCTGGCTGGCGGCATCCTCCGCATTCAGCCGTGCGCCGCCAATCTGGTGCGCATCACCTATGCTCCCGGGAAGGCGTTGCCGGATCTCAGGAATCCATGGATCCTCGAGGGCACGTGTCATTCGGTCCCCTTCAGCACCCGGCAGACCAACGATAGCGTGGATATCCTCACGGCTGAGCTCACCGTCTCGGTCGACGAAATCAGCGGAGCTGTGCGATTTGCCACCGTCGCGGGGTCCACGCTCCTCAGTGAGATGGAGTATCCATGGCCTCGAAAAATGACCCCTGTCACCACCGATGGCGAGGCAACGCAGCGCGCCTCTGTCTGGTTTGCTCTTACGCCCGATGAGCATTTCTACGGTCTCGGCCAGCATCAGAACGGCATTCTCAACCAGCGCAACCTGGAGATGGAGCTCTCCCAGGACAACACGAACATCTCGGTGCCCTTCTTTCTGTCGTCGAAGGGATACGGCGTGCTGTGGAACAACGGATCGGTGACGCGCTGGAACAATCGCTTTCAGCCGGTGCTCACGATTGAGTCCGACGTAGCCTCGGCCGTCGACTATTACTTCATCTTCGGACCGGATTTCGACCGCATCATCGGCGATTACCGCCTGCTCACCGGAGCCGCGCCCCTTTTCCCGCGATGGGCGTATGGATTCTGGCAATCGAAGCTCGCCTATGCCAGCCAGGCGCAGATCGAGGACATTGCCGCGCGCTACCGGAACCTCGGCCTGCCGCTCGATGCCATTGTGCTCGATGCGGGCTGGGAGAGCGTCTTCGGATCCCGCGTGTTCACCCCGCGCTTTCCCGACCCCCGCGGCATGGTGCAGACCCTTCACAGGGAGCACGTGCATCTGATGGTTTCCATCTGGCCCACCTTCCAGCCGGGCAGCGCCAACTTCGACGCCATGCAGAAAAACGGTTTCTTCGTTACCGGCGGCGTCGATCGCATCCCTTCGTACTATCCCGGAATCCAGCTTTACGACGCCTTCAATCCCGCCGCCCGCCAACTCTACTGGCAGCAGGTCCGCGATTCCCTCTATAACCTCGGCGTCGACGCATTCTGGATGGATTCCACCGAACCCAGCGACATGTACGGCGAAGAACACGGCCCGATGCTGGCCGGAGCGACGACTGCGCTGGGCAACGGTTCGAAGTACGCGAACATTTATCCGCTCATGACCACCGAAGCCATCTACGATGGCCAGCGCGCAACGACAGACCAGCAGCGTGTCTTTACGCTCACGCGATCGGCATTCCTTGGGATGCAGCGCAACGCCGCAGCCGCGTGGTCGGGCGACATCGCCACGAATTTCGACACACTGCGGCGCGAGATTCCCGCGGGCCTGAACTACTCGGCCTCGGGGTTTCCTTACTGGACGACCGATATCGGTGGCTTTCTGGGGGGAGACACCAGCGATCCAGCCTATCGCGAACTCTTCGTCCGGTGGTTCCAGTACGGCTCTTTCTGTCCGGTATTCCGTGTGCACGGCACGCGCACGAATAATGAGAACGAACTGTGGTCGGATGGCGAGGCGGCGCAATCGATTCTTGCGCTATACGACCGCCTGCGCTACAGGCTCCTTCCATACATCTACACGGTGGCGGCGAAAACCACGTTTGAGGGCTACACGCCGATGCGCGCGCTGGCCTTTGACTTCCGCACCGACGGCGCGGCTCTCAGCATCAGCGACGAATTCATGTTCGGCCCGTCGCTGCTGGCAGCACCGGTGACGAAGCCCGGCGTCGATTCGCGGGATGTATACCTGCCCGCGGGCACCGGCTGGTACGACTTCTGGACCGGACTGCGCACCGACGGAGGGCAGACGATTCGCCGCGCAACGCCGCTGGCTGTGATGCCAGTGTATGTGCGTGCGGGCAGCATCGTGCCGCTGGGCCCCGAACTCGAATACTCCAGCCAGAAGCCGGCGGACCCGATCGAGTTGCGGATCTATCCCGGCAGCGACGGCAGCTTCCGGCTCTATGAAGACGACGGGACCACCTATGACTACGAGAAAGGCGCGTACGCGTGGATCTCGATCCAGTGGAATGACGCCACGCGCACGCTCACGATCGGCGCACGCGAGGGGCAGTTCGCGGGGATGCTCGCTGCGCGCATGTTCCAGATTGTTCTGGTTGGTCCCGGGCACGGCATCGGCGAGGGCGCGACTACAGGGAAGACAGTGGTGTACTCGGGAACGGCCCTGCAGATTCGTTTTCCTCCCGAGCGGCCGTCCGGACTGACGAGGCGCTCAGTCACCGTCGCCGCACGTGTGGCGCACTGAAAGATCCTCTGCGTCGCGGCGTCAGGAGGAGAGCAGTCCCGCGCCGAGGCAAACGCGATGATGCTTCGCGCGGATGCGGCGAATGGTCTGGCCTGAGGCAGCAAAGCCGGCTCAGAACTGATACTTCATCGCGAACTGGAAGAAGCGGGGATCGGGCGTAAAGGAGCCCGTTTCCCGCGTGCTCGTGATCTGGCCGCCGTACGCGCCGTCGCCGCTGTACGACGGCACGGCGAACCACGGAGTGTTCAGAAGGTTGAAGACATCGGTGCGGAACTGCAGGTTCTGCTCGTGCCAGGTGGTGAAGTTCTTAAAGATCGACATATTGAACTGCGCCAGCGGCGGGCCGTAGACGGAGAGCAGCGGGCCGCCCGCAAACTGCAGCACCGTTGCAGGATCGGTGACCGGGCCGACGATCTCATTGCCCGTAGGCATTGTGCCGGGAGCGGCGATATCGCTGCCGAGGCGCGGATTGGCGAAGGCGCAGGGGTTGTACCACTGCTTCACTCCGCCGACGTGGGCCGGACAGGTGTAGCCGGCAGGCAAGCCATCGTTCAGGCTGGGGTCGCCGCCGCCTGCGCGCGGATTGCGTTTTACCAGCGGCCCAGCGTTGTCGAGGCCGTTGGCGGTGGAAATATCGGAGTAGAGAGAAAAGGGATTGCCGGTCTGATCCTGGAAGACGAGGGTGCCGGACCATCCGCCCGCGATTTGGTTAGCGAAGCCTGAGTGAGTGAGGTAGCGGCGGCCGACGCCGAAGGGAAGAGCATACGTACCGTCGAAGGAGAAGCGCTGACGGACGTCGAAGGCTGAGTTGCGCTTCTCGTCGCTGATGGGCAGGATGCCGGGCGCACGGTAGCCGTAGTCCTGGTTGTCGGCCAGGTCGCTCTGCGAGTTATCCAGCGAGTGAGCCAAGGTGTAGGAGGCCAGGAAGCTCATGCCGTTGACGTAGCGCTTCTGCAATTTGGCCTGCAGAGAATTGTAAGAGATGGTGCCGATGGCCTGCTCGTAGTTGATGCCGCCAAGAGTGGGAAACGGCTCGTAATTGCGCATATTATCCCCTGGATAGCTGAGGGCGAGCGGAGAGTTGAGGCTGGGATACTCGACGTAAAGATGGTGGGTGACGCCGCCGACATAGCCAAGCGTCGCGGTCATGTTGGGAGTGATCGCGTACTCGGTGGTGAAGTTGTATTCCTGGCTGAACGGCGTTTGCGCGTTGGTCGCGATCGCCGTGAGCGTGGGATAGCTGATGGAGTTGATTGCGCCCTGCTGCACGGCCTGCGTAAAGCCGGTGTTAAGGCTCATGCCGTCGGTGGGGCAGGCGGCCACGGTGCAGGTGGTGCTGTAGATGCCGGAAGTGAAATTGAACGGAACGTTCTGGCTGAGGTTGACGCCGTAGCCGAAGCCTTCCAGTCCGCCGTAGAAGATGCCGTAGCCGGCGCGCACCACGGTGCGGCTGTTGATGCTGTACGCGGCGCCGAGGCGTGGCGCGAAGTTGTACTTCTGCGAGGTGACCAGCGATGGGTTATTGCTGTAGGCGACCGTCACGTTATTCGCCGCGAGGATGCTGGTGAAGGACGAGGGCAGCACGTTTCGCTGGCTGGTGGGCAGCTCGAAGACCCCTGTGCCGGTGCCGAAACCGAACGGACCGCTGGCATAGAAGTTGGCCTGTTCGCCGTTCGTTTCGCTCTTGGGGCCGAAGTAGTCGTAGCGAAGGCCCATGTTGACGGTGAGCCTGCGGGTGACGCGCCAGTCGTCCTGGCCGTAGCCGGAGCGCAGCCAGCGGTGGTCATAGGTGTAGTTGGCGATGCCGAGAGTGGCGCTGTTCATCTCGTTGGCAAGGAAGTCGGCCACGCCGGAACCGGTGTTGGCGACGCCGGGAATGTTTGGATGCTAAGTCGAAGAGGAGCACGAGGTGTTACAAAAGGCTGAACTCAGCGGGCTGCTGATTCAGAGAACAACCTCGGAGGCTCCTCAAACGACATGTACTACATCGGACTGGACGTGCACAAGAAGACGATCAGCTTTTGCGTAAAGGACGCGGCTGGTCGTGTATATCAGGAAGGCAAGATCGGCTCCACGCGGAACGAACTGGATGCGTGGATCAGAACTCTGCCCCAGCCGCGCACCATCGCGATGGAAGCGACCATTTTCACCGGCTGGATCTACGATCATTTGCTGCCCCACGCCGAAGCAGTGAAGGTGGCGCATCCGCTGATGCTGCGGGCCATCGCCGCAGCCAAGAAGAAGAACGACAGGATCGATGCCGGCAAGATCGCCGACTGCCTGCGCTGCGACTTCCTTCCTGAGTGTCACATTGCGCCTACGCCGATCCGGGATCGGCGCCGTGTCCTTCGTTATCGCAATCTGGTCCAGCGGCAGAGCGTGCAGATGAAAAACCGCATCTCCGGACTGCTGATGGAGACTGGCGTGAGCTATAACAAGCTGCGACTGCACCGCATGGGCTACTTCCAGCAACTGCTCTCCACCAGCGTGGAGATCGGCGACAACGTTCGCCCGCTGCTTCAGCTCTGCCGCGAGCATATCGATCGGTCGATCCGGCTGGATCGGACGCTGCTGCGATCACTCAATGAGGATCCGATGCTGAGCGAGCGGCTGGAGCGGTTACGTACAGTTCCTGGCGTTGGCCCCATCACCGCTCTGACGTGGGTTCTCGAGGTGGGCGACACCTCCCGCTTCCGCTCCATCAAGCAGGCCATCAGCTACTGCGGGCTGTGCGGAGCCGAGAAGAGTTCAGCCGACAAGGTGCTGCGCACCCCGATCTCCAAACAGCGCAACAAACATATCCAGCGGATGCTGGTGGAGGCGGCTCGACTGGCACCACGTTGCAGCGACGAGCTGGCTCTGCTGTATGAACGAGAGCGGCAGCGCGGTAATGCGAATCGTGCCACGCTCGCAGTGGCCAGAAAAATGGTGGCTCACATGCTGGCCGTGGATCGACGCAAGACAGACTTCATCCCTAAAGGGAAGCACAGGCTGACGGCAGCTTAAAAACCCTTCTCGGGAAGAAAAAACATCAGGATCGTTTCGATGCGCAGACTGCCAGGTCCCGCAGAACACCGGCCGGGCGACGGAGGCAACTCCCGAGGCTCTCTTCGGAATGTTTCGGGACTGGCAGTGAACACAAACTCAATCTTCTGCGACGGCCCTCGCGGCCTGAGGCAGCAAATGGATGTCCGGTTCTGCACTGAATGCAGGAACCATCAGCCGAGAGGCATACGTGTGCAGCGGCAGGTCCTGATCAGACAAACCACGCGCTCTCCAGAGCGCGAACAGCGACCTTGTGCTTTTTCCTTGACAGACGACTTACATGGATGCCGGTGTATTCGCCGGTGAAATTGTACGCGCCGGTGGCGATCACCGGCTGCAGCTCAGCGGTGTTGATGCGCTGGAAATCGATGCCGAACTTGAGCGAATGATTCCCTTTGATCTTCGTGACATTGTCGAGAATCTCGAGAACGTGCTCGTCTTCAAGAGTCGGGTAGTAGTAGGGCGTCCCGAAGCCGCTGATGCCATTGATGAACTCGGCGAGAGCGTCCGGCGGGGGACGGACCACGAAGCTGGCGCCGTTGAGGAAGTCCTCGGTGTCGGTGTTGTTGTCAACGCCGTCGAGAATGAAGTCGTTCTGTTCTTCGCGCTCGCCGTTGGCGCTGAAGTCGCCCGTGCCGGAACCACGCGAGCCGTTGCCGGGATCGACCCCCGCGGACAACTGGGCGATGAAGACCCAGTTGCGGCCGTTGAGCGGCGTGTCGTTGATGGTCTGGGTGGACATCACCTGACCGAGAGAGGCGTCCTGGGTCTGCAGCACGGGTGGCGCGCTGGTGACGGTGACGGTCTGGTTCACGGTTCCAGGCTTCAGCGAGAGCGGTACGTTGAGCCGCTGCTGCACGTTGAGGTGCAGATGCTCCTGAACGACCGTAGCGAAGCCCTGAGCAGTAGCGGCGATCTTGTAATCGCCGATTTTGACGGGCGAGAACGTGAAGATGCCGTCGCCGTTCGATTTAGTCTCGAATGCAAGGCCGGTGTCCGTATCCGTCAGTGTCACCTGAGCATTGGGAATTGCGGATCCGGAACTGTCCGTGACGACTCCGGTGATCGCTCCCTGGTCGGCCTGGGCAAAGACAGTGGAAACAAGCATGATGGGGGCGCACACGCACAGAATGCCGAGCACAACCCGCCTGGCCTGAGCGGGAACGGAAACTCTGGACTGACCGGTGAAGAACATCTGGGGACTCCTGCGCTTCACAGCGGCCGCGGGAAGCTGCGGGCGACAGTTCCGGGGCCGCTTTGAAAGCATTCATATTTAGGCGAGGATGGTAACGCTCTTACGCATGACTTGTCAACAAATTGCATATAAATATTACTATCTATTAATTAACGATTTTGTCTATACAGTGTTACTAAAAAGCCTAAGGAGCTCATCGCCACAGTCAAAGGCGAGCGGCTGGCGGTGAACGCAGAGGGCTGTGGGGTCAGCATGGGTGCGCCTTGCAGCGCGGACGCTAACGGAGCAGTGGTGCCGACCTGCGCGAATGTTGC
>Ga0335074_10016243_pt1 | contig 10480 bp, 8 predicted proteins | sample Lox_Sample_23_FD_206715 | JGI IMG/M metagenome (GOLD analysis project Ga0335074, IMG submission 206715) | Soil microbial communities from Loxahatchee National Wildlife Refuge, Florida, United States - Lox_Sample_2.3 | ecosystem: Environmental > Terrestrial > Soil > Wetlands | place: USA: Florida...
CGTCGTCTTCGTCGTCGGGCTGGCTGGTCAGCGTGACCGGGTCGGGCGGGTCGCCGGTGTCGGGCGGGGCGTCGGCGTCGCCGGGGCAGGGGATGTCGGGCCACCAGCCCGGCAGGTCATCGGCACCAGACCGGACAGCGCCGCAATCCGCCGCATCGCCCGCGCAAGGGCTGCCGCCGGTGGTGCCGACGGGGGGCACGCCGCTGTCACCGGCCTGGTCTGACGGGTACGGCGGCTGGCCGGCCGGCCGATCATGGCCGGGCGCAGGCTGATCGCCGGCCGGGCTGTCATCCGGCGGGTCACTGCGGGGCGGGTCACCGTGCGGCGGGTCACCGTGCGGCGGATCAGCGGCGGGCGGTGGCTGGCCGCCGGCCGGGCCGTCACCCGGCGGGCCACTGCCGCGTGGGTCGCTGTGGTGCGGTGGCTGGCCGCCGGCCGGGCCGTCACCTGGCGGGCCACTGGCGCGTGGGTCACCGGCGGGCGGGACCACGTCCGGGGGTGGCTGGTCGTCCGGGGGTGGCTGGTCGTCTGGGGGTGGCTGATCCTCTGGGGGTGGCTGATCCTCTGGGGGTGGCTGGTCGTCTGGGGGTGGCTGGTCGTCTGGGGGTGGCGGCGGGTCGGGCGGGCCGTCGGCGGGTGGGGGGATGAGCGGCAGGGTGCCCAGCAGCAGGCCGATGAACACGTGCGCGCGCAAAAGGTCCAGGCCGCCGTGCGCGCCGGCGGACTTCAGCGCGCGGGCCATCGCGGTGAGCCGGGCCATCGCCGCGGCGGCCTGGATGCCGGGCAGGTTCGACCCGGTCAGGGTGGCGGTGCCGTCCTCGCCGGGGTACAGGCCGACCCGGGCGTGCCGTTCGGTGTCCGTGCGCCGCTGCTCGGCCCCCTCGGGGTCGACGGCCAGGACCGCGCGGCGGACCGCGGCGCGCAGCTGCCCGGTGGTCTGCTGCCCGGCTGCGGGCAGGACCCGCTGTTCCACCGCCGCGGCGTGCTCATCGCACAGCAGCCCGGTGGCCTCGGCGATGATCCGCGCCCGGCCCAGATCAATGGTCCCGGCGGCCAGCGCGGCGAACGTGCCGGGCAGCCGCCAGCGCAGCTGGCAGCCCAGGTCGGTCCACGCCGACGCGCCGTACTGCGACATCCGCAACTCCAGCCCCACCTCGGCCGCGGCCTCGGGGGGCAGCTGGCAGGGCCGGCCGTCCGCGCCGGCGCCGATGTCCGGGTTGGCCGCGGCACGGCGGGCGGCGATCTCAGCCACCGCGGCCAGCTCACGGGCCTGCGCCCAGGAAGCCAGCCGCCGGTAGGAGGCAGCCATCCCCGGCAGGTCGAAGTCCGAGGCGGTGCCGGGAGCCTCCTGCGCCAAGACGGCGGCTAACCCCGGCCCGGCCGGCAGATGCCCGGCAATGAACGCCGCGCTCGCCCCGCCGGCCTCACCGCCGCCACCGTGATCAGCGCTACCGGGAAACTGACCGGGCTGACCGCCGTCACCGGGCCGGCCGGCTTGACCGGGCTGACCGCCGTCACCGGGCCGGCCGGCTTGACCGGGCAGGCCGGGCAGGCCGGGCGGCGCGCCGGACAGGCCGGCAAGCGCGGCTTCCTCCTCATCGCCGGGCTCGGCAGCCGAGTGCGGCACGCCCAGGCTGTCCAGCAGCGCCAGCAGATCCTCATCCGACAGCCACCCCGGACCCGCGACCGGCAACGACAACCCGGCCCGCTCCGCCGAACCGCCGCGCCCGCCGCCGTCGGCGGCCGGGCCCGGCGTGCTGACTGCCTCGCTCATCCGGCCACCTCCCCGGCAGCTCCGGCACCCGCGCTCAACGACCTTCTATCGAAAATAGTAGCGAGGGCCTCTGACAAAATGCCGTGGCGAGAGTGATGCATTCGCGGGAGCGGACCGCCAGTCGAGGAGCAGCGCCGAGCCTGCATCGAGCAGCGTCGAGCGAGGATCGGGCAGCGTCGAGCGAGGATCGGGCAGCTTCGAGCCTCGATCGCCCGACAGTTGCTGGGGCGATCGAGCGGTAGCCGAACCGCAGCGCGGTTCGCCAAGCCATGCTGGCTGCGACGCGGCATCGGCGTCCGCCAGCACCACCTCCGGGGAACACCGCGGCTAGCATTGCTGCCATGCCCGCCGACTCCGGCCGCGCCGACTCCGGCCGCGCCGACCGTGGCCGGCCAGCAGAGCTGGAGATCACCAGCCCGGCGAATCCCCGGATCAAGCAACTCGTCGCGCTCCGCCGCAGGCGCAGCCGTGAGCAGTCTGGCGTGACGCTAGTCGAAGGCCTGGCCGAGATCGAACTCGCTCTAACGGCAGGTGTCCGGCCGCAGACGTTGTACTACTGTCGTCAGCTCGCCACCACAGAGTCGCTATCGCTCGCCAACCGCGCGGCAGCGCTCGGCACCGAAGTCATCCACCTCAGCCGGCCGGTCTTCGAGAAAGTCTCCTACCGGGAAGGCCCTGACGGCTGGCTCGCCGTCGTGCCAGCTGTCGAGATCGAACTGGCCAGCGTCCAGCTACCACCGCGACCACTCGTGCTGATCTGCGCTGGCCTCGAGAAACCGGGCAACCTAGGCGCCATCCTCCGAACCGCCGATGCCGCCGGCGTGGCCGCCGTCATCGCCGCAGACCCGGTCACCGACTGGGGCAACCCGAACGTCGTACGCGCTAGCAAGGGCACCGTATTCTCGGTGCCAGTTGCGTCCGCGACCACAGCGGAGGTCCTGGACTGGACCGCAAAGCACGGGTTGCAGATAGTCGCGGCGACACCAGAAGCGACGACGCTGGTGACCGACACCGATCTGACCGGGTCGACGGCGATCGCCGTCGGCGCGGAACAGGCCGGACTGTCACCTGACTGGCTTGACAGCGCTAGCGTCCGGGTGCGGATCCCGATGTTCGGCAAAGCGGACTCGCTGAACGTCTCGACATCAGCGGCAATCATCGCCTATGAGGCGGTTCGGCAGCGGCTGCAGGCGGGTGAGCTGGCGAATCGCTCATCGATACGATCTGGGTATGCCTGAGCTATCGCTCCTGCCACCCTCTGCCACGATCGACGGTGCCGACCTGCGCATCGGCGGTTGCTCGCTGACAGAGGTCGCCGCTGAATTCGGCACGCCTGCTTTCGTCTTCGACGAGCAAGCTCTCCGCGATCGGGCGCGCGCCTTTGTCGACGGCCTGGCCAGCCGGTACCCGCAGAGCCGGGTCTGTTTCGCGACGAAGTCCTTCCCTTCCGCATCGATGGTCAGCATCCTGGCCGGCGAAGGACTCGGATTCGACGTCGTAGGCGAGGGTGAGCTCCGCATCGCTCTCGCTGGCGGCGCCGATCCTGCGTCGATCGTCATGCACGGCAACGCCAAGTCCGACCAGGACATCGCAGCTGCCCTCGATGCCAGGATCGGCTACATCGTCGTGGACGGCTTTGACGACATCGAGCGCATCAGGCGCCTGGCGAGGCGTCCGACGCCGGTCCTGCTTCGAGTCAGCCCCGGCATCGAGTCCAAGACGCACCTCGCACTCGCGACCGGAGGGAAGTCGGCCAAGTTCGGCGTCCCCGTGGAGCAGGTGCCCGAGGCGCTCTCCCGGATGAAGGCAGCGCCGATGATCGAGATGCGCGGCCTGCACGCTCATATCGGCTCGCAGATCCTGAACCTGGAGCAGTTTGAAGCCGAAGTCGAGGCGCTGGCATCGCTCGGCACATTCGACGTCTACGATCTCGGCGGCGGCCTTGGCGTCCGGTACGAGACCGATGACGTAGCGCCCGACATCGACAGCTACCTGCAGAGACTGACCGCCGCCGCACGCCAGCATCTGGGCGACAACGCAGAGCTGATGATCGAGCCGGGCCGGTCGCTGGTGGCACCGGCAGGCATCACGCTCTACCGCGTACTCACACTGAAGCAAGCAGGCAAGCTGCACGTCGCGACCGACGGCGGGATGGGTGACAACCTGGAGTACTCGCTGTACGGGCAGCGTTTCGCGCCGCTCGTCGTCGGCAGGTGGGACGAACCCGAGGTGCTCGCCGATCTAGTCGGCCGCCACTGCGAGTCGGGCGACATCGTCACGCCCGACGTCGAGCTGCGCAACCCGCAGGTCGGCGACCTCATAGTGGTTCCGGTGACAGGCGCTTACTGCTTCACCATGGTGAACAACTACAACGGCGCGCTACGGCCGCCGGTTATCTATTGCTCTGGTGGCCTCGCCCGGCTCGGGGTTCGCCGGGAGACGCCGGACGAGCTACTCGCCCGCGAGATGGGACTCGTGGCAGCTAGCGGCCGGACGTCCTGAGCCGGCCCGCCGGCCTGCCGGCCTGCCGGCCCGCAGAACGGATAAGGCGAGCGCCGGGTTCAGCGCCCCTGCCTGCCGAGCACGAGCACGCCTGAGGTCGCGAACATGCCGCCGTTCCCGACCACGACGCTGATGTCGACGCCGGGGACCTGGGCGGCAGCCTCGCCCCGCACCTGCCGTACCCCCTCCTGGATGGCGAACATCCCGTACATGCCGGTGTGCGTGTACGACAAGCCGCCGCCGTTGGTGTTCAACGGCAGCCGGCCGCCCGGCTCGGTATTGCCTTCGGCAATGAAGGCACCGGCCTCGCCCTTAGCGGTGAAGCCCAGCGCCTCAAGCCCGTAGATCGGCACGTGCGCGAACGCGTCGTAGATCATCAGGTGGTTGACGTCAGCAGTGGTGACGCCCGCCTCGGCGAACGCCGCCTGACCGGCCAGCCTGAACGCCTTCGACTCGGTGAAGTCCGCCATCTGCGAGATCATCGGCGCGTCCATCGACTCCCCGGTGCCGAGGACGTGCACGGCGGGCTTAGGGAAGTCAGCCGCGCGGTCAGCCGAAGTCACGATCAGCGCGCCGCCGCCGTCGGTGACCAGGCAGCATTCCAGCAGGTGGAACGGCCAGGCGACGACCCTGGACGCGAGCACGTCCTCGACCGTGATCGGGTCGCGGAACATCGCGCGCGGGTTGCGCGCCGCCCACTTCCGCTGCGCCACCGCGACGTACGCAAGCTGTTCGTGCGTCAGCCCGTACTCCTTCATATAGCGCAGCACCGGAATCGTGAAAGCTGAGGTGGGCCCCACCGTCCCGTAGGGTGCCTCAAACTGCCCGGGGATGGACGACCCTCCGCGCGGGAACGGGGTGGCTCCAACTCGGGACCGGCCAGATTCGCCGTGGGTAATGAGGACTGTGCTCGCGTAGCCTGCCCTGATCGCTGCAGCCGCGTGGCGGACGTGAAGCAGGAACGACGTGCCACCCACCGCAGTGCCGTCCATGTACCCGGGCGTGATGCCCAGTGCGTGCGCGACCTGGACCGGCCCTGGTGAGTTGACCGTGGCGATGCCGTCGATGTCGCGCATGCGGAGGCCGGCGTCGGCGACAGCGTTGACCGCGGCCTCGAGATGCAGTTGCAGGGTGGAATAGTCCGGTAGCTTGCCGACCGCGTTGGTCTCAGCGGCACCTGCGATGATCACGCCACGTTCCCGGCTCACTTGTCTGCTCCCGCAGGCGTGAAAACGGGCAGGCTAATCTCGCCACGCTGCTCGAACGTCACTTGCAACTCCATATCGAGTACCAGGTCCGCTGGAGTGTTCGGCACGCCAACCAGGTTCGTCATCATCCGCGGGCCCTCAGCTAGCTGGACGACCGCGATCGCGTACGGCCCGTCCTGCTCGAAGCCGCGTGCGGGCCGGTGGTTGATCACGTAGGAATACAGCGTCGCCCGGCCGCTCGCCGTGAACCACTCAACGTGCGTCGACCCGCACTCCGGGCATACCGGCCGCGGATAGAAATAAGGTTTGCCGCACGCACGGCAGCGCTGGATCCTCAGTTCGCCGACCGCGCAGCCGTCCCAGAACGGCTGCGTCTCCGGGGTCGGCTCCGGGACTGGCTTGGCGGTTTGACCTGGCGCGCTCAAGCCGGCCTGCCTGGCGTCGGCCTGAACGACCGTTCGACCTGGTCACTCAGGTCGTCAAGCTGCCACGGTTCCTGCCCGATCAGGCGTACGACGGGCGCCATGTTGTTGTAGAGCGAGACTTCGTAGCCGGAGGAGTGCACGATGCGGCCGGTAAGCCAGCCGGACCGCTCGCTGGCCAGGTAGGCGACCACGGTGGCGACGTTGTCGGGCGAGCGCCGCAGGTCGTCATCGGAGGGCCGGTCGGTCCGCCGCCGCTGCGTAGGAATGGAGTCCGTCATCCGGGTCGCAGCCGCCGGCGAGACGGCATTGCAGGTGACACCGTACTTGCCGAGCGAGTTAGCGCACGACCAGGTCAGGCCGACGATGCCCATCTTCGCGGCGGCGTAGTTCGGCTGGCCGGGCGCGCCGTGCAGGCCGGATACCGAAGTGAAGTTGATGATGCGGTTCTGAGCTGTCTCCTCGCGCAGCGAGCGCCAGTGCGCCGCGGCGAACTTGGAGGTGTTGAACGTGCCTTTCAGGTGCACGCGGATGACATCGTCCCATTCCTGCTCGGACATGTTGAAGATCATCCGGTCGCGGAGGATGCCGGCCACGTTGACCAGAACGTCCAGCCTGCCGAACTCGGCAATGGCGGTCTTGATCAGGCCTTCAGCAGCACCGTGATCGGAGACGTCAGCTCCGTTGGTGATCGCCTTGCCCCCGGCGCTGGTGATCTCGCTGACAACCTCATGCGCCGGGCCCACGTCGCTGCCCGACCCGTCCACTGCGCCGCCGAGGTCGTTAACTACGACGCTGGCGCCCTCGCGGGCGAGCAGCAGGGCAGTGGACCTGCCGATGCCGCGACCTGCCCCGGTGACGATTGCGACCCGCCCGTCCAGGCTGCCCATAACAGCTCACCCGATCCTTCCTGACAGACCGATGGCCCGATATTAGAACCCACTTCTGGAATTATCACTGAGAACCACGTCACATGTCTCGGCCCGTGCGCGACTGCTACCTGCCGGCCTTGTGGCCCCGCCGCACCATGGTTATGTTAGTCGCTAACATGTTAGTAACTAACAGCGGAGGATGCGATGCGGGCGAGACGATGGTGGATGCTGGGCGTGACGTGCCTGTCGATGTTCGCGGTGAACCTGGACCTCACGGTGCTGAATAACGCGCTGCCTAAAATCTCGGCAGCGCTGCACGCGGGTACTGGGGACCTGCAGTGGATCGTTGACGCGTACACGCTGACATTCGCCGGGGTGATGCTGGCAGCCGGGCTGGCCGGAGACCGGTACGGCCGCAAGCGGCTGCTGCTGGCCGGGCTGGCGGTGTTCCTGGGGGCGTCGGTATGGTGCGCGCTGTCGGCATCGGCGGCAGAGCTGATCGAGGCGCGGGCAGTGCTGGGGCTCGGCGCAGCGATCGTGTTCCCGCTGTCGCTAGCGGTTGTCTCGGCAGCGTTCGGCGACGCCGAGCGTCCCCAGGCCATCAGCGCGATCATCGCTACGGTCGCGGCCGGGCTTGCGCTCGGGCCGGTCGTGGGCGGGGTGCTGCTGCAGCACTTCTCGTGGGACTCGGTGTTCTGGATCAACGTGCCCGCCGCCGGCATCACGCTGGCAGCCGGCATCGTGCTGCTCCCGGAGTCGCGCAACCCCGGCGCGCCGCCGCTGGACGCCCTGGGCGCACTGCTGTCCGCCGCCGCGATCACGTGCCTGGTGTGGGGCTTCATCAACGGCCCGTCGCACGGCTGGGCGGCGCCGGCTACCTGGGGACCGCTGGCCGGAGGCGCAGTCCTGCTCGCGGCCTTCCTGGCGCGCGAGCACAGCGCCGCGCACCCGCTCATCAACTCGGCGATATTCGCCGACCGGCGGTTCACCTGGGGTACCGTCGCGACTGTCGCCGTGTCAGTGGCGCTGTTCGCGGTCTTGTTCGCGGTTCCCCAGTACCTGCAAAGCGTGGTCGGCGATGACCCGATCAGCGCGGGGGTGCGCCTGCTGCCGATGACGGGTGGGCTGCTCGTCGCAGGCGGAATTGCCGTCCCGGCCGCGCGCGTGGCCGGCACCAGGCTCACCGTGACCACCGGGCTGGCGCTGCTGGCCGCGGGCCTGGCCGTGCTCAGCCAGGTCCACGTGACCAGCGGGTACGGCTTGGTGGCGACCGGGCTGGCACTGGCCGGGCTCGGCTCGGGAAGCGCCATCAACGCCGCGATGGACTCTGTCATGGCCGCCGCGGGTGGCGACGAGGCCGGGGCCGGCGCCTCGCTGAACAGCACGCTGCGCCAGATCGGCGGCGCGGTCGCCGTCGCCGTGCTCGGGAGCATCGTGGCAGCGAGCTACGCCCGCGACCTGCGTCCAGCCCTCGCCGCGCTGTCCGCCAGCCAGGCCGCCGTTGCCCGCGGCTCCATCTCCGAGGCAGCCCAGCTCGCCGCGCGGCTGGGCGGCAGGTCCGGTTCCGCCCTGCAGGCCGCCGCCGGAGCCGCCTTCCTGCACGGCATGAGCACCATCATGCTCATCTGCGCCGCAGTAGCCGCCCTCGCTGCCATTGCCAGCCTGCGGTACCTGCCCGGCCGCGGCGCGACTGGGGACACGCCCCCGCCGCAGGCCTATGCGGCTGCGACCCCGGAGATAGGTACGCGACGATGACCTTATGACCGGACCCGAACTGGACTGGCGGCAGCGGAAGAAGAACGCGACCCGCGACCGCATCCGCGCCTGCGCGCTGCGTCTGTTCAGCGAGCAGGGATACGACGCCACTACCGTCGAGCAGATCGCGGCCGCGGCCGGCGTCTCGCATATGACGTTCTTCCGTTACTTCCCCGCCAAGGAAGACGTCGCCCTGTCCGACAGCTACGACCCGCTGCTCGCAGGCCTGCTCGAACAGACCCCGGCGGGATGGCCGGTCATCGACCGGGTGCGCGCAGCGCTGCTACAAGGGCTCAGGCAGCTCTACGACGCAGACCGGGACACCCTCCTTGCGCAGAACAAGCTCATCGTTTCCACCCCCGCGCTGCGTGAGCGCTTGTGGGCAAACCAGATCGCCACGCAAGAGCTCATGCTCCAGGCCCTCGGGGCGGGCCGGCGCGACTCGCGCCCCAGCTTCCAGGACAAGGTGACCGTAGCGGCAAGCCTGGCCGCAGCCAGCACCGCTGTCCTCACCTGGGTCGAGAACAACGGAACCGCCGACCTGCCCGACCTGATTGAGCAGGCTTTCGACACCCTCACGCACCCTCTGAAAGGGGGTGGCATCAGCCGTCATGGATCAGCCTCCGGCGAGTGAGAGGTTCGCGAGCGCGACTGGCTGGCAGTGCGAAGTGCACGTCGGCCGGATACAAGACCTCCGCGCGGCGCATCTGACCTTGCTCAGCGAGGCTGAGCGGGTCCGCGCGCGGCAGTACCGGCTGGCCGCCGACAGCGACCGCTCCTTGCTCGGCGCGGTTCTGCTGCGGCTGGCAGCGGCCCGGCAACTTGGCATCCGCCCGGACGAGGTCGCCGTCGACCGGACGTGTGGCAGGTGCGGGGCTCAGCACGGCCGGCCGCAGCTCCCCGGCACCGGCCTGCAAGCGTCGGTGTCCCACTCGGGCGACATCGTCGCGGTCGCGATCACCCCTGCAGGCCCCGTCGGTGTGGATGTGGAGGCCGTCCGCAGCATCGACTTCGCCGCGATGACCGAGAGAGTATGCACGCCGGGCGAGCGCAACCACGTGCGCGCAGCGGCTGACTTTTTCACCTTCTGGACACGGAAGGAGGCAGTGCTGAAGGCAACGGGCGAGGGCCTGCACAGACCCATGACGGACCTGGAGGTCACGCCGCCCGGCTCGGCGCCGGTGCTGCTCCGCCTCGGCGCTGGCGCAGCCCCGGCCTGCCAGATGTCCGATATCTCGGTAGGAAACGGATACCAGGCCTGCGTGGCGGTGCTCGCCGCGGACCCGGTGACCATCAGCACGCTTCACGCCAGCGAGTTGCTAGCTGAGATCATTCCGGGCTAGGCGGCACAATTCATCTGGTTGCGTGATTGCGCGATCACTCATGCGGGCACCACGGGCGAACCATGGTTCCGGCTGGGTACGAGAACTAGATGCGGTGGCAGCCGGGACAGCGTCTAGAGCACCTGTTCGAGGGCCAGTGCGATCGTTTGGTACTGGCGGGCTGTCCGAGCCGGCTGGCTGTCGACGCGGGCGCTGTCACCCTGACATACCTGGAGCTAGACGCTCGCGCGAACCGGCTCGCGCGGTTCCTCGCTCGCTCCGGCGTGCGGCCGGGCGACCGGGTCGGCTTGCTGCTTGATCAGCCGGCCGATGGCTACGTCAGCCTGCTTGCGGTGCTGAAGGCGCACGCCGCGTATGTCCCCCTGGACGCGGGGTTCCCGGCTGATCGCCTGGCCTACATGGTCGAGGACTCGGCAGTGACGCTGGTGCTGACGCACTCGTGGCTGGCCGAGCAAGCGGAGTCACTGGCCGCGCAAACCAAGGTGGTCTACCTGGACGAAGCCGGCCGCGAGGTTGAGCGGGAGAGCGAAGAGCGGCTGAGCTGGCAGGCCGATGACCGCGCGAACGATCTGTGCTACGTCGTCTACACCTCGGGCAGCACCGG
>Ga0335074_10016244_pt1 | contig 10480 bp, 8 predicted proteins | sample Lox_Sample_23_FD_206715 | JGI IMG/M metagenome (GOLD analysis project Ga0335074, IMG submission 206715) | Soil microbial communities from Loxahatchee National Wildlife Refuge, Florida, United States - Lox_Sample_2.3 | ecosystem: Environmental > Terrestrial > Soil > Wetlands | place: USA: Florida...
TAGAGAGGGTGATGGCCCGCCAGGCCGACGAGATCTGCAAGTACCTCTCCAAGGTGGCGCTGACCCGGGTGGGCCCGGCCGGGGCGCAGGCAGAGGTCGGCGGCCTGGAGGTGGAGACGGCCCGGGTCAGCCACCTCACCTCCCGTGAAGGCGACCCCCACCGCCATGTCCACTTGATGCTGAACGCCCGGGTGAAGGCCCCCGACGGCAGCTGGCGAAGCCTTCACTCGGTGGCCGTCCGCCAGCACATCCGCTCCGTGAACGCCCTGGGCCAGCGGGTGCTCCTCACCGACAAGGCCTTCAGGGAGGCTCTCGCCTCGAGGGGCTACAGCTTGGGTGCCGACGGCGAGGTGGACCAGGCCAGGGAGGCCGTCGGGCTCATGTCCAAGCGCGCCGCCCAGGTCGAAGCCGGCCAAGCGGGGATAGAAGCCGCCTGGCGTGCCGCCCACCCGGGCGAGGAGCCCTCTGCCCGAGTGGCGCACGGCTGGCACCACCAGGCCTGGGAGGACGGACGGCGTGCCAAGGCCAAGGTGGCCGAGAGCCCCGCCGAGCTCTCCGAGCGGGTACGGGCCGAATTGGCCGAGGTGGGCTTGGACTTCAGCCCCGGGCGGAGGGCGGCCCTCGCCCTCCCGGCTGCCCTGTCGGTCGGCCAGGTGGGCCGGGACGCGCTGGCGGCAGAGGTGGTCGCCGGCCTTTCCGCCGCCCGCAGCGCTTGGTCGGCGGCAGAGCTGACCGCGGCCACGGAGAAAGCGCTCGTCTCTACCGGGGTGGTGGGCGACGCCCAGGCGGTCGCCGAGCTGGCCGAGGACCTCCGCGCCCGGGCCGAGGGCCTGTGCCGCTCCGTGCTCGAAGGCCAAGGGAAGGTCCCGAGCGTCATGTCCCGGCACCTCACCTCCGCTGCTGTCATCGAGGCCGACATGGCCCTCAACCTCGCCCTGGCGGGCCTCGCCGGCACCGAGGGGCCCAGGGACGCCTCGGCGGAGGCAGCCGCCCGGGGCTATGGCCTCTCCGCCGGCCAGGCCGAGGCGGCTGCCGCAGTCGCCGGGGCCTCGGGCCTGGAGGTCGTCGTGGGCCCGGCCGGGACGGGCAAGACCGCCATGCTGGCCGCCGCCAAAGAGGCCCTGGAGCGCCAGGGCCGGGGCCTCGTCGTGCTGGCCCCCACCCGCAAGGCGGCCCAGGTGGCCTCCGAAGAACTGGCGGTGCCGGCCAGTTCTGTCTCCAAGCTCTTATACGACTACGGCTGGCGCTGGGACGACCTCGGCCGTTATTCCCACCCGGCCGCCCCCCTCCCCTTTTCGGGCCAGCCCGGCCCGCCGACAATCGGCGACCTCCTTGAGATGTCGGAGCCTCCGCCCAAGCCCCCCCATGGGCAGCCGGGCGGGCTCCGCCTGTCGGCCGGGTCGGTCGTCGTGGTCGACGAGGCGGGGCTGTTGAGCGTCGACCAGGCGGCAGCCCTCGCCGAAGTGGTGCGGGGCGCAGGGGCAAGCCTCCGCCTGGTGGGCGACCCCCGCCAGCTGGGGGCGGTCGGAAGGGGCGGGGTGATGGAGGCGGCCGCCCGCTGGGCGCCCGGGGGGGGGGTCACCCTGGCGGAGGTGCACCGGTTCCTCGCCCTGGAGGAGGGGCCCGACGGCCTGCCCGTGACGGTGCCCGATCGTGCCTGGGCCGGGGTATGCGAGCAGCTGCGGGAAGCCACAGCGCCGGCCGCCGCCGCCGATGCTCTCGTCGCCCGTGGGGCTGTCGTCGTGCACCAAAGCCGCGACGAGCTGGTGGCGGCCCTTGCCGGCGAAGCCGCCCGGGCTGGCCGGGAAGGCGCGCTGGCGGTCACGGTCAGCACCAACGCCGATGCCAGGGAGGTGTCCCTGGTGGCCAGGATGCTACGGGTGGCGGCCGGTGAGGTGGACGACGACGTCGTCGCCGTCGGGATGGACGGCGTGCGCATCGGGAGGGGCGACCGCGTCGTCACCCGGCGCAACGACAACGCCGCCGGCGTCGCCAACCGGGAAACGTGGATGGTCGGCCAGGTGAAAGAGGACGGCTCTCTCGTCCTGGCGGGCAGGCACCGCCAGGTGGTCGTCCCCCCTGAGTACGTCTCTGCCGGAGTCCAGCTCGGCTACGCCGCCACCGACTACGGGAACCAAGGCGTGACGGCCGCCCGCTCGGCCACATGGGTGAGCACGGCCACGAGCTCGGGCGGGCTCTACGTGGGGGCCTCCCGCGGCCGCTGGCAGAACACTCTCCACGTCGTGGCCGGGGACCTCGAGGAAGCCAAGGAGGTCGTCTCTGCCGCCATCAAGCGGGACCGGGCGGACCGGGGCCTGGAGGCGGCACGCGAGCGCGCCGAGGCCGAAGCGCTCCGGCCGGCCCCCGGGCGGGGCGTCGTCCCAGCCGGCTGGGTCTCTGCCGCCGAGCTGGCGGAGACGCTCCGCAGGATCGAGGCTGACCTGGCCCATGAGCTCTCCCTCTCGCCCCTCGTGCCCGTCGCCGACGAGGCGGCTTGGCGGGCGGAGTCCGAGGCCGACCGGGCCGAGGCCAGGGACGGCCGGACCCGGGCTGCCTGGCACGAGGCGGAGCTAGGGCGCGCCAAAGCCGCCCGCGCAGGGCTCTTCCAGCAGGCCAGGGCCGAGTTCTCCCAGGCCAGGGAGGACGCCAGGGCCGTGGCGGCCGGGCCCGGGCTCCTCGGGCAGCGGGCAGCACGGGTGGCCGAGGCCAAGGCCCGCCTGGCCGAGCTGGCTGAGCGCTGGAGGTACCACCAGCTGCCGGGAGAGCGATGGGGGGACCAGGCGGTGGCGGAGGCTGCCGAGCGGGCGGCCGAGGGGCTGCTGGCCCAGACGCTGCGTTTTCATGAGGCTGAGGCTGACAAGGCTGGCTTCGCGGCCCGCACAGCCGAGCGCCGTATGGCTGATCGCGACGAAAGACGCGCCCGGTCGCTGGAGCACAACGAGTCGGCCCGGGGACGTCGCGAGAGCCTCGTCGCTGAGGCGGAGATGGCCCGTGCCGGCTTGGCCGAGCGTCGACAGCGCCTTACAGCGGGCATGGCCCCCGAGCTCGTCCAGGCGGTCGACGCTGCTCGGGACGCCCAACGTGCCGAGCTCGCCCGGGCCAGGGAAGCACAAGAGCTGGCCCAGGAGCTCGCTCGTGGCCACCACCACGACCTGGGCTGGGACAGGGGGCCCGGCCGGGGCATGGACAGGGACGGTGGGCTCGGTTTCGGGTTCTGAGCCGGGCCGCTTGCTGGTAACCGGGGCTACCGGGCTCTCAGTTCAGGGCCCCCTGTCGCCATCCTGGCGAAAACCGGCCTGCGGCCGCTGACGCCCCGGTGCCGCCCGTCCTGGGCGGCACCGGGTTGTCGTCTGGGGTTGCCGGGCCTAACCTGCAACGTTCGTCCCGGCCCACTTCGCGCTTCCCGATCAAGCACGCTGCGCGGGACGGCGGCTGGAAACCTACGACCAGCTTCGGAAGAAGCGGGCCAAATACCAGGATCTGTCGCGCGACAGCGCTATAACTACATGTGTGTCGTTCGATATCGAGTTGACAACGGGACAAGCGGGGCAGATGGTGGGCTGCGGGGACTGGGTCTTGCGTCATGCGATCCAGACCGGGGCCCTGCGTGCCCGGCGCAGCGAGACAGGCATCTTCTTGGTGCGCGTGGAGGACTTGCATAAGTGGAGAGCTACGCACCCATCTCGACCACGTTTCGGAGGCCGAAGACCGACGTGGCACGACACTGGGGAGGCTCTGGCGACACTGGGTAAAGCCACCCCAGGGGAGATCGCGGACTACCGGGGCGACATCCATCCCGGTAACGTCCGCAAGCACCTCTTGATCCTTGAGGCGCGAGGTCGCGCTGTCCGCCATCCTGACGGCGAGTGGTCAATCGTCTCGTCTTCAGCAGGAGCCGCCTAGCGGCTAAGTACCCCCAAGCGCGCAACGAGGACCGGCGCCAACCGGTCCTCGGAAACGCCTACGGCTAGCCCATAGAGAGGTACGCGCGGATCAAGCCCATGATGAGCGTACCTCCTGTGAGGCCTTGAGGGAAGCATCCCCAGCCGTCGGTCCTGTTTTGCGCGCCGTTACAGCCAGACAGACCGAAGGAGAAGACCGATACCACAGGCCACCAGAGCGAGGCAGGACCGAAGGCACGGGCCAGCGCGCGAGCCCCTCCGCGTCTCTGCCTCGCTGCCCGCCCTTACACCGGCACAGCCGTCTCCGAGAGTCTCGGTACGAGCGCGTCGCGGCGGGAACCGCCTCCCGGAGGGGCATCCTGCAAGGGGGCGGCCACCGGCCTACACCCGGTGCCGGGCGTTCCCCCTCGACCCGGAGAGACGGGACCGCCACCAACGCGAACGCACCAGCCGGGCCATAGGGCTCGCCCAGGCACGGGGAGACTTGCCGGCTCACCTGGCGGCGGTGCTCGGCGCGCTCTTGCAGGCGGCCGACAAGCGCCTGAGCGACGGGTGGTGGCGGCTCTCCACGATCGCCCGCCTCGTGCTTGGCGAAGAGCACTACGGCGAAGACCCCAGAGCCGGCCAGCGCACGGCGGGGCGCTGGATGGCAGAGCTCGGCGAGCGCGGGTGGGTGCAGCGCACCCACCGCTACCGCTCCGTCGCCGGCCACTGCCAGGGGACCTCCAACCTGTGGCGCTTCGTGATACCGGCCGAGCTGCGTGCCGAGGTCCTCTCGGGTGAGGAGCGGGCCCGGGCGCGTAACCAGTCCCCACACTCTGTGAGTGTGGGGCGCCCGGCCTCGGTCGCTGCAGCGCAGGCTGCCCAGGACGGTGCCGCCGGGCCCGACGGCCGTCCCGGCGGCGCCCAGGCAGCCCCTGTGGCGCCACTCGCCGAAAACGACGTCGCCCTGGGCGAGGGCCGCTCCCCTGAGGGCTTCCAGGCGGCGCTTTCGGCGGCCAGGAGCCTGCTGAGACGAGGACCATAGCTCCTGGGGCCGCCGAGGCACCCCGTGCCCACCCGCAGGCCTGGCCAGCCACACAACCGGTACGAGCAGTCAGCCAGTTTTGGCGCGGTCGCGGGTCGGCTAGAGGGCACTAGCTAGGGGAACTCAAGGTAGCGGGACTGACCGGACGGCCAGAACTGGCTGTCAAATAGACGGCCAAATATGGCCGTCAACCCGGCCACTTACAGTGGCCATTGATCCTTAACCACATGCTCCCCGCCTGTTGTCAAGCCCAACCCTTTTTCGCGACAAACATCAGCACTACCCACGGGGGGGGCAGACGCTCGCTTGTCCGTAGTCCCGCAACCATCAGTCTGGAGAGCGCGTTAAAAAAGAGACGCGACGGCTTGGTCAGCAACGGCTGGTCAGCAAGCGTTCTACGGTTCTCGGCTGCCCGAGCCCCACCCCACGTAGCAACCAGCGCACCCGTCACGTGAATACGTAAACACGTGAACACGTACACAGGACCGGGGGCGTTGCGGGTGAGTGAAGGATGACAAGGGCCTAGGCTTCCCTCAAAGCATTGTGTGAATACGTAACCACGTTGACACGTAATCACGTAGATACGTGCTAGGCTTCTTCTGTGATTCTTGCCATAGCAAACCTGAAAGGCGGTGCCGCAAAGACCACCACAGCCGTTTACCTTGCGCACGCTCTAGGCGCGACGCTCGTGGATGCCGACCCGCAGGCTTCGGCTCTTGGCTGGTCAGAGGCTGCCGCGGCCGACCGCAAGCCCCTCGACCTCGAAGTAGTGCACCTACCGACGCCCCAGTTGGCGGCTCGGCTCCCACACAGGGAACGGATCGTGATCGACTGCTCGCCGCGAGACCACGCGATTACCGACGCCGCGATGGCCGCCGCGGACTTGGTCCTAGTCCCCACAGCCACGACCACCGCCGACATGGATCGAACCTGGGCGACGCTCGACCTGGCGCACAAGCTTGGCCGAACGACCGCGGTGCTACTGGTACGCGTCCGACTTGGAACGCGCAGCCTCGCCTACGCGCTCGACGCCCTAGTGGCTGAGGAGGTCCTGGTCCTCCGGACCCGTATCCCGCAGCGAGAAGTCTTGGCAGCGGCATGGGGTCGCCCGATCGACAGGTACTACGGCTACGAGCTCGTCGCCGCTGAAGTAAAGGAGATCCTCAATGGCCGACGCTAACCCCCTTGCCCGGCGGCGCCATTCAGCGGGTCCTGTTCCCGTGCCAGAAACGCCCCTGCTCGTACAGGCACGGCGTGGAAGCGCTGCCGCAACCAGAGCAGCGGAGCATTCCGAGCCCGGCTGCCCGAGCCCGTACCCCCACCGGCTGTCCGTGGACGTAGACGACGATACATACCGAGCTCTGCGCCACCTAGCAGCCGAGCGGGACTGTCGCCTTGTCGATCTAGTCCGCCAAGGAATCGCACTAGTCCTGTCTTCCTAATCGACGCCTGGCTGATCTGGGTACCGATGCCCCAACTTCAAACAACCAATTTCGCCGAGGCCTGCGTTGGCGGTACAGGGGCGGCCGCCGCCCGAGTACGCCAAAGCAGGCTGGTCGGTATTCCCTGTCGCAGGTACCCGCGACGGCAGGTGTCTCTGCCGCCGGGAAGCGGCTTGTGCCCACCCGGGCAAGCACCCCCTTGTCGCCGGAGGCCTCCGATCCGCCTCCACCGACCCCGACCAGGTTCGTGGGTGGTGGCGCTCCTGGCCCTGGGCAGGAGTTGGGTTGCCGACCGGGGGTAGGTCCGGACTGCTCGTGGTCGACATCGACCCTTCCCATGGGGGCTTGGCGAGCCTGGAGCGCCTGCGAGCCTCGGGCTATGGGCTGCCGGCGACGCTGAGCGCCACGACCGGGGGAGGCGGGCGGCACCTGTACTACCGGCACCCCGGCGGCCGGCCGCTCCCGAACGCGACTGGCGAGCTGCCAGGTGCAGGCCCGGCGCCCGGCATAGACGTGCGCGGCGACGGCGGCTACGTAGTCGCACCACCGAGCGGGCATGTCTCAGGCGGGCGGTACAGCTGGGAGCAGCTGGCCGCCTTGGCTCCGATGCCGACGTGGATGTACCCGTCGCCGGTGCCCCGAGAATTGAGGGAAACGAGGGTCGTGCCCCGGGCGGAGCGCTACGTCCTGGCCGCGGTGGAGGGCGAGGCCGCGAAGGTCCGGAGAGCCGTGGTGGGCATGCGCAACCAGGCCTTGAACGATGCCGCGTTCGCGCTGGGGACACTGGTCGGGGGCGGCGCCCTGGACGAGGGTGTGGCTTGGCGGGCGTTGCTGGCGCCGGCGCTTGAGGTTGGCCTGCCACAGCATGAGGCCGAGGCGACGATCCGCTCCGGTTTGGCCGCTGGCGAACGTAGGCCACGGAAGGCCGCGGGCACGGGGAAAGTAGCAAAATAGGCTTGCGTTGGCCCTGGTCGGGGTCGCCTCTGGGACTATGACACCGCCGAAGGTCCCCATGAGGGAAGTTCTTGTCGCCAGGGTCCGGACGTTCAGACGCTGACGGGTCGTCCTCCCAACGTCGGGGGGGGCAGGCTCACCGGCACCAACGGGAGCTTCCTTGGGGCGGTGTACAGTCACCGCCAAGAGCGCAAGATCGGGGGCCGGCCATGTTCGACAAGCACCACGAGAAGAAGGCCGAGAAGGAGTACGAGGAAGCTCTCACCAAGTGGCAAGCCGAGCGTGATGCCTACGCCGAGTTGTTGCAGCTGGCCACCGGCTTTGCCGGAAGCGCCACCGACGCCGTCATGCTGGCCGCCGGCGAGGCCCTCTTCTGCACGGTTAGGGGTGCCAGCCTTATCGAGGAGCGTGCCGGCAAAGGCCACTGGCAGGGCGCCTCAGCGGGGGTCTCGGTCCCGATCGGCAGCGTCGGCGGCCGCCCGGTGCGCTACCGGGTAGGCGGGACCCGGGGCCATTACGTCCAGGGCACGCCGGCGCCCACCGCCATCGACCACGGCACCGTGTACATCACCAACCGGCGCGTTATCTTCTCGGGGACAAGGCAGACGCGAGAGTGCGCCTTCGCCAAGCTCATCGGCTTCGAGCACGACGACAAGCAGGGCTCCACGACCTTCGCCGTCTCCAACCGCCAGAAGCCCACCACTATCCACTACGGCCCCGGCATCGCTGACTGGTTCGACTTTCGGCTGGACTTGGCCCTGGCGCACTCACGGGGCACCATCGGCGCCCTGGTCCACCAGCTGCAGCAGGATCTCACCCAGATCGACGCCATTCGCCCGGTAGCTCCGCCGGCCCCGGCCCAATAGCCCCCCCGGGCAGCCGTGGCAGGGCTCGGGCGGTCCCAGGCCTCCTACGACCGTTTCGCCGCGGCCGTCGAGGTCCCCCTCACGGCCCTGGCCGTGCTCTGGCTGCCTGTGCTCGTCGTGCCCCTCGTGGTCCACTTAAGCCAGGGCCTGGCCGACACGTTCAACGGCATCGACTACTTCGTGTGGGCCCTGTTCGTCGTCGAGTACCTAACGAAGCTCTACCTGTCGCCGTCGCGCTCGGGCTTCTTCAAGCACCACCTCCTCGACCTGGTCGTAATCGCGGTCCCCGTCCTCCGCCCGCTCCGAGCGCTCCGGCTGCTCCGGGCCTTCGAGCTGGCCAGGGTCGGGGTGGTGCTGATGAACGGCCTCCGGCGTGCCCGGGCCATCCTGGCCCACCGAGGTCTCCACTTCGTCCTGCTCTCCGTGCTCGTGCTTGTCTTCGCCCTGGCCGCTCTCGAGCTTGGCTTCGAAGCGCACGCCCGCGGCGCCAGCATCCACAACTACGGCGACGCCCTGTGGTGGGCCGTCGTGACGGTGACGACGGTCGGTTACGGGGACAAGTACCCCGTCACGGCCGGCGGACGTGGTGTGGCCGTCGTGCTCATGCTCGTCGGGATCGGCCTTATCGGCGTGCTCACCGCCACGGTTGCCAGCTACTTCGTCGAAGAGAAGGCGGACCGCGACAAGGAGGAGCTCACGGTACGCCTGGAGCGCATAGAGGCCCTGCTCGAGCAGGTGCTGGCCCAGTCGGACGGCCAGGCCACCGGGGGTGCTGTGGCTACCGAACAGGTGGGCGTTCCGCGGCGCGGCGTGGCACCACCGTCCCAGTAACAGCCGCCGTGTATCAGGAACTCGGCCTGGAGAGGCTGGCAGGGACCAGGGCAACCCCGACCTGGTGGTCTACGAGGGTATTCCGTCCGCAGCCGCGCCCAAGTCGGGACCTTCGGCCCTACTCCACCCGCGCTGGAATGTGTCCGCGCCTCACGGTCGCCCCGTGAGTTCGAAAGGGGAAGGACGCATGTCCGAGACGCAGTACCCGGTTCCACGACCGGTCACGTCACCAGTACCCGCTACCCCCGTCTTCCCAGCGGTCTTGACAACCACGGCCCCGGCGACAACAACGCCACCGCCGACCTTCGCCGCGCCGGTCCAAGCGCATCTCGCCGCGCCATCCCGTGTCGTGGGGAAGACTCGCCACCTCTGGGCCGTGTGGCTCCTACAGTTCACGCTCATCTACCCGCTGATCTGGTACTTCAAGGTCAACAAGGAGCTGCGGGATTTCGACCCCGACATCGACGTCCAGCCGGGCCTGGCGGTCCTTGCCGTGACGTTTGGGGCGATCCTGCTCGCGATCCCGCCCATCGTCTCGTACACCCACACGACCAGTCGCATCCAGAAGGCGCAGAAGCTCGCCGGCAGCAAAGCCCGCTGCTCGGTCTTGCTCGCCTGGCTCTGCGGGTTCCTGACACTCGGCATGGTATACGTGCAAAGCCAGACGAACAAGATCTGGGCCCAGTACGGGAACCCGCCCGCCCGAACCCCGATCGCCTCACCGGGTAGGTACTGACATGACCCTTCACCGACGGGTCTCCGCGCTCGCAGCTGCCGTCACCCTCATCGGCACCCTCGTCCCGGCCGGCGCGGCCGTGGCCGCGCCCAAGCCCGGCGGCACTATCGCGTTCAAGGATATGTACGGTGTCCAGTACACGGTGCGCTCTGACGGTTACTACGACCCAGCCCAGGGCGCCTACGACATGCAACCCGAGGCGGGCCACCGTTTCGTGGCGGTCCTGGTCACGGTTACCAACCGTTCCCAGCGGCACTCGACCTCCGACGATGCCAACAACGACATGACGCTGGTCGGCGCCAACGACCAGACCTACATGTCCACGGTGGAGAGCGTCACCGAGTGCACGGACTTCGATGCCGGCGAGTACCATCTGGCGCCCGGGGAGTCCGCCACCGGGTGCGTCGCCTTCCAACTGCCGGCAACCCTCCGCTTTGTTGCCATCAAGTGGTCACCGGGGGGAGGCATGCTCGGCGAGGCCTTCGGAGAGTGGAAGGTGACCGGCGACCACCCATAGCCAACCCGGTTTGAGGATGCAACCAAGCAGTGCGTCGCCGGGTCACGGACATCGAAAGCGGGCCTTCCAAAATCGCCAAGCGAGAGCGCTACCCCCTGGCTGAAAAGCGGCGCTGAGGACTGGCGGAGCCGCCTCAGGCCTTGGGTGCTCGTGGTTGGCCCAAAGCCACCCGGGCCGCTTCTGATGCCTTCGAGGCACAGCGGTC
>Ga0335074_10016245_pt1 | contig 10479 bp, 6 predicted proteins | sample Lox_Sample_23_FD_206715 | JGI IMG/M metagenome (GOLD analysis project Ga0335074, IMG submission 206715) | Soil microbial communities from Loxahatchee National Wildlife Refuge, Florida, United States - Lox_Sample_2.3 | ecosystem: Environmental > Terrestrial > Soil > Wetlands | place: USA: Florida...
TTTCGTATGGTATTCGATGGGACCTGATGCCTCCGCCAACCGAGAGGCGCGGCGTTATGCCGTACACGCTCATCAACCAGGACAATCTGTCTCAGCTTGCATTAGGGTCGCCGGCCGCCCCATACGACACATACTACTATGACTTTGCTCCTCGTTTCGGTGGCGCATATCTGCTGCACGCTGCACAGGGCCGGGAGACCCAGCTTCGTGGCGGCGCCGGAGTGTTCTATGATGCGGCAACAAGCCAGGGAAATAGCCTGATCGGCCTCTATTCGCCCGGCTTTTCCGGAGATAACTCCTTCTGCCCATATTCGTACTGCAACTACGATGGGCAGTACTCCTTTCCCTTACCGGCACAGTATCGTTATACCCCCATCGTATATCCACCGGTGGGACCGTTTGTAGCGACCTATGACGCAATCGCTCCGCATTTTACCAACCCATATACGATTCAGGCGAACGTCACGCTGCAGCAGGATGTTGGAGCGAACAATGCCTTTACGTTCAGTTACGTTGGCGCCTTTTACAGAAAAGGGATCGAATTTAACGAGTATTACATCAACCCAATTAATCCAACCTTCTACTTTGTAGATCTGGAAACGAATGGGCTCCATTCCGCCTACAACTCGGGCCAGTTTGTCTTTCAGCATCGCATCAGCAGAGGGTTCTTTGCCTATGCCGGCTATACCTGGGCGCACGATATAGGTCAAAATCAGATAAATGCATACACTCCTTACGAAAAGGGAAATACCGGGGGCGACGTCAGGAGCAATTTCAACGCTGTCCTGACGTGGAACATTCCCTACACTGCGGCAAATCGCTTCAGGAGTGCGGTGCTCGGGCACTGGGGCCTTGACGCCAGGTTCATGGCGAGGACAGGCTTCCCCCTTACCATTGATGGCCCGAAAACCGCGGATGCGGCGGATGACGGCACGAGTGTCGTTCCGGGCGTCGATTACGTACCCAATCAGCCCATTTACCTCCACGGCACATACAATGGTCTGCCGATACCCGGCGGCAGGCAGCTCAATCCCGCGGCCTTTACGGCCGCCCCTGTTGGTGTGAATGGCAACGTTCCGCTCAACTATTTCCGGGGATTTGGGATGAATCAGCTGAATCTGGCAGTTCGGAGAGACTTTCCGGTTTATGACAGGTCGCACCTGCAGTTCAGGGCGGAGGCGTTCAACCTGTTCAATCACGCGAACTTCGGAGGAATCGACGCTTATTTGCCGGACTACACCTTTGGCGAAGCGACTGACAGTTTAGCCGCGTCGCTCGAGGATGGCGGTGCCTCGTCGGAATACCAGTCCGGAGGGCCGCGAAGCCTGCAACTGGCCCTGAAGGTTGTTTTCTGAGGCCTGCGGGGCAAACAGCGAAGCGGGGACGGGCTCACCGCCGCGACTAATAAGAGTTGGCGGTTGGAGCGGCCCATCGACAGACACAGTCGAGGAATTGAGGGGATCTTGACAATGAGGGTTCAAGGTATTTCCGCAGTGTTGTTAATCAGTATCAGCCTGACGCCCGCGGCGCTGCTGGCTGCTTCTCGGAAGAAAGGCGTCGGCGAATATGAACAGCCATTCGGTGCCAAGACGCTCTCGCAGCTGAAGGTCTCCTGGTATTACGACTGGCGCTCGACTCCGGACGTCCAGGGGGCGCCTGCCAGTGTGCAGTTCATCCCCATGATCTGGGGACTGAAGAACGTCAATGCAAAGGATCTGAACGCCGCTAAGGCTACGGGTGCAGGAATCCTGCTGGGTTTTAATGAGCCGGATGTAGGGGGGCAATCCAACATGACAGTGCAGCAGGCTCTGGATGCCTGGCCTAAGCTGGAGGCGCTGCATATGCGGCTTGGGAGCCCGGCAGCCGGTACCGGAGACGATGTTAAACCTGACGGATGGCTGGCTCGGTTCATGGCTGGCGCAAAGACAAAAGGGTATCGAGTGGACTTCATCTGCATTCATGCTTACCAGTCGAGTTTCGACCCGGAGCAAGCCACCAAAGATCTGATCAGAGAGGCGACGACTGTACACCAGATGTACCACCTTCCAATATGGATAACGGAATATGCTTTGGCCAGATGGTATCCCTCACAGCAAACGCCGAACGCCGCGGCTGAAGCCAGATTCGCAACGGAATCCGCAAAGGCGCTGCAGGCTCTGCCGTTCGTGGAACGATATGCCTGGTATGGGGATGCCCCGAACCAGCCCCCTTTTTCGCTCTACAACGCGGACGGCTCTCCCACCGTGGTCGGTGCAGCCTGGCGTGCAGCGCCCAGATAAAGTTCAATACAAACCTCGACAAGGGGGTGTCAGTGCGTCACCAAACCCAAAGGCGAATGGCAGATGGGGGCATTTGACGCACTCAGCCATACCGTACTCGACGTTCATGGTTACAACAAAGCGACAAGGCGAAGTGAGAAGGCATCGGCATCATCCGTAGTGCCGCCGCATCCCGGCAAAGCGTGTTATCGCTGACCATTATGTTCCAGGTTATCCCTCCTGCGCCGTCCGTTGAGCCGTGAAGGCGCGAATATATTCCGACTTCACGGCTTTCTTTTGTCGGTGCGAAGACCAGATGGGTACGTCGGATGCTCCTTCCTGAGGGGAGCTCATCCCTCGCATTCCCCAATGATGCAAGACAGGAACCTGTTATCTATGAACCGAAGAGAGTTGATGTTTCTGTTGGCGGCAGCCGGTCTGGAACCTTCGCTGTCCCATGCTGCCCGGCATTTGGGCGGCGATAAAGAAAGCGGCTGGGTGAAGTATCCCGGCGATCCGGTGCTGGGCGGAGAGTACGGTACCTGTTTCGACGTCTGTCTTCTGCACGAAGGCGGAGTGTTCAGAATGTGGCTCTCATGGCGCCCTAAGCATAGCATTGCGCTGTCCGAGAGTAGAGACGGAATCCACTGGAGCCCGCCGGAGATCGTGCTGGGGCCGCGCCCGGAAACCGGTTGGGAAGACGACATTAACCGGCCCACCGTGGTCAGGCGGCACGACGGATATCACATGTGGTACACGGGGCAGGCGCACGGGAAGTCCTGGATCGGGTACGCTCGGAGTTCCGATGGCAGGACATGGAAGAGACAGTCGGCACACCCCGTACTGTCGGCTGAAGCGCCGTGGGAAGACGTTGCCGTCATGTGTCCGGATGCGATGTGGGATAAGGAGGCCGCGATATGGAAGATGTGGTATTCGGGCGGCCAACAGTACGAACCGAACGCCATCGGTTACGCCACCAGCCACGATGGACTGCACTGGGATAAGTACGGCGCTAACCCCGTGATGAAGGCGGATCCACGATATCCGTGGGAGAAGAACCGGGTGACGGCAGCCCAGATTCTGCGCTGGAAAGGATGGTATTACGCGTTTTATATCGGCTTCCGGGACATCAATCGCGCGCAGATTGGCATGGCGCGGTCGAAAGACGGGATCACGAACTGGGTAAGAAACGCAGCGAATCCCATTATTCGGCCTACACCGGGAGGCTGGGATGCAGACGCGTGCTATAAGCCGTTTGCGCTCTATTCTCATGGCCGCTGGATGCTTTGGTACAACGGCCGGAACGACCACTTTGAGCAAATCGGGCTTGCTTTCCATTACGCGGAAGACCTCGGATTCGTCCCGGCATGAAGACTACCGGCCATCACCGTGTCACTGGCTGGAAAGTGGCGGTAGTCCTCGCGGCTCTGCTGTTCCCATCGGGGATTCGGGCGGAGTCGCCGAGCTCCGGGTCCATATTGAGACCCGACAGCTATCGGCACTATTTCACTGGATTTGTCCGTGACGAGCGCGCAATGCTCGGCACTGCTCCGCCCCTTCCCTGGAACTGGTTTGTCAGAAATATCCCGTGGCTGGATACCCCCGACGCGGAGATCAACCAGACTTATTACTTCCGCTGGTATGCGTTCCAGAAGCATATCGAGCGCACGCCGGACGGGTACGTCATTACCGAGTTTCTGGATCACGTTCCGTGGGCCGGGAAATACAACACGATCGACGCGGCGGCAGGCCACCAAATCCGGGAAGCCCGGTGGCTGCGCGATCCGGTCTACGTAAACGACTACACGAGGTTCTGGTTCGGCTCCGATGGCGAGCCGCGCCGCTACAGCTTCTGGGCTGCGGATTCGGTGTACCGGGTGTATTTGGCTACGGGAAATCGCGAACTGGCCGTCAGCCTTCTGCCGGCTATGGAGAAGAATTATGAGGCCTGGGAAGCGACGCACCAGGATCCGAACGGGCTGTTCTGGCAAACCGACGATCGAGACGGGATGGAAGACAGCATCAGCGGAAATGGATACCGGCCAACGATCAACAGCTATATGTACGGTGGTGCTGTAGCCATTTCGCGGATTGCGGCCATGGCGGGAGAGCCGCAAATTGCCGCGCAGTACCGGGAAAGAGCCGTGCGGCTTCGCGCGCTGATCGAAAGCCGGTTGTGGAACCCACAGGATGAGTTTTACGAGACTGTCCCGCGCCATGCCGTCTCCGGATGGTCCGGAGTCCGCGAACTGATTGGTTACATTCCGTGGTATTTTGACATCCCCCCTCCAGAGCGCGCCGTTGCGTGGAAGTACCTGTTTTCTCCGGAAGGCTTCGCGGGAAAATATGGGCCGACGACGGCGGAGCGGAGCAGTCCGCGGTTTTGGTACAAGGTAAATCATGAGTGCCTGTGGAACGGCCCGTCGTGGCCGTATGCCACTACGCAGACACTAGTCGCTTTAGCTAATCTGCTGAACGGGCCGAAACAGACCGTGATGAATAAGGCAGACTACTTCCGCCTGCTCAGCACGTACACGCATTCTCAGCACATTCGGTCTCCCGATGGACAAATGATTCCATGGATCGACGAGGACCTGGATGCCGACACCGGAGAATGGATAGCTCGCGACATCCTGATTGCCGAGCACGCATCGCCGAAGAATCGCGGCCGGTACTACAATCACTCCGGATACGCGGATCTGATCATCACGGGGCTGATTGGTCTGAGACCTGAGGCCGGAGACGAAGTGGTGGTACATCCCTTGCTGCCTCCCGGTACATGGAACTACTTCGCCCTCGACGGCCTTCCGTATCACGGCCATCTGCTGACAATACTTTACGATCGCGACGGCACCAGATATCACAGGGGTGCCGGTTTTCAGGTTCTCTGCGACGGGCAGGTGATCGCACATGCGGATCGGCTGCAGAATCTGCGGGGGCGCCTGCCGCAGCATAGCAATTAGGGAACGCGCAGCACCCGTCTTCCATGCCCTACCGATTTGGCGGAGATCGAATTGTTTCTCGATATTACGCCCCGGTTTATATGGGAACCCAATCCCCCGTCCGCCGACTGCCACTGTGCCCAAAAAGTACCCGGGCTCTGCCGAGAGTGCCTTTTGTGCCCTTCTCGCCTTTAGATGAATCAGCAGCTTGCGCGTTTTCAATTCGTCTCGAAAGTTCGATCCCGACCAGCTCCACCAAATTACCTCGCAGTTTTGGCTAAGAGGTCCCTCGCTGCGCTCGGGATATCGCCTGCAGGCTCCCGCTGCGCTCGCGCCCACAGAGCGGCTCAGGTTCGATCCCGACCAGCTCCACGGGAATAGCTGCTTTGAGTCCGGAATCCGTGCTGCCTGGCGCGGCCATTGCGCTTTGCTCGCAAGCCCGCGCAGCGCCGGCGCCCAGGGAACTACACTGAACCGACCGGCCAGCGGACGATGAAAAGCGGCACAGCAAGCCTTGCGATGTGGTGGGTTTTTCCGCTCTATCTGATGACGCTGCTGGTCATCAGCTGGTCCTCAAGGCGCCGCGGAGCGTCGTCCAATCAATACCTCAACGCTTCGTCTTCGCTTCCGGCGTGGGCGGTTACGCTTGCGTTCCTCGCGTACAACTGCGGGTCCATCGAGATTCTGGGTATGAGCGCGATGGCCGCCCAGTACGGGGTCCAGGCGCTGCACTTTTACTGGATCGGCGGCATTCCGGGCCTGATTTTTATGGCGATCGTCGTTCTCCCTCTCTATCGGCGAGCCGGCGCGCGCAGTTTGCCGGAATACTTCCAGATGCGTTTCGGCCCGAACGTCAGGCTGGTCAGCGCGTGCATTTCGGCGCTGAGCACCGCGGCGTTTGCGGGGGTGACGCTGTTTGGGCTGGCCGACATGCTGCACGTCCTTGCGGGGTGGAGCATGTTTGCCGGCACAGCCGTCGCGGCCGGCGTGGTGCTGGTCTACGTGCTGGTGGGAGGGATTCGCGCCACGGTCTACACCTCGGTCTTTCAGTTCTGCGTGCTGATGGGCGGCCTGGCGCCGCTGGTTTTCCTCACCGTGCACTTTACGCCGGCGACGTTCGCGCAGCGGGCGGCGCGATGGCATTTGTGGAAGCCGCTGCCGGTGTTCTCTCCGCATGCCGCGCTCGATCGGTTCGGCGTCGTCCTCGGGCTGGGGTTCGTGATCAGCTTTGCGTTTTGGTGCACCGATTTTGTGATGATCCAGCGCGCACTGGCCGCGAAGACGTACGAGGGGGCGCGGAAGGTCCCGATTTTTGCGGGATTCGGCAAGGCGTTCGTGGCATTTCTCGTCGTATTGCCGGGGGTCGCGGCGCCCTCGCTGCTGCGCGGAGCAGGTTCGCTCTCCTATAACGAAATGCTGCCGCGGCTGATGCAGGCCGCGTATGGCCCGGCTCTGCTCGCCTTCGGGGCGGCCGCGCTGCTGGCGGGATTGATGGCCGGCATGGCGGGCAACGTATCCGGTTTTGCCGCGCTGTGGACGGAAGAGATCTATCGGCCGCGGCTCAATCCAGGCCGCAACGAGAGCCACTATGTCCGCGTGGGAAAGCTTTCCATCGTGGCCTGCGTGCTGCTTGCGATTCTGGGCGCGTATGCGACCTTCTGGTTCCGCGATCTGATGGAGTTTCTGCAGCTGATCGTGGCTTTGTTCTATGCGCCGGTGTTTGCGGTCCTGCTGGCCGGCGCCGTGAGCCGGCGGCTTCGATCGTCCGGGGCGATCGCGGGAATTCTGGGTGGAGTGGCGGCGGGACTCGCGCTGCAGGCGAGCTACTGGGCCGGACGCGCGCCGTTCGGGAGCCAGATGACCGCAAATTTCTATACCGCTTTGCTCGAATTCCTTGTGGCGCTCGGCTGCTGCGGCATCAGCGCCCTGCGCAGCGGCGGAGCCGAGCGCGTGCCGCTCCCGTCGACCGCGGTCCGGAGCGTCCCCGGCCTTCGGCCCTCACGCGGGCTCCTTGTGTGGAGCACGCTGCTGCTGGCTTTGTGTGTCGTGCTGAACGTGCTGTGGCGGTGACCTGTCTCAGCTTTTGTGCGGGCCGGTGGACTGGCGAATCACGAGCCGCGTCTTCACGCGGATGGGCTCGGGCGGCAGCGGCGACGAGACCTGCGTAAGCTGCATCAGCCCCTCAAAGGCTGCGGCGGCGAGAGCCTCGCGCGACATGCGCACGGTCGACAGGGGCGGATGCGCGAATTCCGCCAGGTGGATGTCGTCGAAGCCGATCACAGACATGTCCTGGGGAACTTCCATGCGGCGCTCGCTCAGCCCGCGCAGGACCCCCACGGCGGTGAGGTCGTTGGAAGCCAGAATGGCGGTAGGGCGTTCGTCGAGCGAGAGGAAGTGACGGACCGCGGCCACGCCGCCCTCAAAGGTGTGGTCCCCCTCGAAGATCGGCTCGTCGCCGGGGCGCAAACCCACGGCGCGCACGGATGCGAGGAACGCATCGCGGCGGGCCTGGTTGGTGAAGTGCTGCAGCGGGCCGCTGACGAATCCGATGCGGCGGTGGCCGAGCAGCGCCAGATGCTGGATGGCCTGATCGATTCCCGAGCGATAGTCGATCTTGAGCACCAGGCACCGCGCGCCGGGAGCGGCGGTGTCGATGGTGACCAGCGGGATGTTGTGCGAGATGAGTTCGTGCAGGTAGTCGGAGTCGGCGCGGAAGGTCATCACCGCGACTCCTTCCACGCGGCGCTGCACCAGCCTGCGAATGAAGCGCTTGACGTGGCCATCCTGATGGATGACCGACCCGAGCATAATCTCGAAGTCGCTCTTCTCGGCGAGGGATTCAAAGCTCTGCACCAGCTCCGGGTAAAAGGGGTTGGTGATCTCGGAGATCACGAGGCCGAGGACGCGGCTGCGGCCCGAGCCGAGCGCGCGGGCCTGCGGGTTGGGCAGGTAACCGAGTTCCCGGATGGCCTCGCGGACCCGCTTCGCCAGGTTCCTGTCCACGGTGGTCTGGCCGTTCACCACGCGCGACACGGTGGCCGGAGAGACGCCGGCGCGGCGCGCGACCGCACGGATGCCGGTGCCAATGGCGGCGCCGGGTCTGTCGGCGGTATGCGAATCGTTCTGAGTCATCGCGCAAAGCGCCCGTGGAAACCGATTTCCCAATCATAATGCACCCTGGCTGGTGCGAATCTGCCGTGCATGGTTCACCGACCTCTCGGAAACGTTTTCCAACACCGCTCTTAGTACTGGACCAGATAGACGCGGCCCTTCAGCGTGACCGGCGACTTCTCCGTGGACTGAAAAGTCAGCGTGAGCGGCGCTCCCGGCGCCAGGTCCTTTTGCGGAATTTCGCCAACCGCCCACGAGAGCCCTGCCCAGATGACACGGTTATAGTCCTCGCGGATCGGCAACTCACGCCCGTTCTGTTCCGCCTGCAACAGAAACACTTTGCCCATGTTCGTTCCCGTCGGCGGCCCTCCAGCCCACGTGCGCAGCAGGGAGCCATCCGGCGCATACTGCTGCATGATGAGCCGCAGGTCGCCGCCCGCGGGAGCGGGAATCGTCGCCTGGATCTCGCCTTTGCCGATGCTGCGGAATTGCGCCGCGACGGGATGAATCGTACGCGGGATGACGTCGTCCTGCTGGACGCCGAAATCGTAGGACGGCGCGGCGTATTTGCGGAAGCCTGCCATCGCCATTTGCCCCGGGCCCAGAGTGATCGTGTCGCCATTCAGGCGCGGCACATAGCCCGCATCGCGAAAGAGCAGCCGGCCTGTGCCCAGCGGTGGCTGGAGCGGCGAAAGCAGCGGCATGCGCAGCGATTCGATGCTTTGTGCCGGGTTCACCACTACATAGATGCTGCCGTCCGAATCGAGCGCGCCGAAGCCGTAGGGCTGCACGTCGCCGGGGATGCCGCCGAAGGTGTGGATGCGGCCCTCCGACTGGAAATGCAGGTACAGCGACTGCACGCGCGCGAACCACCGCGCATCCTGCGGGGTCATGCGCTCCAGGTTGCCGTAGATGGTGTTGATCCAGCCGCCGCGCGCCAGCATCAGGATCAGCGAGCCTTTCCATTCGGCCAGCCCGCGGCGATAGATGGTGCCGGTGTCGCCGGGCATGAAGCTGGTGGTGTCGATGCGCTCCAGGGGCACGCCCGCCTGCTGGTAGCGCCGGTCCTGGTGGTCGCTGTAGATGTCGAGCGTGCGCCAGAAATTCATCTCCGGCACGTCGCCGGGGCGCGGATCGCCGCAGTAGAGCGCGTCGAAGGCCTTCAGCCAGCGCAGGTCGACCGGATCTTTGAACGGGAACGGGTAGGAGGTCGAGTCCATCACGCCGCCGAAGCCGTTGAAGGCCTCCAGCACGACGTCCGGATTCTTTCTGCGAAAGGCCGTCAGCGCGGCCATGAGCGCCTGGGAATTGCGCTCGACGATCTCCTGCTTCGTCATGGTGGCGGCGTCGCGCGGCGTGGCCGCGGTCATATCGGCAAAATCGAAGAGAAACATGCGCACGCCGCGGTCGTACCAGAACTGCAGAGTGTTCATGAAGTCCGGCAGAAAGCCGCCCGCGAACATCGACATCGCGGTGCCCTGCTGGTTCAGCGAGTCGCGCCACTGCGGAGCGGCGTTCAGGTGTACCAGCGCATTGGTGCCGAACCAGAGCCCGGGCTTGATGCCGTTCTGCTTGCATTTTTCAATCCAGGCATCCGGCCCGTTCGGCCAGTTGGGCTTCTTCCAGGTGCGATAGGCGCCGTTGGGATCGAACCAGAAGGCGTCCATCACGTAGTAGTCGAAGCGCACGCCGGCCTTCTTCAGGCGCAGCATCTGATCCAGTTCCTTCATGGCGAGGGCTTCGGTCAGCGGCACGTTGTCGGACAGTTCGTCATACGTCGACCAGTTGTCGTAGACGGTGATCGGGTTGGGGAGGGTTGGCGAGCCGAGCGCGATGCGGGAGTAAGTGCCCGACGAGGCGTTGTGCCGCTGTCCCGCCGCGGAACCGCCCGCCAGAATTGCGACGCCGGCCAGGAGTGCAGCAGGCCGCAGGATCATCTTCACTCCACTCTCCTCCGGGAGGGCGCCCGGTTCTGAATCCGGAAACCCTGAAACCGATTTCCCAATGATAGCCCACTCGGGAACGACGGAAGCTCAGGAAACTCTTGACAGCGGTAATTGCGCAGGATTAGCGTAGTCGGCGGATAAGAAACCGTTTTCTGGAAAGCGATTGTCCGGCGACACGCCTCCGTCAGAGCAGGCGGATCGGATCGGATTTCCTTCGGGGGG
>Ga0335074_10016247_pt1 | contig 10479 bp, 13 predicted proteins | sample Lox_Sample_23_FD_206715 | JGI IMG/M metagenome (GOLD analysis project Ga0335074, IMG submission 206715) | Soil microbial communities from Loxahatchee National Wildlife Refuge, Florida, United States - Lox_Sample_2.3 | ecosystem: Environmental > Terrestrial > Soil > Wetlands | place: USA...
GTCGTCTTGCTCGGGGGCGCGGGGGAAAGCGGTGTTGACGACCTCTCGGCCGGTCAGGATGCCCTCACCGACCGCGACGTAGAGATCTTCCATTGTGCCGCAATTGAGCGGCTTCAGCACCGCTTGCAGCGGTTTCTCGGTGAATTCCTGGCCCTCCTGACGAAACGCCTTCTGCACGATGGCCTTGCCGAGATCGAGATACTGCGCGCGCTGCTGGGTGCGGATATAGCGGCGGATGCGGGCGCGGGCCTTGCCGGTGACGACAAAGCGCTCCCAGGTCGGCGACGGCGTCTGGTTTTTCGACGTGACGATCTCGACCTGGTCGCCATTGACCAGCTCGGTGCGCAGCGGCAGGAGACGCCCGTTGATCTTGGCGCCGACGCAGGTGTCGCCGATTTGTGAATGGACGGCGTAGGCGAAATCGACGGGCGTCGCGCCACGCGGCAGGGCGATCAACTCGCCTTTCGGGGTGAACGCGAAGACCTGGTCCTGGAACATTTCGAGCTTGGTGTGCTCGAGGAATTCCTCCGGCGAGGAATGCTCCAGGATGTCTACCAACTGCCGCAGCCAGCGATATTGCGACCCGTCGGTGCGTTCCTCCGCCTGCTTGTAAATCCAGTGCGCCGCGACGCCGAGCTCGGCTACCTCGTGCATGTCGCGGGTACGGATCTGCACCTCGATGCGCTGCCGTTCAGGCCCGATCACGCCGGTGTGCAGCGAGCGATAGTTGTTGGGCTTCGGTGTCGAAATGTAGTCCTTGAAGCGGCCGGGAACGACGTGATAGGCGGAATGGATAATGCCAAGCGCGTGGTAGCACTGGCCGACGTCGTCGACCAGCACGCGGAACGCCATCACATCGGCGAGCTGCTCGAACGGCACGTCCTTCCGCTGCATCTTGCGCCAGATCGAATAGGCGGATTTCTCGCGGCCGGTCACCGCGGCGTTGGCAAGCTCGCCCTCGGCCAGCTTGCGGGTCAACTCGTCGGTGATGCGTGTGACGATGTCGCCGCCTTTGGCGCGCAGAAAGCCGAGCCGGGCGGTGACGCTGGAACGCGCATCGGGATAAAGCTCGGCGAAGGCCAGGTCTTCGAGCTGATCCTTCATCCGGTGCATGCCGATGCGCTCGGCGAGCGGCGCGTAGATATCCATCGTCTCGCGCGCGATCCGGCGCCGTCTCTCGGCGTCATTGATGAAGCGCAAGGTGGACATGTTGTGCAGCCGGTCGGCGAGCTTCACCAACAGCACCCGGATGTCTTCCGACATCGCCAGCACCAGCTTGCGAAAATTCTCCGCCTGCTTGGTCTGGTCCGACTGCAGTTCGAGGCGCGACAGTTTGGTGACGCCGTCAACGAGCCGGGTGATCTCCGGGCCGAACAGGCGCTCGATGTCTTCGAGCGTCGCTTCGGTGTCCTCGATCGTATCGTGTAAAAGACCGGTGACGATCGAGTAGGTGTCGAGCTTCATGTGGGCGAGCAGCCCGGCGACCTCGACGGGATGCGAAAAATACGGGTCCCCTGACTCGCGCTTCTGCGAGCCATGCGCCTTCATCGAATAAACATAGGCACGGTTGAGCAGAGCCTCATCCGCGTCCTGATCGTAGGACTTCACCAAGTCGACAAGATCGGGCTGCCGCATCATCGGGCGGCTCTCCCCGGCAGGCGGTCGACGGCCCAGCGACCTCGACGCAGGTTAGGGAGTCTCGTCTTCAGGAGCCTCGTCTTCGGGAACCTCGTCTTCAGGAACCTCGTCTTCAGGAACCTCGTCTTCAGGAACCTCGTCTTCAGGAACCTCGTCCTCGAAATTCTCGGGCTCGCCTTCAGGCAGGTCGGCCAGTTCGATGGCGTCTTCGTCGTCATCCTCGACCGAGAGCATGTCTTCGGCGAGCTCGTCTTCCTCGGCGGCCTCCCCGACATCCTCATCGCTCAGCCCCGCGACCCCCAGTGTCTCGGTGACGCCAAACAGGTTCGATTCGAGCTCGATCGCCTCCTCCGGTTCATCGATCTCGACATGCTTCTGCATGCCGCGGATCAACGAGTCCTGGAGCCGGTCCAGCGCCACGGTGTCGTCGGCGATCTCGCGCAACGCCACAACAGGGTTCTTGTCGTCATCACGGTCGAGCGTCAACTCCGCGCCCGCCGTGATCTCCCGCGCACGCTGCGCGGCGACCAACACCAGCTCGAACCGGTTCGGCACCCTGACCACACAGTCTTCGACAGTGACCCGCGCCATCACGCAACCTTTCCGCCAGGAATATGGATTTGCTCAAATATATGGGCACGGCTTAGTCCGGGCAACACCGGCGCCCGCGGCAATAACGCTCAAAAATGGCGATTGTTTCTCCCGTGGGGCAACCAGCCTACGACTTGACCCTGTGGAGGGGCGCCGCCTATATCAGGCTCCCGCTAGCCAATACGCGTCCGGGGCCGGATGGCAGAGTGGCTATGCAACGGACTGCAAATCCGTCCACAGCGGTTCGATTCCGCTTCCGGCCTCCACCACTTTCGCTCATAAAATCAATGGTATAGAGGAGACACCCATTCACCGGCGACGCAACCGGGCTGTCGTTCGGCTGCCGTCGATTTCCTTTATTTTCTCCCATTTTCCATCGCCATCGTTTCGCCGCGGACAGCCCGAGAACAGCCCATGGACGGTATGGGCGGTGTGACGACGACCTGCCGATAAAGATCGCGTCGCCCGCGATTTGTGATGAAGCCCACCACGCCTCGTCCGCAAGCGCCCTCCGCCTCGAAAAGGCGCCACAACGCCCACCGGTAGAAGGCGATGTACAAGTCCGGAAAGGCGTTTAACGACCTCCGAAACCGGCATTTCGCACCGGTTCGGTCAAATCCAGCCAACGGACTGCCATGTCGGCGCCCACCAACCTGTTCACCTCGCCCTTGCGCAATGGATGTTCACGCCTGAACTGAAATCGGGAGCGGTCACCGAGGTGCTTGAGGACTGGTTATTGCCGCCGGGAGAACTTTGGGTGGGATTTCCGGCCGGCCGGCAAGCAAGCGCCAAGGCGCGAGCCTTTACGACGTTTATGGAAAGGCAGCTTTCGGAAGAAGCTAGGGGAGGGAGAACCTCCGCCCCAACGTCTTTAGAATTCATCGGGTGATTGGCGGCTTCGGGGCATGAACGGCCGGCTGAGACAGCGACAACGGATGACCATTCAGAGTCAAGCAGCAGACCCTCGCTGGCGGGCCGCCCGTTGACGCCTTGGCGCCGAAAGCGGTCGACGGTGCGGGAGGTCCAACCGGGGGGCGTCCCGCCCGGGCGCGGGAAAACAAATTTCGGCCCTCTGGCTAAGGGCGAGGCCCCGTCATATGCTCCTCGAACGCTTGCTCGCCGTGCCATGGGCATTTGACATCCGAGATTCATGGATCGTCGACCGTACCTCGGCGGGCTCAGACTGAGGAGAAGTGCAACCGATGCCCCGAGCGGCACCGGTACCGGGTATCGGAAAATCCTCGGCTTTCATCGCGCATCCCTTTAAAAATTTTGCACAATATGCGACTTAGAATCTTTAAGATCGATTTATTATGTTGCTTGTAACTTTCAAAAGAAGAGCCAGATATGTAGGACTTTGATTTAATGTTATAGGCTGAAATCTGATGGAATTTATTGGTAATATAAGCTCTTTCAAAAGCCTGCCGACTCGGCGGCCTGTTCGGAACACGCACGATAATGACAACGCGCTGCCTCCTGGCGCGACGCCAATGGCGTTGCCGGGGCCGCTTCCTGAGTCGATCGTATTCCCCAAGAGAGTAGTGCGCGGAAGCATTCGATGACTCAGGTCATCGTCTACCTCTCTGCAAATGCGGGCCTTCTCCTCGCGCTCGTTGGCTTGCGCTGGATCGCAAGCCGAGGCCAAAGCAGTGAAATGAGCGCGGCCAGATGACCTCGACCAATGGTGCGACACCCTGCGCAGTCCGGAGCAGCGACGTTTGGGAAGCGGCGCGACGCCTTGGCCTATACGGTCAAGCCGACATGGAGCTGGAAGCGCTAATCGCGCGCCATCGAGGCAGCCTGCAGTTTGTCGATCGGGTCACTGTCGAAGCGGCGCGGTTCGTCCGCGATCTTCGACGAGTGTCAGCGACCGGCGCCGATTAGGGATCATCCCTAAAAATGACGACAACCAGGATCAGGGCGACGCTATGAAACTGCTCTATTTTGCCGGTGCGGTCGTCGTGCTGCTCGTCGTCGCGGGATTCTTTGGTGTTGGACAATGGCCGTAACCAACCCGCGCGGCCAGCCATTCGGGTGACGATCGAGCCTAGGCCCTGGAGCTGGTCGCTCTTCGTTCTCGCCTCGGCATTTTCGTAGTCGGAAGCCCTGCTCATCCGGTGGCTTCCTTGATTGGAGGAACGACTATGCCGATAATGATAGGCAGAGCTCGGCCAGGCTCCCAAGCGGCGCCCGATCACCGATCGCCGCCAACGAATGCGCGTTACCGGAAGCGAACTCGGCAACTTGCGGCTGCGCAACGTCGGATAGCCCAGGAGGCCGATCACCGACGCGCCGCCGAGCGTAGGAAATGGACGTGGTAGCCGCCGAACGCGAGGCACGCAAGACGAGCCCAACTGTCGAATGATGGGGTGCGGAAGTACAGCTCCGAACAAGGCGAGGGCGCATGAAGGACGGCGAAGCTGTCGCACATATCGCGGCCGATATGATCCGGCGCTACGGCGCAAGCACGCCGAACCGATGCCGTGAAAACGCTGAATCCGATGACGAGCGACGCGCTTTTCTATCGGCAGAAGCATGGTACGACATCGCCGACGAGGCTGAGCGACAACTTCGATCAACGCCTTGAAATGCGGCGTATCAGCTTGGCTTTGACTTGACGGATCGTTGCCTACCTTCCGCTCTGTGATCAGGTAGGAGATCGTCGTCAGGACGCCCGGCAAACGGTCAGTTGCGCCGTGAGCGGTCAGCCATCAGCAATGGGCTGCCGGGCTTGGCGAATAGGGTCCGCCCGTGACGCGGCAGAAGGCCGACCTTGTATCGCAGCGATAAAAGCGTGAGTTGACCCTCGGCTTGTGCGTCGACGTTATTTATTTATCGCAGCCCAACTAAGCCATAAAGACAAATAAATAGCTGAGCAAATTGAGATTTTGACATATTATTTATTTTGCAGCTAGATTTCGTGGTAATCGGCGACGGTAGTTCCTATATATTATTTATGCGTATTTATAGAATGGAGTTTAGATGACAACGATTTTCTTAGGTTCCCATCACTCGCACGGGGTCAAACCAAGGGCGGGCGCCTCTGTGCCGGCCAACACTGACGATGATCCGGCCGGCGGTGCGACACCTATCGTTCTTCCCATCCCGACCACCGACGAACAGATTATCGCGGCAACGGAGCAGCCACATCGGCCCTGGATTATCCAGGGAATGATGCATGCGCTGTGAAGCGCACTGGTGTCGAGGAGCATTCGAGCCACAGCTGCTCGACGATCATATCGCAAAGCTCTGGATGAAAAGCGACGGCGTCAGCCGCTGTGCTCTCCAGTTTGAGTTGGCACAAATGGCCCGCTGCCACGCTGGGATACGATCGGAGAATTCGTATGATGATTAACCCACAAGACAGCGAAATTGTTTTTCCCGTAGCCGGCGGAATCTTTGGCGTCGGTCAACTCGCTACGAGCCTCAAAGCGCTCGCCGAGGCGGGAAAGATCGGACCTTGGCACGTCGGCCACTGGATCGACTTTCGGCACACGGCCATCCGAATACGGTTCGGTTCCACCGCCGATGGGGAACTCGCCCGAAGCTTCGTTGAGGGCCGGCACATAGGGCGATCCGGCAAGCAGTAGCTATGTCGGACACCCTCGCGAGCCGACGTTCTGATCCTCTATCTGCTGATCGGGCGAGGACGAATTTAAAGTCAAAAGCGGCATCCCGCCGACAATCCGGATTAACCGGTGAAGCCAATACCGAAGGATAATCAAAATGTTCATTTCCTTGGCGGACAGCCAAAAAGACGGCTTCCTGTGTTGGTCAAGAAATCATCCGAACATCGCGCCCGTCAAAACTGACGAGACAGCGTGCTGCTCGGTGACCGAGTTCGGCGGACGTGTCGCAGCGGAGATTCCACGCCTCCGGCGCTACGCCCGTGCGCTGACCCGCAACAGCACGGCGGCGGATGATCTCGTCCAGGATTCCATCGAGCGGGGACTCGCGAAGCGGCATTTGTGGCGGCCGGAGACGAACCTGCGGGCGTGGCTTTTCACCATCATGCACAATCAGTACGTCAATCAGGTACGCCGCGGTGTGCGGGAGGGCGGCGCGGTCTCGATCGGCGACGGCGAGCCATCGCTGACCCGCGAAGCCTCTCAAGGCAAGCGCCTCGAACTACGCGATCTCGACCGGGCGCTTGCCCGGCTGCCCGACGAGCAGCGATCGGTGATCTTGCTGGTCGGTCTCGAAGGCATGGGCTACCAGGCCGTGGCAGAGGTCGTCGGCATTCCAATCGGCACAGTGCGTTCGCGCCTGTCGCGCGGCCGCGCGGTGTTGCGACAGCTGATGGACGCCCTCACACCGAACGACCAAACCGAAACGGTTGTGGCGCACGTCGCTGCCGCGACGGGTTCCGATAATCCGGGACTGCTGGCCGCCTAATTCCAGGACCGAGTCGTTCCTATGGCTCGAACGCCACAACAGGAGTCGCCGATGTCCAAGGGACAAAAACGATCAAACCGTGAAGCGAAAAAGCCGAAACAGGTGAAGCCGGAACGTGGTCCGACATTGTCTTCCCAGGTTACGCCCGGACCGAGCAGCGGCGAACGGATGCCAGTTCGCGAGCAGGGCCGGACCGGTGCTCGGAATGGCCGGAGGTAACGATGTCGCTAGGTCGCAAGTCTCGGGGCGGGTCATCGACGGCAACTGCTATTGGGTGCTCGGTCCGGCCGCCGAGCGGCTGGAAGCGAAAGAGCCGCTCGCGGCGACACTGCTACACCGCCGAATGATCGATTTTACGCTCGATCGCGCTCGATCGAGCCGCTATGGCCACGCCGCCCGGCATCTGGCCAGTTGCTCCGGGCTAGCCACAACGCTCGCCGACTGGGATGGCCAGGTTCCTCACACAGAATACCTTTCCGAACTCCACCGGCGACATGGCCGCAAGTCCGGATTCTGGGGCCGGGTCAACAGCAGCTGACTCGCCGATTGCGGACGTTCGCGCGACGCCGACGGCAGGGTGAGACGCGCCGAGGAGCGGAAATTAACCCCGCTAAGTGCGCCACTCGGACCGATCCGAAGCTTCCATTTATCATCACCTTGACATTACCGAATTCATGCATGGAAGGTATTTTATGAATTTGCGGTTGCAAATTCTCTTAAACACGCGCGTTTTATCTAGCCCGCAGGAAATCAAGCGATTTTCCTGATTTTTAGGGAGAACCTTGATGACCGGCAATTTGCTGAGCAATCGCTTGTTGGTCGTCGATGACGATGCCGCCCTGGGTCGCTTGATCAAAAATTCTGCCGAAAGCGCGGGATTCGAGGTGTCGGTTACCAAAGATCCGGAGGCCTTCGCTGAAAAGTCTCGGGTTTGGCAACCAACCGTCCTCATGCTTGATCTGGCGATGTCGGGAACCGACGGCATTCAAATCCTGCGAGGATTAGCGGCGGACGGTTGCTCGGGGCATGTGATCCTGATGAGCGGCGCGGACAGCAAGGTCCTGGAATCCGCGACCCGGCTCGGCCGTGCGCGCGGCTTGAAAATAAGCGGCATTCTTGAGAAACCTATGCGGGTGGAGGCGCTGCGCAAGCTTTTGGCTCAATTCCAAGTGGCAAAGACTTTGCTGACCGCCGACCTTGCCGGTGCGATAGCGACAAACCAGCTCTTCCTCGACTACCAACTGAAGCTTGATTGCCGGGCCGCACGAATGACAGGCGTCGAAGCTCTCGTGCGCTGGCGCCATCCGACGCTTGGGATAATCCCTCCGGATCAATTCATCCCGCTCGCTGAAGAGACCGAACTCATCCACAAATTGACCGACTGGGTGATCGTGGCGGCGGCGAAGCAGATGGCCGCCTGGCATTTGCATAACCCTGCCCTAGAAATGGCCATCAATATTTCGGCTAAGGACGTACAAGACCTGACTTTGCCCGATCGGTTGCATAAGCACTGTCGCGCCGCCGGAATCGACTGCGCTTCGATCACGCTGGAGCTCACCGAAACTGGGGCGATGCGCGAAGCGCTGCAGATGATGGACGTGCTGACCCGGCTACGGCTGAAAGGCTTCAGGCTGTCGATCGATGATTTCGGCACGGGGTTTTCATCGCTCGTCCAGTTGCAAAACATGCCGTTCTCCGAAGTTAAAATCGATCGATCCTTCGTGATGCAGATGATGGACAACAACGGCTGCAAGGCCATCGTGGAGATCGTGATCGACCTGGCGCGCAAGCTCGGACTGCACAGCGTCGCCGAGGGTGTGGAGGATGAGGCGACCTTGCATAGCCTCATGAATTTGGGCTGCGATGTGGCGCAAGGCTATCACCTGAGCCGACCCGTCGGGGCAGAGCGCATACCAGCGTTCATCACCGATTATCAGCTAATGCGCGGCGTTTATAAGGCTCCAAAACCGCCGCTGCCGTCGCCGTTCACGAACGTGCGTGCCTGGCGACGCAGGAAGGCGGTATCCCGTCAGCTCGAAGTTCCGATGATTGCTGCGCTAGCCCCCGCCGAGCCTTTGTAACGCGCGTTCTCCCTCACGGAATACCGTCATGGAGGCCCGCGCAATGGGGGCCCTCTTGAGACAATGCCGCTCGTGTAGCGCCAAGTCGACGGCGCGCCGAGAACAGTCATAGTGGTGGATAAAACGATCAGCTGGGTTCGATTGGTCAGCGGTGGCTCGACCGGCTTGCTCCAGCATTACCGGCTAGAGGTCATTGCTCCGGATTGGCCGTCTACAGTAATGCGACAAACATGCCTCAGTTATTTTTCGGGGGCATGTCGCCGTCGACATCGACGGTGCGTTCCACGTGGTTCACTTCAATCGTGTAAGCCATTTCTCACACTCCTCGGCGAGCTGGAGAGTTGGCGACCAAACTGTACCAGCTCGAATGGTGGTCTCATACGAGCCCGCGGCGGTAATCACGCGGCGGGGCGCCGGTGAACCGCCGAAAGGTCGTCGAGAAGGCGCTCGTATCGGCGAAACCCAGTGCGACGGCGATTTCGGTGACCGACATTTCGTCCTTGGCGAGCAGAGATTTCGCCTGCTCGACCCGGCGGGACAGATGGTAATGATGCGGCGGCTGTTCGAACGATTCCTTGAACGCGCGCGCAAAATGCCGAGGGCTGAGACGCACCGATTCAGCGAGCGTGACGATCGATAGGGGCTCGTCGAGATGAACCTCGATCTGCTCCTCGATGACGCGCTTCTGCCAAGCAGCCAAGCCGCCGCGGTCGTGGATCTCCGCAGCAAGATCAGGGCGGTCAAGCCGCGCCAGCTCCGCGACCAGCACAATGCTCAGCGCCTCGACATAGTATTGGTCGGCCGTCGCACCGCGCTCAATCTCCTGTGTCAGCTTGTCCGCAGTGGCCCACAGCGCGGCATCTTCGAAGAACAGCCGCGGCGGCAGGCTCCGCTCATTGAAGCGCAGCTCCGGATCGATCAGCGGTCCCGTCGGATCGATGTAGAAATAACTGACGCGGGTTAGCGCGCGCGGGGCCTGCCAGCCAAAAAACTCGCCACCTGCAGGGACGAACGTAAGCCGCTTGCTGAACTCTCGGCGGCTCGAAGGCGGCAAGCCTTCCACGATCGTCTCGCCATCGCGCCGCTCGGCGCGATGCGAGGCGATCAGCAGGTGACACGGCGCGCGAAGCCGGTACTCGAACGACTCCAGCCGCGACAGCTGCACGATTTCGGCGGACAGACCGCGCCACGAGGAGGATTGGCGCTTGACAATGCTTTCAGGAGAAAAGGCGACGCCGGTAGGGGGCTCGATCATGCGACCTCGACGCTTGCGGCGCTCCCAACCCCGCGAGGCGGCCCGTGACCGCCGCGGTCGTTCGACTCCTATATCGTGGTGAGGGCTCATTCGCTCCCCGCCGTATGCTGCAATGCAGCAATGCGGATCTGCGGCCAAAACATTCACGGGCGGGTTAACCTTCTGAATCCGCGTTAATAACGTTTGAGGAGCCGGGCAACGCACTCATCGCAACCCCAGACGTCACGTTATTGTGCGATGCGGCATTGAGCCACGCATTCAACCGATCGAGATAAAGGTAGATGACGGGCGTCGTGAACAAGGTCAGCGCTTGCGACACGAGCAGGCCGCCCACCATCGCGTAGCCGAGCGGCTGGCGAATTTCTGATCCCGTGCCCCTGCCGAGCATCAGCGGCAGCCCGCCGAGCAGCGCCGCCATCGTCGTCATCATGATCGGCCGGAACCGCAACAGGCAGGCGCGGCGGATCGACTCAAGCGGGGACAGCCCGTCGTCACGCTCCGCGGCGATCGCGAAATCTA
>Ga0335074_10016248_pt1 | contig 10479 bp, 14 predicted proteins | sample Lox_Sample_23_FD_206715 | JGI IMG/M metagenome (GOLD analysis project Ga0335074, IMG submission 206715) | Soil microbial communities from Loxahatchee National Wildlife Refuge, Florida, United States - Lox_Sample_2.3 | ecosystem: Environmental > Terrestrial > Soil > Wetlands | place: USA...
GCGAGCGGCTTGCCGATTGGCATCGTCATGCCGGAGCGCTGCGGCGTTTCGGGCTCTATCTCCTCGGCATCGCCTTCACCACGGTGGTGACGACGGTGGCGACGATGCCCTTCACCATCTACAACTTGTGCGATCTTCACGAAGGATCACGCTTTATCATCGGATATCATCGGAGATCATTCTTTCTCATTCCTTTCCAATGGTTTGGCGGACCCTGTCGGAGCAAACTCTAGGCCGCTCGCAGTTTTCTGCGGCCTTGGTGGCGACGCTCTTACAGCCATCAGTACAGCCATCAAGGAAGGGAACATGATTACCGAGTCTCAGGTCAGGGCAGCGATCCGCAAGGTGACGGCGAAGGAGAGGCTGCGCGTCGATCTGCGCGATGATGGCGCCCGCGGCTCTGGCCGACTGCTGTTCCGTGCGCGCGCTGTCGGCAATCGAAGCGTCGCCGCCGAGTTCTATGCGCTCTACCATCGCGAAGGGCGGCGTGCCTTCGTGAAGATCGGCAACTACGATGCCGATGGGCAGGGGGGCGGTCTCACGCTGGCCGACGCCCGCAGGAAGTTTCTGGCTGACTTCGCGCCGGCGATCTCGACTGGCACCGCGCCTGCGAGGGCTGCGGCCAACCGCGCCAACGCCGGCGGCTCGGTGAAGGAGCTGTTTCAGGCATACGTCGACCATCTCAAGGCGCAGGGGAAGCGCTCGGCGGCCGCGGCGGAATGCGTCCTGCTCACCGGCAAGCACAACGCCGCCGCCGCCCTTGGTGCCGACCGTCAGGCCGGCTCGATCGAGTCGGAGGAAATCGTCGCCTATCTGGCGAGCATCTACCGGCGCGGCGTCATAGTGATGGCGCACGCGACACGCCAGTACATCTCGGCGGCATACAATTTTGCTATCAGGGGACGGCGCGACTACACCACCAATGTCGCCGGAAAGGACTGGCGCATCAAAGCCAATCCCGTGGCGTCGATCCCTATGGACAAGCGCGCGGTGCGCCCGGGAACGCGGTTCCTTTCGCCTCAGGAGTTTCGGACGCTGTGGGTCTGGCTCGAGGCGCGCGACGAGCGTAGCGCTCTGGCGCCAGCGCTTCGGCTCATCATGGCGAGCGGCCAGCGCGTCGAGGAAATCCTCCGACTGGACACGTCGTCCTTTGACCGCGGCGCCGAGACCCTTAGCTGGGCGAAAACAAAAAATGGGCTGCCGCATTCTATCCCGTTGCCGCGACAGGCGATCGATATCCTCGCCAAGCTGCCGGTGAACAAGCACGGTCTGTTCTTCGCGCATCAGCGTGACCCGTCCAAGCCGAAGGTTCCGCAGGGCATGAAAGAGCTGATCGCCCGGTTCCTCGAGGATCACCCGGAGGTGCCGAAGTTCACAGCGAAGGACGCGCGCAGGACGTTCAAAACGCTCGGCGCCAGCGCTGGCATATCGAAAGACGACCTAGATAAGCTCCAGAATCACAGCCGCCGGGACGTGTCCTCAGTTCACTACAATAAGTGGTCATACCTGCCCGAGAAGCGCGCCGCGATGGCGAGGTGGGAGCGGTATCTCGATCTCGTCCTCAGCGGCACCACTACGGAGCTGGGGCAGCGGAGCGACAACGTCGAGCCGATCCGCGCCGCGGCGGCCGGCTGAGCCGCACCTACCGCGCCGCTGCGGGCTGCGGTCAGCCTCGGACTGTCCGCGGCTGGATTGGCGCGCTATGCTGATGCCGATCGCTCAACCGCTGCGCGGGGAGGTAGTCGGAACTCACGCTTCGTTTGATCTGTTGCTCTACCATGAGGTCGATCCTCGTCATCGAAGACGACTGGGGCGTCAACGATGTTCTGACGGCCGCGTTTGCTGACGCTGGCTATGTGGCGACGAGCGCCCGCACCGTCGCTGAAGCCATCCAACTGATCGATGGACAACACTTCGATCTGATCGTGGCGGACCTAATGCTTCCCGACGGAAATGCGTCGGAGCTGATCCCTCTAGCGCAGGCCCATGGCACAAAGATACTCATCGTCTCCGGACACGGCGAGCACCGACAGCGCTTGGATGAGCTTGGTGTGCCCTTTGTCTTCAAGCCCTTCCGTCTCGCTCAACTGATCGATGCCGCCCGGCGCCTGATCGCTTCTGAGCCCAAATAGACCGTGCCATCGAGAGGGCAACGGCATACAAGCGATGCTCGGAACCGCCTCCATGGCGGTCTCCCAGCCGATCAGCATCGCCTACCGGCGGACCCTAGCTCTCGTCACTCTCGCTTCCGCGCGCCTCTCGATGCGCGTAGCGCGCGTCTCCAGCTCGCGTGCCATCTCCTCGAGCACGGCAATAGCCTTCTCGTCGTTGATGCCTAGCCTCAATCGACGATACCGGGTTGCCTTCCGGCGCAAGGCGTCGGGCTTAAGCTCCGCACCCACCTAGACGGCTCCATCGCTTCGCACACCATTTTAGGGAAGGAAAAGTATCAGCGGCAACGCTACTTTGGGCTGCGAGCTTACCCAAGAGTGCGAGCGCCGCGCGCGAAGCGGCAGAAAACATTGGCTGTCGGAGCTGTGTCAAAAATTGGTATCGAGTGCAACCACTCGGACAACGTGGAGCGCAAGCGCTCGAGCACCGTTAAAACGAGATGCTGTCCTCGTATACGATCCTCGTCGTCGACGACGATCCGCTGGTGCTCAACGTCGTCGCCAAGATTCTGATGGCGCCAGGCTGTACCGTGCTCACCGCGCGGGATGGCCGTGAGGCGACCCGCATGCTTGGCGACCGCAGCATCGACCTCATGATCACCGACTTGAACATGCCGGGCCTCGACGGCGTGCAGCTCGGCATTCAGGCGAAGCTCATGCATCCCGACCTGCACATCATCTACATCACGGGCTACTTCGATATGGCGAAGAGGGCGCGGTACGGCAGGGTGCTCCAGAAACCTGTCCGCCTCGGCGAACTCATCCAGACCGTCAAAAACGAGATGATGGCGGCGTAGCGGGCTACTTGAACCTCTCGAGCGCGTCGACAACGCGCAACCACCATTCGGCGCGATCCGCCCGGTCGAGGCGGCGCTGCCACTCTACGGCGCGCCGTGCGATCGACAGGGCATAGGCTTGGCCGTTCGCGTAGATCATTGCGCGGGAGAAGCGGAGAACGTCGTCATCGCCGCCCATTCTATGGCAACACAGAGGCCGGCAAACCCGTTCCGACCGCCGGCGATGCAACCGTGCGCCTTATGCGGCGCTGTCAGTCCCGTGATCCAAACGCGGGTCGCGAAGGATAGCGCACACGCTTCCGATTGCGGTCTCGGCGGCGGCTAGAACGCCGTATCGATCGATCTCGCCAGCGATCTTGGCCGCTTTCATCGCCTCGGCCATCTTGGCTTGCAAGAGCAGAGAATCCGTAAGCAAAGCGCCGACTTCGATCATCGATCCCCTCCACGTCGCGTCGCGCCCGAAGGACGAACCCCGCCCAATTCTTTGGGCGGGGTTCAGGGCTTGGAGTACCCGGCGGGAGCCGGGCGCGCCGAGAGACTACGGGTGACCCGTTAATCAGAAATGACCAGGTCGATGAATTGAGCGACGAGAGCGCCTGTTATGTCCGTACTCCCGAAGACCGCATCGGTTTAGAGAGCGCGACAATAAGCGGGCAGCCGGTCTGGTTGCCGGCGTCGCAGGCGCGCACCGTTTCCGCCAATGTGCGTTCCATCCGCCTTAGAGCGGCGATGCGGGACCGGACATCCCGGAGATGCCCGGCGGCGAGATCGCGAGCTTCGGCACACGGCGCTTGGGCACCAGAGGCGAGACCAAGGAGCGCCCGCACCTCGTCCAACGTGAAACCGAGTTCTCGCGCGCGCCGCACGAAAACGAGCCGATCTACATCTTCTTGTCTGTAGTCGCGGTAGCGCCCGCGTCGCGGCGGCGCTGGGATCAGGTCGATGCGCTCATAGTAGCGGATCGTCTCGATGTTGCAGCCCGTTCGCCGCGAGAGTTCGCCAATCAGGATCGCGCGCTCGGCCATGCCTGGCTCCCATATTGGCTTGAGTCCGTACCGACTACAGACGGTACGGTTCTGCAGTGTCGATCTCAAGGAGCATCCGATGTCCTATACAATCGATAAAAGTTCAATGGCGCGACGACCCGCAAATGGCTCCGGCGCCATGCTCTTTACCCTCGGAGGGTTGGCTGCCGGGTTGGGCGTGGCTTCCTGCTGCGCGCTCCCGTTGCTCCTGACGACGATCGGCGTGAGTACAGCGTGGCTGGGCGGCGTTGCCCTGCTCGCCGCGCCTCACCGTGGAGCGCTCCTCGTCGTCGGAGCGCTCTGTCTATTGGGCGGTGCCGCGCTGTTATGGCGCCAGCAGCGAACCGCGGCCGCCTGCGGTCCCAATGGCGTCTGCACGCCGCGTGCGGTTCGAGCGCTCACCCTTGTCGGGCTGCTGATTGGAGCCGTGCTGCTCTGGCTGGGATACGCCTATGCCTGAAATAGCTCTCGTTATGGAATCCATGATTGCGTGCCCGAGCTGCGGTCATCGTGCGACTGAGACCATGCCGACCGACGCCTGTCAGTTTCTCTACGACTGCAAAGCGTGCGGCGCCCTCTTGAAGCCGAAGCCAGGGGATTGCTGCGTCTTCTGCTCATATGGAACGGTGCCGTGCCCGCCGGTTCAGGTATCCGCTCGCGGTACCACTTGCTGCGCTGGTTAGAACGTCGTCGGCGTGGTCAAGGGCGCCTACTCATCCGCGCGCTCACCCAATAGGCCGAGGCGAGATCGCCACGCCGTCGAGCGAACTTTGGATTTCAACCGACGGCAGTTACCCAGGCGCGCGCTTCGTCGGCTCCGGAAATCGAAAACGCCTTTACCGCACCAGGGATCATGAAACTGAAAAGCCGCGTGGCCTGCTTAATCCACTCGATGTCCGTTACGACGGCGACGCGCTCCCACCGCGTCAGATGTTCCACGCCTACCTTGAAATCCTCCCACATGGCGCCGGGATCGATGCCGGCGAAATCAGGTGCGAGTTCATAATAGAGCCGCAGCCGCTTGTGTGTCGCGAACGCCTTCTCGACCGCCGGTGTGAGAACGTCGGTATAGTCCGCCCTGGTGATACGTCCCCTCCCCACGAATGCCAGAACGTTGTCCGGGAAGCCTGACAATTGCTCGATCATCGGAGCTCTCCTTGCGGGCCTTCTCCCCAATGCACAAACTATCGCAACTCGGCGCCAATGCGCTGCCGCCGTGTCCGCGGTGCGGATCGGCGCGGACAGAGATCAGGCTGCGCGTTCTCGGATGATGATATGGGTGGCTTGCTGAGGTGCGGCGAGCGGCTCCGCCAAGGTGCCCTGCGTGTTAGGCTGGCGCCCGGCGCGGCGGTGCGATGGTGGCGCGGCGTCCGGGACGTGACCACCGGCGCCAGCCGCCGCGACCACAAAAGAAAACCCCCGCTCAGCGCAGCTTGGGAGGACGTTGAGCGGGAGAGTATCGGTTTGAAGGCGCCGCCAAGTTCGGCGGCAGTCATACGAGATCACACCACAATTGGTTAGTCAAGGGCAACAAAAGTCCCGCGCAAGCTGAGCGGTGACGATGACGCCTGCGCGCGCCGTGGGGACTACGGCTGGCTGACCGAGGGATCGCGTGACGCCTTATCTTTCCCCCTTGGGCCGGATCATTTCTAGCGCGGTGTTCGTCGTCAATTTTGACTCGTTACCGCTTGCCGCCAGATCGCCGCCGAGCTTTGGCCGCCGAGCCGGCGCGATGGAACACGGCGAGCGCCTACCGCTCCACCGCGACTACCAGCTCGTCGCTGAGCTGGGCTGCCTCCGCCATGATCGCTGGCAGATCGCTACGGAAACGCTAAGGCGCCGGTTCCGCGAAAATCCTCGAGGTAGAACGTCGCGCCGGCTGCTGATGACGCCGGCGCCGTAAGATGAGGCGGCGGCTATCTCGCCGCCGCTTTGGTCTCGAGCCAATCGCCGAGCGCCGCGGCATCCTTGAGCACGGCCGCCATGTCGATGCGGAACAGAGCTGTCAGCGCGTCGGTGCGCTTGTTGAATTCCCGATCGCCTCGGCACCTCGGGCAAATACCTTTGATCGCCAAGCGATACACAAGCTCTTGGCGCGCATCCAGGCCGCGGACGAAGCGGTCGGCCTCGCGAGGATCAAGCTCGAATCGATTCATGGCGCCGGATAGCACCGCTCGGCTGGCAGCGTCAAACATGCCAGGGTTGACATGATTATGTCCTGAAGCCAATCCGGCCAGGAGCGCTGATCAACGTGGTCGCCGACTATGTCGGTCGACCGTCCGCGTAACATCGCGCCGAGGTGGCGCGCATGAACCAGCTTGAGATTGAGCAGGTGCGGCAGACCGTCGAGCGGAGCATGGCGGGAGGGCGACGCTCGTGGAGTCCGTTTCCGTCTCGGAGTCAATCGAGGGCAAATTGGCATGGGAAGGCCTCGTCCACGTCTTTGACTTGGAACATTGCCCAGCTTATGCGTGGTCAGAGTCGATTCCGGGCAGTACCAAACGCCAGTTCTATGCGACTGCGCATTCCAGCGCGATTGATTCGCCTGCTGCCGCGGTGCGGGCGGCGATCGCTGAGGAGCAAAGATCGAGAAAGGGCAAGTCGTAACGGAAGTCAGCGCCGAGATTATGCAGATCAGGGCTCGTCTCGCTCCGGAATGCCGGCGCCGAGGTCGAGGAAGCAGAATTTGTCGGGCATGTAGACGACCTGTGGCCGGTCTTTCGCCGGCGGCTCGTAAATGGCGCCGAGCACGGCGACGTTGCTTATCAGCAGCCGCGGCTTGCCGGCACCATCCGGCTCGACCGGGAGCGTCACCGTCTCGAAGTTCACCGCGTCGCCGCTCTGGGTCTCCGTTTCGCGGTTGATCATCACGCCGCCGCACGGGCGCGTCGCCATCTCCCTCAATCGCCAGCGCCGTACCGGCCATTGCGCCGGCGGGGTGATCACGGCGAAATTCCTGCCGGTCGCCTCGAAGTTGACGTGGTCGCGCAACTGGCTTCCGGCCACCTTGACGCGGACATCGTCCTCGCTGACAAGCTCGAAGAGGATGACGCGCCCCAGCAGTTCTTTGATGTCCTGGAGTTCGATCGCCGACCGCTTGGGCATGAGCCGTCCCGGGCGGCGCCAGCGCAGCCACGCCGCGACGAAATGGCGGTTCGTCTGGTCCTGCGGGGCGGCGAGTAGCGCCCGCTCGATGTTGCCGGCGCGGTCGAGTGCGTCCATCGCGGTCTCCGGGCAGGCTGGGAATCTACCCAAACTCATTAAACATTTGCTGTCTGGTCGTCGGGGCAGACAGTAACGCGGGTGCTCGACGGCGGCCGAGTGCCCACGGAACGGTAAAAAAAGCCCCGCCCTGGATACAGTCAGGGCGAGGCTGGGGATGCGCCCGTTCGGGGGGACCAAGCCGGGCGCGAGGATCACGCTAGCGGCAGATTGTTAACAGTAGTTTGTCATCGCTAACCATTGTGCGCGACGTGGCGCCGTGTCGCGGCTGCACCCGCCGCGGGGTTGGTTGCGCAGGTTTGAACCGGAACTAACTTACAGTTGTGCCGTTCGTCGCGCGTGCTGGTTGTTTGGTGCGCGAAGCGGACACGTATGGATATAGGGCAGGTCTCAGCCGGAACGGTCGTCCGCTACGCTACGCGCGCCTTTGAGATCGGCCTCTCCGACGGCTTCGATCGGCGCCAACCACGTTCCAGCGATGGCGCCATGCTCGCTGTTATGGAATCGGGCGACCGCTGGCCGGGCGCATTCCAGCGTCGGATGCGGTCGGTCTATCTCGCCGGGTTCCACGTCGCCAAGATGATCCGGGCGCAGGCCTCGCGACGATCCCGGCAGAGCAAACCAGTCTCTCGGCCGCGACGCAGTCGGCGAACCTAAGCGGAAAGGGCATCGCCGCCTATTAAATCGCATCATCGGGGCCGACAAAGAATGGTCGACAGCCGGCCGGTGCTGCGGAAAACTGCTGAACTCAACGTAACGCGAAGGCGACCGGAGCTTCGCCGAGCGGCTCAACAGGGAGGAAAACTAAAATGAAATCTGCGCAGTGGAACCGGCCCATAGGGCGTCGCAACATGCTCAAAGCGGGCGCCGCGCTCGGCGCCTTGCAAGTGGCAGCGCCCTTCATCATTCAGGCGCGCGGCGAAGCGGCGGTGAAGATCGGCATGGTCGATCCGTTGACCGGCATCTACTCCGCGTTTGCGCAAAGCGAGGTCGAGGGCGCCAAATACGCCCTGGCCGAAATTAATCAGAAAGGCGGCATCCTCGGGCGCCAGGTCGAGCTGCTGGTCGAAGACTCGGCCAACGATGTCGGCACCGGCGTCCAGAAGACGCGCAAGCTCATCGACCGCGACCAGGTCGACGTGATCGTCGGCGACGTCAATTCGGGCATCGCCTACGCAATGTCGCAGGTGACGAACGAGAAGAAGGTGTTCCACATCGTCCCGGGCGGCCATACTGACCCGATTACCGGGAAGGACTGCAAGTGGAACGTCTTCCGCATCTGCAACACGACCTCGATGGATGCGGCTGCGATCACGCCGGAGCTGGTGAAGAAGTTCGGTAAGAAGTGGTTCTTCATCACGCCCGACTACGCCTACGGACATACGCTCCAGGACGCCTTCATCAGGAATTTGACGAAGGCCGGCGGCAGCTATGAAGGCGACATGCTGCCGATCAACACCTCGGATTTCTCGGCGACGCTGATCAAGGCCAAGGCCTATCAGCCCAACGTTCTGCTCAACAACATGGCCGGTCTCGCACAGGTCGACTGCATGAAGCAATTCAGCCAGTTCGGCATGGGAAAATCCATGGGGCTGGGTGGCGCGCTCTACGAGCTGGAGAGCGTCAAATCAGTACCGGCGGATGCGCAGACCGGCTGGTGGGTGATGGAGTGGTGGTGGAACCAGCCCAACGTGCCGCATGTCGCCGATTTCGTTGCCGGCATGCGCAAGGCGACGGGCAAGACGCCCTCCGCGCGCAATTGGTTTGGCTTTGTGGCAGTTCATTCGGTACGGCTCGCGGCAGAAAAGGCGAAATCGCTGGCCGGCCCCAAGATGTCGGCCGCGATGGAAGGGATGGAGCTGCCGCCCGAGGTAGCGCTCCAGCCGGGCAAGGTCTTCTACCGTGCCGGCGACCACGAGCTGATGCCCAACATATTCGTCGGCGAGGTGCATCCGCCGAAAGGCAATCCGGACAACGTCTTCACCGCCTCGGCGCTGGTGCCGGGCGAGCAAGCGGCGGGCACGGTGGAGGATACCGGCTGCAAGATGACCCACCCCGCGGCCTGATAGCATCGACAGGCACCCCCTCTGCTCGGTCACGCTGCTGGCGCTCCGAGCCTAACGTCATGCGGTGCTGTCAGCCTCGTGGTCCAAACGCGGGTCGCGAAGGATATTGCACACGCTGCCGATTGCGGTTTCGGCGGCGGCTAGAATGCCGTATCGCTCGATGTCGCCAGCGTGCTTGGCCGCATTTATCGCTTCCGTAATCCGGGCTTGCAGGAGCATTGCAGCAAGCAGAACGCCGACCTCGATCATCGGTCCCTCCACGACGGGCGGAGCCCGAAGGATGAACCCCGCCCAATTCTTTGGGCGGGGTTCGGGGCTTGGAGTACCCGGCGGAAGCCGGGCGGCTGATAATCGATACGCTGAGTTAATCTAGTATGACCGAAGCGGAGGGAGGCGCCATGGATCAGGCGGCAATGCTCAGAATCCGCGATCGCCTGCAAGCGATCGAGGACGAGTTGGTCGCGGCCGGCTTCAACGAGTTCATCGTCGCCACGGATGCCGGCACCTTCACCTGGCGTACCGTCGAGCGGGCGCGGGCAGAGCATCGTGAGGAGCCGCCGCCCGCTGGGCATGCATAGCCACCGCGCCCAGCGTCATCTTGCCGAGGGCTCGCGCCCGCAGCAGTCTTCGACTTCAGCCACCACCGCGCGCCGCCGAGCACCCTCAGCGATCGTGACCGGCGATCCGTCGACGCGAGCGCACGCCGCCGGCTGGGGTAGGCGGCGGAAAGCAGACGCGCTACTGTGCGGGGCGCCGGGAGGGTTATTATGGCGCAACGATATAGGCCAGAAATCCGCGACAATGTTATCCGCGATCTGCTGCAAAAAGTTAAAGCTCAGAATTTTGGAATCTACCTACGCCGGGCTCGGCTGACGAAGGTTCGAGCCTTCACGGATGAAGTGGTGGAATTCGATTTCCCCGTGACGGCACTCATCGGCACAAATGGCGGTGGCAAATCCACCGTCCTGGGCGCCGCTGCTATCGCGCACAAGACCATCAGGCCCGCGCTGTTCTTTCCAAAAAGTTCGATTGGTGACGAGGCCATGTCGAATTGGTCTATCGGCTACGACATCATTGAGAAAAATAAGAATCCTTCACATCCCATACAGAGAAGCGCTCGCTTTCGGAACTCCAAGTGGGTCCGGGACGACTTGATCGACAGGCCCGTTCTCTATTTCGGAATTCAACGAACCGTACC
>Ga0335074_10016249_pt1 | contig 10479 bp, 10 predicted proteins | sample Lox_Sample_23_FD_206715 | JGI IMG/M metagenome (GOLD analysis project Ga0335074, IMG submission 206715) | Soil microbial communities from Loxahatchee National Wildlife Refuge, Florida, United States - Lox_Sample_2.3 | ecosystem: Environmental > Terrestrial > Soil > Wetlands | place: USA...
CGGGTACCTGCCGCACGAACTCGCATCCCTCTCCGATGCCGCGGCCGCCGCGGACCGGATGGCTGCCTCGGTCCGTGCCGGGGACCGACGTGCGTTGCGTAAGAACCAGGCTGTGTTCGACAAGTTCATCGACCAGGCAGGATGGGCCGCACCCCTGGGTCGGAACTACGGCCGGAGGCCGGGGGATAACCCCGTGGACGAAATCGCGACCACGTGGGAAGTCGACGAGGCGAACGGCGAGGAGTCTGGTGAGGAGGACCGACCCCGAGCCCATGGGGATCGACACAAGGTCCGCGGTTTCGAGAGAGTGGTTGAAGGCCGCCGAGAGCGAGTACGACCGCACCTCGCAAGGGACCCGCGAGGGCGGTAACCGGCTCGCTCTCACTCGGAACTTCCCAGGACGGGGGTAGGGGCGTGCTCCCTCCTAGAGTGACTGTGGTGAGTCTATCCATCCCTCGGTCGAGCTTACACCAGATCCTGATGCAATGTCGGTTTCGCTACCGGCGGTGCTTGACGGCCACAGGATCCGGTCCGGTGACGGTAAGGCCGGAGTGGTCGCCTTGCGCCACCAGCGTATGCGGGTAGCAGGATGGCTTGCAGCCACCCAGGTCGCGATCAAGGTTCGCGGGAATGAACCGATAAATTTGCGCCCCCGGATTCCGCCTACCTGGCGTGGGAACTATCAAAGCGACCAACTGAAGGGACTCGAACGCCGCCACACTCGCGGCGAACGGGAAGACGTTCTCATTTCGGCGAGCGGGGTGGTCCTGAGGGAGATTTCGAATGTATCCGGGGTCATCGAACAGCCCCTCCCGGTCGGTCTGTACATCCCCGGGATCGTACTGGCCCAGGCATTCCATACACTTGCGCGTGGGCGTCACAGTGTGGGCTCGCCAGTCGGCTCTGAGAATGCCATCGGAACGCAGGCGCCGTTCGATAGCGATTCCGCCATCAATCACTGGGATGAGGTGAGCCAGTGCAGTGAAGTTGAGAACCGAGCGCGACCAGGGCCGATCGACGCAGCTGAACAGTACGTCACAATCCAACGCACGACGGAAACCCTCCTCCTCTCCGACGCTCCACTTCAGAGCCTTGATGTCCGGGGAGTCTGAGGTTGAACTCTTCCGCAGGGCGCGAGCAAGGACCTCGGCCTTCGACCGACCTACATCTCTAGGATAGGAATGCATGGTCCGGTCTAGATTCGCGGTGGTAACCTTGTCGTAGTCGAGAATCCGAATCCATTCCACGCCCATTCGGGCCAGAGCTTCGCCAACGCAGGCGCCCACGCTTCCAGCCCCCACAATTCCAACTCGGAGTGCAGATACTTGAGCTTGAACGGCAGGACTCCAGGCGGCAATCGTTCTCTCTTGGGCATCAAGTGCGCGGAAATCTCGAGGGGGCCTGGTGACTTCCAGCCAGTCGCCCACAACCCTAACGGACTCACACCAGTCTCTTCGGTACTTTCTTGGCGCGACCTTCGTCCAAAAACGTGCGCTCCAAGCACCATTTGTTCCTAGGGTCAATCCGACCAGGGGCAGGCCGGTAGCTGCCTTGACCGCCGCCGCGTTGCCTCCTTCCGCAGCGAGGTCCGGCTCACTCATGTCCTGCCATCCTGGTCCGAGATGGCTGTGCATGAGTGCCAGCCCTGAGCTCCTCATCCGAGCGAGCCGCAGCGCTCGCTCGAAGAAAGGAGGAAGGAAGCTTGCATTGCCCTCCAGAATTCTGTCGCCATTCTGGGGCAACACCAGACGATCAATCAGCGCGGCTTCCCGCTCTACCCCGCGACTGGGGTGCCAGAGGGCGAAGCAGATGTCTTCTTGCTCGTCGTCACGAAGGAGGTGGCGACAAGCCTCGGAGTGGACAGGACCCGGGAGTGCGACGCTATGCCTCATTGCGTAGCGAACAACCGCCTCACGTGGGCCATGTATGACCTCACCGAGTGGTCGGATTCGGCCCAGCCCTCGTAAGGGCGACTCCAGTACTCCCAGTCAGGACCGAAAGGCGACTCGGCGACTCGTCCCGGGTGCCCCGCCGCACCCGGGTTGAGGGGCAAGAGACGCGGCTTCATGTGAGGCCCACCGGGGGGACTGTTGGGGAAGTCGCCAGGCACTTCGAAACCCAGAGTTATCGGAGTCCCCCTGAACCGACCGATCGGTACGACGTAGGGAACCTCAACCCGATTCGAACCGCGCTCCGTAAACGGTAACCGGAGGTCTCCTAGCTGCCTAACAAAATCCGAGTAGGCCAAGAGCGCTCACCGAGAGGATACCGGAGTTGGACCAATCTTGGCAGTGATGAACTTCATGTCGTTGTGCATGTGGATTTGCTCGTCTAGCTTCCCCTCGTAAGAAACGTCGTGGTCGCCTTCGATCTGGATCAGGTAGAACTTCTGAGGGTCGAACTTCGCGATGTCGAGAATCTCACGGGGGGTCATCACTTCGGCGTGGGTCTCGAATGGCTCGTCATCAACCGTATAGTGGAAGGTCGGCACCTACGTCCTCAGGAGACCCCTAGGGTCCCGAAGATATAGCCGACGCCTACTGCCGTGACCGAACCCTGCCCCTCGCTTCAGTCGATTGCATGACGTCAGGGGCCGTCGGGGTGGGCTCGAAAGGCTGACTTCTGTCCTGCAAGTCCTACCTCTTCGCGAAGAGAGTGACCCGGTTTGTGTTAGTTCCCTTGACGCTGTTGCGGATTCCCCACAGGTTGGAAGTCTTGGTGAACTCCTGGTCGTTGATGAGTACGAGTCGAGGCACGAGACCAGCATCGAGCCCGCATCGGACCACCGTCTTTTCGAGTGGCAGCTTACCGCCCCGCACCTCGCCCACCTCAAAGGCGATGTGCCCACCCGTGCGAAGCAAGCGGCTCATCTCGCTAAACGTCGCTGTCATTGCGGATTGCCAAGCATCCAATCTTCGCGGGACGGTAAGCGAGACCGACTTTGGATCAATCCCGCAGAACCAGCAACGGAGCCAGTTGTCAGCAGCGTAGTCGACGACGTTGAGGAAAGGGGGCGATGTGACAACCAGTCCGACAGAGGACGAGGCGATCTCAGGTGTTGAGTCCGAAGACTTGGTCAGTAGAAGCGCATCCTTGCTCACGGCAGCCAGCCTCTTTCGGGTCAGGTCACTGCAGTCCGAGAGAAGCGACCGTGTCTTGGCAAGGACGACAGCGCGAACATCCCTCTCTTCGGGGGTCTGATTCCTAGCTGCATTGATCTTGCGTTGAGCTTCGACCGAAACAGCTTGGTTCGGCGGTAGAGTGTAGACTGAAAGAAAGCCCCTTGAATGACCGGTCAAGCGACTCACGATCACCATTCGGATCCATCTGTCTACGTCGTCAATCTCGCCTGCCTTCTCGCGATCGAGGAAATAGCCTCGCAGCGCGCAGAGGTCAGATAGAGTCCGCGGATGATAGAAGACGTGCAGGTCCTCGGGGACACCCGAGGCTGGTTCGAGCCTGATCTCGTGGAGACGGGCAACCACCTGATTGAGTGTTGGCGGACTCAGCCTTGGTCCGACAAGGACCCTGCTCAGCGGATTTGCATCGCAACCAAAGGGTATCCTACCTAGGAGGGCGGCCTCCACCAACGTAGTCCCCCGACCCATGAATGGGTCATAGACCACGTCCCCCGGCCGGGTCAAGCGCTCGATGAAGAAGCGGGGCAGTTGCGGCTTGAAGCAGGCACGATACGAAATCTCGTGGAGACTGCTCGCGTCGCGTTGCTTTGACGTCCAGAACTCGTTGACGAAGGTGGCTACCTCGACCCCCTCGCCCGAAGCCGACTCGATGGAAGCCGACGTCAAGGAAGTTGGGGTCCCGAACGATCGAAAGTCGCGGAGCTCTTCTTCAAGAGTGCTCGAAGGCCGGGGACTCCATTCCATATTGGATCCCCCTCCGAGAAGAGTCGACTGCGTTGCGCGCATAGTGTGCCCTCGAGAACTCATGGTTAAGCTTGAAACAATGGGGCAGCGCACCCGCTACACCGCCAGCGGCCGCCCTATGCCACCCCCTCCGCGATGACAGGACAAGTCGAGTAGAGCACCTTGTTGCTCGTGTTGAATTCGTGCTTGACGTCAAGGAGCAGCCCGTCGATTGCGTAGAGTCGGAAGCGTACCGGATGGAATCGGGTCGCACGTCTCTCTATCTCAAAGGCAACGAGGAGGTGGTAAGCGTCCTGCGAGACCTTCGACAACGGGGGAGAGAAGTAGAACGAGCGAAACGTTGTCGCCTTGGAGGCGGCGCTGTAAGTCTTCACCTCCAGGTAGATCGGAGGGTGTGACGGCATGGTCAGAAGGATGTCAGGGTAGCCGGACGACTGCCGCCTGCCGCTAGCCGAGGCGGGCACTTGGGCAACGAATCCCTTGGCAGTTAGGGCAGAGGCAACGGGCGCTTCGATGTAGTTACCTACCTCGTTCGGTCGGCTCGCATCGAGCCCTTCGCGGCCTATCGCCCTCGAAGCTTCTGCGAGTCCATCGCACAGGGGCCCCTTGAGCGCTCGGCAGTGATCATCCTCATCCCTCCATGCAATCGTGGAGTGCCCGGTCAACGCTCGAACCACAACTCCAAGGGGCACCCCGTGAACCGGTTCGAGGAACTTCTTCAGGGTGTTCTCAAGTTGCTTGACGTACTCTGGATCCCTGTCCGGCATACGGAGCACTCAGCGCTCGTGGTACGGCCAAAGAGGCTTCAACTTGCCGACTGCGATCCGGGGGAGTAGGACCGACCGCCGGGTCGCAGTTCGTCCGCGCCCGGCCGGTCTGGCCAACCCGGGGAGAAGTAGCAAGAACTATCCCTAGCCGCAGACTCCGGCCCTTGTGCGTCTGACGAGGATCTCGGTCCAGAACTTCCTTACCTTCGGTGCGAAGGCCGGCGTCCTCAGACCGCGGGCCGACAGGAATATTCTACTCGGTCCGAACGGTGCCGGAAAGACGAGCCTGTTCGAGGCGATCAACTTCGTCGTTTCCGCCTTTGGATACCCCGGACCCCCGATCGAGCCGTATCGCCACCGCGGGGACGTCTTGGCCGAACCGAACATCGAAGTGAGGGTGAAACTCCTCGACTCCGAGGTCGCAGCTCTCACTGACTGGATGGTCCTCGCTGGGCTGTCCGAGCAGCTCAACATCACCCAAGGAACAAACGAACTTGGGGAGAACCCCGACCTCGGTGCCGCAAGGACTCTCTCGCGAGAGCTGATCGGTTTCACCCGGTCCGCGTTCGATGCGCTGTTCTCGCGGGAAATCGGCCTTCGCGTCCAACGAACTGGGAACCCCTCGCGTCCCCTCCGGTCGTGGATCGAGCTTCGCGCGGGACCGGACACCCTCTACGTTTCTGAGAACGCCGGGCTGACGCTAAGCCGCGAATGGAATGGGGGCGGGTTCCTCTTCGACCTCCGAAAGGAGACCCTGAAGACCCTCTTACAGATCGCCCCCAACGCGCTGGCCCTCGATCCGGCAAAGAGGTCGGCGACGGCGGGTCAGATCGCCCGGGCTGGTCGACGCTTCAACCTCGGGTGGTTGATCGAAGGTCTTCGGGTCCCAGGCCAACGAACTCGGTTCGTCCAGGTCCACTCCTTCAACCTGAGAAACTACGAGAGCCAGGAACGCGACGCCCCCTCTCTTGCAAACGACCTTGTCCGGTTCCTAAAATCGAGGGGGTTCAGCTCCGAGACTATCGGTCTGCGTGAGCTGTTTCGTTTGATCCTGGCGACCTCGATTATTCGCCTCTCAAATTTCCGGTCCCCTCCGAACTACTATCCCGAGGAAACATTCGATCAGGTCCCGACCCACTTTGAGCAACTAAACGGCTGGGAACTTCCCGCCGCGCTGTGGAGGCTAAAAGATAGTCCGGATCGGTCCGACCGCCAGCGGTTCCAACGCGTACAGACCGTATTCAAAGAGGCCTCGGGGGGTATCGAGTTGGACGTCACCCTAGAAACTGAACCGGTTAGACCAATCGTTCCCTCAACCAATCCTGCGACGGAGCACCCCATGCCTGCGCCCAATATCCTGACGAACGCGCAGCCCCCCGCGTACAGGCAGTTCCCACGGATCCGCTTCTTTGACGAGCCGTACGAGTTCGATTCCCTCAACGCCTCAGCCGGCCTGTTCGAAACGCTCCTGCTCGTCTTCACGGCGTTCGAGAGCGAGGGGGCAGTCGTAGTCTTGGATGAGCCGGCTACGAACCTTCACCCGGCAAAGCAGCGGGAGTTCGCGCGCCTTCTCACGAACAGGCTGAGAACTTCGGGGGTCCAACTGTTCGTCATCACTCACGCGCCGTCGTTCGTCGACCGCCAGAACCTTCGAGGGCTCGTCAGAGTCGACCGACCATCGGGCGCCACTCGACTTCTCCCGATAGACAAGAAGGGAGGATTCGCCTTCGATGAGCTGGCAAGTCAGGCCCAAATCCTCCCGAACCTGATCCCGATGCTCTTCGCCCGGAAGGTAATACTGTTCGAGGGAGACCAAGAGGCGCGCTCACTCCCCGTGTGGTTCCGGAAGATTGACCCCGGGGTTGAGCCTGGAGACCTCGGCATCGACACTGGTGACGGCGGCGGCGACCCGAAGTTGGCGATGCACGCGAAGGTGCTCAAGAAACTCGGAATCCCGTTTGCCATTGTAGGCGACCGAAAGAACAAGAATGCGCTGAGGGCCTTCACGCCGAATGTGTTCACCGTCCCTTACTCGGACTTCGGCGGGATGGTCCGAAAGGAGTGTGAGCAGGAGCTCGGCCGGGTCTACACGCGTAAACCTTGGCCGGACAAGATCGGGGCGGACGCCTGCCGTCGAGTCGCCGAGCTGGCCGATCCTCCGCCTTCCGTAGTCGCTCTCTGGGGCCGAATCAGGTCGTTCATCGACGAGCCTCTCTGACCAGGCGGAAAACCACACAGTTCGCGGTTACCCGGAGCTTAGCTCGGGGCCGACGATTGGTGCAGTCGCGTTGAGTAGCCCTTGCCATGGAAGGGGGACGGCGTTCGCGCAGGCTCTAAACCGATTGAGCTCAACCTCGCTTGCAAGAGTATGCCGACGGGAGCCAGCCCATGAGATCCGCACTACGATCGTTTGTTGGGCCCTCGAGCCAGCAGCACCGCGAAGTTTGCACTCGTCGGCCGGTCCGTCAACTACAGAAACCGGCAGGATTAACTCGGCGTTCGGCTCAGGAAGCAGCGGATGCCAACAGACGGCTCCCTCCCGGGACTTGCTTGGCGGCCGGATTCCACGACCCGTTTTGGCTCCTCATCGACCGATCTTCCGCGACGAAAGTCAGCCATTCGGTCCCACCCTGGCGGGCCTCGGTACACCTACCATCGAGCTCACGGGGGGTAGAGTTAGGTCACGCCACCTCACCCGCGGTCGGCAGAGCCGAAAACGGCGCGGATGATCAGGCCATGGCGCTTGGGGAGAGATTCCCTATGACCGAGGCGCGCTCCTCCCACTCGTGAAGCGTGGACTGACACAAGAGAGCGTCCTCCTGGTGACTTGCTCGTGTGTGGACGCGGCCTAGAGCGGACCTGAGGACGCTCGATGATATTCGCCGGTCAAGGTACGAGTACGATTGAGGGGGCCGCCGAAGTCTGGTCGTCTTCACCAAGGGAACTCGCTTAGGGAACCGGAAGGGATGCGACACCTCGTAGACTGCCGCGGCTCGACATCCCCGAAGATATTCGTAGAACTCCTGCTCAGAGATGCAGAGCCGCCGACTAAATTGGTGCCAGGTCCGAGCGGGACTTGCCCTCGAGACTCCGTCGACAAGCATGACCCCCGTGATCGCCGACTCGGGGGCTGTCTCATAGATGAAGGCTATCCCGACCCTCGATGAAGGAGCGGCCCTTCGCAGCTCGGCTGTCTTCTTCCCGGAGTAAATTCGGGCAGCGTACTCCGGGTGGATCGCTAGTACTATGGCCCGACCGCCCGCTAGTTCTTGCATATAGCCCTGTATTCCTCCTCTTCCACCTCGCTGATGCTTATGGGGGGTGGTACATTCGCGGTCACGAGATCTCCCCCACCCTTTGGACGCCCAGCGTTCCAGAATTGGATTGCCAATACCGGTCGAGAGCACATCTTTTCGAGTTGATCGCCCCGCATGACGGTCCGGTTGCCAACGAAGTCGATCACCTCTTGGGCCGTCCTGCAGACCCGTGTGTGTTCGATGAGACCGATGTGCGTTACCCTGCGAAGGTCCTCTGAACGGTAGAAGAGCAGCAGGTCTCCCGGCCTGAGTTTGCCGGTCGCCGAGTTTGAAAGATAGGCCTTCCTGATGGCGTTGCCGGCCGCGAAGGCGGGAGGTAGCGAGTCGTCGAGCGTGCGTTGGTGCCCCGGGGTAGGGTCGAACTCAGGGAAGAGCTGCCGATGATACGTTGGCTTGATCGGAACTAGGAACTTCTTGACCGGGGTATCGTCCCGATAGGCAGGATAGTATCTGCGAAAGAACTCGGGAGGGGTGAGGCTCTCGATTCCGTCGACCGGCGAGAACCGCTTCAGTAGGACGCGTTCGCCGTACCGGTTTGCTCCGATGTCTTCAAAACCAAAAGGTACCAGAAAGTCGACCACCTCGGGGTGCTGTGGGAAGACTGTCACGTAGGTCTCACCGAAGCCGTTCTTCTGGCAGTAACGAAGGGCGAACGAGAGAAGGAGTTCCCCGACTCCCTGGCGGGGGAGCTGATTTGATACTTTGAAGGTCGCGATCTTGAGGCGACGAGTGCCAGGGAGATTGAGCAACGGCTCGCCTCGTTCCTCCTTGTACAACAGAATTCCTCCGAGCTTGCCGTCAGGGAGACGGACTCGGACGCACCGTCTTCCCTCCCGGCACGCCCTGTTGAACCAAGTCTCGAATCCGTCACCAACGCTACGATAGTCCTCCTTGATTGAATCGAAGATTGGGTCGTTGAGATCGAGGTCGTGCACGGGCGCATCCTTGAGATGCGTCGGAAGAGGCGGGGGGGCGCGTCCAAAGTATGCGAGAAAGTATCGGAGGGCCGAGGACGTCGAAAGGACCCGCTCTTGGAGACTGACTCGTGCCGCCCGATGGACAAGCTCTTGGTCTTCGGTAATGAGGAATGACACTGCGTTTCGGTGAACCGCGTAAGCAAGACGAGCGTCCACCTGGTCGTTCGAACTCGCAGCACCGAAGGATTCCAAGAACTCCGATGTTGGAGTGGGAGGGCTATCGAGCACCGGGTACGAGGCCGTCTTTGACTGAATGATCCGCCGCCGTCCCTCGTCCCTGTCGCGAGATAGCTCCTCAATCGAGGCCGGGTGGACGAGAGACGTGACGCCATTCTCATTGAGAAGCTGGAGAAGCTGAGCTAGCGGTGGCGGAAGGACGTTCGGGTCCTCCCGCCCTATCAGAAGGTTCGTGTCCAGAAGTACCCGCATCCGGGGACGAGCGAATCACTCGCCCGCTATTCAGTGATGCGGTCTGTGCCACAGAGTGGCGGCCCCGTCCCCGATCACGTCGAAGGACCGAGCGGACCGCGCCCAGCTTGATGTTCATGCGCTGGGAGATCATCCGCAAGCTTTCGCCCCGGGAGCGGCGCTCACGAACCTCGCGAGCGACGGACTCCGAGATCTTCCTAGGGGCGCCAAACTTCTTGCCCAAGGCCCGAGCCCTCGCGATGCCGGCGCGAGTTCGCTCCAGGATGAGCTCGCGCTCGAACTCTGCGAGAGCCGCCAACATATTCCGCTGAAGTCGTCCGGCTGGGGTCGACGTGTCGATGCCCTGGTCGATGACCATCACTCGGACACCGGCCGCATCGGCCTCGTCCCAGAAGCGGAGTATCATGCTCAGCGATCGGCCCAACCTGTCCATTTTCGAGACAACGACCGAGGAGAACTCGCCGTGCAGCATCCGCTCTCGGAGCTTGTCGAGCTCGGGTCGGTTGTCCCGGACCCCCGAGATCCCATCATCCCTGAAGACGGCGACGTCGGTCCAGCCACGGGATTGGCAATACGTGGTCAGCTGCACGACTTGGGTCTCGGTCGACTGCTCTTTGGTGGAGACCCGGGTGTAGATCGCGACGCGGGTCATGCTGTCGCCTCCGCCATCTCGCCGAGAGACTCCACCGCCAGGTCGACTCGTTCCTTCGCGAGAACGGCGTACTCCGGATTGAGGTCGACGCCCAACGACCGCCGACGGAGCCGGCACGCGACGGCAAGCACCGTGCCGCTCCCCATGAACGGGTCCAGCACGACGCAGGGCACGGTCGACCGGGTCGAGCAGGAACAAGCTTGGCGGAAACCCATGTCGATCCGGCGATAGGTCCCGTCGCGGATGCCAGGCGCGGCAATCCCTTGCCCCCGACCGAGAGCCAACGATTTGTCCGGATGCCAGTCGTGCCCGATCCCGCCGCCCACCGCTTTGACCTTGTGGATCCATGGCGTTCCGCACTCCGCGCATGCCCCCTTCGCGGACGACCCAGCGCGGATGCACACCTCGGCCAACGCCTCGGGAAAGGTCGCGAAGTGCGCGCCGGGGTAGGGC
>Ga0335074_10016250_pt1 | contig 10479 bp, 10 predicted proteins | sample Lox_Sample_23_FD_206715 | JGI IMG/M metagenome (GOLD analysis project Ga0335074, IMG submission 206715) | Soil microbial communities from Loxahatchee National Wildlife Refuge, Florida, United States - Lox_Sample_2.3 | ecosystem: Environmental > Terrestrial > Soil > Wetlands | place: USA...
CAGTCGGCGTTGTTCGGTAATGTCGATCAGCACAATGCCGATGCCGATGATCTCGTTTTCGATCCTGACAGGATAATGGTTGGCAAGAATGATGCGCTCTGCACCCGGTTTATCGCCGGTATGCACTTCAAGATGAGGCACTCCCGATCGTCCAGTCTCTATGATCGATCGATATATTGGTGCCAGCTCAGGCCACAAGCGCGGGACGATTTCCGCGACCGCGCAACCGACATGGTTCGCGGCAAGAACCCCATGCATCTCGGCCATTACATCGTTGACGCAGATGTACCGGTACGATCGGTCGATAAGCGCAAAGCCGAATGGGGCCGAATTCAAAAGCGTTACCAGGAGCGCCAACGTCTCGTCAGCATAACGTACCTGCGGGAGACGCTTCTTTTTTGCTTGTCGGCCGCCGGTGGTCTCAGAGGCGTCGACAATTGTCTCGATCGGATGTTCGGCGGGTGGATGGTCGGTAGGCGGAGCGCTGGGACTCGCACTCAGGCGTTCTTGTGTATCATTGATTACGGGCTCGCCGATCTCCGGTTTTGCCGGCGGAGCCTCCGCGCCAACGTCTCGATTTGAGTTGTCCCTTCTGCAGATCGCCGCAGTTCTTGCCGACAGCCTCCCCGCCGGGATCGCCGATAATACTTTCAAAGCCGCGATTAACATACGAAAGCGGCAACCGAGCCCCGTCACGTGATCGCGGATTGCGGGCATTGACGGTGCGGGCACCGTGTGTTCAGCGAGCGGGCTGCCGCGGCCCGACGGGGGGATGCGGGAAGCGAACCGCATGATTAATGCATTCATCGGTCAGGGAGGGCCTTTCGCCCGGCAACTATTTTACATTGTAAAAAGCGAAGCACGACGCGCATCTGATGTCGCGGCTTGCATCGACAGGCAGGTGCGTTCCGGTATAGGTGTGGTCTTCGTCTGCCCGGAACACTCGTAGAAATACTGGGAACACGCGTCCACGGCGTAACCCCGCGGCAATAGGCCAAGGAGTGAACCACATGCAGGAGCAGGCGGTTCGCAGGATCGGCATTCCGTACGTCGATGATCTGCCTTGGGGCGCGCATATCTGCATGTTTTACGAGAGCCCGCAGGACTTGATCGATGCGCACGCGGCCTATTTCGGTGCGGGTCTCGAAGACGGCGAGTCTTGTATCTGGGCGATATCGGAGCCGGTGACGCGCGAGGAGGCCATCGCTGGCTTGCGCGCCGCGATCCCCTCCTTCAACGAGCATCTCGATTCCGGCAGGATCGAGTTACTCCCTGGCTATGACTGGTACTTGGATGGCGGCGACTTCAGTTCGCAGCGCATTACCCACGGCTGGCACAAGAAATTGGCCGATGCTTTGACAAAAGGCTTTGCAGGGATGCGAGTAAGCGGCAATGCATTCTGGTTGGAAAGAAATCAGTGGAAAGAATTTAGAGAGTACGAGAGTGAATTAGATCGATCCATAGAAGGGCAAAAAATGATCGTACTTTGTACTTATGCTCTGCGAGCAAGCAGGGTGACTGATCTGATTGATGTAGCGCGCACTCACCATTTTACGATCGTGCGTCGTGATGGCCGATGGGATTTTCTGGAGACCCCCGAACTTGCCCAGGCACGTCGTATGATCGGTGATCTCAACGACGCGATCGATATCCTGTCGGTGCCTTTCCCCGGCGTTGAAAAGCTTACCCCGCAAGAGCGCGTCAATCTCGCGCAGATCGTGAAAGGCGCTACCAGCAAAGAGGCAGCCCGTGCGTTGAACGTCAGTCCACGTACAGTCGAGTTTCACCGGGCGAACATTCTCCGAAAACTGGATGAGCGTAATCTTGCTGCACTGATTACTCATGTGCTCCGGCCTCGGTGAGCCACCAACGGTTCTAACTGACCACTCACGAGGCGGATTTGCACTCGGCCGCGGGGCGACGACGGGGCATAGGGGGCGGTTCAAATCCACACCGGCTGGCCAGCCGCTAAGGGTCGAAGCCGGAAGTGCTGTCACCCTCGCTGAATGGCTGCTAACGGCGCACAGGCGACGGGCATTCGAGGACGCAGGGATGGTCCGCTTGCGTACCGAAAGCGGAAATCAGATTGAAGGCCGAGGGATTGGCCTCGGGGCCAGGGGTAGGGAAAATCCGATAGGCCATTCGCTCTGGTGGGACGGAATGACATTCGCTCCGGAGCCGACGCCACGGCGTCAGCGCGTCGGCCTCATCGGTCAAGGTCGGCCATAGGCCGCCGCGCAGCGGTTGCCTTGACCGAGCGGGGAGAGAGGCGCGCTACAATCGCTCGCGCGGCCTTTGACGGCTCGGATGGCGGATGTTGCGAACGACGAGAACATCGCGCTCGATCGCATAGAAAATTAGGTAGGTGTAAGGGCGGGCGACCATGAGCCGGACGCCGGCAAGGTCAGTCTCGACGCCAAGCCGGGGGAACGAACTCAGTCGGGCAACTGTCGCCTCGATGGCAGCAGCGACATCGGCCGCGGCCGTAGAGTTATCGGCGGCAATGCCCGCGAGGAGCTGATCGTTCTCGTCGTTGGCGCTCTCGGTGTAGCGGACCTTCATGCGCCGCGATAGCGGGCGAACGTCTCTTCGACTTCCGCGTCAGAGGCGAACCGTCCTTGACGAACATCCTCGGCGCTACGTGCCAGTGCCTCTCGTTCGTCGTCGTCGAGATGGTAGATACCGAGCTGCTCGGCGCGCATGTCGAGTAACGAATCGACAAACTCCGCTTGGGCGTCATCAGGCAATTCGGAAACCTGCTCGATCAGCGCCTCAACTTTCTCGCGAGTGGTCATATCTAAATAGTGTAGCAGGGGATGATAGTGATGCAATGAATGCAGCACAAAAGATCACAAACCAAGGAAATGTCAAATTACGTATTCTTGGCTCTGTTGAGCCATATTTCCAGCGCCGCACAATAACTGATTTCCGACAGAAAATGTTATTTTTCTAAGGCAATGCGTTGCTGTTAATCGCGTTGACTACCGCATTCTTTACCTGTTCAGCGAAATCAATACTCATGTGCAAACCATCGACAGTCGGCGACTCTTCGACTGTAGCGCCGGCGCTGTGAGCGTTTACGAGAGCGGCACCTTGCGTGAAGGTCACGAAGTAAGGTCCGGAGCCGGTGACGGACGCGACGGCGTTCACGATCTCGGCGGCACTGCTGCTACCGGGATCGAAGACAAGCTCGGCACCCACATTGGGGGCAGCCGATAATTCCACCGTCGAGGTGCCGGCGGACGTGCTGGTCGAGAGTGTGGCCGAGAAACTCTGCACCGGCCACTCGTCCTCGTTACCGGCGGTCTCCGCCGTCGTCAGGTCGATCGCGTCATCAATGTTGGGTTTCGTCAGGATATACGCATCAACCTGCTGCATCGGCGCAGAAGGTCCCGGACCGAAGGCGGCCGAAGAAAAACCCTGGTCCGCGAGCGTGGTCCAGAATTGCGAATTCAAGTTCGTCGTGTTCGGCGACATCGTCGGCATCACGATGGGCTCGCCCGGAAACAGGCTCCTGGTGAACGCGATGTTCGAAGCAAGGTTGGTTTCCCAGGTCGAGGCGGAGGTGTTTCCACCGTTGCCCGCGATATCGAGGAAAATATCGGTAAAGGGCCACCGTCCCCCTTGCTGGGCGGCGACTTCTTCGAGTGCAGCGTAGCGGTAGTAGAAGTCGCTGCTCGATGGATTCATGCTCTCCTGCGAAGGAGTGATGCCCGGAACGGCGATGTTGCCGAATGAGACACGGCCGCCAGTCAAGCTCGAACTGTCGAGTGCCATTGCGCTATAGACCTTATTGCCCCTACTATCGGCCGCGCCATCCGGGGTCTGCGATCGAGCGCCGCCATTGACTGCGCTATGCCCGAGGAGCAAGACGACCTTCCGACCGTCCCACCCCTTCCCTACCGCGAACATTGGGCCGTAGCCTTTGTAGAGACTACTGGATGTGTTTGTATTGTCGGTCAATGTACCGGTACTTAATAATGCTGTAGCCGCTGATTGGGTCGAGAAATATTGCCATTTCTCGTCGTTCTGCTGTTGCCGAATGAGGCCAAGGGGCATCACGTTAGTATTCAATCCTCGATCCACTATTAAGCGCATATAAATCGGGGTTCCCGCTGTAAGCGTTGAAGCGAGCGGGTCGCTCAGCGTCGTCGAACCGACTGCGATCGATACCGTTGTTGTGCCCGAAAATTTCAGCGCCTCGATGGCTGTTCCACCGGAATCGGGAGCTCCTGACCAAATCTCGCCGCCGATAATGCTGAGGGGCGTTAGACCGGCTATGGACTCGGCTGGATCGCCTGCGGTGTAATAGAAATTAGGAAAGGCAAACTGCGCGTTTGTCACATTCCAATCGGGCACACCTATAAAGATTTGGTACACCGCGTATCGGGCACCGGAAGAACCGTTTTCAGCTGCTTCATTGAGGCCCAACAGAAGTCGTTGTCCCCATAACATTGAATCGCCGGACTCTGGGTAGCTGAGCGTGAATGTCAGATCGCTTGTGGTTGCAAGGTTGCCCACTTCGTCGGCCGACTGAATTTGTAGATGATAGGTAGTCGCCGAGGACAAGCCGGTAAGCTCAACGGAATGTGAAGTGCTAAGGGTCGAGTTAAGAGCGGTAGTCGATCCGTAGCTTGTCGTTGTGCCATAGAGGATTTGCGAGGTCGCCGGTTCGTTCGTCGTCCAAGTGAAAATCGCGGTCGAGCCTGTCTGTGTGCTGGTCGCGATAGAAGAGATCACGGGCGAGGTGTTATCGGTCGTGATCGTTTCATTTGCCGTTGCCTGCTGTCCCACGCTGTTCGTGACGATCGCCGAAAGAGTATGCGTGCCGTCGGCCAGGCTCTTGCTGTTCCAACTGACCGTGTAAGGAGACGATGACGTAGAACCGACCGTGACCCCATCCACCTCGAAGCTAACGTTCGTGATGTTGACGTTGTCGGAGACCGTCGCAGTCAATGCAACGGCCGCACCGCCAACGGCGGCGCCGCTTGAGGGCGCGGCGAGAGAGATTGAAGGCGCCTCAGGTCCACCGCCGCCGCCATAGCCGGGGGCAGTGCCAGTTGGCGTTGTCGCGTTGATTGGAGGCGACGATGTGGCCGAGGGAGACGAAGTGACCTGCGTTGGGCCGGCGCTATTCGAAGCATCCGACATATTTGCCGACGGCAAGTCGGCGAAAAAGGCTCGGGTCTCGGGGCCAAAATATCCGGTCGCCGGAAGACCATTAGCTGCCTGGAACTTCACGAGCGCTTTGTAGGTGGCGAGGCCGAAGAGCGAGGTTTCCTCTCCGGGTGAGCCAGCGCCGGTTGTGGCCACGAGGAACCCGTGCGTGTTGAGGAATTGCTGAAGCGCGAGAACGTCGCTGCCCGTTGCGTATAGTGAGAGGTTGCGCGTGAAGATGGAAGGCGCGGTTGTTGATGTCGCTGTCCCGACCACCGCGACGGAGGACGTAGCCGTTTCGAGAACGGTTAATTGCGCTTCCATCTGTTGTAACCGCGCGTAGAGGGATTGGACGAGTGACGCGGTGCCGGTTGTTTGTGAAGTCGTTGTAGCGCTCTGTATGGTCGCAGCGACAACGAGTGTCGGCGAGACCAGGACTGACGCGACTAGAAAAGAGATGATGAGGGATTTGAGCATGGAGTCGGAGACAAAACCCGCTACCGTCATGCTCGGTCCGCAGCGAGCGTTGCACCGCCTTCACAGTATAAAGGGCGGGGTTCTCCAAGGTGGTCGGGGCTGTGGGGATAACCGACCCGCTTTCGGCAGCGACGTGAATGAGGAGCGCTGCCAATGACCGTCGCGCGTACCGCTTGGGAGCGATCGCCCACGATCGAGCAGCCGGGTGCGCCGGCACTGCTGAGGACGACTGCGCGCTGGGTGGGACTGGTTATAGGGTCGCGCGCGTCGGCGGTTTCTTTCTGTCGCGGCCCTGCGCTCCCCTATCATGCCCGTCGAACCTGTCGGCTACCCGCCCGACTCCGAGCGTGTTCCCCAGCTCGACACGTCAGTGGAGGAGCGCAGGGCAAGGACGCTTTTCGAGGATGCTCCAGCATCCACTCGAAAAGCGGCTGAAGTTGGCACCGTCCCCAGACGGGTGCCGAAATTCGCTCGGAGTCGGGCGGGTAGCCCGACGCGCGCGACCCGACACAAAGCCATTTTCGAGCTCGTTACCCCGCCTTACCCTAAAGGCGGGGCATAAGGCGGGGTTGCCCACAAGCCCGATCGCCGTTTACGGCGCCACCGGGCGCCGGATTGCCGTCACCCTTTTTAAAAGAAAATGCATCCCAACACTGGGTATTTTTATATCTGAGTATCTATACCTGAGTATTATTATAGAGGTTATCGACGGGCCGAAGTCATGATGCCGGTAGGTCGATATCCTGATATCGGCCGGCCGATATCAGGATATCGGACGCTTCGCATTCTTCGGCGCCTTCTGCACTACGAACTTGATTTTATAGATGTTGGTCTTGCCCATGCCGCGGCGCTTGATCTCGATCAGCTGCGCAACCGACAGCTCCTTGATGAATTCGCTCACCCGCGACTGGCTCATCCCCATGTCCTCCGCGAGGCGCTCCTGCCCCGGAAAGCAAAAATTGTTGTGCCAGCCGTAATGCAGGAACATCGCGTAGGTGACTTTGGCGCCGAGGCTGAGGGAGCCGCTGCGCAGGATGAAATTCGGCACTTGGGTAAAGCCGCCGCGGACGATCGGATCGTTTGTCGCCAGTTCGATGTTGCGCTCTTTCAGGACATCGGCGATGTGGCGATCTGTCGGGAAATCCATGAGCGCATTGTAGCGCGGCAGTCGATGGGCCGAGCGCGGTTATCCCCTGTCTTCGATGGTGTCGTCCTCGTGATCGGATGATGTGCCGCGCCGTCCCAACAACGGCGTGAACATTTTTTGGAAGCCCGCGATCAAGTGGTTGGTCTCGCGCGAGCGCTCGGTCAGTTCTTTGATCTGCTCGTCCTTGGTGCGGACCTGGCCGCGCAGGAATTCGTTCTCCTCTTCCACGTGCGCGACATACCGCGACAGCATCGCGTCGTTTGCCGCGTCTTGTCGCGGCTCGTCGCGACCGGTCGGCGGTTGTCGCCGCTGCGTCGCGTCGCGTGTTTCCTCATGGTCGATTGTCGCGACGTGTCGCGGCTCGTCGCGGCTGGCCGTGACTTGTCGCACCTCCTCGATATACGCGATGTGCCGGATCACCGACGCGGGTGAGATCAAATATTTTTCGCCGTAGGCGGTCTCGATGCGACGCGCGTCGAGATGCCCTTTGGCGCAATAGCGCTGGATCGAGCGAAGCGTGCGGGGGAGCCCGGCGCGTTCGTAGAGTGCGGCGGCGTCATCGATCGAGAGGGTATAGTCGGTGTCGCTGCTTGCCGCGGCCTGTCGCGGCTGGTCGTCTCCCATCCCGCTGATGATAACGCGGCTCGTCGCACCTCTCGCCGGTTATCCCCAAATCGCTGGGTCAGTCGCGCGCAATGATCTGCGCAAGTTTCGTTTCCCACGCCTCGATAGCCGCGCGCATTTCGTCCTGAAAGGTGTGTCGCTGATAGATGCCGACAATGCCGCCAAAGCTACCTGAAACGTGATTGAGCAGCTTTTCCGTGACCTCCAGCCGCACGGCAAGGGCGGCGAGATTTGTCGCGAACGTCCGGCGCAGATCGTGAAGCGTCCAGGGGGCAACATCGTTGAGCGAACGATCGAACGCGCGCTTCAAATTGCTCCACCCGTTGACGGCCGTTACGCCTGCTCCCTTTAGGTGTTCATGCGCCGGCGGAAACACATAGCTGCTTGTTCGCGGGAGGGCGGCCAGGATGTCGGCAACCATCTGCCCGTAGGGGAACGTGTGCGAACGTCTGTTCTTTGTAAATTCCCCAGGGAACGTGATCGAGTGTTTCTGCTCGTCGATCCAATCCCAGCGGAGCAAGCCAATCTCGCCGCGTCGCTGTCCGGTGAGAATAAGGAGCCGTACAACAGCTCCGAAAGGGAAGGGGTAGGTGGTAGCGCATCGGTAGACTTGGGCAAGCTCGGCATCGCTGAGCACGCGCTCGCGCGGCGGCGATTTGGCCGCCGTGAGCTTTGCGCAGGGGTTCGCCGAGACATAGGTCCGGCGTATGCACCAATTGAAAAAAATTCTGGTTGCGGCGAGAAAGTGCGCGGCCTCGGACGGGGTGTCCCTCAGCCTGTCGAGAATGTGCACGATGTTGCGCGTGGCGACGTCGCCGACCGAAACCTTCGCAAGCTTAGCAAGATGCCTCTGCAGAAGCCGCGTGTAGTCATTTACCGTGCGTACCTTGTTGCGCTTTTGCGCATCGGCGAGGAAAAGCCCTAACGCCTCGCCAAGCGCGATTGTCGGAGGCTTGTCCATGCCGAGTGTCTTTTCGGCGAGGACTCGTTTTGCCTCGGCTCGCGCCTCGGCAAGCGAAATGATCGGGAAGCGGCCAATCGTTTTCCGCCTGCCGCTGCCGAGTAGGACGATGAACGATTTGGCGCCGCCCCGATTGATCCTGCATCCGAAATTCCGAAGCGAGGCATCCCACAAGGTGGCAGCCCCTTTTTCCAGCGGCTTGGCCGCCCGGATCGCAAGTTCGGTGAGTGTCTGTGGCACCGATTTGGCACCGCGAGAGGTTGCGCTGTGATGATTTGCAGTGAGCCGCTATGTATCACGAGCTGATTGTAATTCAATCAAAAAATCAGATGTTGTGGGCACCATGAGACGCTATGAGCCCGCTAAAAAAGGATTTTGATTCCGGCATACGGAGGTTCGAATCCTCCCGCCCCAGCCAGCCAGGTTTTCCAGCGAACGCAGCGACTTTGAAAACCTGCGGCCCCGGCGAAGGCCGGGGCCCATTTGACGCCAACCAAGTGTCCGGCAAATCCCGGATACATTGGCGTCAGTAGCCCGCGTCCCAGTCGATGACGTTCTTGAGCGGCCGGCCGTCGAGATAGGCGCGCAGGTTTTCGCAGAACAAATCGATCGCGCCGTGGCGATCGTCGGCATCGCTGATGCTCGACGTGTGCGGGGTGATGAGCACGTTGGGGTTCGACCACAGCCGCGCCGGCGGCGGGCGCTCGAACTCGCCGACATAGACATCGAGCGCCGCGCCGCGCAGATGACCGCTCTCGACCGCGTCGGCGAGCGCATCTTCGTCGACGATCTCGCCGCGCGCGACATTGACGAGGATGCCGCCGGGCTTCATCGCGGCGAAGCGTTGCGCGTTGAACAGCTTTGTCGTCTCCGGCGTCCACTGGCAGCAGATCGCGACAATGTCGCTCCCCGACAGCAGCCGGTCGAGTTCGCCGGCGCCGCCGATCTCGCTGAAGCCGGGCGGCAACGCGCCGCCGGGGTTGCGCCGCGTGCCGACGACGCGCAGGCCGAGCGCCGCGCACAGCCGTCCCACCTCGCGGCCGATGCCCCCGGCACCGACGACGCACGCGGTTTTGCCCTCAATGAGGACCGAGCGATAGGCGCGATGGTCGAACCGGCCTTGCGCATGGTCGACCGCGGCGCGGTTGAGGCCCTTGGCGAAATAAAGGATCGCGGCGACCGCATATTCGGCGATCGGCAGCGAGTTCGCCGTGCCGCGCGAGGTGGTGGCGATGACGTCGCTGCCCCACAGATCGCCGATCAGGAGATTGCTCGCCCCGGCGGGCCGCTGGTGAAACCATCGGAGCCTGGGAGCGCGGGCGCGCAGATCGAGCGGGAAGGGAAACCCGGCAAGGACGATCTCGGCCTCGCCAAGCAGCCTGTCGCGATCCTCGCGCGTCCCCTCACCATTGGCGTTGCGGCCGACATAGCGCTGCGTCGTGAAGGCCGGCCAGGTCTCGCGGATCTCGCCGTCGAACCAGCCGCCGGCTTCGATCAGCCGCACCGCCGGGTCGACCGCCTCGATCCGGGCCTTGTCGGCCGCGGCGATGCGCTGGATGGCGAGGATGTTCACCATGCGGGTTTAACGCCGGCTCGCGCCGATATGCGCGATGGCGTCGATCTCGACCTTGGTCTCGGGGGTCGCCAGCGCCGCGATCTGCACCAAGGTCGAGACCGGGAAATTGCCGGTAAAGAATTCGCGGCGAGCCCGCCACACCCCCTCGCGGTTTTTGATGTCGGTGACATAGATCACCACCTTGACGATGTCGGCCATGCTGCCGCCGGCGGCCTCGACGAGGTGCGTGATCTTGGTGAAGATGCCCTTGGCCTGGGCGTATTCGTCGGGGCCGGCGCCGGGCGCGGTCGCACCAGCGAAATAGGCGATGCCGTCCACCACCAGGCAATTCGACCATGTGCCGGGCGGCGGATCGGGCACGTGGGGGCTGCTGATGCTGTTGATGCTCATCGGACGGTTCCTTGAGTTTTGCCCTCGGGTTTAGGAAATCGTCACGCCGCTATCGACCGGCAGCACCTGGCCGGTGACCATGCGGCTTTCGTCGCTGGCGAGGTAAAGCGCCATGCCGGCGATGTCCTCGGGCTCGATTAGCCCGAG